>Ga0123356_10005130_pt1 | contig 13416 bp, 11 predicted proteins | sample TergutEmb28metaG_2_FD_92546 | JGI IMG/M metagenome (GOLD analysis project Ga0123356, IMG submission 92546) | Embiratermes neotenicus P3 segment gut microbial communities from Petit-Saut dam, French Guiana - Emb289 P3 | ecosystem: Host-associated > Arthropoda: Insects > Digestive system > Gut ... | reverse complement strand
GCGGCGGCGTTCGCGGCGCTGATCGGCATCCCGGTGCTCCGGCTCAAAAGCGACTATCTGGCCATAGCCACCCTGGGTTTTTCCGAGATCATCCGTGCGCTGATCGCCAGCCCCCAGCTGGATACCATCACCAACGGCAGTTACGGGCTTAAGTCCATCCCACGGTTTGATTCGATCCTGGTGACCTTTGTGATCGCGGGCTTATGCATCGGGCTGATTATGCTGTTGATCCGATCTAGCTATGGCCGCGCCTTTAAGGCCATCCGGGAAGACGAGATCGCCGCAGAGGCCATGGGCATCAACCTATTTAAACATAAGGAAATCAGCTTTATCGTCAGTTCGTTTTTTACGGCGGTGGCTGGCGGCATGCTGGGTATGTTCATGCGCTCCATCGACTCGGCCACCTTTCGGGTGGGGCTTACCTACGAAGTCCTGCTCATCGTGGTAATCGGCGGCATCGGCTCCATCACGGGTTCGGTATTGGGCGCATTCCTGATCACGGCGGCCAAAGAATGGTGGCTTCGTTTCTTGGATAATCCCTGGTCCGTCACCATTGCGGGCCTGGAAATCCAGATATTTAGAATTGGGTTCCGCATGGTGGTGTTTTCGGCGCTGCTAATGGTGGTGGTGCTGTTTTACCGGCGCGGGCTGATGGGCGCCAATGAATTCACCTGGGATATCTTCTCGCCCCGCTACTGGCGTAGCCGCAGGAAAAAGCCGGGAGGTGTGTCCGGATGAGCGAACGTGTATTAGTAGTCGAAAACGTAACCATGCAGTTCGGTGGCGTCATAGCGGTAAGCGACCTGTCCCTTTACGTAGCCGAGGGCGAGATCGTAGCGCTGATCGGGCCTAACGGCGCGGGCAAAACTACGGCCTTTAATATTTTTACGGGCATGCACGTGCCCACCGGCGGGCGGGTGAGCTATCGCGGGCGCCAAATTGCCGGGGAGAAACTTAAAATCACACCCGACGCCATCACGGCCTTGGGTGTGGCGCGTACATTCCAAAATATCCGGCTGTTCCGCAACCTGAGCGTATTTGAGAATGTGCTGATCGCCAAACATCTGCACATCAAGTCGGGCCTACTGGCGTCCACGTTTATGCTCAATTATAAAGAAGAAAAACGCATGCGGGAGGAAGCGGCGGCGCTGATCGCCCAGCTGGGCTTAGAAGACGTGATGTTTGACGTAGCAGGTTCATTACCCTACGGCAAGCAACGTATTTTAGAGATCGTGCGCGCCCTGGCCACCAACCCCAAATTGTTGTTGCTCGACGAACCGGCGGCGGGCATGAATCCCCAGGAAACCGACGATCTGGGCCGGTTCATCGTGGATATCAAGGGCACATTTGGGCTCACCGTGTTTATGATCGAACATCATATGAACCTGGTGATGGATATATCCGACCGCATATACGTGATTGACTTTGGCAAGCAGATTGCCGAAGGCACACCCGCCGAAGTGCAGGACAATCCGGCGGTTATCAAGGCGTATCTGGGGGTGGATGAAGAATGAATCTGCTGGAAGTACGGGACCTAAAAGTAAACTTTGGCGGCATCGAGGCGCTGAAGGGCATATCTTTTGATGTGCCCCAGGGTGGGATTGTGACGCTGATCGGGGCCAATGGGGCGGGCAAATCCACCACACTGCGTGCGGTAAGCGGCCTGGTGACGCCCTCGGCGGGATCGATTCTGTTCGAAGGGCAGGAAATCCTAAAGCTAGATGCGCAAAAGATCGTAGAAAAGGGCATCGCCATGGTGCCGGAAGGCCGCCGGGTGTTCCCCAACCTAACGGTGCTGGAGAACCTAAAGATCGGCGCATATCTGCGCAAAGACAAACAAAAGATTGATCATGGAATCCAGCATGTGTACACGCTGTTCCCCCGGCTCAAGGAGCGTTCCTGGCAGCCCGCAGGTACCCTGTCGGGAGGAGAGCAACAGATGCTGGCCGTGGGGCGCGGACTGATGAGCACCCCAAAACTGCTGATGATGGACGAACCGTCTTTGGGCTTGGCGCCCATGATCGTGCGGGATATCTTCTCCATCATCCAAACCCTAAACGACGAGGGGATCACCGTTTTGCTGATCGAACAAAACGCCAACGCCGCGCTCAAAGCGGCGGCTTACGGCTACGTAATGGAAACCGGCCGGATCACCATAGAAGGCACCGGCGAGGAACTGCTGGTGAACCAAGCGGTGCGCGACGCTTATTTGGGCAAGGCGGCCAACCGTTCTGTGAAGTGAGGTGCCATAGCAAAAATGTTACATAAAGAAGAAAGGTTGCAAAAAGCGGATTTCAAAAGGCGATTGGTTGCATTTTTGATAGATCACGTGATCCTGTCCCTGATTTTGGTGTTTGGATTTTTCTTTTACGCAGGGGATTCGATCACGGAAGCACCGGAAAAAATGTTTTCACTATTTCCCATGTTTATGTTTGTTGTTTTTTTTGCTTATTGTTTAAAAGATATATTTGGCGGCGCAAGCATAGGAAAAAGGATCATGGGATTGGTTGTACGATGCAACGATAATAGTGAACTAAAACCATCCCCGTTGAAACTGTTTTGCAGAAACATTTTTTCTTTTCTATGGCCTATAGAATTGTTCATGATTCGGCGCAGCAAAAGAAAGTTAGGGGATAACCTCTCCGGAACCGATGTGTATTACATATCGCGGAAAACCAGCCGGGCAAGGATTGTTGCTGTAGGCGTAGTGTTGTTTGTCTTTTTTGTTTCTTCTGTGGTTCTTGGGGTAACGATGATCATAAAAAACGATGCCTCTTACCAAACGGCAATATCCTATATCGAGGCAAGTGAAGAAATCAGAAATACTGTTGGCGAGATTACCGGATACGGCTTTTGGGTGCAGGGCAGTTTAAACACTTCCCCCCATGGCGGCAACGCCAGGTATGTCATACAGGTTAAGGGGGAAGACGGTGATTTGCCCGTAGCGATATGGCTTGAACGAAGTCGTGGCACCGATTGGCAAATAGTAAACACATCGTATTAGTTTATAGTGAATAAAAGGAAGAACGACAAGCCAGCCGTTCTTCCTCTATTTAACTATTTACTATATACTATTAACTCATCAACTCCTCGGCCAGCACACCTAGCAACGTCCGAGTCGGATCGCATCCGTGCTCCCAGTACATGATGCCGAGTAAATTTTCGCGCTTGATGTAATCGCACTTGGCCCGCAAGGATTGGGGATCATCGTAGCTGATAAACGTGCTGCCGTCAAACAGCCAGGGGGCCTGGGCTTGTTCGTCCCAATAGCGCACAAAGGCAGGATTGTTGAAGTATTTGTTTACCAACTCGCCGTAGTTTGCCCCGCCCATTCCCATGGTTTTGGCCGGCTGATGCAAGCCGTTGTTTATGTTGGGCACACCCTCCCAGCGGCGGGAATAAAAGGCCGCGCCCAAAATCATACGCTCCTTGGGCACACCGTGGCGGGCGAAGTCTTCCACCGTGGATTGGGCGCTGCCGTCGAACCGGTCGCCCTTGGCGGTGAACAGGCAGGCGTGGTGCCCGGCCTCGTCGCAGAACCCAGAACGGATGTCGTAGGTCATCAGCTGCACATAATCACAGATGCGCGCCACCTGGTCCATCTGGGTATTTTCGCAAAAGTACGTGCCTGCGCCAACCGCAATGGATACGATGCGCTCGGGCCCCAGCGCATCCCGCAGTGCCTGGAGCAGCAGGGTGAAGTTCTCTTTGTCCGCCGGATCCGCATCGATTTCGGCGGCGTCGACGCAGGGGTACTCCCAATCGATGTCGATGCCCTCCAGCCGGTATTGATCCGCTACCCGTGCGCAGCTTTCGGCAAAAGCCTTTCGGCCCTGGGCGGTCTTGGCCATGTTGGAAAACCCTCCGGCTCCCCAGCCGCCCACAGAGAGCACCACGCCCAGGTGGGGGCTTTCGTCGCGGATGCGGGGCAGCTCGGTGATGTGGGGCAGCCTGCTCATGTCCAGTAGCCCCTGGTCAAGTACACCAAAAGCTAGGTTGATGTGGGTAAGTTTTTGCCCGTCTTCCGCTGTGAAGCCTGGCAGCGCCCGGTCCATCACATACCCCAGGATCAGTTTCTTGCTCATGATTTTTTCCTCCCAGATTTTATTGCTAGCAGCGGGACGCCGAGGGCGGCGTCCCCTACGAGGTTACGGCCAGACCGGTAAATGCTGCGAAACACCTGTAGGGGCGACCCTGTGTGGTCGCCCTCAAGCAACGCAACCGCCCATGAGACGGATGGGCGGCCACACAGGGCCGCCCCTACAAAAACACGCCGTTTACAAATCGCCGTATTCCACCGCAACCGGGGAACGGGTCTTGGCGGATTCCATGATCGCCAGAATGGCAATGGACGTGCGGGCCGCCTCCTCAATGGATACGATAAAGGGCTCGTTGCTCTGCAGCTTGTCCACAAAACTTCGGATGCTTTCGTAAGCAAAGCCCTTCACACGGCCATGGATTTTGTTGCGCACAAGGATGTCTGGCACGGTGGCCCCATGATCGGTAAAGAGTTGGATCAGGTTGTGATGGCTGGCATCGATGGACACCATGCCCTTCTCACCGGTAAGGGTGCACTTGATGTCGTTGACGCAGGGGTTGGCGTTGGGTGTGATCCAGCCGTTTTCCATGTGGGCGATTCCGCCGTTTTGAAACTCCAGGGTGGATAAAAACACATCGTCGGTATCAACGCCTAGGCTGTCCAGCACGCCCCGGTTGGAGGCGCAATACACCCGGGTCACCACATCCCCAAACAGCCATTGCAGCGTATCCAAGCTATGGCTGCCCAGGAACCACAGGATCGACGAATCCGCCGCCCAGGGAAGCATGTCCGTGGCCACCCACTTGGTATCGTTGAGCCGGATGTAGGCCGAGCGCAACCCGCCGAGGGCGCCCGCCTCTATTTCGGCTTTGGCCTGGGCAAAAGGCGGGCTCCACCGGTTGTGCAAATCCACCATGGCACGCACGCCGTTGGCGCGTACCGCATCTACGATCCGGTGCACATCGGCCACTGTTGTAGCGATGGGTTTTTCAATTAACAAATGTTTGCCTGCGTTGGCGCAGTCCACGGCAATATCCGCGTGCAAGTGATCCGGCGTTACGATGGACACGGCGTCAAATCCATCCGCCGCCAGCATTTCGTCCACGGAACCATAGGCTTTGCCGATGCCGCAACGATGGGCCAGCGCCTGGGCGCGGTTGATGTCCCGGTCGCAGATGGCAACCAGCTCCGCCCCCGGATGCTCGCAAAAAATGGCCCCGTGGGTTTCCCCCCATACCCCTGCGCCTACGATGGCGATGCGTGTGACGTCTTTCATGGTGTTTTCCTCCTCTTTGCGAGCCGTCGCTTGGGAATCCCCCCGCCACTGCGGTGGCCCTCTCCTCAATTCGCCATTGTCGCGCTGTGCGCTCTGTGGCTCATTGGCCTTCCGCGCCGTCTCATCACGCCACTGGCGCGACGGCGCTTCGGCCCCCTTTGACAAGGGGGGCAAGGGATTTTGTCGTAGTTCCTCGTTCCTAACCCTTACCTCCCTTGTTAAAGGGAGGGGGACCGCCGCAGCGGTGGAGGGATTCGTATCTAGAGCTTAGACGCAGCTTCTTTGTCCAGCAACCAGGCCACATCCCGGTGCAGTTGCAGCGCGCTGGCGGGCACTTGCTCGTTTACCGGCCCTAAGATGGCTTCCCGCACGATGGCCGCCTTACGCGGGCCCGTAACGGCAATCACGATACGCTCACTCATCAGGATGCTCCGTATGCCCAGGGTCAGCCCATGGCTGGGCATTTGATCCATGGGTAGCCCATATAGACGATGAAGTGTATCCTTGGTGGATTGGGGCAGTTGCGCCAGATATGCGCCGCTTCCCATGGGTGTACCAGGATAGTTAAAGCCAATATGCCCGTCTTCTCCCAGGCCCAGCATCTGCAAACGAAGGCCGCCCCGTTGGTTGATTTCGGTCTCGTACCGCCGGGGGGCGTCCTGGCCGGTAAAACCATCGGGCAGCAGCGCCTGATCCTCCTCTAAGCCCAGGGGGTTCACCAGCTGGCGGCGCACCCGCTCCGAACAGGAAGCGATATGGCCCGGCGCAATGCCCGCGTAATCGTCCACCGCGCAGAGTTGGATTGCCCGGGTATCAAAGGGGGCGGCGGCGTATATCCTTGCCACCATCTGATGGATGGGCGTGGTGGTGGCGCCGGTGGCCACGCCCATCAGCCCATCCCCTTCTTTGAGGGCAGCCCGGATCCACAACCAGGCCGCGGCAATATGCAGTTCATGGGGCGTGTTGTATACGCTGATCATATGTTTGCTCCCCAATTCTCCCAATCTCTTAGTAGGCCGAGTTTTTCGGCACTGCGGGCCACGTTATTTTGCCAATCGCCAACGCCTAAACGAAATAGGCCCATCACCGCGCCGCCCACGATGGGTTCGTAGCGGGCCTGTTCCACCCTGGCGCCGGGCGCCATGTCTGCCAGCATGGTTTCTATGTGTTGCCTGGGGATGCCCGGCTTGCCCTTAAACACGCTGCCGGAGAGCAGCACCCGCACCGGGGCCGTTGGGTCGATGTCCAGCAAACGCATCACCGATACGGACAGCTTGGCCCAGTGGCGGGCGTGTTCGGTTAGGATTCCCTCGGCCACGGCATCCCCTTGGGCGGCCGCCTCAAACACCAGGGGGCACAGCTCCTGCACCACCACTTCGCCCTTGCGGTAACGGCGCAGCAGCAGCTCGTCCACATCGGCGTAATCCAGCCGATCCAGAAAGAGCCGGGTGAGATGCGTGGGCGGCTCCTTGTAGATGCGCGCGTCAAACACCGCCTGCAGGGCGCTCTGGCCAATGGAACTGGCGCCCTGATAGGGGCCGTTGGCGTAATTGCCCAACTGCAAACAATCGCCGCCCTGATTGACGCCACCCAGGTTGAGCCCGGTGCCCGCGCAGCATACCACGGCAGGCCCGGCAAACACGCCTCCCCACAGGGCGCCGATGCAGTCGTTGTGTACGTATACTTGATCTACGCCAAAGTGCTTTTGCAACTCGCGGGTGAGCAATTCTTGCTCATAGGGATAGTCGATGCCCGTGATCCCACCGGAGATGGCGATCACTTGTGGCCAGCCAACGCCTGCCGCGTCCAGCGCCCGCTGAGCGGCCTGGCGCATGCGCAATAGCGCCTCCTCCATGCCCCGCTGGGTGTGCAAACTGCCCTCGGCCTGCCCCAAAGCCAGCAGATTGCCCGTCAAATCACAAACCACAGCATGGGTTTTGGTAAAACCCTGATCCAGGCCCACGATTATTTGCACGGCTCATCCCTCCTCAAAAAATTGCGGCAAGTAGGCACGGTTGGCCTCCAGCATCTCCTCCAGCAGGGGGGATGCTCGGTCGGCATCCCGCACCAGGGGATGGGCCACTAAGGCGGCCAGGGCGATATCCCGGTCGCCGGTTACCGCGGCCTCCACGGCCAATTGCTCGTAGTTTTTCACAGCACATACCAATCCCCACACCTGCTTGGGAAATTTGGGCTGGGGCAACGGCACAATACCGGCCCCGTTCACCAGGCAACCGGCCTCGATCACCGCGTCGTTGGGCAAACAAGATACGGCCCCCCGGTTGGGCACGTTGCACACCATCCATTTGTCCTCATTGTTTTGAATGGCCTGCAACAGGCCCACCGCCACCTGGGAATAACCGCCGCCGCCCCGCAGCTGCAACTCAGGGGGCGGCTGATCCCGGGCGGGATCGGCATAGGCGTCAAGAATCACTTTTTCTAACGCTTGGGCCCGCTCGCCGCGGGTTTCCGGTGCGGCCTGCATCGTATCGAACATGCGGCCCGTTCGGAAGTAGTATTGGATATAAGAGGAAGGGAATAACCCACACGCCCGAATCCACTGGGGCGTGGCTTCGTCCCAGCGGCTTTCCAGCACTTTTTGCAGCGTATCATCAGGCAAGGGGCCGCCATTGATCGTGATGTTGTAGGCAAAGTTCATATGGTTAAGGCCAAAATAATCGTACCGCACGGCCTCTTCCGCGCAGCCGGTCACCCGGGCGGTTTCTTGGGCGGGGCGAATGCCCCCGGCGCACAGGCCCACGGAACGAATGGAAGCGTATGTAGAAAGGGCCTCGGCAATCATGCCCGCCGGATTGGTGTAGTTGATGAGCATGGCGCGGGGGCAATGACTCTCCATGGCTTTGGCCAGGGACAGGGCCACCGGAATCGTACGCAGGGCCTTCATCATGCCTCCCGGGCCGGTGGTTTCCTGGCCGATGAAGCCGTGTTTTATAGGGATGCGCTCGTCTTTGATCCGGGCCTTGTTGCCCCCCACCCGGTATTGGGTGATCACATAGTCCGCCCCCGACAGCGCCTGATGCCAATCCGTATGGGCGGTAAAGCGCACATGGGTCATATTCAACGTACGGGCGTAACGAACCAAAAAGTCGAAAATGATTTGCAGGCGCGGGGCGTCGATGTCATGCAGGGCAATCTCCCGCACCAACAATCGGTCGCGCCGGACCGACAGTTCCTTTACGATCTCCGGCGAGTATGGGCTGCCCGCACCAATGATGACGATCTTCATGCTCGACCTCCCTACAGAAAGCGTTTTCCGAGCCATTTCTCAGCCTTATCATACCACGTGTTTTTGGTGCAATCAACTGTCTTTGTAAAGCCCTAGAAATCTCGCCAAAATATGTTTTTCGTGCACTTTTGTAAAACATGCTTGCAAGATGATTGTGCATATGCTATAATTCAAAAATCAAAATTTGACACAATCGGTTCATTTGCTCCGGGCCTAGGCATAAGTTACTGTAAACAGGGTCTATGCCATGCTACGTTCGGTGTTGTCTTATTATTAAACAAAAGGAGGGTGGTTCTCCTTGGCCGATCCAACGTCTAGCAAGTTTTATTGGCGGCTCCTGCAAATCGTGCTGTTAATAGCCGTAGCGAGCCTGCTGCTTGCGCCACAGGTATGGGTAAACAAGGTAGGCGATGCAGAGAACATCGTGATCTCCGGCTATCAGGTGCTGTTTGCCAGCACCGGATTGGAGCCTGCTTTGCAAGCGCTCGCCCTGGATCCCCACGGAATTATGCTGATATCGGTTGTTTTGCTTGGGCTTGCGTTCCTATTTTCTTTCCTTCCAAAGAAACCGTTTTATCCCTTGGTATTTATTATACTATCCGGCGCATTTGCCGCCTTGGCGCTGATCCATTTTGAGTGGTTTGAAAGAACCACCCGATCCCGAATGCTCTGGGGATTTTGGCTCTACCTGGGGTTATCGTTTTTTGCCATCGTGCTCAACATCGTGGGATCGGGGCTGGAAAGGCTCAAAGTGCGCACCGGCGAATTCAAATCCCACATGTCGCTGCTGATGATGCTGGCCCCCGGCGTTTTGTTCCTGATTATCTTTGCATACCTGCCCATGCCGGGCATCCTGCTCTCCTTTAAAAACCTAAAGCTCCACGGCCAAAGCATATTTGAGAATTTCTTTAAGTCCGCTTGGGTGGGCATGGGTAACTTCCGTTTTATCTTTGCCACACCCGACGCCCTTACCATGACCACCAATACGGTGCTGTACAACCTAACGTTTATTGCGCTGGGCCTATTGGCCTCCGTAGGCATCGCCGTGGGCATCACCGAAATTTCCAACCGCAGAACGGCCAAGGTCTATCAAACGATGTACTTCCTGCCCTTCTTCCTTTCGTGGGTGGTGGTAAGTTATCTTACCTACGCCCTGCTGCAAGACAGGCACGGCGTGATCAACACCCTGTTGCGTTCCTGGGGCCGGGATCCTATCAATTGGTACGCAAGCCCGCAATATTGGCCCTTTATCTTTGTGATCGCTAATCTATGGAAGTACGCGGGCAACGGTTCCATCATCTATATGGCCACGATTGTAGGTATGGACGCGGCGCTGTTTGAAGCTGCATCCATCGACGGCGCGGGCCGGGCCAGGCAGATATGGCACATCACCCTGCCCCTGCTCAAACCCACGGCCATCCTGCTTACGATCCTAAACATCGGTCGCATATTCTACGCGGACTTTGGTATGTTCTATTTGCTCAAGCAAGGCAGCGGCCTGCTTAAAAACGTAAGTATGGTTATCGACGTCTATGTGTATGAGGCCTTAAGCAAGGGCACGATCAACATCGGCATGGTGGCCGCCGTGGCCCTGTACCAGTCGGTTGTAGGATTTGTATTGATCCTGCTAACCAACTGGATCGTAAGCAAAATCAGCCCGGACAACACATTGTTGTAGAAGGAGGCGCGGCATGATTCCAATGCGTCTATGGTTCAGGCGGCGCGAGCCCAATCAATTCTCGCCCCTGTCAAATACCATTCTAAACGGGCTGTTTTTCCTGTACGCGGCAGCCTGCATCATTCCCATCCTGATTATTTTTAGCATTTCCATCTCATCGGAAGAGTCGATCATGCGGTTTGGCTACAGCCTGATCCCCAGGGAACTTTCGTTTCAATCGTACGACATGCTGTTTAAAGACGGCACCACGATTGCCACCGCCTATGGCGTCACGCTTTTTACCACCCTAATAGGCATGGCCATGTGCGTGGTAACGGTGTGCCTGTACGCATACCCCCTGTCCCGCCCTACGTTTAAGTTCCGCAAGTTCTTTATGTTCTTTCTGTTCTTTACCATGCTCTTTGGCGGCGGGCTTGTGGCCTCCTTTGTGGTCAACACCAACTTGCTCAGCTTCCGCGACAACATTTGGGCCATGATCCTGCCCATGGGGTTCAATGCCTTTTGGGTGATCGTAATGCGCACCTTTTATAGGACCCAGATACCCGAATCCCTGATCGAATCCGCCAAGATTGACGGCGCCGGGGAGTGGTACACGCTTTTGCGCATCGTGTTGCCCCTGTCCTTGCCGGGCATCGCCACGGTGGCCCTGTTCTCTACCATCGGCATATGGAACGACTTTTTCTTAAACCTGCTCTACATCCGTGATACGGAGCTGTACAACCTGCAGCGCCTGATCCAACAAACCCTTAACTCCATCACCATGCTCCGGGAAATGGCGTTTAAGATCGGCGCGGCCGGCGGCAGCATCGACCTGAGAAGCCTGCCCAACGAATCCTTCCGTATGGCCATGTGTATCGTAACCATCGGCCCCATCGTGCTGGCCTACCCTTTCTTCCAAAAATACTTTATCCGCGGCCTAACGATTGGAGCCATCAAAGAGTAAGCATTCAAATAGATATCACGCGCGGATAGTCCCGCGTGGATATAAAAAACAAATTGTAGGAGGGTAATCACATGAGAAAGACCCTGGCGCTTGCGGTAGCAACCATCATGTTGCTGGCCGCCATCCCCTTTGCGGGAAGCACAGCCGATGAGCTCGACCCCTATGTCATCGAGTTCTGGACGCTGACCAACGGTGTGTCCGCTGAGCGGGCGTTGGTTGAGCAGGCGATCAACGAGATCATCCAGCCCAAATTCAACGCAACGATCAACATCACCCAGATCCCCTGGGGCGACTGGTGGACCCAGGTCAGCCTGCTGAACGCTGGCGAGAAAGTTGACCTTCTGTTCACCGCCGACTGGTGGCAGTACATGGAAGGCATCGCCAACAATTACTTCCTGCCCCTGAACGATCTGATCGCCGAGTTTGCGCCGGAAGTGCCCGGCAAGCTAGGTGACGCCTTTATCGAAGGCACCCAGGTTCGGGGCGTCAACTACGGCATCCCCACCAACAAGGAAATGGCCGTAAACGGCGGCTTCCTGTACAACAAGACCCTGGCCGACAAGTACGACTTGGTGCCGGATCCCAGCTGGACATCCTATCGGGATTGGATTCCCTTCCTGGAGATCATCGCCGAGAACGAGCCCGACGTCATCCCCGTGCTGGCCGACGGCAACTGGTATCACCTGAATTGGGTTTCCTACATCCCCGGTGACCTCGGCTGGATCGACATGGAAAACAACGATCCTGAGCTGCGTTTTGCTTGGGAAACCGAATACTACATCGAAGAGCTGCGGGCGGCCCGCGAACTGTATGAGCGGGGCTTCATCCCGGCAGACGCCATCACTGCGGACCACGACTACAACAACAGGTACCTGCAGATGGGCGACTTCTTCCTGACCACCCAGCCGCTGAAGCCTGGCAAGGGCAAGGCCACGGAACTCATGTCCCAGATGATCACCGAAGGCATCGAGTACGACGAGCTGGAGACCTTCCCGCTCATCGGCACCACCAACCACTCCGGCGGCTCCATGTACGCCATCGCCAGCACGTCGGATGATCCCGCCCGTGCCATGATGTTCCTCAACGAGATGCACACCAACCCGGACATCGTGAACCTGCTGGTATGGGGCATCGAAGGCCTGACCTACGAAGTGGTGCAAGAAGAGCCGGTGAAGCTGGTAAAAGCCATTGAAGGCAACGGCTGGACCCCCGCCATGAACGGCTGGATGATCGGCGACTTCTTTAGCATCTACCTGGCCGACCACGAGCCCCTGGACAAGTATGACCTGCTCCGCGCCACCAAGGAAGTGCCGTCCCACGTGGCCAACGGCTACCGCTTTGACACCGCGGATTGGCTGGACACCGTCACCGCCATCAACAACGCGCTGGAAGAGTACCAGATTCCCCTGCGTGTAGGCGCCGTTGATGTGGACGAAGGCCTTGCCGCCATCGTTGCCGCCGCTGAAGCGGCCGGTTTCCGCGAGTTCTTTGCCGCCGTGCAGGCCGACTACGCTGCTTGGCTGGAAGAGACAAAATAATTAAAGGGATTCACATTTACACGTCGAATCATGAAAGCCGCAGGGGTTCCCCCCTGCGGCTTTTGGCTTTTTGATCACACGAAAAAGACGGGAGGACGCCATCATGGATACCCGCCTCGAACAAACCTTCGCGCAAACCCTCGATCACGTAAACACCCATTCCCGGCCCAGCGAATTACGTATCACCGACATGCGCTTTACCGATATTGTGGGCGCGCCCATGCCTTGCACCTTGCTCAAAATCTACACCAACCAGGGGCTTGTGGGCCTGGGTGAAGTGCGCGACGGCGCACACCGGGTATACGCCGAAATGCTCAAAGACCGGATCCTGGGCGAAAACCCCTGCGATGTGGACCGCCTGTTCCGCCGGATCAAACAATTTGGCCATCACGGGCGGCAGGCCGGCGGCGTTTGCGGGGTGGAGGTAGCGCTGTGGGATTTGGCGGGCAAGGCTTACGGTGTGCCGGTGGATCAAATGCTTGGCGGCAAGCTTCGTGAGAAGATTCGTATTTACTGCGATACGGATGTAGACGGAAAACATACCGGCGCCGACATGAGCAAGGCGCTCAAAGCGCGCATGGACAGGTGCTTTACCTATCTTAAAATGGATTTGGGATTGGGCGAATTATTTGGTGAGCGGGATACCATCAACGCGCCCCTTGGGTTTGTGGACGAGATGCACTCGGGCGGCAGAT
>Ga0123356_10005129_pt1 | contig 13420 bp, 11 predicted proteins | sample TergutEmb28metaG_2_FD_92546 | JGI IMG/M metagenome (GOLD analysis project Ga0123356, IMG submission 92546) | Embiratermes neotenicus P3 segment gut microbial communities from Petit-Saut dam, French Guiana - Emb289 P3 | ecosystem: Host-associated > Arthropoda: Insects > Digestive system > Gut ... | reverse complement strand
TCGTTCAGAGTAAATAAAATAACGGTGGAAGCGCATAAGCAAGGCAAGGTATCACGGCTTATGGCTTATTTGAATGTAATAGCGCAGGCAAATTCTGAAGCGTTAAGGGAGGCGGTAAGCATGGATAGCACATTAACACTGGAACAAGTATTTAAAGATGTCGGCTGGTTAGACAAATGGAAAGCCGAGGGCAGAGTTGAAGGCGAAGAATATAAAGCGTTAGTTATTGCTAAAAATATGATTGATATGGGCTTTACATTTGAGGCTATTGTTTCTGTCACCCAGCTTGATCCGGAAAAAGTAAAGGCATTATATCAAAACTAATTAGCAGAAATATTATTATAGAATGAAAGCCCATATCCTCTGTTATTATATAATCTATTGATTTTACAATTTAATTATGCTAGATTATTTGAAAATTGGGCTTTTAATGCCTGAATTATTTTTAAACAGGAAAGGAAACAGAAATGTCAGCTATAACGCAAAACAAACAGGGGTTAAGGGTCCTTATTGCAGGAAGCCTTTTGCAATTGTTCTTTGGAATAATTTATGTATGGGCAGTTTTTAAAAATCCTGTAAGTGCGTATTATGGCTGGAAACCTTCCGATGTCGGGCTTACTGCGTCTTTTATGTTATGTTTTTTTGTTATAGGTATACTTGCCGGCGGAAAAGCGCAGGCAAAAATAGGCGTAAAATTTAATGTTTTAACCGGCGGGCTTATGGTCGCATTGGGTATGTTGGCAACTGCGCTGATTCCGGCAGGCGGAAAAGCTCCCGTTTTTCTGATTTTTCTCTTCTACGGCGTGATTGGCGGTTTTGGCGTCGGCGCAGCATACAATGCAATTGTCTCCTCTGTGCAAAATGCGAATGCGGGCTTGAATATCCAAGGATAGGCACAATTATTGGGCGTTCCGATGATATGGTCAAAGTTCGCGGCGCGATAATTTATCCAAGCCGTGTGGATGAGCTTTTATCAAGTATAGACGGCGTAAGCAGCGAATATCAAATTATGATAGATCACATGAACGGTAAAGACATTCTGACACTGTTTTTTGAGACGGCAGAAAAGGATTCCATCGCAAATCTGGAAAAAACAGTTGAGCATGAGTTTAAGGAAAGGATAGGTCTTATACCGAAAGCAAAGGCCGTTGGCATGGGCGAACTTCCAAGAAGCGAAAAAAAATCAACAAGGGTGTTTGATAACAGGTATTAAACCCGTTTTTTGATAGGCTTTTGCAACCGGAAACGGTCTGGTGTGTCTCAATTAATATGAATATGAGTGTTAGTACAATAAAGAGAGCCCCTGTTGCGGCAGTTTTTCCTTTTTATACGATTGGCGAAGAAATAGCGAATTCCATACTTCATGGAATTGGCGCCCTTGGCGCTACGGCAGGCCTTATACTTTTAAGGTTAAAGACTACTGGCTTTTTAGGCGGGCAAAGGGCCAGCAATCTGGATATTGCCGCAGTCCTTTTGTTTACCGCTTCCATGATCGGCATGTTTCTTATATCTACCCTGTATCATGGAATACAGCACCAGGGCGCTAAACGCATATTGCGCAGGCTGGATCATTCGGTAATATTTGTTTTTATTGCCGGAACGTATACGCCGTTTTGTTTGACCGGGCTTCAGGGCGCCTGGGGCTGGAGCCTTTTTGCAGTTGAATGGTCTTTAGCCATTCTTGGCATTACCCTTAATATTCTGGATTTTAAAGCTCTTAAAAAAATTGAAGTAGCTGCCTATATAATGATGGGGTGGGCAATTGTAGTGGGTTTTGTCCCATTGCTTCGTTCTATACCAATTCAAAGCATTATTTTGCTCCTTGCCGGAGGGACGGCTTATACCATTGGAACCATCTGGTACCGCATGAAAAGTGTCAGGCTTACCCATGTTGTATGGCATGTTTTTGTGATAATAGGGACTGTATGCCATTGGTTTTCTATATGGTATATGAGTTAAACCGGAAACATAAATATATTTACCAAAATTGCTTAAATTGTTATAATGTTTCATCTTTAAGAAGAGGAGGAACTTTTTATGGCAAAAACTGCAATTGACCAACTTGGCTGGGTTGTCTGTTTTATTCTTACATTTTTCTTTGATCCGATCGTACAGGGTATTAACCGGGTACTGCGCGGCAGAGTAATTGTTGGAATTCTTTGGATCATTACTGGCGGTCTTTTTGGAATTGGATGGATTATTGACATTATAACCATGTTAATTCACAAAGACATTACTGTCCTTGCCTAAGGCAAGAGCCTGGCTGCATGGTTTTTTTTATGCGGTCAGGCAAATTCCAATCTTTTAGGTAAGCCCATACCATTCAGGTATAATACGGCTATTTCCCTATTACAAATATTTCTTTAGTACTTTTATAACTTCATAAACATCCAGCGGTTTCCCAAGGTGATCATTCATTCCCGCTTCTATACATTTCTTTATATCTTCGCGGAATACACTGGCAGTCATGGCTATTATCGGGATTTTTTTGATTCTGCCTTTATTTTTTGCTTCCAGTTTTCTTATCCGCCGCGTTGTCTCGTAGCCGTCAATTCCGGGCATGTGCACGTCCATGAAAATCATATCGTATTCTTTGGCTTTTTCGCTGAATATCCGAACCGCCTGTAATCCGTTTTCGGCGCAGTCTATTTGTAAATTTGTAGGCTCAAGCAAGGCAAGCACAATTTCACGGTTTATCTCGACATCTTCCACCAGCAACACCCGTTTTCCTTCAAAATTTCCGGTATTGCTGCTTTCTGTTTCTTCCTGCATGAACATTTTTGCGTCAATGTCTTTGGCTCTTTTTAAACCAACTATAAAAGTAAAAGTTGAGCCTTTAGTTAAATCCGACTGAACCCATATTTTGCCGCCCATCATCTCTACAATGCTTCTGGAAATGGCAAGCCCCAGCCCTGTGCCGCCAAAATTACGCGCTGTGCTGTCTTCTGCCTGTTGAAAGGGCTGAAAAAGGCTGCCCTGTTGTTTAGGGCTTATGCCAATCCCTGAATCGCTTACACTTATCTGTATCTCGCAAACACCGTTTATTTCCCCCAAATATTGGGCATTAAAGTGGATTGACCCTCCTTCCGGCGTAAATTTTCCCGCATTCCCCAGTAAATTTGTAATAACCTGCGCCAGCCTTTGATCGTCACCCAACAGATGTTCAGGCATGTTTTTGTCAATATCAACTTTTAGCGCAATTCCTTTTTCTTCTATGCGGTAGCTTAAAACATTAATAACCCTTTGAAGCATTGTATCGAAATGAAATTCTTTATGTGATAATTCAAACTTGTTTACTTCGATTTTTGAGATGTCTAAAATATTGTTAATAACTCCCAGCAGATGCTGGGAAGCGTCTTCTATTCTTGAAAGGCAATAATCTTTCCGTCCGGTATCGACAGCAGTCTTGCCGATAGCTGTCATGCCGATAATTGCATTCATGGGTGTACGGATTTCGTGGCTCATATTTGCCAGAAATTCGCTTTTTGCGCGGCTGGCGGAATCGGCTTTCTTTTTTTCGTTTAGATACAGTTTATTTTGGAATTTTATGATCATGCTCCACACGATAAACAAGAAAACAAAGAATAAAATGGCAAGGATAAGTTTCGACTCATGCTCTTTTAATGCAGCTAATAAAATGGCTATGCCAAGCAAACAAGCAATAACATTAAAAATCCATCCGTTTTTGGGTTCAGAAGCAATACCAATATGATGAGATAACGCGCTCTTGATTTTCTTAAACACTTTATGGCTCCCATTCTTATCGTAAAAACATTCTAAACATAATAATAAATTACATTCATAAGGATGATATTGTCAATATATATATGCTGACAATATCAAATGTTACTGCTGATTATTACGATTTACCATATTCTTGGTATATGATTAGTAAAAAAGAGACCTTAAGAAAGATATTATCTTTAAACATAAAGAGGCAGCGTAAATTATTGGGCATTTCTCAGGAAAAGCTTGCAGAAAAAGCAGGTATTTCGGTAAATATGATAAAAGATATAGAAGGCTGCCGGACATGGGTAAGCGACAAAACTTTAATAAGGTTAGCTTCCGCTGTAAATACGGATATTTACAGGCTATTTTTGCCTTCTGCAATACCAGAGGATGAAATTTACAAAGTTATGTTACTTGATATGGTCAAGGTTCTGCAAAAGATAAAAAATAATATTGATTCCGATTTAGAAAATACCCTAAAAATGTGGAATCTGGACTTATAAAACTGTCTGAACCTGCAAAAAATCTTTTCCCAGGGCTGTTGCTTTTTTTTTGCATTGTTGTTATATTATAGTTAACGACCGTTCGGTAACTAGCTTGCGGCTAGGATTCTGAAGGCAATTGTAATAGGGAAACAGCGGCTAAATTGACGAAAACAGAAATAGTAGATGCAGCTTTCCGGGTATGGGGGCGCAATTTTTACAGAAAAACCAGTCTCTCTCAGCTTGCCAAAGAATTGGGGGTAAGCAAACCGGCTTTGTACCGTCATTTTGAAAACAAAAATGCCCTTCTTACTGCAATGAACGAACGTTTTTTTGACGATTTTGCCGTTTCTATCCGGGCGGATTTTGAAAGCGCTTTGCAGGCAGAAGATGCAGATGTTGGGATTTCTACCATTGTAACGAGTATTTCCAGCTTTTTTGCCCAAAATGTGTATGCGCTCATATTCTCTTTGGTTAACATATACGAGCGGAACCTGGATGGGCATACAATGACACAGAGGCTTAAATCCCTCGGGGCAGATATGTCTGTGCTGCAGCTTACCATGGAAAAAAAATATACAGGCGATATTCAGGTAGTGGGGTTGGTTTTTGCTACTCTTACTTTTTTAATGTCGAATTTTCATAAAACAAAAAAAACAATGCGGAATCCGCCGGCTAGCGAAGAAATACAAAATATTTCTGCTGTTATTTGCAAAACTATAAAAAGCGGGCTTGGTTATTCTGCAAAAAAGACAATGCTTGATTTTGAAAACCTGGAAAACCAGGTTGAAGGGATGCCGCTTAATTCAGAGCCGGAGCCTTTTTTTAAGGCGGTTGCCGAAGCGGTTGCCGAAGCAGGCCCATGGGATGTATCAATGGACATGGTTGCCAAACGGTTAGGGCTTTCCAAAAGCAGCCTGTACGGGCATTTTAAAAACAGAAAAGATATGCTGCGCCGTCTTTTTGTGACTGAGTTTAAACATATTATCGAATTTGCAAAACATTGCATGAGATTTTCCGCAAATCCTGCGGAGCAGCTTTATCTGGGAATTTTTTCAATTACGGTTTACTTGCGTTCACGGCAGGAAATACTTGTCGTTATGGACTGGATTCGTACCCGCAAACTGGATCTTGGAAAGCCGGAAAAACAAACCGATATTTATAAACTTTTTGAAGATGTTGATATTGAACCGGTAAGGGATGCCGGAGAAGATGAAAAATTATGTGTTTGTCACTGGATTCTGTTTTTATTAATTAATACTTTAATGAGGGAGTCTGTTTGTATCAATAAACATGCAGAATTTCCTTTTGAGAAGGTGCAAAACAATGATATTAGATTGTTATACAGATTTATTACACTTGGTCTTGGAGGCTTTATAAAATGAAAAACAGTCGTTATGGTACTGGCAGGCTAATGCGTTTGTTCTGTCTGGTTGTAATTGGAATGCTGCCGTGCGTAATTTTGGCTGCTCAGGATAGTGCGTTGCAAGCAACGGCGCAGCAAGCAGCGGCATCGCCTGTACTTTTAAGCCCAGATGAAGCAGTGGAACGGGCAATTAAAAACAATCTGAGCCTTGAAGCTTCGCGGACAAGTTTGTCTACGAAGAAAAGGGCATCGGATCTATGGTGGAATCAGTTTATTCCCAGTGTAACGGTGGCAGGGTCGCTGCTGCGGGATAATGAGGCAGGTAAAGTTTCAGGGATAACTCATGTTCCTTGGGATGATCGAATGCAGCTTCTTGGGCAAACCCAGGGGGACTTTGAATTACCGGTGCCAACTGTGGGAACTTTTTACAATTATGTAATGCCTTACTCTGTTGATATTCCCCAATGGCACATTGCCGGCACGATACAGGCTTCGCTTAGCATAAACTTTGCAATGTTCGAAGGCATGAAGCGCCTGCGCCTGGATTATGAAGGCGGGATTATCAGTTATGAAAAAGCCAGGGCGCAGCTTGAGCGGGATGTTCGCAAAGCGTACCACAACATGCTTCTGCTGCAGGAAAATATAGCCCTGCTTCGCGGAAGTTTTACAAATACCGGAAGGCAAGTGCAAATGGCGCGGGAAAATTACAACGCCGGCCTTGCGCCGGAACTGGTCATGCTGCAGGCTCAGGTTGCCATGGAAAATCTCCGGCCGGTTATTGATCAGGCAGAAAACGGGCTAAAACTTTCTATGGCGCAATTTGCCATGTTTTTGGGTTTGTCTTACGATACGCCGTTTGAACTTGTGCCTGTTGGCGGGGAGGCTTTTTTTATTCCGGCCGATGTAACGGAACTGATCTCAAAAGCTTCATCGGACAAACCGGACATAAAGGAATTGAAACAATCTATCCTGATGTTACAGAGCGCCCGGAAAGCGCTATTGTATTCGCTTACTCCAAGTTTAACCTTAAGCTGGAATAATACTTCTGCATTTGTAAAAGATCCGTGGAAAGATTCATGGTTCGGCAGCAAAGATGACTGGAAAAATTCCGGGGCTTTTACCTTGTCGCTTGGTGTGCGGCTGCACAGTCTAATTCCATTTAGTATGGATTTTCAGGCTGTCAAAAATCTTGACGACACAATTAAGTCTGCCAACATCGGACTGGCTCAGATGATTCGCGGGACAGAGATTGAAATTTACAATACTGTGCTTTCGCTGGAAAGAACACGGACAAGCATGGAAGCTCTGGCGCAGACAGTAAGCATGGCGGAAAGGTCTTACCGCCTTACCGAACAGGCGTATCAGGCAGGCCTGCAGGATCTTTTCCAGGTTCAGAATGCAGAACAGTCCCTGCGGCAGGCGCGTGTTCAAATGCTTGAACAGCAATTTAATTACCTTAACGGTCTTATCGACCTTGAGTATTCCATAGGGGTTTCGTTTGGAACTCTAACTTCAAAGGAGAGAAAATAATGAAAAATAAAAAGGCAGTCCTAGTGAAATGTTTATTTCCTGTTTTAATAACCGTAGTCATGCTTTCTGGCTGCGATCGGATAAAGGAAGTTTACGGTAAAAAAGAAGCCGGCGGAAAAGACGGCATTTCTGAAGCGCCGGTATTTGCGGTGAATACCACTTCTGTGGTGAAGGGGCAAATTCAGGATTATATTTCCCTGTCTGGCGACATTGTCGCAGGTTCCACTGTAGATACATATTCGGAAGCCGCCGGCAAAGTAACCCAGCTTTTTGTTTCTATTGGCAGCAAAGTAAACAAGGGCGACCGTATTGCATCGGTTGATCCTTCCCGCCCGGGCATGACATTCCGGGAAAGCATAGCGACAGCCCCCATCAGCGGGACTGTTGTCGCTTTGCCGGCGCAGGTGGGAATGACCATCAGTCAGGCGGTGCCGCTTGCCCGTATTGCCGGCGGCGGCGCTTTGGAAATAAAGCTAAATGTTGCAGAGCGCTTTATCTCCAAGATGGCAATGAACTTGCCCTGCGAAGTTACCCTGGACGCATGGCCTGGCGAGGTTTTTCAGGGGAGCATAAGTGAACTGTCGCCGACTGTCGATCCTGCGTCCCGCACCATGGAAGTAAGAATAAATGTGAGTAATGCCGGTTCTAAGCTAAAAGCTGGAATGTTCGCCAAGGTTAAAATTATAACCGAGCGAAAAAATAACATCGTAAAGATTCCGGCATCTGCGGTTATCAATCGTTTTGGCGAACGCTATGTTTTTGCTGTGGACAACAGCAATCCTGAAAACCCAATCGCTCAAAAGAGACCGATTGTTCAGGGAATACTGATAGACGGTGTTCTGGAAGTAAGCGAAGGGCTTGCAGTTGAAGAAGAAATAATAATCCGGGGCATGAGCCTTTTGGAAGACGGTTCCAGAGTTAACATTATCGAACGTCTTGCACCTTTAGGTGCAGCACCTTCAGGCGCCAAGTAGGAGAAGGTATAGTATGAGTCTTGCAAAATCGGTTGTTTCAAGACCGACCACAGTTGTAATTGTTTTTTTGCTTCTTATCGGGCTTGGTCTTTTTGCCCTGGTTAATTTACCGATAGATCTGTATCCGGAGATTAACCCTCCGTACCTTGTTGTTTATACAAATTATCGCGGCGCGGGCCCCGAAGAAGTCGAACGTTCTGTTTCGCGGCTGCTGGAAGCAACTCTGTCCGGTGTATCCGGCCTTGAAAAAGTTACTTCCACATCGTCATCGGGTTCCAGCATGGTAATCATGCAGTTTACATACGGGCTGGATCTTGCTGAAGCCTCCCTGTCTGTTCGTGACGCTCTGGACAGAATCAGAAACTATATGCCTGCGAATGCAGATGCGCCGATGATATTTAAATTCGATCCTTCCATGATACCTATTATGGGCTTAATGATTACAGGAAACCGGACACCCGAAGAACTGCGCGAAATGGCAGAAGATACAATTATTCCAAGAATAGAACAGACACCCGGAATCGCTACAGCTTCTGTAAACGGCGGCAGGGAAAAAATTGTCCGTGTAGAAATTCCGCAGAACCGGCTTGAAGCCTACGATCTTACGGTTACGCAGATTCAACAAATACTGGCTGCACAGAATATGCAGATTGCTGCGGGAACCATAACCGAAAATGATCTTTCCTATATTCTTACTACCATGGGCGAATATACTTCTCTGGATCAGATTAAGAACACGGTAATTTCCTACAAAGGCGGCGGATTCACAGGCACACAAATTGAAATGCCGCGGCGGATTTATTTGCGCGATCTTGCGGATGTGTTCGAAGGATACCGCGACGAGACCAATGCAGTATATGTAGACGGCAAGCCTGCCGTAATGATGATCGTGCAGAAACAAAGCGGCAAAAATTCGGTTCAGGCTGCGAAGGATCTTCGCGCAAGAGTTGCAAAAATGACCAATGAACTTCCGCCGGACATCAAGATAATGGAACTTTTTAACACGACTGACATAATCGAAAATTCGCTTAACCAGGTAACGTCTTCTGCTGTGTGGGGTGCGGTGCTTGCAGTGTTTGTTCTTTTCCTGTTTCTTCGTTCAATTAAACCTACATTGATAATAGGAATCAGTATTCCTGTTTCCATCATTATTACTTTAATGTTGATGTACTTTGCCAAATTGACCCTTAACCTTATGACGATGGCGGGGCTTGTTTTGGGAATAGGTATGTTAATAGATAACTCCATCATTATTCTGGAAAAAATTTATCACTACAGGGAAAAAGGCGCAAAATTGTCTACTGCTTCGATAATTGGAACTCAGGAAATGTCTTTGGCAATTATTGCTTCTACCCTTTCGACATTGTGCGTTTTCGCGCCTCTTGTTATGTTTCAGGGGCTTTTGGAAATGGCGGGAGAAATGTTTTCCGGTCTTGCTTTTACAGTTGTAATCTCCCTTGCAATATCTCTGTTTACCGCGCTTTTCCTTGTGCCGGTTCTTACCAGCCGGTACTTTCCTCTGGTTACGCGCAAACAAAAACCGCTTACGGGCAAACTGGCGGAAATTGACGCGGTATTTGAACGTTTCTTTAAATGGCTGGAAAATATTTACCGGCGTGCTGTAGACAAAGTGCTCCGGCATAAAGCCGTTCTTATTCTTTCGCTTTTGTTTATGCTGATACTCAGTGTTCTGCTTATTCCTGTGGTGGGCTGGGTTTTCATGCCGCCGCAAAAGGAAGATCGCGTAAGCATTACTGCAACTCTTCCCATGGGGACACCGCTTCATGAAACCGAGGCTGTTCTTAAACAACTTGAAATTATTGTAAAAAACGAAGTTCGCGGTTACGAAAGCCTGATAGTCAATGCCGGAGGAGGAAGCGGCATTTTTGGAATGGGAGCAGGCAGCAACTCCGGGTCTTTGCAAATACAGCTTCCAAAATATGAAAAGCGCATAGAAGAGGCAGAAGAAATCAAGAATATTTTAAGGAAACAGTTTGACAAATTCCCGGGAGTGTCTTTTAGTTTTGGAGGCGGCATGAACATGATGGGCGGCGGTAATGAAGTGGACATTGTTCTTCGTACGGACGATCTTGTTAAGGGCAAAGCCCTTGGCGAAAAAATTGCCGCTCTTCTTAAAGACAGACTGGAAGATGTAAATGAACCGCAGGTAGATCTTAGAGACGGGCTTCCCCAGATCGAAATTAAACTTGACAGAGAGAAAATGTACGCCCTTGGGCTTAATGCATACACTGTGGGCAACGAGATTAAAGCTGCGGTTGACGGTATTACTGCTACCAGGTACAAATACGGCGGCAAAGATTACGATGTAATTTTAATTCTTACAGAAGAAGATCGCAGCACAAGGCCGTCTCTTGATCACATTTTTATAAACAGCCAGCTTGCCGGGCGTATTCCGCTTTCAAGTTTTGTTCATTATGAAGAAGGAACCGGCCCTCTTACCATACGCCGTGAAAACCAAAGCCGCGTTATTCATGTGACTGCCAGCGCAAAAAAGGGCGCCAGGTTAAACACACTCCAGGCCAGAGTAGAGGCTCTTTTGAAAGCGGAAGTTCCCGTCGAGGACAATGTAATTATTGAATATGGCGGCGCTAACTCTGAAATGTTAAAATTATTAACCCGCTTTGTGCTTATCTGTATTGTCGCTATATTTCTCAATTTCGGCACCATGGCGAGTTTGTTTGAATCGTTCAAAGATCCGTTCATAATTATATTTACAATACCGCTTTCGGTTATTGGAATTGTTTTAATATATCTTTTAACAAATGAACCTTTCAATGCGCTTACTCTTGTAGGGTTGCTTGTTCTTATCGGGATTATGACAAACAATGGCATCGTGCTTGTAGATTATATCAATCTGCTTCGCAAACGCGGGTTTGCCCTGCACGAAGCCTGCGTGGAAGCTGCCGGAAACAGGCTCCGCCCGATTTTAATGACAACCGTTACCACTCTTTTCGCGCTTGTGCCAATGGCTTTCTTCCCCGGTGAAGGCTCTGAACTTGTAGCGCCAATAAGCAAAACAGTTTTGGGCGGGCTTTCTTTCGGCACATTGATGACACTCTTCCTTATGCCGACGATTTACGCGATAATCAATAAACGTTCCGATGAACGCGCCGCAAAGGCAAGAGATCGGCGTGAAAGAATCGCCGCCGGTCTTGGACGCGGTCTTGGCCGCAGTAAGAAAACCCTGGAGGAAAAAGTATGATTCGTGTAGAGATAATTGCAAACCACTCGGTAGAAGAAAATATTCTGGAAGCTCTGGCGAATGAGCAGGTTGGTAAGTTTTATACAAAAATTCCCAACATATTCGGGGTCGGTAATGCCGGCCCGCGAATGGGGGATGCTGTCTGGCCCGAGGAAAATTTTGCGTTGATTATATGGTGCGAAAAAGACGAAGCCGAGGGCATACAGCGGGCTATTGATAATGTTAAACAAAAGTTTCCTGGAGAAGGGATTAAATTGTTTAGCACATAGTGATGCGCGATCTGTGTTTAAACCGGCTCAAAGTCCTGGGCGCCATGTTTGCACAGAGGGCACACAAAGTCCTCTGGCAGGCTGTCGCCCTCGTGAACATATCCGCAAATCTTGCAGACAAACCCTTTTTTGCCTTGTTTGGGCGGCTGGGGCTTTGGTTTAATGTTGTCAAAATAGTATTGATACGTTACGCTCGGAGTTCCCGATAATACAACCGACTGTGTAACATCGGCAACAAATATGGTATGCGTGCCGTAATCATAAGAGTCTGCTACCTTTGCGGAGATCATGCAGTTTGTATGTTCGGGTATGTAGCGTATCCCGTTGGCGGAGCGTTCGTCATAACCGCAGTCGGCAAATTTATCTGTGTCTTTTCCGCTGTGGAACCCGAACTGTTCGAAAATACGGAAAGGCGCACTTTCCGCCAGAACAGAGATATTAAACTCCCCTGTTTTCACAATCATGCCGTGAGTAAAATTGGCTTTGTTTACTGTTACGGTAATTCTTAGCGGGGATGCTGTTATCTGCATAGCGGTATTTATTATGCAGCCATTGTCCTTTGCGCCGTCTTTGGCTGTAAGCACAAACAAACCGTAGGACAGCTTGAACATTGCGGCAGGATCAATAGCCGCCGGATCAGATGCTGCCGCTTTTTCAGAAGCCGCATTGCCCAAAGCGCCTTTGCCGTCTTTTGTTCCTTTGATGCCTGATGCTTGACGCGGGAAATCTGCCGCTATAGTTTCCGCTATTGATTCAAGCTGCGATAGCTGCGATATGATCAGGCTGGATTTTATACTGACCGTTTGTTCAAGAATATTGATATTTTTGCATTTTTCCAGTTTCCCGCGGATTAAACCGCCGCTTGTGGCAGCCCATGAGCCGTTTTCAATAATTGCGGCCGTACGGTTTTGAATATTATGCGCAACAAGATCGTTTATCAGCTCTTCCATTGCGATAAAAATTCCGGCATTGTACGTAGTAGAAGCAAAAACAAAGTGGCTCCACATGAATGCTGCCGCTATAATTTCGGAGGACGGCGTGACAGAAACATCGAACATGACTGTCTTTATACCTTTGCTGCGCAGCAGGCTGGAAAGTATCTCCGCCGCGTTTTCGGTATTGCCGTACACAGAAGCGTAGGCGATCATAACGCCTTTTTCTTCCGGCTGGTAATCGCTCCAAAGCGCGTACTTGGAAATGATACTGGACAAGTTTTCACGCCACACAAAACCATGCAGCGGGCAAATCATTTCGATTGCATATGCCGATGCTTTTTGTAACAGCGCCTGAACCTGCGTGCCGTATTTGCCGACGATGTTCGCATAATAACGCCTGGCTTCGTCCATGTAGTCCCTGTTAAAGTTCACCTCATCGGCAAAAAGCGCGCCGTTCAATGCCCCGAATGTTCCGAATGCATCTGCCGAAAAAAGAATTTTATTTTTTGAATCATAAGTTACCATTACTTCCGGCCAGTGAACCATCGGCGCCATGATAAAATGAAGCGTATGCCTGCCGGTTTTCAGCTCATCGTTTTCATTGACTATGTGAGCGTCTATATCAAGATTGGTAAATTGTTTTATAAAGGCATGAGTCTTGTCATTGCACACCAGCTTTACGCCCGGATACAGGGAAATTAATTCTTTAAGCCCGGCGGAATGGTCAGGCTCCATGTGCTGTATTACAAGATAATCGAGCGGTCTGCCTTCCAGCGCCGATTCAATATTTTCCAGGAATCTTTGACGCACTGCTTTGTCCACGGTATCAAACAGCACAGTTTTTTCATCTTTTAAAAGATATGAATTATATGAAACGCCGCCCGGAACCGAATAAACACCCTCAAACATTGC
>Ga0123356_10005126_pt1 | contig 13425 bp, 8 predicted proteins | sample TergutEmb28metaG_2_FD_92546 | JGI IMG/M metagenome (GOLD analysis project Ga0123356, IMG submission 92546) | Embiratermes neotenicus P3 segment gut microbial communities from Petit-Saut dam, French Guiana - Emb289 P3 | ecosystem: Host-associated > Arthropoda: Insects > Digestive system > Gut ... | reverse complement strand
CGGAGTTCCTCTTCGAGAGCCTGCATCACGCGCTGGCGGTTGCGGCGCTCATCCATATCGATGAAGTCGATGATGATGATGCCGCCCAGATCGCGGAGCCGGATCTGGCGCACGATTTCCCGGATGGCATCGACGTTCGTCTTGACGATCGTGTCTTCGAGCCGCTGCGTCTTGCCAACGTACTTGCCGGTGTTGATGTCGATGGCCACCAGCGCCTCCGTCTGGTTGATCACGATATAGCCTCCGCTCTTCAACCACACTTTCGACTTGAGCGCCTTGTTCATTTCCTCGGTGAGACCGAACTGGTCGAACAAGGGCGTCTCTTTGGTGTACAGCTTGACGCGCTTGACCATCCCCGGCTGGAAGCGGTTGAAGAAGCGAAGAATACGTTCGTATTCGGCTTCGCTATCCACCCAGATCACGTTGAAGTCCGAAGTCACCTGATCGCGCAGAACGCGCTCGACAACGTTGAGGTCGTGATAGATCAGAGCCGGCGGCTTCGAATTTTCCCCGCGATTCTTGATGTCCTGCCACAAGCCCTTGAGGAATCGGATATCGGCCCGCAGTTCTTCCTCGCTCGCACTCTGCGCCGCGGTGCGGACGATGAAGCCACCGTGGCCGTTTTCGCGCTCGCTGAGGATGATTCGCTTCAGCCGCTGGCGCTCTTCTTCGGAGGAAATCTTTCGCGAGACACCGGTGTGATTTACCGTCGGCATGTAAACCAGAAAGCGTCCCGGAAGCGCGATGTGGCTGGTGATGCGCGCGCCCTTCTTGCCGATCGGTTCTTTGGCGATCTGAACCAGAATCTCCTGCCCCTCCTTGAGCAGATCGCTGATCAGCGGCACCGCAGCTGATTCGCGGCGACGGAAGCGGCGTCCACCACGGCGTCCGCCACGGCGGTCATAACCGGCGCGGTCATATCCCGGACGTTGGCGCTGCGAGCGCTGCGTGTAGCCGGCGGTTGCCGCCGGAGCACGGACTTCGGCGCGGGCATCGATGCTCCCGTTGCCCCGAGCCTCGGCGTCGAGCAGGGCTTCTGCCTGGGCCTGGGCCTCCTCGAGTTCGAGTTCTTCGCTGTCTTCTTCGGTTTCAGCCGGGTTCTTCGCGCTGGCATCCACCTCGCTCGACTCCGCCATGGACGCCAGATGAATCTCCGAGACGGCGTCGCGGGCATCGACATTGAGATGGCCCGCGGCGGCCTGCGTTTCCTCTTCAAATTCGTCATAGCCATCGTCGGCCGCGGCTTGGTAGTGAACCGTGTCAGCTTCTTCCTCGTCGATGGTTTCTTCTTCCATCGTGCCCGGCGCGGCGAAGACCGGCGCCTGCTCTTCGCGAGCCGAATGTGGCAGCTCCTCGACCGGTAGCGACGCGGGAACCGGAGCTCGAGATTCCCGTTCAATTTCTTCGCTGGCGTCTTCCTCGACCCCGGTTTCTCCCGGCCAGCCCAGAGAGGGCAGGCTCGCCTCTTCGGGGCGCCGCAGTTCCTGAGGCCATTCCATCGACGTCGACACCGATTCGACGGGCTCCTCGTGCGGAGGCAGGACATCTTCTTCGTGCTGTTCGTGCAGGGGCTCGGCGACTGCGTCGGTCGAGGCGAAGATCGGCTCATCCTCGGGGAAGGTCATCGCCAAAGGGGCTGGAATCTCGGCACCGGGTGCGGCTGGAGTTTCTTCCGCGATGGTGGCGCTGGATGGGGATTCCTGGGCGGCCGGCTGCTGCGAATGACGCTGGTATTTCGAGATCGATTCGCCAGGTAACAGGATCGGCTGATAGCCGGCCGGGGGCCCTGATGCCGAGCGCGACGGCACGCTTTCTGCCGGACGCGAGAACCGCGGCTCGGAAGAGCGCTCGCCGCCTCGGTCTCGATCCCGACGTCCTCCGCGCCGGCGACGACGGCTGCGCCATCCGCCTCGGTCGCGGCTCTGCGATTCGTTCCCGTTCCCGCCCTCGGCAGCCTCGGCGGCCGACGCCAGCGGCTGGCTTTCGGCGAGAGCCTCCGCCTCAAAAGTTCCTTCTTCCGTATCGGCGGTTTGCCGGATCTCGCCAGACGCCTCATCTGCGTCGGGGGCAGGGACGGCCTCAGTCCGTACCGGTTGCGGGCGCATATCCTGCACCCCGCGGCCGGCCGGAACAATGTCGGTCAGATCGTCGTCATGCTCTTCCAACTCCATAAAGTCGGAGACGTAGAGGAAGGCGTCGCGCTCGAGGCCGATATCGACAAACGCAGACTGCATGCCGGGCAGCACGCGCGTGACCCGACCTTTGTAGATCGATCCCGCCAAGGTGTATTCATTCTCGCGCTCAAGATAGACTTCCGCGAGCAGATCATCTTCCACCAAGCCCACTTTGGTCTCGTGCGGCGTGGAAGAGACAAACAGTTCTTTATTCATGGACACTCCGGTCCCGCCGTTCATTCAAGAACGGGCGGGCTTCATCGGGCGGCCAGGAAAGATGCGGGAGGATTGAGGATTGCGATGCTGCCCCGAATAGGGATCGGCCTAAGCCTGGAAGGTGTTCTTCTGGCTGAGTCCGCTGCAAAAGACTTTGGGATCTTTAGCACGTATCGCGTTCGTTCCGCCGGGGTTGTGACCGCACTCTCAGACCCGTTCGAGTCAGGGGGCCGTTCCCTGCCCGGCCTTAGCTTTCAATCCTGCCCGGCCTTCCTCTGCACTTTCTACGGTGCAACCGGCCGGTGATTTGCCCTCTTTACGCGAGGGCGATCGATGTTTTCGGGCCGCGCTGCCGGATTTCACCGGGCGGTGCGCAGCTACTGCATCCTGCCGTCTTGCCTGTGTTTCACTGCTGTCCCTGAACCCGTTTGCCAAGCCGGCTCACCCAGCTCGTTGGCTTCATTGGTTTAGTTCACGAAGCGGCGCATACGAACATTCATAACCATTCCCAGCGCCAGGAACATGAACAACACGGAAGACCCACCATAACTCATTAACGGCAGGGGTATTCCGGTGACCGGCATAAAACCGACCACCATGCCGACATTGACCAGGATATGGAAGCTAAGCACAGCAACCACACCCATCACCACGAACGTGCCAGCGCGGTCGGGCGCTGTTTGCGCGTTCTGGGTCAAACGCATCAGCACTATGAAGTATAACAGCAGAACCGCGAGAGCGCCTACGAATCCGTGTTCCTCGGAAAAGGCAGCGAAAACGAAGTCCGTATGCGAAACCGGCAGGAAACCCTCCTTTGTTTGCGAGCCTTTACCGCCCCAAAGGCCTCCGGAACCCACCGCAATCATGGATTGCTCAACTTGGTACCCCGATCCCTTCGGATCGAGCGAGGGGTCCATAAAACTGGTCAGACGCTGTTTCTGATAGCCCTTGAGCACGTGGATTTTGGGGACCATGAACATGGCCCCGACCCCGACAATCGCTATCAGAGCAAGGCTCAAGCCCTGTTTCCACTGCATGCCGCCAAGAAAAACGCCCATTATCGCAATGGGGAGGTACGTCAGGGCCGTGCCCAGATCGGGCTGGGCCAGGACCATCAGCATGGGAACGCCTACGATCGCCCCGGCCTTGATGAAATCCGGCCAGGAAAGCTCGCGCTGCCGCATGTCCGAAAAGTACTTGGCAACGGCGAGGATCAGAATGAGCTTGACCCACTCCGACGGCTGGAACAGAATCGCGTGGGACCCGTGCCCAAACCTGATCCAACGCTTCGCTCCCAGAGCCCGTGTTCCAAACGCCAGCACCGCCATGAGCGAGGCCACACCCGCGATATAGAACCAGTGAATCTGGTCAAGCAGCGCCTGATAGTTCACCAGGCTGATCAGGAACATCACCGCGACGCCGCCGATGATCCAGTAGATCTGCTTCAGGTGAGCGCCGGCGAACTTGGTGTGCACTGTCGCACTGTGGATCTCCATCACGCCCAGCCCGCAAATCAGCAGGACGAATGCCAGCAGGAGCCAGTCGAAATCGCGATAGGAAACGTATCGAGCCATCCGTTAGCAGTTACCCGTGAAAAGCCTTTCTCATCCTGAACCGAAGGATTCCTGCTCCCTCGTGCGTTCTTGATCTTCCGGTGCAATCTCACCCAATCGGGGGCAGTGGCGGTCCGTCGGGGGACTCGCGACTAATTCATCCCCGGCGCCGCGTTCGCCAGCGCCATCGGCTTTTTCGCCGGATCGATGACAAAGCGCCCCGCCCGCAGGGCATCGTTGTTCCCTTCGTCATCCGGCGCAGTCCAAAGCCCACCCACATCCACGGCCCCGTTCTTTGGCTTTTCGACCATCTTCTGAGGCGTACGGCGCTGCTTGTCCACATACGCCTTGAGGACCTGAGTCGCCAGGCGGGCCGCCAGTCTGCCGTGCTCGCCTCCCTGGAAAAGCACACAGACGGCTATGTCCGGATTGCGCTTGGGTGTAAAGCCCACGAACCACCCGTTCTGCGCCAAGTCGGCGTCATTTTTGTGTTTGGCGCGATTCTCGAGCGATACCACCTGCGCCGATCCGGTTTTGCCGGCAATATCGATACCCGGGATATGCGCGGAAGGAGCCGTACCCTCGGGTTCGAGGACCCGGTCCATCGCATCGGTAATGACGTTCCAGCCATCCATATCGATGGGAACCTGTTTCACGTCGGTATAGTGGCCGATCTGAAGATAGTTCGACGGTAAGCCGCTGGGGTCGGCGACATGCGGCGTGACCAGCTTTCCACCCATCGAAATCGCCGAGATCGCGCGGAGCAACTGCACCGGTGTCACCGTCACGGCGCCTTGCCCGATGCCGACAAAGATGGTTTCCCCGGCATACCATTTCTGGCGGAAAGTCCTTGCCTTCCACTCTTCCGATGGAATCAGGCCGCTGGCCTCTTGCGGTAGATCAATGCCCGTTTTCTGTCCCAGGCCCAGCTCGGTGGCATGTTTTGCAATGCGGTTGATCCCGAGCTTGTCGGCCAGGGTGTAGAAGAACACGTCGCAGGACTGGTAGATGGCCTTGGTCAGGTCCACGTCCCCGTGGGTCCGATGCTCGAAATAAACCCAGCACTTGGAATTCCTGCCATAGAAATCAGCGCTGCCATTGCAGTGAACATGCAAGTTTTGGGCGATACCCTCTTGCCATCCTGCAACCGACATGATGATCTTGAAGGTTGACCCCGGCGCCAGCTGGGCCTGGATCGCCTTGTTCAGCATCGGCTTCTCAGGATCGTTGACCAGCTTATTCCAGTCCTGGCGCGAGACACGGACGGCAAATTCATTCGGGTCAAACGTAGGCCGGCTGACCATCGCCAGGATTTCCCCGGTATGGGGATCCATGGCGACAACCGCCCCGTTCTTGTCGCCCAAAGCTTCTTCGGCCGCAATTTGCAGATCGATGTCGATGGTCAGCTTGAGGGGCTTGCCCGGAACCGCTGCCGTCTCGCCAAGACGTCCCACTTCGCGGCCATGACTGTCAACCACCGCCTGACGAGAACCGTTGGTGCCCATCAGCAGATCGTTGTACTGACGCTCGACGCCGGAAATCCCCACAACGTCGCCCGGATTGTAAAGCTCAAACGCCGGCTCGTTGAGCATGTCTTCGGTGACTTCGCCGACATAGCCGATCAGGTGCGCCATGAATCCATTGCGCGGATAGAGCCTGCGGTGCGACATGATGGTGTCGAGTTCGGGCAATTCGTTGCGATGCGATTCGATGAACTGCAGGTCATCGGGCGTAATGTCTTCCTTCAGAAAAATCGGCTGATATTGCGGCATCGTCGCGAACCGCCGGATGCGCGCGTGGACTTCCTGGGGATCGAGGTGCAGGCCCTGGGCAATCAGGTCGGCGTCGGCATTGAGATCGCGCGAAGAATCGCGCAACAGCAGGGCGGAGAAAGACGGATAGTTGTCGACAATCGTACGGCCGTAACGATCGAGAATCTTGCCCCGCGGCGCGAGCACGGGAACGTTGCGAACCCGGTTTCTTTCCGCCGCCAGCGAGTAGTAGTCGCTGCGCATCACCTGCAACTGCCACAGCCGGTAGGCAAGGACCAGGAAGATGCCAAGGATGACATACTGCGCCGCCGTCAGGCGGATGGCGGAAACTTTTTCGTCGCGGCCGAACATCAGTTGTCGGTGGCCGGTTGCCAGTTACCCGTCAGACCCTGCTGAAAGCACTTCGGCCGCAACCTGCCACTATCCTCGCTGGAGTGAAATTCGGACTACTCAATTGTACTGCCTCCGCCCGGCCGGCCGGTTTCGGTGAGGGTAACGGAGTCGTTGACTGGCCATTCACAACCGGCGACTGACAACCCGGTTTCACGCTCTGTGCTTGAATTTATCGAGGACGAAGTAGAGCATGACGCCCAGGATCGAGTTGGCCAGTCCCGCCAGGATGCCATCATGGAACCAACTCCAGCTCTGGTTGATGTTCACCAGTCCTCGCGCCACGATGAAGTACACCACCCAATGCACCAGGTAGAACCCATAGGTCACCAGCAGGCGGGCGCCAGGGTTCTCCACGTCAAGCTTCACGCCCAAAGACGAAGCTCCATACCCCACCACAGTCTTGGCAATGCCGTAGATCCCGATCGGGTTACGGCCGAGCATATCTTGCGCCAGGCCAATTACAGCGCCAGTCAGCAATCCGGAAATCGGGTTGCGGCGGGCCATGGCGAAGAAGATGGTCACCAGCAGCGGCAGGTCGATGTAGTTTGCGAATCGTGGAAACCGCAGCGGCACAAAGGCTTGGACGAACAGCGCCAGCAACGGCACCCCGATGGTCACCGGTATGCCGAACCGGTAGACTTCAACCTGCTCCCCGGATGTGTAAGTGATGGGCACGTTATTGTGGGCTGTTGGGGGCGGGTGGCTGCGAGTTGGGCGGAACGGCCGGGGGCGTGACCGGCTTCTGCTCGGTGATTGCGGGTTCGACCTGAATCGCGTCCGTTTTCGGGGTCACGGGCGTGTTGTTGGCCGTCTTCGGCTTCGTCGGATTCCCGGTTGTTCCGGTCACAGTCGCTGCTCCAGCCGTCTGTCCGGCCGCCGGTCGGGACGCACTCCCGGTCGCGCTCGCCGGCGCCGTATTTGTACTGGCAGGCCTGGTCCCGGGGCTTGGATTGGAAGTCGTGTTTGGATTTGAAGCCGGCTTCCCGGTTGCAGCTGAAGTCGCCGCAGGAGCATTGGCAGATGGGCCGGGGGGCTTCGTCGCCGTGCCCGGGTTTGAGGTCGGTTTCGCCATCGCAGCCGATGCCGCCGGGTTAGCATTTCGATTCGTGGCAGGCTTGTTCGGCACAGACGGCAGCCGCTGGGCGAGGATGTCTGCGGCTCGCACGCGGACCTTTTCGTCGGCAATCGCCGGCCGTTCCTGCTTCTCCACCAGCACCAGCACCTCTTCCAGTTTGCTCAGATTAGCCGCCGGCTTGACCTTGATGTCAAGAAACAGATCCCGGCCACTCCCGACTTTGCTGACCGTGCCCACCGGCAAGCCTTTGGGAAAAATCTGATCGCCCCCGCTGGTCAAAACCGCCTCACCCGCGGGCACCTGCTCGTCGCTCATGACGCCGTTGAGCGTCACTTCGCCATTGGCTGCCCCGACGAGGACGCCTTGAAGGCGCGAGTCCCGGAGAAGCACGCCGACGCCGCTGGTCGGATCGTTGATCAAAAGAACCTGGGAAACCGACGGATACACGAGCAGGATCTTGCCCACGATTCCGTCGGCGGTGATGACCGCCATGTCGCGCTTTATGCCCGCATTCTCGCCCTTATCGATGTAGACGACCCGGGACGAGTCCGTGCCGCTCGATCCGATCACCTGCGCTGCCACGGTCTTGGCGATGAACTGTTCCTTGAAGGCCAGCAGAACCTGCAGGCGATGCGCCTGCGCCGCATCCTCGCTGAGGCGCACCTGCTCGAGGCGCATTTGCTCGATCTGCGCCTTGAGCTGGCGGTTTTCGCCGCGCACGCCCCGCAAATAGAAGTAGTTGTGCCAGATATCGCCGGCGGAGTTCTCAACCCAGATCAAGGCCCGTTCGAGGGGGCTCACCGCGCCCACCGCCCAGACCCGGATCAGGCGCGTATCCTGTCCGGCGCTCGTGCCGCGCTTCACTTGCACCGCCAGCCCAAGCACCTGCAGAAACAGCACCCCTACCAGGATGATGAGGTTGCGATAGCGGCCGAGGACGGATTCCATAGCACAGTGGTCAGTGATCAATGGCCAGTGTGGTCAGCCCAGCGAGACCCGGTTTGACGGCCATGGATCGCTGGCCGCTGACCACTCGTTCCTGCTATTCGATCGAGATCTTTCTCAGCAGCTTGAAGTCTGAGAGCATCTTGCCGGTACCCAGAACCACGCTGCACAGCGGATCGTCGGCAATCGAGACCGGCAATCCGGTTTCTTCGCGGATGCGCTTGTCGAGATTCTTCAACAGCGCGCCGCCGCCCGTCAGCACGATGCCGCGGTCGCTGATGTCGGCCGAAAGCTCCGGAGGCGTCCGCTCCAGCGCAACGCGGATGGCATTCATGATGGTCGAAACGCATTCGCTCAGTGCCTCGCGGATTTCGCTGTCGTCCGCCGTAATTGTTTTGGGCACGCCTTCAATCAGGTTGCGCCCCTTAATTTCCATCGTCATCGGCTTGTCCAGCTGATGCGCCGAGCCGATTTCCATCTTGATCTGCTCCGCCGTGCGCTCCCCGATGAGCAAATTGTATTTCCGCTTCAGGTAGTTCATGACCGCTTCGTCCATCTGGTTGCCGGCCATGCGTACGGAACGCGAATAGACGATGCCGCTCAGTGAAATCACTGCGATGTCGGTCGTGCCGCCACCAATATCGACGACCATGTTTCCGGACGGCTCGGTGATGGGCAGGCCCGCGCCGATCGCCGCCACCATCGCCTGCTCGACCAGATGCACTTCGCTCGCTTTGGCGCGATAGGCCGAGTCCATGACCGCGCGCTTTTCCACCTGCGTAATCTCGGAAGGCACTCCGATCACGATTCGCGGATGCACCAGCATCTTGCGGTTGTGCGCCTTCTGGATGAAGTAGTTCAACATCTTCTCGGTAACTTTGAAGTCGGCGATCACGCCGTCCTTCATCGGCTTGATGGCGACGATGTTGCCGGGGGTACGTCCCAGCATCTCTTTCGCTTCCTTGCCCACGGCTTCGACCTCGCCGGTGTTTTTGTTGATGGCGACGATCGAAGGCTCGTTCACCACGATGCCCTTGCCCCGCGCATACACGAGCGTGTTGGCAGTGCCGAGGTCGATGGCCAGATCGCTCGAAAAAATACTGAACAGCGAGCGAAGGTTGTGATTGCGCGCCGCACCTGAATGAAATCCGTTAGTTGACATGACGAAGTAACCCGACTCTCTCGAATCCTGCCCCGGAAATTCCGGAATCAAATTTTTATGGGAAACTGGGCTTCCTTATTATTCTAATTCTAAGGGATTCCCGGCAACCGTGCCTAAAACCAAGGTTTCAAAGTAAAAGCCGCAATTTTCGTCCGCGGAGGCCACTGCCAGCGTCAGCTTTCACAACTTTGAAACATTCGAACCGACTTCTCCCTGAATAATGATCTTTTTCTGCTCTGTGTACACTCCGCCCTGCAGCTTTCCCGGCCGGCAACGGGGGCGTGAAGTAATGAAAATATCCATCGGAAGCTACCATCGGAACTTCGCTCCCGTTTACCATCACGCGCGCGCCGGTCTGCGTCTTGCCCGTAATTTCCATCATGTGCCCGTGCTGAATAAACGGAGCCAGTTCCAGATCGATCGCTTCGGTATCTTGTTCCTGGAAATGATCGTGAAGCGGTTCTTCTCGCTCTCACCGATTCCTTGCCATTCGCGTCTTCCGACTGCACCACCCAGTAGTACGCCCCTACCCGAGATTCGTGACGGTCACGGCGACGGTAATAAACTTTTTATGAACCAGTGTAGAGGAAAAATACGGATTGCGGGAGATACGGAGGCGGTAACCAACTGCATTCGCCATCGGCGTCCAGGAGAACTCTTAGCGAAGTGGTGTGTCGAAGGGACGATGCCTCACCTGCGTCTCCAGTCGCAGCTTGACCCTGAGGTTTCGCCGAGCCACGCCGAGCCACGGTAGGCCTGACTTTCCGTTTTCGGCTATGCTGATAGGCCACCATGGCCAGCACTTTCGAAACATCGCCAGCGATTGCCGAACAGCAGCGATCGCGGTTGGACGACGGCATGGTCATCGTCTGGGCCATCGCCCTGGCGAAGCTGTTGTTCCACATCTACTTCAACAATCGTTACGGATATTTTCGCGACGAATTCGACTACCTGTCGTGTGGCGATCACCTGCAATGGGGATACGTCGACCAGCCCCCGCTGATCCCGTTCCTGACGCACCTGAGCCGCGTCCTTCTGGGAGATTCTCTGCGCGCCATCCGCTTCATCCCCGCACTGGCTTCCTCTTTGCTGATCGTCCAGACTGCAGTCATTGCGCGCGAGCTTGGTGGCCGCCGCTATGCGATTCTCCTCAGCGCGATCTGCGCCGTGATCGCCCCGCAGTATCTCTCGAACGGCAGCCTGCTCGGCACCAACTGCCTCGAACCGAACCTCTGGATGGGCTGCGTCTACTTCGCCATTCTCGCGATCAAGCGCGCCGAGCCCCGCTACTGGCTTTGGTTCGGAGTGGTCGCCGGGCTTGGCATGGAAGAGAAATATTCCATCTCCGTGTTCGCCGTGGGAATCGTCGTCGGCCTTCTGCTGACCGGGCAACGGCGCGTCTTCCTCGACAAATGGATCTGGCTCGGCGGACTCGCGGCATTTTTGATTCTTCTGCCCAACCTGCTATGGAACATTCACCATGACTGGCCGTTCGTCGAACTCATGCATAACATCCGCGCCGAAGGCCGCGATGTCGTGCTCGGCCCATTCGACTACTTCTTTCAGCAGACGATGCTGGTAAATACACTGTCGGCGCCGATCTGGCTGACCGGATTGTTCGCGCTGCTGCTCTCATCCCGTCTCAAACCCTACCGTGCGCTCGGCTGGTGCTATCTGGTCTGTTACGGAGTATTTTTCCTGCTGCACGGCAAGAACTATTATCTGGCTCCGATTTATCCCATGTTGTTCGCGGCCGGTGCTGTGGTGATCGAATCGGCCATCCATGGCCCGGAAGACGCCCCGCGGCGGCTGGAATGGCTGAAGCCGGCAATCGCCATCATTCTGCTCGTGAACGCCGCTTACCTTCTCCCCATCGCCGTCCCCGTCTTGTCTCCCCAGCGCTTTGTGGCCTATACCGAGACTCTTCCATTCAAACTCCCCGTGATGGAGCACTCGCACGCTGGTGCGGCGCTGCCCCAGTGGTACGCGGATCAATTTGGCTGGAAGGAAATCGTCGATGAAACGGCGGTTGCCTGGAATCGCGTCCCGCCGGACGAGCGTTCCGACTGCGGCATCTTCGGACAGGACTATGGACAGGCCGGCGCCATCGATTTCTTCGGCCGCCGCGCGGGCCTGCCCGGCGCCATGAGCGGCGACCGCACGTACTGGATCTGGGGACCGAACCACTACTCCGGCAATTGCATGATCGTCCTCGACGATCGCAAGGAAGTCCTGGAGCGCTACTGGACCCAGGTGGAGTACGTCGGGACATCCGCGCCGAATGAATGGGCGCTCGAGCAGCAGATTCCAATGTTCCTCTGCAAGGAAAGGAAGTTCGAATCGTGGGCAGGACTGTGGCCGCGCCTGAAGCGCTGGCGGTAAGTTGGTCTCTGTGGCCCTCGGCTGTCGGGTCGGGCCCGCCGCGACGCTTGCCGCTGCTTCCCTCGAGGTTGTAGCATCATGAGTTTGGGCATTTCTTCAGGAGATGTTTATGGCGACCGATACCCTGGCCACCCCGGCCTCATTGAGCGACAGCCAGACCCGAGTATTCAAGAATCTCATCGACGGCGAATGGGTGGAATCCTCGAGCGGAGAAACTTTCGAAAACCGCAATCCCGCCGACACCCGCGACGTGGTCGGAATCTTTCAGAAATCGAACAAGGCGGATGTAAGTGCCGCCGTCGACGCCGCCAGGCGAGCATTCGCCAAGTGGCGTCTGGTTCCGGCGCCGCGACGTGCCGAAGTTGTCTTCCGCGCCGCTGAAATCCTGATCGCACGCAAGGAAGACTACGCTCGCGAAATGACCCGGGAGATGGGCAAGGTTCTGGCCGAGACCCGTGGCGATGTGCAGGAGGCGATTGACGCGGGCTACTACAACGCCGGCGAAGGCCGCCGCCTGTTCGGCCCCACGGTGCCTTCGGAAATGCCCAACAAGTTTGCCATGGCTGTGCGCCAGCCCATCGGGGTCTGCGGCATGATCACGCCGTGGAATTTCCCCATGGCGATTTCGTCGTGGAAGCTGCTGCCGGCGGTGGTTTGCGGCAACGCCTGCGTCATCAAGCCGGCGCAGGACACGCCGCTTTCGACCTTCAATCTGGTGCGGGCTCTGTCGGACGCCGGCCTGCCTAAAGGCGTCATCAACATTGTCTCCGGCTTCGGCCCCGAAGTCGGCACACCGCTGGCGGAACACCCGGACGTGCGTGCTGTATCGCTGACAGGATCGTCCGCCGTGGGAAAGATCATCGGCGGCATCGCGGCCGAGAGTTTCAAGCACTGCTCGCTCGAACTCGGTGGCAAGAATCCCATGATCGTGCTCGACGATGCCAACCTCGACCTCGCCATCGAGGGCGGTCTGTGGGGAGCGTTCGGCACGACCAGACAGCGCTGCACGGCGACCAGCCGCATGATCGTGCAGAAGGGCGTATATCGCGAGTTCGTCGAGCGCCTCGTGGATCGCGCCAGGAAGCTGAAAGTCGGCAACGGCCTCGACGAGACCGTGCAGATGGGCCCCGCCATCAACGAAAAGCAGCTTCAAACCGACCTCGGTTATGTGGAAATCGGCAAGAACGAAGGCGCAAAGCTGGTCTCGGGCGGCAGCCGCCTCGACAAAGGCGAGTATCAACACGGCTGGTTCATGGAGCCGACCGTGTTCACCGATGTCGATCCGAAGATGCGCATCGCGCAGGAAGAAATCTTCGGGCCGGTCGTAGGCGTCATTCCCTGCGACGATCTTGAAGACGCCATTGAAATCGCAAACGGCATCGAGTACGGCCTGTCCTCGGCGCTCTATACGAAAGACGTAAACAAGGCGTTCTCGGCCATTCGCGACCTCGATGCAGGCATTACCTATATCAATGCCCCCACGATCGGCGCTGAAGTTCATCTCCCGTTTGGCGGTACCAAGGCGACGGGCAACGGACATCGCGAGGGAGGGATCGGGGCAATCGATTTTTACACCGAGTGGAAGTCGGTCTACGTCGATTACTCCGACAAGCTGCAGAAAGCCCAGATCGACCGGGAAGACTAAACCGGCCATGGTGCCTGCCCATGATGCCTGCGAATGGTGAAACCGGAAAAGCTTCTACCCGATGGAAAAAGGGTGACGGCATCCGCGGGCAGTGAGGATCGGGCCTGT
>Ga0123356_10005125_pt1 | contig 13427 bp, 12 predicted proteins | sample TergutEmb28metaG_2_FD_92546 | JGI IMG/M metagenome (GOLD analysis project Ga0123356, IMG submission 92546) | Embiratermes neotenicus P3 segment gut microbial communities from Petit-Saut dam, French Guiana - Emb289 P3 | ecosystem: Host-associated > Arthropoda: Insects > Digestive system > Gut ... | reverse complement strand
CCAAAATTTCGGGCATGTGCTCCGGGTATATCGTGGCGGGGTTCGGCGCGATAAAAATTATGAGCTCCGTTTTAAGCCCCGCGTCGGTCAGCTTTTTTTGCAGTTTTTCCGCTCCCTTGCGCATATCGGTGAGCTCAGAGTCGGAAAACAGGTTTATACCGAGGTAATCGTCGAGCGTCTGGTCATACTGCAGATGGTTTTTTTTGCCTATATACACGGGTTTGTTGTCCCTGGGCTCATCCTTGCTCACATTGATGACCAAGGGGTCGCTTATATCCCTGCCGGCGTTTTTCGCGTACACGCGAAGCTCGACGTCCTCTGCTTTTTGCTTTGCGAGCAGCACCTCGACCACGAACATCCCGCCTATCACTTTGGTCTCGACCGGTTCAAGCGCGCCTTCGATCGTTATGACTGCGTGTTCCGAGGCGCTGCCGGCTATGCAATACCGGTCCTTGGACAAAAACGTGCTGCCGATCAAAGTGGGCTTGACGGATTTTTCCGTTTGTTTCGCCTCTTCGGTCGGCTTGGGTTTTGCGGTCGTGGGCTCCGTGGCGGGGGCTTGCGTTGCTGGCTCCGGCTCTTTTTTTTCCGTCGCCGGACCGGCCGTGTTGTTTGTCCCGCATGAAGCCGCAGAGCATACCGCAGCCGCGGATAAAATAAAAATAATACACAAAAACATTTTTTTCATAATTGATTTTTTCTCTCCTAATCCCTAATCCAAATTCGCGTAAATATCCACGATTTCGTCGATTTTCTTTATCGCTTTGTCGATGTTTTTTTCATACGTCGAAACATAGACCCCGCCGCCTTTCTGCATCGCGGACACGAGCCCGCTGCCCCAGTTGCGGAAGCTGTCCCACTGGCCCCAGTACAGAAGGTCATATATCCTCGAGCGCAGTATGATGTCGAGCATCTCATATGATTCCTCGTCGCGCACATATTTGTTGGCGAGCGCGATTTCATAGAATGCGGGAGTCAGCGTCTTGTATGATTCCGAGGCCAAGGCCTCGAGGGCCGCGCCCGCCATTTCGAGCTCTTCTCCGGTTATGGTCGTGGGTATCGACAAAAACGGGAAGAAGGGATAGGCGTACACGTAATATCTGTTCTGCTCTTCGCTGAATTTCGGCAGGGGCAGAATCCCGAAATCGACTTCGAGGTCCCGGTACTCCTCGCTCATGATGCCCAGGTCGCCGTCGTAGAATATGGCGCGCTCGTTGGTAAAGGGCTGAGGCTGCTCATATCCGCACCACACGTTGTCTTTTTTTGTGAACATGCCCTCGATTTTGTCAAGCACCGCTATCTTTTTTTCGTTCATTTCGGAAAATACTATTTCGCCCGCCGCGTTTTTTTCCACCCACTTTTCGCCCGCCGAGGAGAAAAACGCCTCATAGGCCGCCGGGGTTATATACACCGAAAAGAAATCCTCGACGTCGGCTTTGCCGTTCCCGTTTAAGTCCTTGTATATGTCTTTCGTCAATTCCGCGAATTTGTCGAAGGTCCATTTCCCCTCGCGCACCAAATTGTAGAGGTTGGGAAACCCGTAGTCGGCCCCGAGGCTTTTGTTGTACAGGAGAAGGTGGGTGAACATATTGGTCGCAGTGGTTATGTCCCCCGTCATCCCGTAGAGCTTGCCGCTTATGGTCATGTCGCCGACCGCGTTGGGGTCCCAGTATTTTTTGCCGAGATCCAAATGGGGCACATTGTACAGATTCGCAAAAGGCCCGGCCAGCGAAGCGGAAAAAAACCTGTCCACGAGAAGCCAGACGCCCGTGTATGTGGTGTCGCCCGAGGCCACCGCGTTGGTTATTGTTTTTTGCGCGCCCGAGGATTCGACGTCCTCTATTTTTATATTCAGCCGCTCCTCGACCGTCCTGTTTCTTTTGTATATGGTGTCGTTTACGATTTCGCCGATTTCGCCCTCCACGTTCACATCGTACAGATGCCGAAAAGCCGGGTCGGAATCGACCAAGAAATTAAACGTCTTTCCGCCGAAATCGAGCGCGGGCAGCTCGTCGGCGAATGCCGGGTCGACGGCGTCCCTGGAAGCGTCCCCGTCGGAAATTTTTTCATCGTCCGGCTGCTTTTCGCCGACGGGGCTGCCGTCTTTGGTTTCGCCGCCGCACGAGACAGCCAGCACAGCCGCCGCCGCGAAACACAGCGCGACCAGAAGATATATCATTTTTTTATGCACAATATAGTCCCTCCATTTTTTACAATTTGAAAATCTGTTATTCACATATAGTCATTATATCATATGCTACAATAATTGTCAAATAAAATTTATGATAAAAAAAGGGGAGAAGCTTCGACAATGAGGACTCCGAGAATAGAAAAACTGCGCGAAAAGGCGCTCACCGCAAAGCCGAACAACATAGAATGGCAGTATCTCTATTACAAAGGCTATCTTGAGGCCTGCAAAAAAACCATTTCGACAATCGAAAAATACGCCCTGGCCGTAAACTATATGCTCTCAAACGTACAGCCCGCAATCGGCCCCGGCGAGCTGATTCTCGGCCGGCAGACAAACCGCGGGCTCACCGAAGCGGAAGCGGCCGAGTACGAGATAATGCGGAGCTATGAGCTGCCGCTGCTCAATTCCATACTCAACAACGGCCACATGGCAATCGATTACGAGTATATCCTCCAAAAGGGCATTTCGGGCATAAAAGCCGATATCGACGGGTACATCGACGGGCTCGATATGACAAAATCCGGCGATCTCGAAAAGCGGATATTTTACGGCGCCTGCAAAACCGCGCTCGACGGCGTTTTGAAATACGCCGGAAATTATGTTTCGGCAATTTCCGAGGCGGCGGGCGAATGCGGCGATGAAAAAAGAAAAAAAGAGCTTTTGAAACTCGCGGAAGTGTTTTCCAACATCCCCGACAGGCCCGCTTCGAGTTTTTACGAGGCGCTGCAGTGCGCCTGGTTTATGACGATCTGCGTCTCGGTCTGTCCCATGGCGCTGTTTCAGCTCGGCAGGCCCGACAGGTATCTTATACGCCATTACAAAAAAGATATCGAAGAAGGCGCGCTGACCAAGGATGAGGCGCAGGAGCTCATCGAATGCGCGTGCGTCATGTACAACGAGGTGGTGCCCGCGGGGCTGGCCTGCGGGTTCATGGTCGGAGGGCGCGGCCCCGGCGGCGCCGATACCTCAAACGAGCTCTCATATATGTTCATTGAGAGCATAAGCCATACCGCGATGATATATCCGGGCATAGGGCTGTGCTGCAACGAGGATACCCCGCCGGACCTGCTCGAGCTTTCCGTGGAAACTCTCGGCAATTCCCATTCGCACCCCGCTCTGTTCAACGACGATATAATCCAGAAAGGGCTCAAATATTACGGGCTGGAGCCCGCGGAGGCGTGCAGCTATATCCACAGCACCTGCGTCGAAATAACCCCGGTCGCCTCTTCCGGAGTCTGGGTGGCCTCGCCGTACACCAACTTGGTGGCGCTGCTTCTCGATGTGATGGGCGTAAAATCCGGCGGCGAACCGGTCCGCTTTGACAATATCGGCCAGCTCAAACAGGCGTATTTCAAAGCTTTGAAGCAGCATATCAAAAACAATTTTATCGAATTCAACAAGACGATGATAGAGCGCACGCGCTCGTTCGCGCAGCCGCTGCTCTCGTGTTTTGTGAACGACTGCCTCAAGACGGGCAGGGACATAGAATGGGGCGGGGCGAGATACAACTGGATCATGCCCTCGTTTGTGGGGCTTGCGAACTTATGCGATTCGCTGAATATAATCGAGGATCTGGTATTTGAGTCAAAGCAGCTCACATTCGCGGATATGGCGGACATGCTCCTGAATAACTTCGAGGGCTATGAAAAGGTGCGCGCCTACATACAGAACCGCGCCGCAAAATACGGCAACGACGACGACGCGGCGGACAGCTTGGTCTTGGAGCTTTCGGAAAAAATAGCCGAGTTTTGCGAGGGCTATGAAAACTGCCGCCGGGGCCGGCTCGTGCCCAGTCTTTTTTGCTGGATCATGCACGAAAGGCTCGGGGCCGAAACGATCGCCTCCCCGGACGGCAGGCTCGCGAAATTCCCCCTCGGCGACGGTTCCGGGCCCGCCCAGGGATCCGAAAAAAACGGCCCGACCGCCTCGGTTTTGTCCTCCACAAAATGGGAACACCACAAATTTATCGGCGGCGTGGCGGTGAATATGAAATTCTCCAAGAAAAATTTCACCGGGGAAAGCAAAAAAAAGCTCCTTGAGCTCATAAATACTTTCATGAGGCGCGGCGGATTTGAATTTCAGATAAACGTGACAGACAGGGAAACCCTCCAAAAGGCGCGGGAAAACCCCGGAAACTACTCCGATCTCGTGGTGAGGATCGGCGGCTACAGCGACTATTTCACAAGGCTGCCGAAGGCCATGCAGGAGGAAATCATCTTGCGCTCGGAGCACGAAATCTGAATTTGCAACCCCCGGCACACCGCGCTGCGCACTAAATTTTATAATGAGGTTGGTTCTCATTTTGAGTACTAACCTCTTTTGTATGCTGATTCACCCCCGATATATTTGTTACGACAAAAAGAGGCCAAGGAATATCTCGCCTGCCTTGCTCTGCTGCCGTATGTTTTTTTCGCTCTCCTTTTGCGCTGCTGGATATTGGTCAGGCTTTTACGAGAAATACGATAAAATATATCAAGACAGACAAAATTACCATATGCGCCGGGTAGTAAATATAAAACATCCATTTTCGGTATCTCCGGTGTCCCGGTTTTTGATTGTACAAAAGCAATGGCAGTACTGATAAAATGGCTCCTATGGCATATAATGAAATCCGCTGATAAAAAAGATAATATATCACTGAGGTTATGCCGCAGAATAGAATTTGCGCATATTTTGAACCCCAAATTTTCACATCGCGATCTGAATCGTCTTTCGAACGAAGCGCGTAAACAAGCAGTATTGTCACCACGCCGTATAAGCCATATTCCCCTCTGAGTAACTCGACAGCAATGAACGAAACGGCAATTCCTACGATGGGCAGCACTTTGCATAAAAAAATATTTTTGCCGGTCTCAAATAATTTCGCGTAAAAAAAAGCGGCTATAGCGCCAAACATGAGTGTGATGAGAACATTGCCGGATGTATATTTAAATAAATCGCCTGCTGCAATGTGAAAACCCGGTTTTGCAATTTGAAACATCCGATGTGGAATTTGAGAAATTATCGCAAAGACGGCCAGCCGTCCGATATACTTTTTTATATCTCTTGTGTGAGTGCAGCCCTCGGCAACTAAAAAACAAAAAATCGGAAAAGCCATGCGTCCTATGACTCTCATTTGCCAAAAAGCATCAGTCATATAGTGATCAAATTCAACACCTGCAATTTTATATCTATACAGCATATTTAAGACTATGCCAAAATGATCGACAGTCATAAACAATGCCGCCAACAGTTTCAACTTGAATGCGTTCACGAATTTATCAACACCCCTGTCGTTGTATTTGTATAGAAATCCTGATATTGCCGGTCGATATCAACATTATCTCTCCTTTCGACCGCGATTATTTCGTTTGTGTATGTACTGACGATAACAACCTCGTCTCCTTGAATCGTTCCGACCCAGCAATCTATCGAATGATATATGAATTTTTCATTGTCCTCAAGCTCGGTTTTGCCGCTTTCCTCCAGGTAAATTGCATATTTGGACTTGCCGTCTCCCATTTGCATAAATTCTCGACTGAAAGCATTCATGACGACACAACCACAATTGCCATTGTCGTCCTCCAATTCAAACAGGTATGCCAAAATGACATTTGTCGTAGGGGTGTACAATTCGCGAATACATTTTATATCGCTGTATTGAAAGCACTTGTAAAATTCCGGGAACACCCCTGCCATTTCATTCATAAAATCAATAGCTTTTCGCGCGAGAGCTTCCATCGCGTCAAATTCACTTTTCAAGCCGCTATTCGCATTATCCATTATGTAGTATTGTATCGCCTCTTCCAAAAAATCATCAAGCATCGTCTTTTTTATGCTCAATCTGCTTTTTTCCCCGGCATCCGTCTGTATCCTGATCTCGTTTATATCCAAAGCGCGCTTTATTTTGTCAATGTTTTCGTATTTGAAGATACTTTCCCTTTCGGATATTTGAACGAGGCTCCCGGACAATTGCTTTTCCACCCACGGGTTCATGAAACCGGCAATGCTGTCTTCTACTTCGTTTGTCTGCGTATTCTGCCCGAAAAGCTCATGGGTGATGAAAACATCGGCGCCGCTTATCTCAAAAGTCATTTGCCATAGTGAAACTAAGTTTGGCGGCGTTGCTCCCGTCGCTTCTTCGAATGCGGCTATTGTTTCGCGGGTTGTTTTATCGTATTCAAATGCTTCAAATGCTTTGTATTTTTCGCTGAATACTATATAATCGCTGTTTTCCTTCATCACGATTTCATACATCGGCGATATATCGCTGCGCTCAATTATATTCCACGTTATAAACGGAATTTCCCGCCCCAGCAATGTTTCGTCCCCGTAATAAATATGCTTGACTATGAAATACCAAAACGTATAGTACTCGTGGTACTCTTCTCCGTCTTCGTAGTAAACAAACGTATAGTTTTCGCTTCGGGTGTAAGTTCCCGCGAATATCGTGTCTGACCACTCAAACAAGTCCTTTTGCTGCTGGATTATATATGAAGCGTTTCCGCGCGAAAAGTTTCGTTCTTCTGTTTTTATCAGGTGCGATGATGCGGAAACGGCTTTGCCGTTGCCCGTCAAATCTTTTGTGTCTCCGTTTGCGTAATCGAGTGCTTCCTCAACGGATATATTGTCGAACATACAGCCAATCCGGCCGCCAATCGCGACACGGCCGGATATGTCCTCCTGCAATTCGGCCACTTTGCCTATGTTCGCCCCGTTTAACTCCATTTGCACATCCAATCCCGCCGGAATAAGCCGTATATGATTCCATTCACCGACGAGAAAGCTGTCTATCGGCTTTGATTTTTTGTTGCCTGCTTCGTCGCGCGCATTTGATTCTTCCCCGATGTAATGCCATCCATGCACGAAAACCGTCTGGTACACGAGAACCCCTTCGTGATCCAATTCCAAACCCCAAGGATTTCTGCTCTCAAAATAATCAGGCGTGTAGTTGTCCGTGTTCGTGTCGGCGAAAGGAGCGAACATCACACTTGACCCCTCCGGTATCTTGCAGTCGAACGAAAAAATGTAGTTTCCCCAGGTTTTGTCGCCTATCATCAGGCCAAATACGGGATTTCCATCAGTTATCTCATCTTGTTTCAGATCGTAGCACAGCAGTCTCTTATTGCCGCCGTCGTCGATGATTTTCCATTTGCAGTAAGGGGTTCTGTCCAAAACGCAGTCAAAAGTCCCGCTTTCAAAATCTTCCAGATACGGCAAGGGGACGCTGGGGTCAATATCGTCGTACATGGTGCAGAAAACAAGCTTGATTTCATATTTGTTGGTATCGCCCGAAATGTTTATCGCGACCAGATAGAGGATCGTCAGGCAAACGAAAACTTTTAAAAATGATATTTCTTTTCCCATATTCATTTATTCATCCGTTGCTCCGGTATTTGAAAAAAACTTTACAAATTTTGCATTAATCGGACAACCAAATTGAATCTGTGCCTTCACCGAAAATTTTGTCAAAAGTGCTTGTCTAAGATTTTGTCAATCCATTTCACTTTGACATCTATTTGCCTGTACGCACGAAGCCCCAAAACAGTAAAAACTAAAGCTTGGATAACTTGCGGAATAGTGCCTATGATTGCCGGAATGGACTGGAGAAACTGATACAAATAGCTCATTTGCAGATAATCGGCACCGCTACCTGTGGAAGAAATCAAATAATTCTTATCGAAATTATTGTACTCTCTCAAAAGGTTGAAAAGAGTCTGCGAAAAAGTGATCAGCCCATGCACAAAAAACAGCGCACCCGACCAAAAAACGGTAAAAATAAACGCTTTTAGGGCTGCTCTCTTGAGTTTTGCGTTATCTTCGCAGAGCAAAACATAAGCGGTTGCCACCATGACGATATAAACGCCTCCAATTACACCCATGAAGTACAGCAATGCGGCGAACAGGTTCAGCGAGATTCCCAATTTGCTTTTTTCCATTTCTTTTCCCCTCCGGCAATTTTCGGTGTATTTTTATACATTATATCCTAAGTGAACAACATTTGTCAATATATTTTTTTATTCTGTTGGGCGTATATCATAACTCTATGCAAAGATACTTGACAACCCGCGCTACGATGTGATATAATGATAGAAAAAAAGGATTTAACGAAGGGAGTCAAAGCATGGGTCTGTTACCGATGGACATAGATATACTGCCTCCGTCCGATGACCGCGTGTTTAAACTGATTTTGACTTCGCCGGAGGCCAAACCCGGACTAATCAGACTGATCGCAGGGGTGATCGGGCGTCCGGTAATCGACGTTACGGTACACAATAACGAGCTGCCGGTTAGCGACACTATGGAGAAAGCGGAGCGGTTCGATGTCAACTGCGTAATCAACGACGGGTCGCAGATCAACCTGGAAATGCAGGCCAGCCGCATCGAGGAAGAACCGGGCGGCGAGCATCGGAACCTGAAAGGCAAGAGTATCTACTACCTGTGCGACCTGCATTCGTCGCAGTCGTCGAAAGGTCAGCGGCGGTACGACAGGCTGGCGCGGTCATATCAAATCACGTTCTGCTCCTATACTGTTTTTCCGAACCGGTCCGGTTATGTGAACCCGTACTCCATGCGGCACGACTTGGATAACGAACTGCTGCACGACGCGGTCCGCGTGGTGTTCGTGGAGTTGAGCAAGCTGGAGGAAATCCTGCTGAAGCCCGTCGAGACAATGACGGACCTGGAGAAGTTCGCGGTGTTTTTCCAGTACGCTCCAAGTCAGGAGCACCGCGGAATAGTGAACAAAATAATCGAATCGGAGGAGGTGTTGAAAGTGGCCGGAAGCTTATTGATGAACATAAGTCAGGACGAGCGGGAGCGCGCTATCTTCCGCAGCCGCAGGAAGTTCCAGACTGATATGGACTCAAACTTGGCTACTGCTGAGGCGAGGGGCGAAGCGAAAGGTGAGGCGAGGGGCGAAAATAAAAAAGCGTTTGAAGTTGCGCGGAACGCTTTGCGAAAGAAGATGACCGTTGAAGATATTATCGACCTTACCGGCTTAACCCGCGAAGAAATCGAGGGTTTGAGCGGTTGACAAATTCAAATTTCAAAAAAAGTGGTTGTATCTCAAAATGAGACACAACCTAAAATCAGTGCAAAAAATTTATGGGGGGTGCGTTTTCTAAATGCAATGTATTTTGCCCAAATATACGCTATCGACAAAACATCGACAACTATCAAATAAACAACCATTTTTATCATAGGCTCCAATGAGTAAAATAATGAATGAACTAACGATTTTGGCATTGACGGGAAAAAAATTGTAAAGTAGGCAAGCTGCATAACCAATTCCAGCCCTACTTCGTTGATGGGCGGAAAGTTTTTGTACTCGTTCGTATTTTCGCAGGGACGCATGGCAAAAGCACTTTACTTTGTAATACGGCGTTTATCCCGGAAATCCCCCGTATAACCCATGCATTTACCTGCTGTATATGTTTTTAGAACGCTGCCTGATATACAATATCAAGCATCCTCCAAGCACAGCGGCGGCGCCCACAATAATCGCTATTGGCATCATATTGTCATCGCCGCTACTGTAGCTGCCGGTATCTTCGCCTCGCATCGGCGATATTCCGCCTGCCCGTCCTTCAGAATTTAAACTCTTATTGCTCATATATTTATTGTTTATTTCATTGTTTATTTCTATTATATCCTCTTGACTGTTGAAATTGCCTTGCAGGCTTTTGCCCATCCAGTCGATCAGATACCTGTTGAAACAATTTATGTAATTTCCGTCATCCGTCGCGATGAATGCGGCATATATACGCAGGTTGGGCAGAAATATGTAATATAGGGTGTCGTTGATCGCTTTTGTGTACTGGACTTCATTTGTCTGGGTTATTGCGTCTTCGTATTTCGTGTCCAAATAGTCAATACCTGCGGAACTGATTTGCCAACGACCTACCCTGCTTCTCAGTTCCGCTATTTTTTCATAGCTCAGCAATCTGTTTCCGTCCTCGTCGGTCGCGTACACTCTTTCCTCAATCAGCGGCGGACAGATTCCCAAAATCACATCAATTGTGATATCGCCCAAGGAAATCGGCATGACCCAGTTATAATCGCAACTTTCAAAAAATTCCACCGCTTGCCTGCCCGTCAGATTCTTTTCCAAAATTTCGTTCGCGTTTCCATATCTTTTATACATATTATTGAAATCAATATCTTCCGAAGTTATGTGTTCGTGGGTGTTTTGTGAATAGAGATGCTCTATGTTTTCACTGGAAATAATACGGTTTAAACTTTCCACGATTTTATCCTTGAGCGCATAAATTTCATCTTTGCCGCTGTCCGCTTCAACGCTTTCGATTCGCAGCGCATTGTTGTTTTCGGCAGATACCGTCACCGCAGCCACAGAGCCCAAAACGAGCAGCACCATAATTATCGATAGTTTTTTCATATGAATCCGCTTCCATAATCTGTTAAAATTATTTTTTTGCATTTTGCACCGCAAGAGCAGTGATTAGCCAGTCCAGGATGAAACATCCTTGCGTTCATAGTAGTATGCATCCTCAGGGACGTATTTTTTGATCACATCTGCGTCGAAATCGTCCGATATGTAAAACTTCACTTTGTTTTCCCGGACTTTGATGTCCGAACCGCTTATCTGCGGATACTCGAAATTTTCAAAAAGCACGGCGGAAAAGTTTTCCAGCTCCCTGTAGGAGTATTTGACTATGTGGAATACTACGTTGGCATCATCTATTTTAACCTGTACTTTTTTGTCCGTTATATACAAATTCAATTCTTTTTTTTCTTTGTCAAAGTGTGCGCCGCCGTATTTGTTTTCGTCTATTGAATTTACGTAGTTGTGATATATTCTTTCCAATATTTCCGTTTCAGTCAAATCTTTTGCGTCTCTGTTTGCGTGATCGAGTGCTTCTCCTGCTTCTTCTTCAGATAATCCCTCAACGAGGTCGTAAGCTATTGCCAGTATAGGCGCCGTATAATCGCGATTATCTGACGCAGTAGCGGGGAAAAGTATAAGACAGAATACAAAGGAAAAAATCAACGCCACGATTTTGATTTTTTTCATATCTTTTTTCCTTATCTTGTTTTGTTTAATTTTGTCAAAAGCGTTTATTGCATAATTACATAATGAACAAAAAAACCTTTCGCACCTTTCGAAAATTTATGGGGTACTTTTTTTGAATTTGATGTATTTTATCGAGGTATACGCGATAAATAACGCATCGACGGCTATCTGATATGCGGGACTTTTTATCAAGGGAACCAATGAGCTAAATAATGAATGAGCCATTGACGGTAAAAAAAATATATGACAAACAATTTGCAAAAGCAAAACAATCAACAAAACAAATGGATTAAATAAATATTTTTTTTGATATTTACATCCAGAGATGATATTTGCCACAAACAAGCAAAATGTTCCTATTGGCTGTAGCAAACAAGGATATATTACTCCAATAAATAGAGCCATAGAATGATCAAAATAGAAATTATATATTGTATATAAGCGCATAAATATTGCGCCAATTAATCCCAAACCACTTAATGCTACGCCAAATACCCAGTACTTGATAAGAAAACAGTCATATTTAACCATATTTTTTTCTCTTTTTTTCAAAATTTAGGCAATATTTTTAAAATATGAGCTTGTGAGAAACTTACACAACGAAACAATCCAGAAAAGGGTGAATGTATGTCTACTGGATTGCTTCGCTGTGTTCGCAACGACAGTTTTTGGAGTGGGGTTCCTTGATTAGAATTTGCTTAGGCAACGGAAAACTGTACAGAGCAGACTATCAGGCAGATATTTACAGTTGTCAGGAAATATATAGTAAAATGCTAAAATCCGCTTTGCCAGATTTTATCGCTCCGGTCGAAAACTGTCAAGGATCGAGATGAACGGCGTTGCCGTCCTTGACAATTGTCTCCCTGCGCGATAAATGGCAAGCAAGCGATTTTACGCCAAAATTTCGTCCCATGGAAAGACAACTTTGTCCAGTCAATGTTGCCCATTCAATTTCTATAGTAGGACTAACGAATACCAAATTTATTTATTGTCGAGGTAGTATTTGTATAAAAATCCAGCTAAATCCCTTTGATTGCTATCCAATGCCCAACCAGCCGAACTAGGGTATAGCATATTATGAGGAGGATATTTGCTATATGAAGCGCAAGCGATAACATCGGCAATATAATCCATAGTATAGCTTTGCCAACCACCATATAGCCCTCCCGATGAAGTTGCCCAAGTCGATTTGTATGTATTCGCATAGTCTTCAAAATCTATGTGATCGGAAAGCAGTATTGCTGCATGGACTATGTTTTGCGTATGGTGATCGCTTAAAAAATTTTGCCGATATTCGGGGGAAATTGTTCGGTCGCTCAGTAATGAGCGCCCATAATGAGGCCGCCCATGGTCAGGGTATGCCCCGCGCCGCATTTGTACACATAACCGGTATACGAACCCGAGGGCAGGCACGAAGGATTGCAGCGGTAAAGCTCGACATTGACCCCCTTCACGCAGTTCGGCGTTCCGCCGGCAGTCTGACAGCAAATTTTGTTGGCGGATTCCGTAGTGTAGTAATATATCTGGTTACCGCACCCTACCATCATGCTCAATTGGGCGTATATCTCGTCGGCGGAGCAGGGCACACCCTCGTCGTCGAAAAACGGTATCTCCAGCGGCTGCAGTTCGGGCAGTCCGTCGACTAATATGTATGGCAGAGTGATCGACAGCTCCTTACCGTTCGAAAACGTCAGCTCCACCCGCTCGGTCACCCCGGTGCCCCTGCGGGGCACGATGAGCACCGATTCCCCGGCCGAAAGCGCCACTTCGTAGCCGGCCAGCGCGCCGGAGTCGCGGCGGGGTACGGCGAGCACCGATTTTCCGTCGGAAATGGGCACGGCGAAGCCGATGATGTTGCCTCCGGGCGTGTCATAGATCGTGACGCCATCCACCAGCCCATCGGGAGATGCCACCGTCAGTTCGTTCAGTATCGGGTGGCCGAAGCTGTCGCGCTTCAAGTCGGCGGAAAGCGATGAAACCGTCAGCATCATCGCGACCACGAGCGCCAGGCATATCCCCTTGAATATCTTTTTCGTCTTTTGCATATCTTTTTTCCTTTCATGTTTTATTTGAATTTTGTTTTTGGTTTTGTTGGTAATATATGCGGCATAAAAAGGCGTTTAGTATCTTGACAGTAAGGTAATCGCTGAAGGTTTTGCATCATCCGGGGAAACAGGAGACAGATAAATTGTACGGCACGACGGTCGTACCGCCGCCGGGATT
>Ga0123356_10005124_pt1 | contig 13428 bp, 12 predicted proteins | sample TergutEmb28metaG_2_FD_92546 | JGI IMG/M metagenome (GOLD analysis project Ga0123356, IMG submission 92546) | Embiratermes neotenicus P3 segment gut microbial communities from Petit-Saut dam, French Guiana - Emb289 P3 | ecosystem: Host-associated > Arthropoda: Insects > Digestive system > Gut ... | reverse complement strand
TATATCGTGGATGATTGCTTAAAGTTCGTCCTGCGCGAGGGGCGGCGGGGCAACCGTTACGACGGAATTTTAATGGACCCGCCCAGCTACGGGCGCGGACCCACGGGCGAGATGTGGAAGATGGAGGACAGCCTGTACGAGCTGGTGACCGCCTGCGCGACTCTGCTCTCCGATACGCCCCTGTTCTTCCTTATCAACAGCTACACCACGGGCCTGGCGCCCTCCGTGCTGGCCAATGTGCTGCGGCTGGCGCTGCCGCCGGGCCATGTGGAGGCGGATGAGGTGGGTTTGCCCATCCTGCGTGATAAGCTGGTATTGCCCTGCGGCGCGAGTGGGCGCTGGACGCCACACGCAAGTAATGAGTAATAAGGAATAAGGAATAATGAAGGTGTGCTGCGCACATACAATAGGCTGTCTGAATGAGGATTTAATTGAAAAAAACAGTGTCAACTGTTTTATCATAAACTATTACTTATTACCCATTACTTATTACTTTATATGAAAGTTCTCTACGAAGACAACCACTTGCTGGTACTAGACAAGCCCCCAAACACCCCCGTGCAGGCGGACGCCAGCGGGGACCTGGACCTGCTCACCGCGGCGAAGGCCTATGTGAAGGAAAAGTATGCCAAGCCCGGCGAGGTGTATCTGGGCCTGGTGCATCGCCTGGATCGGCCCGTGGGCGGAGTGATGGTGCTGGCACGGACCGGCAAGGCCGCGGCGCGCTTAACGTCGCAGTTTAAAAGCCGACAGGTAAAAAAGCGTTACGTTGCCATTGTGGACTTCTCGCACGACCGTCCAACGCCGCCTTTGCGGCCGATTTCCCGCCAGACGTTGTCGACGGCTTCTAGCGCACATCCTATCGAGTGCGCGTCGGCGCCGCCTTCGTGTCTGCCAAAAAATCTTCTCGCAAATTCGGCATTGTCTGGCCATGTGAGAAGCCCAGTGGATGGCGACCCGCCCGCTGCCGCCGCGCTCACCGATTGGCTGCAAAAGGACGAGAGGACCAACACGACCTCGGTTGTGCCCGAGGAAACGGGCAAAAAAGCGGAGTTGCGCTTTCAGACTTTAGCGAGAGCTGGCGGACAAGCCTTGCTGGATGTACAGCCTGACACGGGCAGACCCCACCAAATTCGTGTGCAATTGGCGCACGCGGGGCTGCCCATCCATGGCGATATGCGCTATCACCCGCAAGCCAAGCCCGGCACGCAGATACGCCTTTGGGCCTATGCCCTGACGCTGCGCCACCCCACGCTGGGCGAGGAGATGACCTTTTTTTCGCAGCCAGATTGGGGAAAGCCCCCCGTCAAGCCCCCCGTCAAGCCCCCCTCCCCGAGGGGGGAAGCCATCGCAGATGGCAGGGGGGAGTGGGCCGCGCAGCTAACGCTCCTGCCCGCGTTTTCGGTTTGCAGCGGTGTGTATCTGGATGAGGAATTGGTTGTGGCAGACAAGCGCAGCGGCGCGGAGGTGGAGACCGACCTGGTCGCCCAGATCACGCCGTTGCTTGGCGAAGTCTATCCTGTGCATCGCCTGGACGCGAACACCGAGGGCCTTGTGGTATTGGCCCGAACCGAGCAGGCACGGCAACGGCTGGCGCTGGCCTTTCGCGAGCATAAGCCGCGCAAGCTCTACCACGCTATTGTCTGCAGTCTGCCGCAGAAAAAGGCGGACAGGCTGGTGCATTATGGGGTAAAGGATGCAGAAAATTCCCTGATGCGGATCTGCGAGAAAGATGTACCCGGCGCACAACGGATGGCGCTGTCCTACCGCGTGCTGGAGAATAGCGGGGAACTGGCCAAACTGGAAATCACCCTCGAGACGGGCCGAACCCATCAGATCCGCGCGCAGATGGCGGCAGCAGGTCACCCCGTGTTGGGAGACGAGAAATACGGCGATTTTGTAATGAACAAGAAATATCGCGTCCGCCGCCAACAGCTGCTGGCCAAAGAACTGGAGATTGAGGGGCGGCATTTTGTCAGCGAAAAGGAGCTGGATTTAATGCGCAATGCGTAATGCGCAATGCGTAATTTAATTGTGAATTATGAATTGTGAATTATGCATTGACAGAACCGAAGTCCTGCTGGGCAAGACCGCCATGGAGCGTTTGACCAAAGCGCGTGTCGCCGTGGTCGGCCTGGGCGGCGTGGGCGGGCATTGCGCCGAGGCGCTGGCCCGGGCGGGCGTGGGCGCCCTGCATCTGGTGGATGGCGACGTTTTTACGCAGAGCAATTTAAATCGCCAACTCTTTGCCACCTATGATACAATGGGCGCAGGCAAGCCCGCTGCCGCCGCGGCGCGTATAAAGTCCTTCAGCCCTTGCCGATGCACAATCGCGCATCTGTATGTAACGGAGGAAAACGCGGCGCAGGCGCTGCCGGGGGATCTTGACTACATCGTGGACGCGATTGATCGGCTTTCGGGCAAGCTGGCGCTGGCGCGATTTGCGCACGAACGGAACATCCCTCTCCTCTCCTGCATGGGCGCAGGCAACCGCCTGGACGCCGCGGCCTTTCGGGTGACGGATATCTTCGCCACGCAGGGTTGCCCCTTGGCACGACGTATGCGTCAAGGGCTGCGCAAACTGGGCATCCCCGCCCTGGACTGCGTGGTGAGCGAGGAGACGCCGACGACGGTTGAGGGTGAAACAATCGGCAGCCTTGCGCCCGTTACGGGAGCTGCGGGACTTGTGGCGGCGGCACATGTGATTCAATGCGTAATGCGCAATGCGTAATGCGCAATCAAAGGAGTGCTGCGCACATTGTATGGGCTGCTTGAATATACAATGGGAAAAACTGCATAGCAGCTTTATCATATAATTACGCATTACGCATTGCGCATTACGAATTGGAGGACAAAGAAATGAACGCATTAGAAAGATACCACTTCTGGCTATCAAGTTCCGACATCGCGGACGAGGCCAAGGCGGAGCTGCAAGGCATCAAGGACGATATAAGCGAGATCACCGAGCGCTTCTATACCGAGCTTTCTTTCGGCACGGCGGGGCTGCGAGGCATATTAGGCGCGGGCGACAACCGCATGAACGTGTACAATGTCCGCCGCGCCACCGAGGGACTGGCGCGGTATCTGACCAGCCTGCCCCACGAGGGCGAGCGCAGGGTATGCATCGCCTACGACTCGCGGCGGTTCTCGGACGTGTTCGCCCGCGAGAGTGCCTGTGTGCTGGCCGCGCATGGCATCCGCGCCTATCTCTTTTCCACCCTGCACTCCGTGCCGCAGCTTAGCTTTGCCACGCGCTACTATAAGTGTATGGCGGGCATTGTCATCACCGCCAGCCACAACCCCCCCAAGTACAACGGCTACAAGGTCTACTGGTCCCACGGCGGCCAGGTCGCCCCGCGCGAGGCGAACGCGATCCTGGACTGCATCCGCAGTGTGGAGGGTTTTGCCACGGCCTATATGCCCTATGGGGAGGCGTTAGGCAGCGGGGCGATCACCTTGATCGGCGAAGAGGTGGACGAGGCCTACTATGCCGCCACGCTTTCGCTGCTGCTCTATCCCGCGCTGGACAAGGAAAAGGGTCCTTCTCTGCCCCTGATCTATACGCCCCTGCATGGCACGGGCCTTGTGCCTGTGACGACTGTGCTGCGGCGCATGGGCCTGACGAATGTGCACGTGGTGGAAGCGCAGCGTGACCCTGATTCTGATTTCCCCACCGTTTTCGCGCCCAACCCGGAGGACCCCAACGCCTTCACCCTGGCGCTGGCGCTGGCGGAGGAGAAAAAGGCGGACGTGATCTTTGCCACAGACCCCGACGCGGATCGGCTGGGCGTGACGGTGCGTAAGGCTAGGGGAGCCGACCCCATGCGGTTTTCGCAAGGGTTTTCCCCTGTGGCGAAGTTAACGCCGCTTGTCGTGGGGCCCGCCACGCCTGCGCGACGTTGCCGTGCCACAGAGGAAAATCCTGCTTGCGAAAACTCTTTGACCCCAAGCGCCCCGGTTTGGATGGGCGCCACGGAAGATGAGGGCGGCGTAGCGGTGCCTACGCCAACCGATGATGACACCGGCGCCCGCCAAACCGGGGCGCTTGGAGCGCATGGGCTCGGTTCCCCTAGCCTTAAGCGCGACGGGACCTGGGTCACCTTAACAGGCAACCAGATCGGCAGCATCCTCATCTACTCCCTGCTCCACGCGTATCAGGAAACGGGCAGGCTGCCCGCAAATGGCCTGGTGGTCAAGTCCCTGGTCTCCACGCGGCTGGCGGACAGGATCTGCGCGCACTTCGGTGTGGAGCTGCGTGAAGTGCTCACGGGCTTCCGCTTTATCAGCGAGGAGATCGACCGCTGCGAGCAGACGGGGGAGCATACCTTCCTCTTTGGGTTTGAGGAGAGCTATGGCTTCCTGGCGGGCGGCTATGCGCGCGACAAGGACGCCATCTGCGCCGCCATGCTGGTGGCCGAGGCCTGCGTGGCAAGCCGCGAGCGGGGCAAAACGCTCTATGATCTGCTGCAAGAGATTTACGCGGAGTTTGGCTACTTTAAGGAAAAGGTCAAGTCCTACACCTTAGAGGGCAAGGCGGGCATCGAGCGCATCGGTTCCGCCATGGTCGCCCTGCGCGCAGAGCCGCCGGGAAAGGTCGCGGGCTTTGCTGTGACAAAGGCGACCGACTATAAAAATCCGAGCCAGACCGGACTGCCGCCCTCGGATGTGCTGCGCTACTCCCTGGAAAACGGGGCCTGGATCGCCGTGCGCCCCAGCGGCACAGAGCCGAAGCTGAAGCTCTATATCGGTGCGGACGCGGAGGACGAACCCGCTGTGGACGCCCTGCTCGGAGCGCTTATGGAGGATATGGACGCGCTGCTGAGCCGATATTTATATGATTGAGTTTCAGCAGGTCACCTATACCTATGACCGCTCGCCTGTTCCCGCGCTGTTTGATATCAGCTTGCAGATCGAGACGGGCAGCTTTGTGGCCGTGGTCGGGCACAACGGCAGCGGCAAGAGCACCCTGGCTAAGCTCTTTAACGCCCTGCTGCTGCCCGGTGCAGGCCGCGTAACGGTAAACGGCATCGACACGACGGACGAGGCACGCTTAATCGAGCTGCGCGGGCAGGTCGGGGTCGTGTTCCAAAACCCCGACAACCAGCTGGTCACCACCATTGTGGAGGAGGACGTCGCCTTCGGGCCTGAGAACCTGGGTGTGCCGCCCGTGGAGATCCGCCAACGCGTGGACGAGGCGCTGGCAGCCGTGGGCTTGACTGACTTTGCCCGCCACGCCGCGCACAAACTCTCCGGCGGGCAAAAGCAGCGGGTGGCGATCGCGGGCATGCTGGCCATGCGCCCGAATATCCTGGTGATGGACGAGGCCTCCGCCATGTTAGACCCCCAGGGCCGTCAGGAGCTGATCGCCACAGTGCGCACGCTCAACCGCGAAAAAGGCATGACCCTGGTGATGATCACCCAATACATGGAGGAAACGGTAGACTGCGACCGCATCCTGGCCCTGCACCGCGGGCAGGTGGCCTTCGACGGCACGCCGCGGGCCTTTTTCTCGGACCTGTCCCTGGTGCAGAGCATCGGCCTGGACGCGCCCGAGGCGGTTGTGATGCGCGAGGCGCTGGGCCTGCCGGGAGAGATCCTGACGATGGAAGAGCTGGCGGAGGCGCTGACGCGAGTGCAGAATGCAGAATGCAGAGAGGAGAGTGAAGGATGAAATTCTCCGAATTTCTTTTAAATTTAAAACTGCGAAGCAGTTTTTTCCTTCATTCTGCACTCTCCACTCTGCACTCTCCACTCTGAAAAAACACTATGATTGAGATTAAAGATCTAACCCACACCTACGCAGGCCAAACGGCCCTGGCTGTGACCGCGATCCACGAGATCACCCTGGACATAGCAAGCGGCGAGTTTTTGGGTATTATCGGTCACACGGGCAGCGGAAAGACCACGCTCGTGCAGCATTTGAACGGCCTGCTGTTGGCGACAAGCGGCAGCGTCACCGTGGACGGACTGCCCCTCAGCGACAAAAAGCAGCGCGTCCTGGCGCGGCGGTCGGTGGGCATGGTCTTTCAATATCCCGAATATCAGTTGTTCGAGGAAACGGTCGGCGCGGACGTGGCCTTTGGCTTAAAAGCGCACAAACTGCCCGAGGACGAGATCCGCTCCCGCGTAAACGAGGCGCTGGCGCGGGTGGGCTTGGACCCCGAGCTGTTCTATGAAAAATCCCCCTTCGAGCTAAGCGGCGGCGAAAAGCGGCGGGCGGCGCTGGCGGGCGTGCTGGTCATGCGTCCCAAATACCTGGTGCTGGACGAGCCTATGGCGGGCCTGGACCCCCGCGGGCGCAAGGCCGTGCTGGATATCTTAGAGCAGCTGCGGCAAGAGACGGGCTGCGCGGTGATTATGATCTCCCACTCCATGGACGATGTGGCGCGCTTTGCCACGCGCATTCTGGTGCTGCGGGAAGGGCGGCTTACTTATCTGGATCCGCCCGCGCAGGTCTTCTCTCATGGCGAGGAACTCAGGCAGATGGGCCTGGCTCTGCCCCAGGCGACGCTGCTGGGCGGGCTGTTGCGCGCCCGGGGCATAGATGTGCCGACGGGCATTTGCACGACGCAGGAGATGACAAGCTGGCTGCTTGCGAGGTACAAGAGATGACGGACATTACCTTAGGCCAATTTATACCCGGCAACTCCTGCATCCATCGGCTGGACCCGCGCACCAAGATCCTGCTGATGATCGCCTATATCGCGCTTGTCTTTCTGGTCAGGCATATGGCCCTGTTTGTCGTGCCGCTGGCGCTGATCCTTTTGGTGCTGCTATTGTCTCATATCCCGCTCACCTATATTCTGCGCTCCCTGCGCCCGATCCGCTTTTTGCTGATTTTGATGTTTATATTGAACGTATTTTTCGCCCGGCCCGACGGCGGCACCCCCTGGCTGGCCTGGCGTTTCATTGTCATCACGCGGGAGGGCGTGCTGTCCTCGCTGCTGTTGGCCCTGCGCCTGATCTTTCTGGTGACAGGCACCTCATTGATGACGCTGACCACCTCGCCGCTGGCATTGACCGATGGCTTAGAGCGGCTATTGTCGCCCCTGCGCGTACTGCGCTTTCCCGCGCACGAGCTGGCGCTGATGATGACCATCGCCCTGCGCTTCATTCCCACGCTGATGGAGGAGGCGGACAAGATCCGAAAGGCGCAGATGGCCCGGGGCGCGGACTTCGAGTCGGGCAATATCATCCGCCGCGCCAAGGCCATGGTGCCCATACTGGTCCCGCTCTTTGTCTCAGCCTTCCGCAGAGCTGACGAGCTGGCCATGGCAATGGAGTCCCGCTGCTACCACGGCGGCGAAGGGCGAACCAGGCTGCATCAGTTGAGATTTGCTTGGGCGGACTTGTGGGCGGCGGGGGTCGTGGCAGGGATGATCGGGATTGTTGTGGTTGTTGGGAGGGGGATGTGAGGTAATAACGAATAGTGAATAGTGAATAACTAAGGTAAATCGGCGCGCATTCCATGAGCCGCATGGCTTTATTTTGATAAAACTGCGTTAGCAGTTTTCACATAAGCTATTCACCATTCACTATCAGTTATTAGTTTGAAAAGATGAAGAGAATAAGACTAATTCTGGAATATGAAGGCTCAAGCTACGTCGGCTGGCAGTTGCAGCCGAACGGAATTTCCGTGCAGCAGGTCTTACAAAACGCCATCCTTGGCGTAACAGGCGAAAATGTCAGCATCATCGGCTCGGGACGCACAGACAGCGGCGTGCACGCCCGGGCCCAGGTGGCGCATTTCGATACCGCGGCGCATATGCCCGCGGATAAGTTCGCGGTTGCATTAAACACGCACTTGCCGCCCGATATTCGTGTGCTGCACAGCGGGCAGGCCCCGGATGACTTCCACGCCTGCTTCTCCGCCAAGCAAAAGCAGTACCGCTATATGATACAGTTGGGCCACCATGCCCGTGTTGGCACACGGCGCACCGCCCTGCATCTGCATATGGCTCCCGACTTTGAACTTATGCAACAGGCCGCCGCGGCCTGCGTGGGCACGCATGACTTCCGGGCCTTCATGGCCTCGGGCAGCAAGCCCATGGAGGATACCAGACGTACGATCTATGCGTCGGAGTGGACGCGGGACGTGGCGGACGGGCAATGCCCGCCCCTACGGTCTGAAAACCGAAAACTGAAAACTGAAAACCGGTGCCTTTGGCACTACAACGTCACAGGCAGCGGATTCCTTTACAATATGGTGCGCATTCTTGTGGGGACCATGCTGGAAATAGGCAGCGGCAAGCTGCCCCCGGACGCGATGGAAAAAGCGCTGGCGGGCAAATCGCGCACCCTGGCCGGCCCCACCGCACCCGCGCATGGGCTAACGCTCTTCAGGGTATGCTATCCCGATTTTGATACGGAGGATTACCTTTCGTGACACACGAAAACCGGATGCGCATTGCGCTGGAAGAAGCTAAGAAAGCGGCAGAAAAAGACGAGGTCCCGGTGGGCGCGGTGTTGGTCAAAGACGGGGCGGTGGTCGCCAAAGCCCATAACAGCTGCGAGGAATCGGGTGATCCCACGCAGCACGCGGAGCTGATCGTTTTGCAAGAAGGACAGCGGCTGTTGGGCAGCCTGGCGGGCTGTACACTATACGTCACGCTGGAGCCATGCGCCATGTGCGCGGGAGCCATGATCCATCTGCGCCTGCCCGAACTGGTCTACGGCGCCTTTGACGCGCGCTGCGGCTGCTGCGGCTCCACGGTGGACTTGACGGATCATTGGTTCTACCACAGCGTCAAAACCCGGGGCGGGGTGCTGGAAAAAGAATGCGCGCAATTGCTGACGGAGTTTTTCAAGGGAAAGCGTTGCAAAGAGAAACAGGACAATGTATAATTAACAATTGAACTTGGAGCGGTATCGAAGTGGTCATAACGGGGCTGACTCGAAATCAGTTTGCGCGAGAGCGCACGTGGGTTCGAATCCCACCCGCTCCGCCACAAACGCAGGACACCCACCGGGTGTCCTGCGTTTGTGATGAAGAACAATACGGATTCAAACGGGCGGGTGGTCATACTAATCTCAGCTTAAAACACAGACATCTTTGCGGCCTTTGTTTTAAGCTGAGATTAGAAAGGAAGTAAGATGAATATGTTTCCTAATGAAGGCGGTGCGGAAGACGATGAGGAGTGGATTGAAGATAAAATGCCGATTGCGGCTATCTCGGTATTTAAGGACGCCGGAAATTCCTGTGTGTTGTAAAATCCCTCCTAAAACAAGATATAAGCAGGTATAGTGCCATGTGACGTGAAAGATAAGACTTGCTTGGCGGATCGGCATTTCAGTCGTTTCACTTACTGCATCAGGGCGATCACGTCTTGATTTTTGCGCAAAAATGTGCACACGCAGGCGTTTCGGCTTCCCTTTTCTTTAATCTCGGATAGACACAATGGCCGTAGCGCAGCGCCCTGTAACAGCGGTCGTATTTTATGTAGTGCTGCCGAAAATGCTTGCAGGTCTTGCAGGTTGAATTATGATTCACAGAGCGCTCCTTTTCCACAAGCAGAATTAAGCTACCTTAAGATACCTTAGGAGAATTGTATCATATTCTCGTAAAGTCTACAATAGTTTTATAAAATAAAGTTGTGAGGCGATTGAAATGGGATACAACGAGCTTAAATACAGGCAGAGATTTACCACCTCAATAGACAAAGAGTTATTAAAATCTTTCTTTGCATTATCCGAAACGAAAAAACAACCGAAAAGCTGGTTGATGGATGAAGCGCTAGAGGATTTATTAAGAAAAAACGGGGTTGTAGTTAAAAAAGCAAGGGATGAAAAATAAGGAAGTTTGGTTTGCTGGGTTGCTTCGTCGAGAGGCTCCGTTTTATAGCACTTTCGTGCTCCCCGCAATGACAATCAAAGAACAATCCCCTGACCGCGGCCGGGGGATCGTTTCATTTTCGCGTCAATCGTCAATTGTCAATTGTCAATTGTCAATCGTCAATTGTTAATCGTCAATCGCCAATCGTCAGCTCCCTTTTTTCACATACTGCGAAAAGACCGATTTCATAATATCCACAGTCTCCAGCGTATCCTGCAGCTCGTCGCGCAGGCGGCGGTTTTCGCTCTCCAGCTCCAGCACGCGCGCGCTTTCGACCTCCTCGCGGCAGCGCGTTGCCGCCGCGGGTTTCTTGTCGTGCCGCTCGGCTGCCTCGGCCGCCCTGCGGCGCACATGCTCATCCACTTCCGCCACAAAGACCTCCTGCGTCAGCTGATTGAACTGGCCCCGCGGCACATAGTGGGTGTGCAGCAGCGTGTGGCTCTTGTGCCCGTTCGGCTTGCCCAGGTATTCCTCATATAGCGCGGTGATATAGGGGTTCTCGTGGCTCTTGCGCAGGACCTTTCCCTCGTCTTCGGCATACAGGCCGGCGAGCCGCTTCTTGCGCACATCGGGGTCAAGTGACCTCGGCTGTCCGCCGCCCATGATGCAGCCGCTGGGGCAGCCCATCACCTCAATGAAGTGATAGGGGGATTCCCCTTTTGCCACCTGCTCCATGAGCTTTTTGGCGCCCGCCAGCCCGCTTGTGACCGCAACGCGTACCGTAACGCCGTCCAGTGCCATGTAATCGGGCAGCGGATCCTCTATCGTCAGCGCGGCCTCTTTGACCTGATCTAAGCCAACGATGGGCGTGACATGCAGTTTCTCAAAGGGCAGCTCCCGACCCGTGACCAGTTCGTACACGGTGCGCAGGGCCGCTTCCATCACGCCGCCCGTCAGGCCGAAGATATCCGCCGCGCCCGTGGACAGTCCCAGGGGATTGTCAAACTCGGCCTCGGGCAGACCCAAGAAGTCAATGCCCGCCGAGGTGATCATCTTGGCCAGCTCGCGGGTCGTGATGACCGCGTCCACATTCGCCAAGCCGTCGTTCTGCATCTCGGCCCGCTCGATCTCGCCCTTCTTGGCGGTGCAGGGCATGACGGAGACCACGAACATCTTTTTGGGATCAAAGCCGATCTTCTCGGCGTAATAGGACTTGGCCAGCGCGCCCAGCATGGTATGCGGCGACTTGCAGGTGGAAAGGTGACCCAGATGGTCGGGATAGGCGTGTTCCACGAACTTGACCCAGCCCGGGCTGCAGCTTGTGATCATGGGTAGGGTCGCCTTCTTGCCGCCCACCGCGTTGAGCACGCGCGTCAATAGCTCGGTGCCCTCCTCCAGGATGGTCAGGTCGGCGGTGAAGTTGGTGTCGAAGATGTCGTCAAAGCCCATGCGGCGCAGGGCCGCGGCCATCTTGCCCGTCACCTGCGTACCTGCGGGAAGCCCGAACTCCTCGCCCAGCGCTACGCGCACAGCGGGCGCGACCTGGACCACGGTGCGGACCTCGGGATCGCCGATCGCATCCCAGACCTTTTGCATGCTGCTCGTGGCGCGCAGGGCGCCCACGGGGCAGATGACCGTGCACTGGCCGCAGAGGGCGCAGTTGACCTTGCCCAGCGGCAAGCCCATGGAGGGGCCGATCTCGGTGTCGAAGCCGCGGTTTTGCGGCGCCAGCACGCAGGTGCCCTGGATATCCTGGCAGACGGTCACGCATCTGCGGCAGCGGATGCACTTGGTCATGTCGCGCGTGATAGACACGCAGGCGTCCACGGTCACGCTGGAGCGCTTGCCCTCGAAACGGGAGGTCTCCACGCCCAGCATCTGGCCCATGGCCTGGAACTCGCAGTTTTGGTTGCGCGAGCAGTTTAAGCAGTCCTGAGAGTGGTCGGAGAGCAGCAGCTCATAGAGCACTTTGCGCGCTCTGCGCACCTTGGCGGTGTTCGTTTTAACGACCATGCCCTCGCGAACCTTGGTCACGCAGGCGGCCTGCAGGCTTCTCGCGCCCTCTACCTCCACCACGCAGATGCGGCAGGCGCCGATCTGATGGATGTCCTTGACATAACAGAGGCTGGGGATGGTGATGTTGTGCAGCCGTGCCGCCTCGATGATGGTGGTGCCTTCTTCTACCGCAACGGGCAGGTTGTTGATTGTCAGCTTTATCACGGTTCTTACCTCCTTTCGCAGTGCAGGCAACGCATGGCCTCGGCCATGGCGGTCAGCTTATGATAACCCTTGACCACCTCTTCAAAGGAGCCTTTGCGTTTCTCGGGGTCCAACATATCCAGCGGATAGCGGTTCAATTCGACCACCTCGTCCTCGTCGACGATCTCGTCGATCTCGATGACCGGACCCTTGTTTAATACGCCGCGCCCGCCTAAGTATTTGTCGATGGCCTCCGCCGCCAGCTTGCCGTCGGCAATGGCGCGGATGACCGTGTCGGGACCGTTTACGATGTCGCCGCCCGCGAACACGCCGTCCATGGTCGTCATCATCGTGTCGGGGTTGACCGTAAAGGTGCCCCAGGGCGTCCGGCCCACGTTCTCGGCGGGGATAAACGGCAGGTCCGCATATTGGCTTACAGCGGGGATAACCGTGTCCACCGGGAAGGAGAACTCGCTGCCGGCTACCTGCACAGACTTTCTTCTGCCGCCACGGTCAAACTCGCCCAGTTCCATCTTGGCGCAGAGGATCTGCTCCACCTTACCCCCTCGCCCCATAAACTGCAGGGGCTGGGTCAGCTCCATGAGCTTAATGCCCTCTTCCAAAGCCTCTTCCACTTCCAGGTCATAGGCCGGCATGGCGTTTCTTGTGCGGCGGTAGAGGATGGTGACTTCTTTTGCGCCCAGGCGCAGGGCGGTTCTCGCGCTGTCGATGGCTGTATTGCCGCCGCCGATGACCGCCACGCGGTCGCCGATCTCCATCTTGCCGTAGAGCTTGACGTTCTTTAAGAAGTCCAGCCCGCCGATGATGCCCTCCATGTTCTCGCCCTCGATGTTCACGCGCTGCGGGATCTGCGTGCCCGTGGCGATGAAGAGCGCGTCATTGGTCTTGCGCAGCTCGTCAAAGCTGATCTCCTTGCCCACGGTCGTATTCAGGTGGACGTGCACGCCCTCCTGCTCAACCAGTTTTATCTCATGCTGCAGCACTTCCTGCGGCAGGCGGTACTCGGGAATGCCGTAGGCCAGCACGCCGCCGGCCAGTTTCTCGGACTCGTAGACGTTCACCTCGTAGCCGATGCGTGCCAGATAGTAGGCGCAGGTCAGGCCGCCCGCGCCCGCGCCGATGACAGCCACGCGCTTGCCGTTGCGGGGGAAGACCGTGTCTAATCCGCCCTGCTGACCGTGCTTTAACGCATAGTCCGCCACAAAACGCTTGATGTCGCAGATGGCGACCGCCTCGTCCAGGCTCTCCCTGCGGCACTTGCTTTCGCAGGGGCGGGTGCAGACACGTCCGCAGACGGCGGGGAAGGGGTTCTCCTGGCGAATTAAGTTATAGGCATCGATAAACCGACCCTTCTCCACCAGCGCGTTATAGCCCGGCACGTTGACATTGGCGGGGCAGGTGTTCTCGCAGGGGGAGATGAACAGATCGGCGCAGAC
>Ga0123356_10005123_pt1 | contig 13428 bp, 12 predicted proteins | sample TergutEmb28metaG_2_FD_92546 | JGI IMG/M metagenome (GOLD analysis project Ga0123356, IMG submission 92546) | Embiratermes neotenicus P3 segment gut microbial communities from Petit-Saut dam, French Guiana - Emb289 P3 | ecosystem: Host-associated > Arthropoda: Insects > Digestive system > Gut ... | reverse complement strand
TGGTCAGTTCTGCCGCTGCGTGCCCACGCGCAGCTGGTTGAACGGGGTGGACCGGTCGACGCCGGGGTCCTTGGCCAGGCCCAGCACCCGCTCGCCGATGATGTTGCGCTGGATCTCGCTGGTTCCGCCTGCGATGGCGCTGCCGGGCGCCGCGATGATCATCGTGGCGACGGCGGCGAGCTCGTCAGAGTCGTAGGCGACGAGCTGGTCGCCGAGCACGTCCTCGGCGACGTTGCCAGCGAACCGGCCGAGCTCCGACCCGGCCAGCTTCGCTACCGAGCCGCGCGCGCCTGGCATGCGGCCCGCCTCTGCCTCCTCGCGCAGCAGGACTGAGAACCGGCCGGTCGCGCGCTGCCGGGCGTAGAGCTCGGCCAGGCTGCGCCGGACGCCCGGCTCGCTCGTCCGGCCGAGCCCGGCGGCCAGGTCGCGCAGCGAGTCGTAGCCGAGCGGGTTCGTGCGGGACCCGCCCATCGTGCCGATCGCGATCCGCTCGTACCGCAGCATGACGACGGCTGCGTCCCAGCCCTTGTTCTCCTCGCCGATCAGCGCGTCAGCCGGAATCCGGACGTTGTCGAAGAACACCTCGTTGAACGGCGAGTGCCCGGTCGCGACCTTCAGCGGCCGCACCGTCACGCCCGGAGCGTGCATGTCGACGATGAACATGCTGATGCCGCCGTGCTTGGGCTTCGCCTGGTCGGTGCGGGCCAGGATGGCGCCGTAGTCGCTGAACTGGGCCCCGGACGTCCACACCTTCTGGCCGTTCAGCACCCACTCGTCCCCGTCACGAACAGCTGTTGTCTGCAGGCTGGCGACGTCCGAGCCCGCGCCCGGCTCGGAGAACAGCTGGCACCAGATCTCCTCCCCCCGCAGCATCGGCGGCAGGTAGCGCTGCTTCTGCGCCTCCGAGCCGACCTCGAGGATCGTGTTGCCGGGCATGCTGATGCCGATGAAGAACGCGCCGTTCGGCAGGTCGAAGTTCGCGGACTCCTGGCTCCACGCGATCTGCTCAAAGCCGGTTAGGCCCTGCCCACCGTATGCCTGCGGCCAGGTGATCCCGGCAAACCCGGCGTCGAAAAGCTTTGCCTGGAATGCCTTCTGATCTGCCAGCGTGACCGGGTTCGCTTCGTCGTCCTCGTCGGCGCCACGACGCCGCGGGGCGTTGGCCTCGAGCCAAGCCCGCGCTCGGGCCCGAAAGTCGTCGCTCATCGGGACTCCTCTCATCGGTCAGGCCGGCCTTACGCCAGCTCAAAACTGAAATCGGTTATGCTTTTGTGTGGCTCCGAGCGAAGCACGGCGCCAGATCCCCTGTCAACCGAGGCGTGCGTATCCCTCCATTCTCCTTCCGAGGGGAACGGGGCCGCACGGCACGCCGCCGCTGGCCGGGTCGCGGCCGAAGGGACGAACCGGGCGATGCAGGTAACCGGCACGCAACAGCAGGCGGCGTGGCAGCGCGCGGAGTTCCCGCCAGTCGAGAAGGTCGCTGGCGGAGTCTGGTCGGTGCCGGTCCCGATTATCGGCAACCCGCTCCGGTACGTGCTGAGCTACCTGATCGAGCACGACGCCGGGTTCATCATGATCGACCCCGGCTGGAACCACCCGGACAGCTGGCAGGCACTGACCAGCGGGCTAGCCGAGTGCGGCATTCCGCTCGACGCGGTCACCGGCATCCTGGTGACCCACGTGCACCCCGATCATCACGGCCTGTCTGCGCGGGTTCGCGAGCTCTCCGGGGCCTGGGTCGGCATGCACCCGGCCGAGGACGGCTTCCTCGCCCGGCACGGCGACGAATCGCTGCGCAGTGGCATGGAGTACTACCTCACCTGGTGCGGCGCGCCGGCGAGTCACCTTCAGGACCTGGTGTCGAGCCGCCAGCACACCGCGCAGATCGAGCCGATGGCGCGAGCCGACCGGCTGATCGGGCACGGCGATCGCATCGACGCACCGGGGCTGCGGCTCCGCGCGGTCTGGACGCCCGGCCACACGCCGGGCCACCTCTGCTTCCACGACGAGGCCCGCGACCTGCTGCTGACCGGCGACCACATCCTGCCGCGCATCACGCCGAATGTGTCCGCATACGACATGACCTCCAACCCGCTCGAGGACTACCTGGCCTCGGTGGAGAAGCTCCGCGGCATCCAGCCGTCGGAGGTGCTGCCGGCCCACGAGTACCGGTTCGCCGATCTGGATTCCCGGCTGACCGACCTGACCGAGCACCATCGCGAGCGGCTGGCCGAGGCCGAGCGCGGCCTGGCGAATGCCGGACCGGCCGGGACGACCGCGTGGCAGGCCGCGATGGGAGTCACGTGGTCGCGGCCGTGGGCCGACCTCGCCTCGTTCCAGCGTCAGGCAGCGATTGGCGAGGTACTGTCCCACCTGCGCTACCTGCAGGCGCGGGGCCGCGCGACGGAATCGGACATCGACGGCGTCGGCATCTGGACCGCGACCGGCTGAGCCGCTGGGCTTGACTGGCCAGTCGGTTAGTAAACTACGTCGCGCGGGATGACCGCGCGTCCTGCTAGATTCCGGCAGGAACATCCCGGCGGACAGAGGAGCGGCGTTGGCGGACCGGCAGGCGTGGATCGAGGAAGGCGCTCATCCGGTCGCGCCAGGGATCCACCGGATACCGCTGCCGCTGCCGTCCGACGGATTGCGCGCCGTCAACGTCTACGCCATCGAGGCCGCGGCCGGCCTTGTCCTGATCGACTCGGGCTGGGCCCTTGCCAACGCGCTTCACCAGCTCGAGCGATCGCTGGGCGTGATCGGCGCCGGGCTGCGAGACGTCCGGCAGTTTCTGGTCACCCACATGCATCGCGATCACTACACCCAGGCAGTCGAGATCAGGCGGCTGCTCGGCACCACGATCGCGCTCGGCGCAGGCGAGCGTCCGTCGATCGAAGGCCTGCTGTCGGGCGAATTCCAGCCCATGCGTGCCCAGCTCGGCGTGCTGCGGCTGGCTGGCGCCGAGCCCGTGGCCGACCGGCTGGCAGAGGCGACCGGCGGCGGCCTGAGCGGCCGCCGGGCCGCGGCCGCCATGGGCGCAGCGCGGACGGCCCTCATGCCAGCGGATCATCCGGCGCTGCGGCCCGGCGCTACCTTCGCCGCGGCGCTCAGCTATGAGGCGCCCGACACCTGGATTTCGCCAGACCAGCAATTCGACCTCGGCACGAGGACGCTGGCTGCCGTCGCGACTCCAGGCCACACTCGCGGCCACGTGGTGTTCGCCGATGTCGATGCCGGCCTGCTGTTCGCCGGGGACCATGTCCTGCCGCATATCACGCCTTCGATCGGCTTCCAGGAAGCCCCGTCGCAGCAGCCGCTCCGGGAGTACCTCGAGTCGCTGAACGTCGTGCGGAGGATGCCTGATATGCGGCTGCTGCCGGCGCATGGCCCCGTCTCGCCCAGTACGCATGCGCGCATCGACGAGCTGGTCGAGCATCACGACCATCGGCTCGCCCTCATGGCCGAGGTGCTAACCGGAGGCGAGTCCACCGGTTATGACGTGGCCCGCGCGATCGGATGGACGAGACGCGAGCGCAAACTCGACGAGCTCGACCTGATGAACCAGATGCTCGCCATCTGCGAGACGCTCTACCACCTCGACCTGCTGGTGGCCCAGGCGCGCGCCATCAGCACGACCGCCGACGACGGCGTCCGGCGCTACCGGCTCGCCCCGTCGGCTTCCCTGGTGAACTAGGACGAGCTGAACGCGGCGGCTTCGCAGTCCTAGCCAGCAGCGCCCTGGCTGGTCCCGCCTGTTTCCGGCGTGCCCAGGTGCTGGCCATAGGCGGCGTCCTCGGAGTACATGTCCGGCCGAGCCAGCCGCTCGTCCTCGTCCCGGTACCCGGCCGTCTGGTCGAACTGAGAGTGGCCGACAGCTCCCCCGGCGTGGCTGGCCCCGACGACGAGGGTCCTGGCCATGTGGTCTCCGACGCGCTGGTGATACCGCGAGGCCATCATCGTGATCAGGCCGACGAGGCCGAAGAAGAAGGTGTCGACGATGAGCAAGACACCCCGGACAAGGAGCTGGAGCATGCTCGCCGGGCCACCGTCCTTGCTGATCACCCGGAGCCCGAGTAGCTGCATCCCGAAGGTCTGACCGTTGCGGCTGTGTGGCCGGATCACCCAGTACCAGAGGTAGACGACCAGGGCGATGAGCGTGGCGATCACCCAGCCGAAGCCGTGCAGGAAGCCGCTGCCGCGATCGAACAGCCAGTACGCAATACCGGGGATGATGCCGACCAGGATGTAGTCGATGACGTACTGGACGACACGCCGCCCGACCACCCTCGTCTCATGCCGGTCGACCGGGCTCTCCCAGCCGGGACGGCCCGCCCAGTGCGACCCGTAGGCGTCCCCCGGATATCCGCCGCCCTGCGGTCTTCCGCCGGGTGGCAGGCCGCCGAACTCATGCCCCGGCGTCCCGTGCTGGCCGGGAGTGGCCATGCGCTCCCCCGCATCCTGCTGGGTGCCGCCGCCCCACGGCTGCGGCGCGTCCTGCCCAGGCATGCTGCTCATCTTGTTCTCCCCCGATCCACCCCGCACGGCGGCGCCCGGACGGGCCGCCGCGGGCATACCCGCGTTCGTACCCCCGCGAGACCGGCGGTTATCCGCCGCGAACTGAGGAAGACTCTGCGTAAGCAGGGTCGGGGGTCGACAGCTTCATGACATCCAAGATCATCGCGGTGGTGGTGGCGGCGGCTGGGCTGAGCCTGGCCGCCGCCGCCGGCAGCCCGGCGGCGGCCAGCTCGCAACGGCCGGCGGCAGGTCATATGCGGGCGGGCGGCCCACCGGCGCATGCCGGCCGGCGGCACACGGCTGTCGCGCTCCCCGCTGACGGGACACGAGTATTCGGCGCAGGCTGCGCGATCCTGCCACGTCACGGGCCCGCCAGCAAGGCCGCTCTCGCCGCCGCGCCGGTTGCCGCTGCCATCAGCCGGGAGCCGGGTCTGACAGAGCTGGCGCACGCGCTCCAGCTGACGGGCCTGGCCCGGGCACTCGACTCGGCCGGGGCGCTCACCGTCTTCGCTCCCGACAACGCCGCCTTCCACTCCCTCGGCGCGGACAACCTGCAGGCGCTGCTTGCGACCAGGGCCGACCTGGTCCGAGTGCTGAAGTTTCACGTGGTGACGGGCCGGGTGTCACCAGCCCAGCTCGTCAGGCACCACGTCGTTGCGACGGCGGCCGGAACGAAGATTCACGTGTTCCGCGCTGGTAAGAGTCTTGGCGTCAACAACGCGACGGTGACCTGCGGCAACGTGCAGACCGCGAACGCGACCGTCTACGTCGTGAACAGGCTGGTCGTCCCCGCCGGCTAGCGCCGGACACGAGGCGCCGGCCCGCTGGCCGCGTACGGTGGTAGCGGAGAGGCGCTCATGAAGCTCAAGCTCGACCTGCACGACATCTATAACCGCGGCCAGGACATCGACCGCGCCCTGCGCGGCATCATCGACGAGGCGGTGCGCACCAAAGCCCCCCTGGTCGAGATCATTCCCGGCAAGGGGTCAGGCCAGCTCAAGAAGCACGTGCTCCGGTTCCTCGAGCAGAAGGAAATCAAGGCGCTCTATCACCGGGTCGAGAAGGATTCCAAGAACTTCGGCCGGGTCTTCGTGCACTTCCGCTGGTAACGGGCCTGCGGCTACTGCCCAACTCCGCGTGGCACGTACAGATCGTCGTCCTGCTCGGGTCCGAGAAGACTGTCCAGGCCGACGCGCTGGAAGGCAGTATCCGCACGCAACTGGCGCGGCCGCCGCGGGGCGGCGTGCCGCCCGGCTGCTGGCTGCATCCACCTGACGTAGCCCCGCCACGACCGGCCGCGCTGGCGCGGGCTTGTCCCCTGCCAGCGACCGCCATCCTCAGGCATCCACGCGAATCCCACTTGCTGCCGCCCCCGTTGCACACCGCGGTCCGGCATACCGCGGCACCGGTGATTCCCCCGTCGCAGTGGATGGTCGCACCTGCGTACCGGGCAGTCCACTGTCCACGCCGGAGTTTCCGCAGGTAGATCGGATGATCCGAATATGCTACCTATGCAAGGGCACGGCATGAAATAACGAACTCAGCACAGCTTCTGCGCCGGATTAGGTCTTTTTAACCGGCATGGCAGGATGACGGCATGAAGTTCGTGCTGCACATTCTCGTCGTGGCAGGCGCGCTCGCGGTCGCGCATCTCGCCATATCCGGAATCGAGCTAACCGGGGGCAGCGACTGGCGGAAGGCCTGGACGCTCATCGTTGTTGCCCTCATCTTCGGCGTCGTCAACGCCGTCATCAAGCCGATAGTCAAAACCGTCGGCTGTGCCCTCTACCTGCTCACGTTCGGGTTGATCGGCCTCGTGGTCAACGGGCTGCTGCTCTGGCTGTGCAGCTGGGTGGCCGGCAAGCTGTCGCTTCCGTTCCACATCACCGGCTTCTGGCCGGCCTTCTGGGGGGCCATCATCGTCGGCGTCATCGCCTGGCTGATGGGCCTCGTCCTCGACGGCGGCGGCAAGGTGGTCAAGGTAGTGCGCTAACTGCGCATCGGCCCGGCATCCGGGCTTCGACCGCCCGGAGCGCCTAGTCTTCGGTGCTGGAGGTGGCTGGTTGGCGCGCCCGTGGCTCATGGTCGACCTGTTCTCCGGTGCGGGCGGCATGAGCTGCGGATTCAGCCGACACCCGGCGTTCGAGGTGATTGGCGCAGCAGACGCCCAGATCGGCAAGCCCAGCGCTGTAGCGGGCTCGCTCGGCTGCAACGCGACCTATACCGCGAACATCGGGCTGACGCCGGTCGAGGCTGACCTCGCGGAAGCCGACCCCGCGGCCGTCTGCGGCGCGATGGAACTGCGCGGCCGGCGGCCGGCGGTCCTTGCGGCAGGCCCGCCCTGCACCGGGTTCTCCCGGACCGTGGCCAGCAATCATCTCCGCGACGACCGGCGCAACGGCCTGGTCGGACGCATCGCGGACTACGCTGCGCTGCTGCGGCCCGACATTGTGCTGGTCGAGAACGCCCGGGAGCTCGTCACCGGCCGGTTTAGCGGCCACCTGCGCGGGCTGCTCGCCCGGCTCGACGGCCTCGGTTACACGGCTGTCGCGAGCACGCACTTCCTCACCGACTTCGGCCTCCCCCAGCGCCGCGAGCGGGCCATCGTCGTCGCCGCCCGCAGGCCGCTCCGCGCGCGCGGCCTGGCCGAACTGTGGCGCGGCTGGCGGGTGGATGCCAAGGCGACCCATGTCCGCCGGGCGATCTGGGATCTGCCGCAGGTACCGGCTGGCCAGCCCTGCAACACCGACCCGGTGCACGTCAGCCCGGCGCTCCGGGCGGGCATCAGCCAGCGTCGGCTGGCCGCCGTGACGCACGACGGCGGCAGCTGGGCGGAGCTGCTCCGCGACCCGGACACTGCCACCCTGGTCACCCCGGCGATGGCGCGGCGCGCGGCGCGCGGCGACTTCGGCAGCCACCCCGACATCTACGGCCGCCTGTGGTGGGACCGGCCTGCCGTCACTATCAAGCGCGAGTGCAGTCACGTCGGCAACGGCCGGTACGCCCATCCGGAGCAGGACCGGCTGTGCACGGTCCGGGAGATGTCCATCCTGCAGGGGTTTCCGCGCGACTACCAGTTCGCCGGATCACTCGCCAACATGTACCGGCACATCGGTGACGCCGTGCCACCGATGATCAGCTATCAGCTGGCCCGGCTGAGTGAGTGGGTCCTGACCGGCTCGCAGCCAGATCCGGCCGATCTGGTGCTGGCCGGATGCCAGCTCAGCAGCGGCGACCTGCTCCGCGCCTGACGAGCGGCATCCAGGCCGGGCGACCCCGTTCCCTCCGGATAGGGATGCGTCGCCCTGCGGGACGAGCGGAACGGTCCTGCGCAAAAAGGCGGCGGGCCGCAGCTTCGGTGCTGCGGCCCGCCGACCTGGTGGTGCGGACTAGTCAGGACGTCGAGGCGCCCTGGAGCTTGTCCAGCTCGGCCTTCACAAGCGCCTCGTGCTCTTCCTCGTCCTGCTTTGCCTTGCGTGGCGACCACCGGCCGCGCAGCAGCGGGACCGACAGCAGGAAGAAGATGATGCCGCCGAAGCACACCCAGAACCAGTGCTGCCACTGTGCTGGCGACTTCGCCGCAGCGGACGGAACATTCTTGGCGATGTAAGCGGTCACCGACGGTGGCACCTTCGCCAGCTCGCCGATTTCCTTGGAGTTGGCCTGGGCGAACGAGGTCACCGACGATGGCACCTGGGACAGGGCCGTCAGCTGCGCCGCGTACGGCGTCAGCGTCTGCAGCTGCGGTGCCACCGCGATCACGCCGGTGATCGCCGCCTGGTTGGTGCTGATCTTGACGAGCTCGGCCTCACCCGCGGCGCCGCCGCCACAATCAGCAACCAGCTTGGCGAGCAGGGTGGCCGGGATCGTCGCCGGGTTGGTGTACTTGGCCGCCTGCGTGAAGTCAGCCGGGTGCGCGGAGATGATCGCGATCTCCGGTCCGAACTTCTGCGCGTTCGCGAGCTGAGTGGAGTACTTCACCGCGGTCGCGACGATGGTCGGATGCGTCGCCGCGAACGTCAGCTCCGTCGAGTACTTCTGCACGCCGGCCATCTGCGTCTGGTGCGCAGCAGCAAACGTCAGGGACGGGTACGAGGCGACGTATCCGAGGTAGTTGACCAGCGGCGTCACCGAGGTGATGACGACGAGGATGATCAGCGACGAGGCGAAGACGACGATCCGGATGATCCAGCCCCAGATCGCCAGTCCGGTTGCCACGGCCGCCGGGTTGTGAGCCTCGACCGTCTCGGTGAAGCTCGCCATCCAGGGCGTGTAGGCGACGCCGAGGAAGAACAGCATGATCGCCAGATACGCAGCGATCAGGCCGAAACTCGGGTGCGCCCCGGTCTTCGACTGCATCAGGAACAGCACGATCATCACCGCGGCACCGACACCGCCGACGATCATGAACGGCTTCCGCACCCGGAACCGGTCGGAGGTCATGCCGATGAGGATCACCGCGCCGGCGTTGAACGCCCAGCACCAGTAGCCGAGGTTGTTTGCCTCCTTGAGCGAGAAGCCCAGAATCGTCAGGGCGAAGATGGTCAGGAAGCCGACCAGGGCGTAGTAGATCAGCAGCATGATCGACACCGCGAAGGCCGAGACAACGACGTCGGGCTTCAGCAGCTGCCGCCAGTGGTTCTTCAGCGCGGCCTCGATGTCGAGACCCTTGGCCCGCATCTCGATGAGCACCCGGTCACGCATGCTCACCATCAGCTGGTCGCGCAGGCCGGGCGACAGCTCGCGGAGCCCGACAAGCGCGATCAGGAAGACCACCAGGCCCACCGCGCCGCCGATGTAGTACTCGTGGGTCCAGAACCGCGGGTTCGTGATGACGGCCGGGACGGTGATCGACCCGACGATCGCGACGACCAGGCTTCCGAGCACCGGGCCGCTAGTCCAGAAACCCATGGCAGTGGCGCGGCCGGTCTGCGGGGACAGGTCCCGGATCAGCGCGGGCGTGGAGACGAGGACGATGCCCTCGACCGCGCCGACGATGAAGGCGAAGATCGTGAATTCCCACCTGTTGGTGGAGGCCGGCAGGAGCCATACCGTGAAGACGCCCGCGACCAGGAGGCCGAACACCGTGAGGTTCGCCCGGCCGTATCGGTCACTGAGGCCGGCAAACAGCGAGGTGAAGGCGCCGATCCCGTTACCGACTGCGACCGTCGCCACGTAGAACGTGAAGCTCATGTGCAGGTTGCTCAGGACCAGAGTGGACACCGAGCCGGCGACGTACGCCTCGTAGTACAGCGTGATGGTGGCCAGCACGGTGATGGCCAGGTACAAGACCCTGGGACCGGTGTTCGGATAGCTATCCAGCTGCCTGTGGATCAGCCAAGAGAACGCTCCCCGTTGCCGGGAAACCGGCTCCGCGGTTGTAGCTGTCATTCGGCCCTCCTTGCTGAGCCCCTTGTTACGGCTGTGTTTACGACATGCCGACTAGACGGTACGCCCACCCTGAGCGCTAAATCAATGGTCTGTTTTGCCGGATCTCAGCATGTCTGGCCGATCCGACGGAGCGATCCCGTTGGCTGCCAGTTACCTGCCGATGGCCGTGTTGGACCGTCCTGGCTACTGTTGGGCTATTTGATCACAACGGGGACACGGACGGGTCTCGATGCGGAGACCTCGCGCCGGGCGATCGGGCCAGGGGCTCCGTCAGGCGCCGACGTAGGCCGCGAGGTGCTGGCCGGTCAGGGTCGAGCGGTCGGCAACGAGGTCGGCTGGCGTGCCCTCGAAGACGATCCGGCCGCCGTCGTGACCGGCGCCGGGGCCGAGGTCGATGATCCAGTCGGCGTGGGCCATGACCGCCTGGTGATGCTCGATGACGATGACCGACTTCCCAGAGTCGACGAGCCGGTCGAGCAGGCCCAGCAGGTTCGCGACATCGGCGAGGTGGAGCCCGGTGGTCGGCTCGTCGAGAACGTAGATGCCGCCCTTCTCGGCCATGTGGGTGGCCAGCTTGAGGCGCTGGCGCTCGCCCCCGGAAAGCGTCGTGAGCGGCTGGCCGATGGTCAGGTAGCCGAGCCCCACGTCGGACAGCCGCTCGAGGATCTTGTGGGCAGCGGGGGTACGCGCCTCTCCACCGCCGAAGAAGTCCCCGGCCTCGGTCACCGACATCGCGAGCACCTCGCTGATGTCCCGGCCGCCGAGGTGGTAGTCCAGCACCGACGCATCAAATCGCCGCCCCTCACACTCCTCGCAGGTGGTGGCGACGCCGTACATCATGGCGAGGTCGGTGTAGATCACCCCGGCGCCGTTGCAGTTGGGACAGGCGCCCTCGGAGTTGGCGCTGAACAGCGCCGCCTTCACCCCGTTGGCCCTCGCGAAGGCGGTGCGGATCGGGTCGAGGAGGCCGGTGTACGTCGCGGGGTTGCTCCGCCGCGATCCGCGGATCGCGGCCTGGTCAATCGCCACCACGCCAGCGCCGGCCGGGATCGACCCGTGGATGAGCGAGCTCTTGCCCGAGCCGGCCACCCCGGTGACAACGACGAGGACCCCCAGCGGGATATCCACATCGACGTTGCGCAGGTTGTGCGCCGTCGCGCCACGGACCTCCAGCGTCCCGGCCGGAGTCCGCACCTTCTCCTTGACGGCGGCGCGGTCGCCGAGATGGCGGCCGGTGACGGTGCCACTGGCCTGCAGCCCCTCGACCGTGCCCTCGAAGCAGACGGTGCCACCCGCAGCGCCGGCGCCCGGGCCGAGGTCGACGACGTGGTCGGCGATCGCGATGGTGTCCGGCTCGTGCTCCACGACGAGCACCGTGTTGCCCTTATCGCGCAGCCGCGCCAGCAGGTCATTCATCCGCTGGACGTCATGGGGGTGCAGGCCCGCGGTCGGCTCGTCGAAGACGTAGGTCACGTCGGTGAGCGACGAGCCGAGCTGGCGGATCATCTTGACGCGCTGCGCTTCGCCACCCGACAGGGTGGCTGACGGCCGGTCGAGCGAGATGTAGCCAAGCCCGATCTCCGCGAACGAGTCGAGCGTCTGCTGCAGGGCTCCGAGCAGCGGTGCCACCGACGGCTCCCCGAGAGCGCGGATCCAGTCGGTGAGGTCGGTGACCTGCATGGCGCACGCATCGGCGATGCTGATCTCCTTGATCCGCGACATCCGTGCTCCCTCACTGAGCCGGGTGCCGCCGCACTCAGGGCATTCGCCGAAGGTGGCGGCCCGGTCCGCGAACGCCCGGATGTGCGGCTGCATTGACTCGCGGTCCTTGGAGAGGTACGACTTCTGGATCCGCGGGATCAGCCCCTCGTAGGTCATGTTGATGCCCGCGATCTTCATCCGGACCGGTTCGTGGTGCAGGAAGTCGTGCAGCTCCTTCTTGCTGTACGCCCGGATCGGCTTGTCCGGGTCGACGAAACCGGACGCGCTGTAGAGCCGGTAGTTCCAGCCGCCAGCTTGATAGCCCGGGATGGTCATCGCGCCCTCGGCGAGCGACTTGGAGTCGTCATAGAGCTGGGTCAGGTCGATGTCGGAGACGGTGCCCATGCCCTCGCAGCGCGGGCACATGCCGCCAGCCCGGCTGAAGGTCTTGCGCACGGTCGTTCCGGCACCGCGCTCGACCCTGATCGCGCCGCTCGCCCGGACCGAGGGGACATTGAAGGAGAAGGCGTTCGGCGGGCCGATGTGCGGCTGGCCGAGCCGGCTGAACAGGATGCGCAGCATCGCGTTCGCGTCGGTGGCAGTGCCGACCGTGGACCTGGGGTCCGCACCCATCCGCTGCTGGTCGACGATGATCGCGGTGGTCAGCCCGTCGAGCACGTCGACGTCTGGCCGCGCCAGCGTGGGCATGAAGCCCTGTACGAACGCGCTGTAGGTCTCGTTGATCAGCCGCTGCGACTCCGCGGCGATCGTGTCGAACACGAGGGAGCTCTTACCCGAGCCCGAAACGCCGGTGAACACCGTCAGCCGGCGCTTCGGGATCTCGATGCTGACGTTTTTGAGGTTGTTCTCGCGCGCGCCATGCACGCGGATCAGATCGTGGCTGTCCGCGCCCTGATCCCGCGAGCGGTGGCGGGCGCTCATCGGTCCTGGATCAGCCCGAGGACGTTGCCGTCCGGATCGGTGACCGTGGCCACGAGGCGGCCGCCACCGACATCGTGCGCGGCCTCCCTCAGCTTCGCGCCAGCGCCGGTCACCTCGGCCAGCTTCGCCTCGATGTCCGGCACGTGCCAGAAAGCCACCGGTGAGGTCATGGGAACCGGTCCGCCGCCGCCCGGCACCAGGCCGATCTGCTGGCCCTCAGCCTCGAAGCCGACGTAGTAAGGCGCGTCAGCCATCGGCTCGACGCCGAGCAGCGCGGCGTAGACGGGCTTGGCCTTAGCCAGATCAGTCACTGGGTGCAGGACGGTCTTGATTCCCTCGGTGCTAGAGCCGGTCATGGTCACTCCTTGAAGTCGTGAGTTGGTCTCGTCAGGAGTATGCCGACAGCCCATCAGAGAATGCTTCTCGAATCCTGACCGGTCTGATCGCCCAGCTAGGCGCCCTCCTGCCGGCGCAACCTGGCCGGGCTGAATGCGGGGCGGCACAGCGAGACGTAGATGGCCGGCTGCGGCGTCTCGTATCGGACTTCGACGCCAGGGGGTACCGTCAGGGCCTCGCCGGCCGGGACGGTCAGCACCTCGCCACCAGCAAGGTGCAGCCTGACAGAGCCCTCGATCACGACCGTGGTCTCCGCAAACTGCGTGACCTGCGTGGGCTCCGTCCACCCGGCCGGGCTGCGCATCAGCGCCAGCGACAGGTCGTCCTCGCCGGTGCTGGCGAGCCCGACGAACTCGCTGCTCTGCTTCGGCGGTGTGCCATGCGCGGAGATGACAGTCGGCAGCAGCCGCGTGACGTCGCTCATTTCTTCTCCCCTCGGGCCTCCGGAAGGGGCCGCTCGTTCTGTTCAGCGCGCCGTGCTCG
>Ga0123356_10005122_pt1 | contig 13430 bp, 11 predicted proteins | sample TergutEmb28metaG_2_FD_92546 | JGI IMG/M metagenome (GOLD analysis project Ga0123356, IMG submission 92546) | Embiratermes neotenicus P3 segment gut microbial communities from Petit-Saut dam, French Guiana - Emb289 P3 | ecosystem: Host-associated > Arthropoda: Insects > Digestive system > Gut ... | reverse complement strand
GATGTTTAGATAATATGGCGTAATTTAGCACGTAAATACCCTAAAACCCAAATAAAGTGCCTGTGCGCTAATAAAACCTCCGATTTACCGCTAAAAAACTAATACAGACTAACGTCTACTGAACAGTTACGTTTGATGTATTGAATCCGTGTTCACTATGGCGCACTAACATCTGCTACATGTATACAGATCTCAAGAGAAATCCCACAACGCGAACCAACAATATTTAAAACCCTCAATGTATCCTCTATCGTCAATACATGCTAACAAGGAACCAGCCATGAACCAAACCACAGAGATCATCAATAAAGCTAAGCAAGAAGGTAGGAAAGCACTTCTTGAACCAGAGGCAAAAACTATTTGCGCCGAATATGGCGTATCCGTAAACAAATTTAGTCTAGCAACCAACGAGAAGGAAGCTGTCACGAAAGCAGAAAAAATCGGCTACCCCATCGTGCTAAAAATTGTCTCCCCCGATATCATCCACAAATCCGATGCCGGCGGAGTTAAAATTAATCTAAACACTCCTCAAGAAGTCGAAGCCGCCTACAAAACCATTATCGAAAACGCCAAAAAATACAAAGCCGACGCACAAATTGTGGGCGTCATCGTACAGGAGATGGCTCCCTCGGGTACTGAAGTTATCATCGGTGCAGTCAAAGACCCCCAGTTCGGCCCAACCATCATGTTTGGCTTAGGTGGTATATTTGTCGAGTTACTCAAAGACGTAAACTTCCGTGTTGTACCCATTGACAAAGATGACGCAAAAGAAATGATAACCAAACTAAAAGCATACCCCCTGCTAAACGGCTACAGAGGCAGCAAACCCGCTGATATCGACGCACTCGCTGATATCCTTGTCAACGTCTCAAAACTGGTCTGGGACAACCCTGAAATCAAAGAGCTCGACCTCAACCCCGTCATGGCATACCCTGTGGGTGCAAAAGCAGTCGATGCAAGAATAATTCTCGAATAGCACCCTGATCTCGCCCTTTTGGGCATCCGTTTCTCTTTCTGATCGACACCTAATCATTCATAAATGGCATGTGAGCGATCTTTTTGACTTGTAATGGCAATACATATGTTAGGGTAGAAGACTCTCCACAGGTGTTGCCTCTTAATCTCCAAGTTGTCGACGTGCCTGATGATCCAAAAAAGCTTTATGCATACAATATATTCTATATGTTTATAACTATCTGTGGGGAGTACGTTGTCTCGTTCGGCTAAGGTGAAGTTAAAAACATTTTTACTTGTTGACTTATTGATTGTTGCTACGGCGGTAGGTGTTTACTTTTATTTACAAGATCAAGGCGTTATAACAGGTGCCGCCAAACCCGCCACTTTTGTCTATTCGGATTTGGTGGTGGATCCGCTTGAAGCCTACGTTGGGCAGACCATCCATATCACGGTCAATGTGACCAACATAGGTGACATAGAAGGCAATGTCACCGTGAACCTAGAGATAAATGATAACATCAAAGATTCCCAAAACATCACCTTGCCAGGGCTGAAATCTTCAGAGATTGTCGAGTTTAGCAATATCGAATTAAAGGATGGTATCTACAACGTAAAAATCGCTGATTTAACAGGTAACTTTACCATCAAACCTGCTCCGCCGGAATCAAGTAAAATTGTGCTTTCGAACTTTAAATCCGATCCCTATGAAGCATGGCCCACCGAAACCATTATTATAACCGCCGATGCCTTCAACCCCTCTTCAGAGGCCGATCTTTTAATGATCACTCTAACTGATAACGACCAACCGGTCGATACACAGCTGATTGAGCTAGAAGCGGGTGAGGGCAGAGAAGTTGTATTCAATCTCACCGCAGGAGACGAGGGCAAACATATCGTAAAACTCAACACCCTAAGCGGCACCTATACCGTTGTAAAGGAAGGGTATCACACCCTTATCATCGGACGCTCAGGCGGCGGCTCCAAAACTTTACCCCTTAATATCAATGGTCAAAACTATGCAACAACATACCAAGCGCTTGTTCCAGTAGGTACCTACACAGTTACCGTTCCTAACCCCTTTGATGTCGGTACGGGAGTGTTAGCGTTTTCGTATTGGAGTGATGGTTCAACAAGTGCCACAAAAACCTTCACTGTAGATAAGCGCACCGTTCTAGTCGTCACCTATACCCTTGTAAGCGGTTATGCCTCATGTCCTTCACTCTACACCTGGAATGGCACAGGTTATAGTTACGTCACCGACGTCTCCAACCCAGGCTGGCTCGGATACATCGGTCACATAGACAGCGATGGCAACATCATTTTCAATGGTGGCAACCCCTACGATTATGTCAAACTCGACCAGAATCAACTAGCAGCAAACAATGGCTACTTCGATTTAATGCTCACGCAACAGTGGGACGAACTCTTCTACTTAGACCAAACCTGCATGCTTGTTGTCGACCACCCCGCGGATACAGATGTCTATACTTCGATGACTAACTACCTAAACAAGGGTTCCACCGGACAGATTTACACCACCGCAACGGGCCCCCTGCGCTCGCCGATAAGCGCCGTCAATGAAAAAGGGCAAAACGTTCTCCCAGCTCTCCTAGAGCAGGATGGTAACTATACCCCCGGCATAAACGGCAACGACAGCCCCGCATGGAACAACATTACCCAAAACCAATTGACCATTGACTTAGGCGATCTTACCGGGGCATCTGAAATCAAGCTAGTCGTTACAGGTATGGTTGATTGGGGAGCAGCTGACACATACTACAACTGGATAGACCAATTCAAAGAGGCCGCCGCAATGGGCTTTGTTTCTGACGGCACAGCAATCACACCCTCGCCCCGGCTAGAGGTCATGGATGCCGACGGCAACTGGATGCTTGCCCCCCAGACTCGCCAGATACCCCTACCCAGTGACTATAACGCACGCACCTTCACTGTTGACTTAACTGGTCTTTTCCCAGCAGATGTAACCAACTATAAAGTCCGTTTCACCAACTTTTGGAATGTAACCTATGACTACATCGGCATCGATACCACTCCCCAGCAAGACATCACCATAACAACCCTCAAACCAACAACCGCCACGCTACAACAACTCTGGGACACACAATCAACCGCTTCAGGTGCATTCACACGATATGGCGATGTCACCACACTTGTTCAAGATGCCGATGACATGTTCGTGGTGGGTAGACAAGGCGACCAAGTTCACATGCTATACTCAACTGAAAACCTAAGCGACCCCGAACCAGGGATGGTACGCGACTACTTTTTCGCCGTTGCATGTTGGTTCAAAGATCCACCCGAAGAATGGGGCTACGGCTTTAGCTTCACCGTTGACCCTCTACCATTCATGAATATGACTGGGTTCCCCTACACTACCGCCGAAAACTACCCCACTGATGCAGCCCATCAAGCATACATAGCGCAATACAACACACGAATATTCCCCTAAACAGGCAATCGAGGCTAACAACTCTTTTTCCACTAACCGCCCTTTATGGGCTAATTTTTGTTTCTATCATCGTCTTTTTGGTGATATGCCTTCGTTTATTGTGTTCCATACTGTGTAGTGTTTGCTGTCTCTTTAGGAGACGCGGTACCTTGTTTCAATCGCTAAGTGTCTAAAATCCGAAAACCTAAAACATAACGCCTATATGTTTGTTAGCGTTTACCCCTATATGCGTTTTAACGCTAATTTTGTTACCGTATACGCGCTGGTATGTTAGTCGTTTTAACGTTATGTTTTCTATAAGGCGTTTTATATGAAATATACATTTAAACCGGTTTTTAAATTAGGCCGTTTTTGCAAGGTGTTGGTTTTTGCTTTTTTGTGTATGCTGCTTTGCTCTTTGTTATGTATTTATGCAACCCATGTGAGTGCTCAATTTCCCACGGACAACCCAACTGACGTCGCTAAAACCCAAGCAACAACACAACCCGCAAACACAACCCCTAAATCTAACACAACCGACCCATCCAGCACAACTCTCTATAGTGCTGCAGTATCTGATCTAGCTTCCTCCCCTGTCACGCTATCCAATCCAGCTGCCTCAAGTCTACCTACACAAACCCCTCAACCAACCCCGCCTTCGGAAGAAACAATTCTGTTTGGTTTAGGTTGGAGCGGCTTAACTCTTGTAGTGCTGATTGCTATTGTTGCAATACTGATAGTGATAAGTCTAGTATACCCTGCGCACAAAAAAGAAATCTAAATCTAAACTAACTAAACCATATTTTGTTTTATTTTAGAGCTGAAAAATATGTATTTCCAGAAACCATTTATACAATACTTCTCATGTCCGATTCTTATCTACAGCAATAACATCTAGATATAGCTATGAATGTTATGAGGCGCTTAAATGACTCCACCTCGTCTCTGATGCGCAAATTAAATTACCTTTTCAACTCAGAGTTATCTATTTAGGACATGTAGGATTTACCTTACTGCATGTTGACCCCTCTGCCCGAAACGATATGGAACCTAACGCACACTGATTTTCAGGTGCTCCTTGATTCAGGCACCCTAAAACGCAGAAACAACACCATATATTTCTACGCTCCCAGCTTTGCCTACTATCACACCAAACATTTCAGCAGCTCAACAAAAACCTTCTCTAGCATCTCTCTTACCGGTAACAGTTGTGCACTCAACTGCAAACACTGCGGTGGCAAAATCCTTCAAACAATGCACTCTGCCCCCTCGCCTGAGGACCTGTTCAAATTAGGCGTGAAGCTCAAAAGCGAAGGCACTCAGGGTGTACTAATTAGCGGTGGATGCCTCCCAGACGGCTCCGTACCCCTTGATGCCTTCGCAGACGTTTTAGGGCGACTAAAACATGAATTGAACTTGACAGTGTTTGTTCACACGGGTCTGATTTATGCCAACACGGCTCTATTGCTCAAAAACGCAGGAATTGATGCTGCCTTGATTGACGTGCTGGGCTCCAATGCTACAATGCAACAGACACTCAATCTCAAATACACCACAGATGACTGCGCCAAGTCCCTAAAAGTGCTCAATCAAGCTAAACTAAACGTTATGCCCCATGTCACCGTTGGTTTAAACCGCGGAAAACTCGACGGCGAACACCGTGCCCTCCAAATAATCCAAGAAAACTGTCAACCCTCCGCAATTGTCCTCATCGCGTTTATGCCACTACCCAACACAGAAATGTACCGATCCCCCGCACCCCACCCCCTCGATATCGCCAAAGTCGCCGCCACCGCCCGCCAAATGTTCCCCGATATCCCCGTGGTGCTGGGATGCATGCGCCCTAAAGGTAAACTCCGAGCAGAAACTGACGTACTGGTAATCAAGGCAGGTGTGGATGGCCTGGCGTTTCCAAGCGAAGAAACCATCACATACGCAAAAAACATGGGTTACCAAATCGTTTTCTCGCCTTACTGCTGCGCCCAGATTCATCTAGACTCAAGTCGCACATAAAACCCGGGTCGCTCAAGAAGACAGCTTCTATTATAACTTCAAGTGCCCTGCCTCAAACCTTCTGCACTCAATGAACCAAAACTCGGTAAACTTAGTTGCCTATCTGCTTAAGACTTATTGGTCTGTGGCACAAAGTGCCTAAGACGCTGGAGACTTTGCAGTTTGTCTTTTTCGCCAATTTTTGCCTCCTCCACGGTCTTCCTGAGGATCTCAATGGATTCATCCATGGCTTGACGCTCTACCGGAAACGGTACACCATCCTTGCCACCGTATGCGAAACTAAATCTGACAGGATCTTCCCAACTAGGTGCCTCTCCATACACTAACTCGGCGACAAGAGCCAAACCGCGGACAGTCGCCGGTCCCACACCTTTGACGCAGAGCAGTTCCTCATAGTTCTGAGGTTGAAACTCGTAGAGCCGGCTTAGCGTATCCCAATTGATGTTTCGAGGCATGTTGAGCATAGTTTGAGTTTGTAGCCAGGGGCTGCTTGTTTTAGGCAACCACGCTTGTAGAGATGATTGATTTTGAGGTTTGCTGACTTGCTGAATAAGGCTAAATAGCTTCTTTGGAGGCTCTTTGACAAGATCAACTGAGGCTCTGCGGGTTTCTTGACTGGCTTTAGCAACCATGTTGAGCGCTTTTTTTTGTCTAATGTTACAGGCAATGGCGTTATGTGGGTCCTCCACAAAGCTGCAGGTGCTGCTGCCTAGCCAATGATAACGGCGAGCACTGCGATCCGTCTCGTTCATGCCTTGCTGAATCACAGCCCATTTGCCTTCGCGGGTGATTAGCAGTGTGTGGTGATATAGTTGGTAGCCGTCTTGGATGGCTGTATTGTCAACCTTCGCTGTTATGCGACTTGTATGCAACAAACTATCGATGGTTTTCTCTGGGAAGTCCCACTGTCTGCCGATATATTGGATATCGCTTGGGGTTTTGCGGCTGGTTTTACCTTTGCCACCACATACCGCTACGCCATGTGTCTGGGGTGACAATGCGGTTTTAAGTACGCCGGTGACCACGGTGGTTACGCCGCTACTATGCCAATCGTAGGCAAGTACACAACCCAAAGCTTGGAACCAGTATGGATCGCTTAGTCGCTCGATGAATTTAGCAGTACCATACTCTTCGATTATAATGCTGGCAATTTCACGGGCTAATCCACGCATGCGCCCGGTTAGCCATACAGGTGCTTTGCCTCCGTGCAATGGCAGCTTTGCTGTGCCGGTTCGATACATCGTCATCAGGAGGGGATGAAAGCCTGGGCATATATGGCTTATTGCGCTCAACCCAGCAAAAATGAACGCCTGACTTAAAAAATATCACAACGTTGACCGATGTGCCTGTTGTTTTGACCTTGCTATGCGTGTTCGAATAGAAAGCTAAACTTTGAAAAACGCAAAAGGTGTCTATTGGCTATAAAGCGTTGTTTGGGGCAAGCTAAGTTGCTTTAACTGCTTTCTAAACTGTAGGCGTGCATCCAAAACAGCCCCCTCTCTTTGCTCAGCGTCATCAAGTGCACCAAAATACTGCTCAAACCCATCCGATGCCAGTTTAAAGTTGAACTGTGACGCTAATTCCGCCAGTACCCCCTCAAATGTCACCATTTCTTTTTCACTGTTGGTATCTCCCAGAATCCTAGCAAGCATCAAATCGTTTAGAATATAATACCCCAGCATCAACGCTTTGGCATGCTCACAGTTGGGGCTATAGTTCGCAAAATCCTCCTCAGGGTTTAGGGCTTCAAAGTAGCGGTAAATCGTCTTTAGAACCATAAAGACTTCGGTGGAGGTTTCGCTGGGAACCTCACGTTTAACCGCGGCGGCAACCCTTGTGAAATCCAACTCCAAAGGCGAAAGTGTCTCAGCCCTAAAGCTCAAATCGTTACCCAGAGGCGAAATGTAGTCTTCTAGCAGCTCCCAGTTCACCCGTTTTTCATGTAACGCTAACAAAACATTAAACGCAGCATCTACCGCAGGCAAAAACGTGTTAATGGCCGCTAAAAGTTCAGTTCTACGTAGGGCAGCCTGCTCAAGCTTTAGCTGACTCTGACGGTTCGCCTCAAGTTTCTCCTGCAGTTGCTCGTAGAGTTTAGCAAACGATGCCCCCTTCTTTTTGAGCAAAAACTGGTGACTATCCTCTTGCCACGTCACATTTAGCCAGTTTCCCTCAAACTCGACTGCAGTGGCCTCTTTTAAGGGGATTTCTTTGATCACAACCCAGTGTTTTCTGCCAAACCCCTTCATATTCGAAAACTTGAGGGTGTCCTCGGCAACTTCATATTTTTCAACACGGAGGCCCATATGTTTTTTGGATTTAGCCTTTGTTGGCGCTGTCTGCTCACCGGTAGATTCTATGGGTTGAGCTTGGGTTACATCTTCTTTGTCTCTGCCAAAAAGCACAAGTAACCTCTCTGTTGTAGTGATCGCTGGGACATAAATGGAAAGCTGTGATTGGATTGACTGACTGTTCATGGCTCGTCTCTTCTCTAATCCGTTTTCTCTATTTATAAATTGATGCATAAAAAAGTTGACTGTAGCAGCATCGCTAATCACCTCAGCGGGAAAATTTTACGGGGTTAATCTATGTTTTAGTTCTTAGGTGCTCTGGGGTTCCAGCTGCATTTTATCGCTTGGGTTTGGCAGGCGGTGCTGCAGGGGGTTTGGTTGGTTTCGGGTTTGCAGGCTTGGCATGTGTATTTGATTTTTTTACGGTGTTCTTCTTTGATGGCTGCGATGGTTGTGTCTTCTAGATCGATGAGTTCGGTTATCAATTCGAGGGCGTTTTGGGGGCAGATAGTAACGCATTTGTTGCAGCCATTGCAGTGGTCGGAGTCGATTATGATGTAGTATTCGCCTGAACCATCTGTATAGCCAAAATGCGTGATCATATGTGTTTATCCTCTCTGGGCTTTCTCGTAGAGTGCTTTGCCAAGGGCTGCTGCGCCTAGTGCGCCTGCAACCATGGGGTCTAGGCCGCCTTCTCGCCATTGTGGCGAAGGTAGGGTTTTGGTGCCTAAGATCAATTCAATGCGGCTGACGATGCCTTTGTTTTTGGATTGGCCCCCTGTGATGACGAGTTCTTTTTCGAGTCCGACTCGGTTGATTAGGTTTGCCATGCGTACTGCCATGGCGCGTGTGTATGCTGCTAAGACTTTTTCTTTGGACCAGCCTTTACGGAGTAGTCCCATGGCTTCTGTTTTGGCGAAGGCAACGCAGGTGCAGCTGACAGGATCTGGTTCTGTTTCTACTTTAAGTGAGATGTCGCCGATTTCTTCGATGGGTGTCTGGAGTAGGTCTGCGAAGACTTCCATGCCTCTGCCTGTGCCTGCGGCACATTTGTCGTTCATTAGAAACGATACGACTCTGCCTGTTTCGTCGATTTTTATGGCTTTGATGTCTTGTCCGCCGACGTCAAGTACAGTGTGTACGCTAGATCCCCAGATATAGTTGGCCCCTTTGGCGTGGCAGGCGATTTCTGTGATGGCTTTGTTTGCCATGGGTACGTTAACTCTGCCGTAGCCTGTGCCGACGATGTAGTGGAGGTCGTTGACGCTTAGTTCTGTGTCTTGTAGGGCAAAGTCTAGGGCTTTTTTGGCTGATTCGGGGCTGTTGCTGCCGGTGCGGGTGATACCCCATGCGTATGCTTGTCCGTTAACCATGATGGCGGCTTTGGAGCCCACGGAACCCACGTCGACGCCTGCGGTGATTATGTCTTTTTTGCTGGGTTTAATGTTGGGCATTACGCGGTGGTATTCGTGCCAGCGCCAGAATTCGTTTCCGATGCTCATCTTGGTGTCTCCTTGATGCGTGTGGTTGCAATCAATGCGGCACCTAGTGCTCCAACGTAGTCGGGGTATTCGGGGATTACAATGTTTAAGTCTAATTTGCGGTTTAGGGACGCGACAAAGCCGGGGTCTTTGGCGACTCCGCCTGCTAACATCACTTCGGGGTTGATGCCTAAGCGATGGATCATTGAGGCGATGCGGTCTGCCATGGCGTCAAAGACGGCACGAGCGATTTCAGGTTTGGATTCTTGGCGGTGGATGAGTGAAACGACGTCGGATTCGCCAAATATGACGCAGGATGCGTTGATGGGGTTAGCGCGTTCTGCTTTGAGGGCTAGAGGACCCATGTCTTCTAGTTTAACTTCGAGTGCGCGTGCCATGGCTTCGATGAATGCCCCTGCGCCTGCAGCGCAGCGTTCGTTCACTACGAAGTCCATCAGGACGCCTCGTTCGTCGGTTTTGACCGCTCGGGCTTCTTCTGCGCCCACGTCGATGATTGTGCGTGTTTGCGGGCTGAGAAATACACTTGCTTTTGCGTCTGCGCCCATCATGCTGACGGTGCTGTTAGCGTTAGGTGCCATGTCCATCGAGGAGCCTGTGGCGGCGGTGTAGTTAATCTCTGTCTGGTTGAGTTTGGCTGTGGCGAGGGCTTGGTTTAGGGCTTGTTCTGCGGCTTTGGTGGGGTCAAAGCCTGCGAAGGCTTGTGCACAGCTTACAACAGTGCCATCTTTTAGCACGACAACTTTGACTCTTTGTGTGCCCAGATCCATACCTACAGTTATCACTCATTTATCACCTAAATGTCGATTCTTGCGTTGAGCATTTCAAGGAATGCTTCTACACGTGTTTTTAGTTGTCCAACGTCTTCTCGGGTGTATTCTGTGTCTAAGTAGTAGACTGGGACATTGATTTTGTCCAATGCTTTTTTGACACGTGAGTACTCCATGGCGTAGAGCATGCATCCGCGGACCACGTAGTAGATGACGCCTTGTACTTTCCATTCTTTAACTTTGTTGAGTAGCCAGTTGATGCGGTCTTGGTTGCCGTCTTTACTGGTGAAACAGGGGCAGGTTGAGGCCATCAAGTAGCGGTCGCTTATGCCGTTTAACATATCATCCATGGACCATTCGTCGACGCCGACGGGGTCGTTTAGGATGCGTTCGCCGCTGCATTGTTCGTCGGCGACTATGATGCCTTTTGGGTTGCCTTCTTCGACCAGGGTGGGTAGTTTCCAGTTGTCGGGCCAAAACATCGGCGTTCCGGTTATCATAATTCGTGGTGTATCTGGAGAAATAACCCAGTCCTTGTTTGCCGCTCGTTTTTCAAGTTCGTCACAGAGGGCTTCGGTTTTCTCAATCCAACGTTTCTTATCATCCCACGAATACGCCTGATTGACAAGCATGGCATCTCTGCCCATGATGACCGGGTTGTTTTTGCGCAGTTCTTGGAGTCGACGGAAGGCGCGAGTTGCGCGATGTGTGGTTTCGATGGCTTCTTTTAGATTTTTGCGGTCGATTTTGTTGCCGGTGAACTTTTCGATTTGAGTTTTCATGTGTTTGATTTCATCGTTCCAGAAGCGCAGACTCTGGGTAGAGTCTTTGATGCGGGGAATGTTCATGCCCCAAACCTGTTTTTGATCGCTTAGTATTTCACCAAGTTTTGTCATGCCGTCACAGGTTAAAACGCTAATCAATGCGTCGCTTTGTTCGATGAAAGGTGAGAGCTCTATCATTTTGGCTCCGATGGTGCTTCGGATAACTGGGCAAACCTCCACAGGCACCACGCGGTCGCCTAGCTTTGAGGTGTCATACCAGCCTGAGTTGACCCGTACTGGGATGGCATCTGCAGCCATGATGAGTTCAGTTGGGGCAAAAAGGCACATGTAGCCTATGACTTTTTTACCCTTAGCTTTTTCAGCAGCGATTTCTTGTTGGCGTTTTCCAAAAAGGTCTGCGATGTCGTCAAAGTACGCCATGGTCTGAGGACGATATGGGTCAGCTTTTTTCATGCGCGCGATGTTGTCAGCTATTATTTTTTGACTGGCTGCTTTCACGGTGGTTCTTAATTCTTCGCGTTCTTTTTCTGATACTTCGGGTAAGTATCTTTTCTCAACAGTTTGACTATTCATTTTCTTCTCCTCATTCACTGCTTGATGGTTCTAACCAGTTTCTTGACTTAAACAGGGTTTTTTTACCCAGCTTAACTTTGAGTGCATCCTCATAGGGGCACATCTCTACACATCTAGTGCAGAGCATACATTGGGAGGTTCCGATTTTTCCGCCCCGCTGATCATACACCTCGTTAACTTGTACCGGACATACGCGTTTGCAAACGCCACATTTTGTGCATTTTTTCGCCTCTTTCTCGATATAGAGCAAGGGTAGTGCTTTGAGAGCTTTGACTTGGCTGAGCGCTCCAAACGAGGCACCTGCGGGGCAGAAACGGCACCAAACGCGGCGGATAAAGAAAGCACCCACCAGCGTGACGGTGACAAATGCTGCGGCCAAGATTTCTCCTAGATTTGGACCGATGAAGGTTATGATGTCAGCGATGTATGGGTAACTAAAGTTTACATCTGCTATTATCAATTGCCCTGTCCAGGGTACGATGAAGGGAATCAAAGGACCCACGATGATGCTGTAGGGTCGAAAAGGCCCTGCTAAGAGTTGTGCCATCATGACTGCAAAGTTGATGTCCTGGGGTGGGTTTAGAAGCCACAGTGGTATGGGCAAGATGAGAAAAACCGCGAGTATGGCGTAGCGCGCTTTGTGAAGTGCTACGTTTAGTTTATCGGGCAAAAGACGATAGCGGATTCTGAGGGCTTTTCGTATGTAGCTTTCAATGTCCATGATGAATGCAAAAGGACAGATCCAACCGCAGAAAAATCTACCCAAGATAAGTGTCGATGCAAACCAGAAAACTAGCACATAGAGCAGCGGTATCGCAGGATCCTGAAGTGAGAACACGTAGAACAAGGCGGCTAAAGCGACGAGTTGAACGATTAAGCGCAGAAACGATACCCGCGTAGACTTGTTACGTTTCCAAATCAAAACCGCTAGTATCCCCGCTATACCAAGCCCGGCTAACACAATTAATCGTAACACATCGCCGATGATTTCCACTGTTTTTCTCCTCAACTATGTTAATGTGATGATGGAGTTAATCATAGTGTAGATACCTAAAAGTATTAACACCAATCCGCCTGCGATTGCGAGCCACTTACGAAACATCGGTGCTTTGTTAAGCAACCATCCCGTAACCCCCGCCAAAAGCAACATAGGCGAAATCGCGGTGCCTACCCCAAACAACACTGCGATACCGACACTGCCCAAAGCATTAGAAAAAGGCAATGCGTAAGCCAAAAGTGCGATTAATGGTGGGCATATGATTAAGCCGCGGGTTAATCCCAGCGAAAACGCACCAAGATCGACACCGTATTTACCGCGTTTTCCTGTCACAACAGCCTTATGTGCTTGTTCGGGGCAGTCGCAACTGGGGTTTTTGGTTTTAAGCATAATCCATGTGCCGATGATTATGGTGACCGCGCCAAAAGCCAGGGATGAGTAAATTTGAAAGGGTGCAAGCGCTGTGTCGACGGCAAAATACCTCAATAAACCCCCAAATAAGCCAATTAAAGCGCCAATTATGGCGTAGGCAAGGATGCGCCCACCGTTAAAGATCATAGTGATTCTGACGCTTTTGGTGAAGCCTGAACCTACACCTGCGATGTAACCCGCTACGATGGGTAAGCATGAGGCGGTGCAAACTGCTAACCCATAGAGCAAACCGCTTGCAAATGCTCCGATATATGGATTAGAGAGTTCAGGTATCAGTGACATGCAAATGATCCCAATTTAATGAATAAGCAAATACTGGGTCAAAACATTTAAAGCTTACACGAGCTGACGATTTTAAACCTTATTTTCGCCTGTGTTAGGATAGTGTAATAGACCTTAGGCATTATTGTTTTTGGTGTTTTTTTAACGACGTAGGGTGTTGTAAAATGGTTGGGTTAACAGGTAAAACTTGGTTCAGAGAGCGTAGACTTTTTTGCGGTGTTTACTTGTTTTGATGGTGATGTTGTACTCCATAGTTGATAGATAACTCTATAATTGTCTACATGGAAAGATATGCTTTACATATACGACCCTGTTGCCAAATTATTTTTGATTGACTACTTCGTTATTTTATTTGCTTTGGAGCCATTATTGGAGATACTCT
>Ga0123356_10005121_pt1 | contig 13430 bp, 8 predicted proteins | sample TergutEmb28metaG_2_FD_92546 | JGI IMG/M metagenome (GOLD analysis project Ga0123356, IMG submission 92546) | Embiratermes neotenicus P3 segment gut microbial communities from Petit-Saut dam, French Guiana - Emb289 P3 | ecosystem: Host-associated > Arthropoda: Insects > Digestive system > Gut ... | reverse complement strand
GGGGTACAGAGTGGGTGATGGAATATGCCGAGCGCTACCTGCCCAACACTGAGTTCGGGTACGAGTACTCTCCGGAGATCTTCACCCAGACACCCACCGACTATGCTGTGGAGGTTTGCGCCAACGTCATGGAGATCTGGAAGCCCGGACCGGATCGGGAAATTATCCTGAATCTGCCGGCGACCGTCGAGATGTCGACACCGAACACCTATGCCGACCAGATCGAGTACTTTATCCGCCAGATCCCCAACCGTGAGTACGTCGCAGTCTCCCTGCACACCCACAACGACAGAGGGACCGCTGTTGCGGCTTCTGAGTTCGGTGTGATGGCAGGGGCCGATCGTGTTGAGGGCTGCCTGTTTGGGCACGGCGAGCGTACGGGCAACGTTGACCTGGTTACCCTGGCGATGAATCTGTTCTCTCAGGGGATCGATCCTGAGGTGGACATCTCGAACATTGATAACATTCGTCGTACGGTCGAATACTGCACCGGTCTGCCTGTGCATCCGCGTCATCCGTATGCCGGAGATTTGGTGTATACCGCCTTCTCGGGGTCGCATCAGGATGCGATTAAGAAGGGTCTTGAATACCTGCAGACTAAGGCTGATGAGCAAGATCGAAGTATCCATGAGATACCGTGGCAGGCTCCGTATTTGCCGATCGATCCGAACGACGTGGGGCGTACCTATGAAGCAGTGATCCGGGTGAACTCCCAGTCAGGCAAGGGTGGAATGGCGTACTTGATGAAGTCTGATCATCACTTTGATCTGCCGCGGCGCCTCCAGCTTGATTTTTCGCGGGCTGTGCAGAGGTATTCTGATGCGACCGGCAAGGAGGTTTCGTCCTCGGAGATCATGGGATTGTTTGCTGATGAGTATCTGTCGGATATTACCCCGATTCTGTTGAAGAAGTCGTCGGTGAGCAGTACGGACAGCGACTATGAAATCACGGCAACCTTGACTTCACAAGGGGAACCAGTGGAGATCCACGGTAGCGGGAATGGGCCGGTGTCAGCCTTTGTGAATGCATTGGCGACCCTGGGGTATGACTTGAAGGTCCTGGATTACACCGAGCACGCTCTCTCAGCCGGCGGGGATGCTCAAGCGGCCGCCTATGTTGAGACAGAGATTGACGGACGCGTGTGGTGGGGTGTGGGCGTCGACCCATCCATCGTCACCGCGTCGTTGAAAGCAGTATGCTCCGCGATCAACCGCGCCCACAGACACCGACACTAGAACGCGCCTCGTCAGACGGCGGGCATCCAAGCAGAGTGCAGGACCCAATACTTTACCCCTGGTCATCCTGCCGCAGGCAGGACCCCCGGCAGCCAACGTGAGGAGTTGGGTGGGTAGTCCTAACCCAAGTCCATACGTTGGCTGCCGGGGGTCCTGCCTGCGGCAGGATGACCCGGGGTTGGGGGCCAGGCCCCTTGGCACGTTCTTGGGGGTGAGAGTCACAGTTTCATAACAATGGCGATATTCAGCTATTCTGACCCGCGCTGGATTGTAGGATTTTTACGCTTATATTGTGGAACTTCACCAGGGAGCACATGCCATGCAGGTGGAGCGACGGTTCCAACAGTCAGCGTCCGCTCAGTATCGAGTGCACGCGGGGCAAGAAAAGGAGAAAAAATGGCATTGAGAAAAACAATGATCGGGCTTGTTGCAGTGGCAATCACTGCTGCGTTGGCCTTGAGCGGATGCGGCCAAACTGGCGGATCCGGAGAGAAGATCATCGTAGGTACGACTGACAAGTTGACTACGCTTGATCCGGCAGGTTCCTTTGACCATGGTTCCTTGGCAGCCCATATTCAGGTCTATTCCTTCGTGTACGGGTTCGTACCTGGCAAGAACACACCTCAGCCTGACGCAGCAGAGAACTGCGAATTCGTTGAGCCAACCGTTTTTGAGTGCACCATGCGCTCCGGTCTGAAGTTCGCCAATGGCCACGACCTGACCAGCTCGGATGTGAAGTTCACCTTCGATCGCATGGTTGCTATCGATGATCCCAATGGTCCTGCATCCTTGCTCGAAAACCTCGAATCTGTCGATGCACCAGACCCGCTCACAGTGCGGTTTAACCTGATCGCTGAGAATGATCAGACCTTCGCGCAGGTGCTCGCTACCTCCGTCGGCCCGATTGTGGACGAAGAAGTCTTCCCCGCTGACTCCTTGCTTGAGGATCAGGACATTGTCGACGCCAACGCATTCTCCGGACCGTACACCATTACGTCCTACTCCAAGAATGACACCGTCGAATACACCCCGTACGCCGATTACAAGGGCGCCCAGCCGAAGCTCGCCAACTCAGGCGTCACGCTGAAGACCTTCACCGACGCCACCAACCTCAAGCTGTCGATCACCAATGGCGACATCGACGTTGCGTATCGTTCACTGACCCCCACAGACATCGAAGCCCTCGACAAGGACGACGCAGTCAAGGTGTGGACAGCCCAGGGCGGCGAAATCCGTTACATCGTCTTCAACCTCGACACCATGCCTGGTGATACCGCCGAGCAGAAGCTTGCTGTCCGTCAGGCGATCGCATCCTCGATCGACCGCGCAGAGCTCTCCGAGAAGGTCTACAAGGGCCAGTACCTTCCGTTGTGCTCCTACATCCCCGATGGTTTCGTGGGTGCCACGACTGCTGTATGCGATGCCTATGGCAATGAGATCAACGCCGATGCGGCGCTGGCTATCCTCGCCGAAGCATCTGTGAAGACCCCCGTTGTCCTGAACATCCAGTACAACCCGGATCACTATGGTTCCTCCTCTGACCAGGAGTACGGCCTGATCAAGCAGCAGCTTGAATCAACAGGACTCTTCACGGTCAACCTGCAGGCAACAGAGTGGGTGACCTACAACAAGGAGCGCGTCGCTGACGCCTACCCGATTTATCAGCTCGGTTGGTTCCCGGATTTCCCGGATGCCGATAACTACCTGACTCCGTTCTTCACCTCGAACAACTTCCTCAACAACCACTTCAGCAATGAGGAAATGGATCGTTTGATCATGGAAGAAGTCACCGAAACCGATCCTGCCGCCCGCACCGCCCAGATTCAGGCAATCCAGGAGCTTCTGGCCACCCAGTATCTCCCCACCTTGCCGCTGCTTCAGGGTTCCCAGTGGGCAGTTTCTCGCGCGAACGTGACGGGCATTGAGCTCGGCGTTGACGAGAACCTGCACTTCGGTACGATCAAGAAGTCCGGTTAATTAATTAATCAAAGAAGTGGTGGGGATCCTCGCGATCCCCACCTTTTCTTATTTATTCTTTTTCAACCTGAATCCACCGATCCATGCTGACTTCGCGACAGATGAGTGCGCTGGCTGCGTTGCCACCGCTCGGCAGGCGTCCAGCCTGCCTTCCCGGTAGTCGCCTTGCCAGCACACCCATCTAGTGCCGCTCGTTACGGCAGCGATCGGTGGATTCAGGTTCAACGAGTTTCCTGATCGGCGACACGTAGAGTAAGGTCGGGGCAGGGAAGGAAAAATGGCACAGGCAGTTAGTTCACGTATGGCACTTGCCAGATACCTTCTGCTGCGCTTTGTCTTGATCATCCCCACAGTATTTATCCTTGTCACAGTCGTTTTCTTCTTCATGAGGATCATCGGTGATCCAATCACTGCTTCCCTGGGCGGAAGACTGCCTCCCGATGAGATTTGGGCCCGCAAGGAAGCTGCCGGTTACAACGATCCAATCCTGGTTCAGTACGGACGTTATCTATGGGGAATCCTTCACGGAGACTTCGGGCGTACAACCGACAACCAAGCCGTATCAACCATCCTGATCAACTACGGACCAGCCACAGCCGAACTCGTCTTCTGGGGCCTCATCGTCGCCCTAGCAGTCGGCATCCCTCTGGGGCGCCTGGCAGCACGTAAATACAACAAAGGTGCCGACATCGCGATCCGCTCCTTCGCCGTACTGTTCTATGCAGCGCCAGTGTTCTTCGTAGCTCTGCTTCTCAAACTCGTCTTCTCGATTTGGCTGGGCTGGCTTCCGGTCTCAGGGCGGGCATCACCGAGAATCCAAACCCTGCTGGAATCCGGTGTCCAAACCAACACCCATGTCTATATCCTTAATGCCCTCCAGTACGGGGAGTGGTGGGTCATCCAGGATGTTCTCCTCCACGCGATCCTGCCAGGCCTAGCACTCGGACTGCTCACTGCTGGGGTATTCATCCGCTTGATCAGAATCAACCTTCTCCAGACCATGCGCGCTGACTATGTCACTGCCGCACGAGCCAGGGGCGTACCCGAAAAGAAAGTGGTCTCCAAACACGCCTTCCGCAATGCTCTAATCCCCGTAGTCACCGTGATGGGGATGGAGATTGCGCTGATGCTCGGCGGAGCGATCCTGACCGAAACGACCTTCGAATGGCAGGGTCTCGGCTACTGGCTGAGCCAATATCTGCTCAAACGTGACTTTGTTGCTGTCCAAGGGATCACCACCGCTATCGCCGTCTTGATCGCCGTAGCCTCCTTCCTCATCGATGCGATCAACGCACTCGTCGATCCGAGAGTGAGGTACTGATGTCTACTCTCGCCCTCGATACAGCCGATTTCGGCAATGTCCTCCAACCAGCAAGCCCGAAGGGGAAGTTCCGTCTGCCCGGAGTAGCGCTGATCCAAACAACCCATGGTCTGCAAAGAGTGATGCTGCTCACAGGGATCGTCATCGTCGCGATCTTCCTGATCGTCGCAATCTGTGCCCCATGGCTGGCCCCATACGGCTTTGCTCAAATCTTCCAACCTCAGCAGGCGATGTCCACGACCCATCCCCTCGGTACGACGGTGGGCGGGTTCGACGTACTGTCACGGATCATCTACGGTGCCAGAACAGCAGTCGAGGTCATCCTGCTCGCCGTGGCACTGTCGATCGTGGTCGGAGTACCTCTGGGTGTCATATCCGGGTATCTTGCTGGGTGGCTCGATCGGGTTCTCGTCCTGGTCATGGATGCCCTCTATGCCTTCCCTTCACTGCTCATGGCGATCGTGGTGTCGATCATGATCAACCAGGGACGATCGGGCGGATTCACCGGCATCCTCTCGGCTGCGGTGGCGATCACAGTGATCTTCGTCCCCCAGTATTTCCGGGTCACCAGGAATGCGACGATGGCAGCCAAGGTGGAACCCTATGTGGATGCCGCCCGGGTTGCGGGCGCCAAGTCTCCGCGCATCATGTTCGGTCACATCCTGCCCAATGTAAGCCAATCCATCCCAGTTCTGATGACCCTGAACGCCGCAGAATCCATCCTGACACTGGCTGGACTGGGCTTCCTTGGCTTCGGGATTGAACCCAACTCAGCGGCCGAATGGGGCTATGACCTGAACAAAGCTAGGTCTGACATTGCCAACGGCATCTGGTGGACAGCAGTGTTCCCCGGCGCAGCGATCGTCCTGATCGTGGTGGGGGTGACCTTGATTGGTGAGTCTCTCAACGATGTCCTCAACCCGCTGCTGCGTACGCGCGGTGGTACGACGACCGCCGATGAACAAGAACTGGTCGAGGTTGTCGAAACCAGTGAGGAAGCTAGTCAAACCAATGAGGAAACTAGTCAAGAAGAGGATGAATCATGACCCTTCTTGACCAAACCCCAATCCTGCGCGTCGATAACCTGAGCGTCTCCTTCCGCACTGACGGGGCACCGGTTGGTGCAGTGAAGGGGATCTCCTATGACCTCGTCCCCGGAGAAGTCCTCGCCATTGTCGGGGAATCTGGCTCTGGTAAGACCGTCGGGTCGCGTGCCATGATTGGGCTGCTCCCGGATACAGCGGCGGTGACTGGTCGGGCAGAATTGGGCGCCGACCAACTAATCGGGATGAAGCAGGGGGCTCTGCGCCGGGTGAGAGGCGACAAGATCGCAATGATCTTCCAGGAGCCCTCAACAGCCCTGGACCCAGTACGTACTGTCGGCTGGCAGATCTGCGAGGCTATCCAGGTTCACCGCAAGGTCACCAAGAAAGAGGCAATGGCACGGGCTGTTGAGTTGCTGGAACTCGTGGGAATCCCCGATCCAGCAGAGCGCGTCCACTTCTATCCTCACCAACTTTCGGGAGGACAAAAACAGCGAGTCATGATCGCAATGGCGATCTCCTGTGATCCCGAGATCATCATCGCCGATGAGCCGACCACAGCCCTCGATGTCACTGTTCAGGCGCAAATCCTTGACCTGCTCCATGACCTCAAAGACCGTCTCGGCACCGCAATCATCCTTATCACCCACAACATGGGTGTCGTCGCGGATATGGCAGATCGTGTTGCTGTGATGTATCAGGGAGAACTGGTCGAGACCGGAACAGTCAACCAGATCTTCACCGATCCCCAGCACTCCTACACCCGCCACCTGCTCGGTTCTGTACCGTATCTGGGCAGGCCGCGCCCAGAGTCGATGAACACCCCAGCCGAGCGCATTGGAAAAGATGTCGTGATGAGCGTCAACCAGGTGTGTGTGGACTTCCCTGGGCGCTGGGGAGCCGAACCCACCCATGCTGTCAAGGATGTCTGTCTTCAGGTTCACTCCCACGAAATCCTCGCACTGGTGGGGGAATCAGGCTCCGGAAAGACAACCCTAGGCCGATGTACGGTCGGTCTGCAGCAAGTCAGCTCAGGTGAGGTCAATGTTCTCGGAGTCAACATCGTCACCGCTCAAGGTAAGGTTCTGCGCGATGTACGCAGAAGGATCGGCTTTGTCTTCCAGGACCCTGCTGCCTCTCTGAACCCGCGTATGACAGTGGGGGATTGCATCGCTGAGCCTATGTTGATCCATCGCATCGGAACCAAGGAAGAGCGCAAGGCTCGGGCCAAAGAACTCCTCGATGCTGTGGAACTTCCCGCAGAGTTCATCAGCCGCTACCCCCACGAACTCTCCGGCGGGCAGCGCCAGCGTGTGAGTCTGGCTCGGGCACTATCAACCAGTCCGGAGTTCCTGGTCGCTGACGAGCCAACCTCAGCACTGGACGTCTCGGTTCAAGCACGAGTCTTGGAAGTGTTCGTACGCTTGCAGCACGCGATGGGGTTTGCCTGCCTGTTCGTCACCCATGATCTTGCTGTGGTGGATCTGCTGGCTGACCGCATCGCCGTCATGCATCATGGTGAGCTCGTTGAGCTTGGAACCAGAGACCAAGTCCTTCGAAATCCGCAGCAGGATTACACCGCTGAACTCATCGCTGCCGTGCCCCTTCCGGATGCTGTCGAGCAAGGAAAACGCCGCGCTATCCGCCGTGCCGGACGGGCGGAATAACGCCGAGTTTTTTATGAAAATTTCGGCTCTCACGCGGGGGATTCCACCAAATGTGTCCAAATTTGTGCCCCTGCATTCCCGGTGCTAGGGTGACGAAATGCCGTTGTTGTCTGTGGGAGTGAGCCATCGTGAGGCCACACCCGAACAGTTAGCAGCCATAGGGGACACTACGAGGAACCTGACTCATTACCTGAAAGTGCAGGGTGAGGGGCTCGTCGATGCAGTGGTCGTACTGGCGACTTGCAATCGATTTGAGGTCTACCTAGACGCTGATACATTCCATGGCGGAATGGGAATCTTAATGGAGGCCCTGACCGAGACTCTTCCGCAGTCTTGCCGCGACCTCACACAAGCGATGTATACCCATGTCGGGCCTGGCGCTGCAACCCATCTCTATCGGGTGACCGCTGGCCTTGAATCTATGGTCGTGGGGGAGACAGAAATCATCGGTCAGGTCAGAGTGGCCCTGGCTGGTTCAGACCAAGTCTCCCCCAAACTACGCCGCGCTTTCCAGGGAGCACTGACCACGGCGAAAGCCATCATCACCAACACAGAACTAGGGGCGGTGACCCGCTCCCTAGCCTCAGTTGGACTCGATCTGACTGCACTCACACCCTCCGACTCCTCCACCGGGCCAAGATGGGACCAGACTTCTGTTGTCGTTCTGGGAACAGGACAGTACGCAGGTACGGTAGTCGCTGATCTTGTTCGACGCGGATGCACATCGATCCAGGTGTACTCAGCATCGGGCAATGCCCGGGCTTTTGCCGAGACTCACCCTGTTGAACCCATCGACGATCTGCAAACCGGGTTAGCCTGTGCGGATCTGTTGGTGACTGCCTCAGGCAATGGTGGCGCCAAGGTGACCGCTGGGATTCTTCGAGGAAGCCATATCCGCGCCATCGTGGATTTGAGCGGCGGTGTGGATCTCAGCGAAGACCTTCCCGTACGTGTGATTGGTCTGACTGAGATTGGTGACTATGCCCCACCTGCCTGTAAAGAGGCCGTTGAACAGGCAGAACAGATGGTCACTGACTCTGTTGCCGAGTTGCTGAACTATGAACTCGGGCGCGGTGCTGCACCAGCGATCACGGCCATGCGCGGCTATGTCTCCCAGATCATCGATGCCGAAGTTGCCCGTGCCCGCAATGCTTATCCGCCTGATATTGCCCTGGCTATTGAAAAGTCTTTGCATCGTGTAACCGGGGCAATGCTGCATCATCCCAGCGTTGCCGCTGTGGAACTGGCTAGAATTGGGCGGATGGACGAATATAACCAGGCTTTGGAGACCCTTTTCGGTATCCTCGTGGAGGCCTGATGGTCTCAACTGCCCTGCGCCTCGGTACTCGAGGCTCACTTCTTGCTACTACTCAGGCATCCCAGGTTGGACGAGAACTTGAGGCTCTGTCGGGCATGCCATCCGAACTGGTGACGATCAAGGTTGAAGGCGATGATCACAGCCTTCCTCTTGGGGCTGCTTCACGGCCGGGAATCTTCACTTCAGCTTTGCGGGATGCCCTGTTGGATAGACAAGTGGACTATGTGGTTCATTCCTTTAAGGATCTTCCATCGGCGCCGTGCCCTGGATTAGTGCTGGCAGCCGTACCGGTTCGCGCTGATCCCTTCGATGTTCTGGCCGGAACAACGCTGGGCTTGGCTGAGTTGGAGTTGGGGGCTCGGGTGGGGACATCCTCACCAAGGCGCACCGCTGGGATTGCTCGTCTGCGCCCGGACATCGAAGTCGTACCTTTGCGCGGAAATGTGGAAACCCGTCTGCGCAAGGTCAGTAGTGAAAACCTTGCTGGAGTGGTGATGGCGGTTGCCGGCCTCGATAGGGCTGGCTTACTGGACCCATCCTGGAAGGTTTTCGACCCCGATCAGTTACTGCCTGCACCGGCACAGGGAGCACTCGCGATTGAGTGCTGTGAGGACAGCCCGCTGCTGGCAGCATTGAGCTTGCTTGACCACGTACCCTCGAGACTAGCTGCGCTCGCTGAGCGCGCTGTCTTGGCCGGTGTGGAGGCGAGTTGTGTAACAGCGGTTGGGGCACATGCAACGTGGGTGGGGACAACACTGCGGTTAGTTGCTGAGTTGAGTGATCATCGATCAGTGAAATATGCAAAGGAGGAAGCATCAGTGGATATGTCGGAAGGTGGTTCGAGTGAGGAAACCAAAGCAGAAGCTTTGGGGCACCAGGTTGCCCAGGCTCTGCTGGCTCACTCACAGCAGTCGATTCAGGTTCGAGAATCTGGCTGCTGCCAGGGCTGTAGTAAGCCGGATCTGATTCGCGCCTACAAGGGCCGCCGTACTGCTCATCGACCGGTGTGGTTCATGCGCCAGGCTGGTCGTTCGCTGCCGGAGTATCGGGCAGCACGCGAGGGTATTGCGATGCTGGAATCCTGTCTGACTCCGGATTTGGCTGCGGAGATCACCTGCCAGCCTGTACGACGCCACAAGGTTGATGCTGCCATCTTCTTCTCAGACATCATGGTTCCAGCCAAGTTGGCGGGGGTTGAGGTTGAGATCGTCGCGGGGCGAGGCCCGGTTCTGGCCCACCCTATTCGTACTGCTGGTGATGTGGCCGCTTTGCCTGAACTGGATCCGAGTGCTCTGGCTGTGATCACCCAGGGCGTGCAGGCTAGCGTTGCTCAACTGGGTTCGACTCCGTTGATTGGATTCGCTGGTGCGCCGTTCACGGTGGCGTCCTATCTGGTGGAAGGGGCTCCATCGCGTAGCTTCACGTACACCAAGGCTCTGATGGCCGAAGACCCAGAGACATGGCAGCGTTTAGCGATGTGGGTGGCGCGTACCACACAGGCTTTCCTCGAAGCCCAGATTGATGCTGGGGCCCAGGCTATTCAGTTGTTTGATTCCTGGGTGGGTGCCCTCAGCGTTGATGAGTACGAACGCTTGGCGGGGCCGTACTCGAAGGTTGTCTTTGATGGGATTGCGGCTCATGCACCCGTACCTCGGGTCCATTTTGGGACTGGTACTGCTCATCTTCTGGCGTCGATGTATGCAGCCGGAGCAACGGTGATGGGTGTTGATGCGCAGACCAGGCTCGATGATGCTGAGGCTGATTTGGGCGGGAACGTACCTCTGCAGGGCAATATCGATCCAGCCTTGCTGGCAGGGCCGTGGGAAGACTTGGAAGCCCATGTTCGCGAGGTTCTAGCAGCGGGCCAGGCGGCTCCTGGGCATGTGGTGAACTTGGGACACGGCGTGCCTGCGACCACAGACCCAGATAGACTCACCCAGTTGGTGGAATTGATTCATTCGATCCCAGACATGGATGCAGAAAGAAGGAACTCATGAGCTCCACACATCCGCACGGCCATCCCGGGGCAATTGGCTCGGTCAAACCCGACAACTGGGTCTATGGCCGCGCTCCGATGATCGTCTATTGGGAACTGACGAATGCGTGTGCACTGGCCTGCCGTCACTGCCGCGCGACGGCGATGCCGGATCCGGCACCGGGAGAACTCACCACTGCCCAGGCTATCGATGTGCTTGATCAGGTTTTGGAGTTCGGTGAGCCTACGCCGCATGTGACGATGACCGGGGGAGACCCGCTTCAGCGCAAAGACTTGGTTACCCTGCTTGATGCAGCTAGGGAACGCGGACTTGGGGTCTCTTTGGCTCCGGCCGTCACAGAACTGTTGACCAAGGAGCGTTTGACTGAGGTCAAGGAGCATGGTGTTCAAGCGATCTCGCTGTCTCTTGACGGTGTCGATGCAGCCTCCCATGATGGGTTGCGCGGTGTGCCGGGTACCTTCGATATGACGATGAGGGCTCTTGATATCGCTGCTGAGGTTGGTCTGCCTGTTCAGGTTAACACCTTGGTATGCGAAGCCAATGCTGGTGAGATTCGCGGCATCTACGAGCTGCTGACCACGAAGACTCTGATGCGCTGGTCGCTGTTCTTCTTGATTTCTGTGGGCCGCGGTTCGGAGCTAGTCGAACTGGCTCCTGGGCCTGCTGAGCGGTTGATGCTGGATCTGATTGCTTTGCAGCGTGAAGCAAAGTTCCAAGTACGCACCACAGAGGCGATGAGCTATCGCCGTGTGGCTGCTCAAGCTTTGGCGAAGAGGGGGATGACCCGCGAGCAAATCGAGGCGGCACCGATCGCGCAGTCCTTCGGTATTCGCGACGGTAATGGGGTAGTTTTCATCTCCCATCAAGGAGAGATTCAGCCCTCCGGCTTCCTGCCTGTGACCGTCGGTAACGTTAAGACTGATCGGTTAGCCGAGGTTTATCAGACCAGCCCGACGATGCTGGAACTGCGTGACCCCTCGAAGTTCAAGGGACGCTGCGGGAAGTGCGATTTCCAGCTTTGGTGCGGTGGTTCGCGGGCGCGTGCGTACGCGTGGACCCAGGACATCCTGGAAACTGATCCTCTGTGTCCCTATGTTCCGTCCGCTGATGCCGTACCTCAGGGGCAGCGTTGAAACTCTTGGTGGTCGGCGGAGGACTGACTGGACTAGCCGCAGCATATGAAGCGGTTCAGGCAGGTGCTTCGGTCACCTTAGTTGAGTCCGGAACTCGCCTAGGCGGCAAAGTCTGGACCGAGGTCGAGGATGGGTATGCCATTGAGCATGGCCCTGATTCCTGTGTGTCCTATCGCCCCGAGGCCCTAGATTTGGCCCGTGAACTGGGGATCGGCGACAAGATTGAGCAGATGGCGTCGTCCCGGATGGTCTTCATGCGCTCCGGCGGGAAACTGAGACCGCTTCCGGCGTCGATGGGGGTGGTCCTTCCTGCGCGATTGATGCCTTTCGTCACGACCGGGATCTTGACCATTCCAGATAAGCTTCGCGCCGGGTTCGATCTCGTACTGCCGCGAATCCTTGATGAGTCAGACGTGTCGATTGGTCAGTTCTTGGGGCGGCGTTTAGGCCCTGCGATGGTACGCAAGTTCGCCGATCCTTTGGTGGGTGGTATCTATGGTGCCAGTGTGGATCAGCTGAGTTTAGATGCCGTGCTGCCCAGTTTGAGGGTCAATGAATCAGAGCATCGTTCTCTTCTTCTCGCGGCTCGTGCTTCGCGGCCTCGCGGCGCGGCGAAGGGTGCCAGCCCCTTTAGGTCAATTCAGGGTGGGATGGGTGTTCTGATTGATCAGCTAGTCCAGGCCGTACGCGACGGCGGGGCGCAGATTATCCTCGGTGAGTCAGTGGATTCGGCCATGCTGTCCAGCGGTGAGTTTGATGCAGTGATCCTCGCCGGAGGTGTGTCGTCATCAGCGCAGTTATTGAAGGACTTGGCTCCTGATGCTGCCGCGGCTCTGTCCCAGATTCCGCTCAGCAGTTCCAATATCGTGACCTTCGCCTTCGATGCCGACCAGATTGGGCGCGGCGCTGCCGCCCACGGCTGGTTAGAAGCGCAGACCGCACCCGTTAGCGGCATCACAGTCTCCACAGCCAAGTGGTCGAACCGCGCACCTGAAGGAAAAGTGTTGGTGAGAGGCTTCGTGCCCGCACGCTTAGGCGCCATCGCTCAAGCCCCAGACGATGAACTGACCGCAGCAATCATGGCCCACCTGCGCGACGTCATGGGAGTCCGCGGCGAACCCTCACTGACACGAATAACCCGCTGGACCGGCGTCATGCCCAGCTACACAGTAGGCCACCTCACCCGCGTAGCAGCCGTAGAAGCGGCCCTAGAATCCACCCCCTGGCGAGTAGCCGGCTCCGCGTTGTACGGAGTAGGCCTCCCCGACTGCGTAAGCTCAGCAAGAAAAACCGTCAAGAACCTAACAGGGGGGCCTGACAATGGTGCGTGACAACGGAGACGCCCCCACCGGTCATGCTGCCGAAGGCAGTACCCCCGGCAGCCGATCTAAGGACTTGGGACTGGACCCCACCGCCCAGCTGTGTGATGCCCCCACCGGTCATGCTGCCGAAGGCAGTACCCCTGGCAGCCGATCTAAGGACTTGGGACAGGACCCCACCAACTACTTCTTCGATGCCCTCATGGTCATCGGCTTCGGAGGCCCCGAAGGCCTAAACGAAGTCATCCCCTTCCTAGAACGAGTCACCGCAGGACGAGGAATCCCCAGAGACCGGCTAGCCGAAGTAGGTGAGCACTACATCACCTTCGGCGGCGTCAGCCCTGTCAACGCCCAAAACCGTACACTCACCGAAGAACTAACAAAACGCCTTGAAGACATGGGCATCAAAACCCCGGTCGT
>Ga0123356_10005120_pt1 | contig 13432 bp, 9 predicted proteins | sample TergutEmb28metaG_2_FD_92546 | JGI IMG/M metagenome (GOLD analysis project Ga0123356, IMG submission 92546) | Embiratermes neotenicus P3 segment gut microbial communities from Petit-Saut dam, French Guiana - Emb289 P3 | ecosystem: Host-associated > Arthropoda: Insects > Digestive system > Gut ... | reverse complement strand
GTTTGCCAACCGCGCTAACTTTTCCATCGTCCATCACAATGATTTTGTCGGCGTCCTGAACAGACGCTACGCGCTGCGCGATTATAATCTTTGTGACATCCGGGATTTCAGTTTTAAACGCATTACGGATAAGCTGATCGGTTTTTGTGTCGACCGCGCTGGTGGAGTCGTCAAGTATCAGGATTCTCGGTTTTTTCAGCAACGCCCTCGCTATACACAGCCGCTGCCGCTGCCCGCCGGATACATTAGTCCCGCCCTGTTCGATATAGGTATCATATTGTTCGGGAAATTCCCTGATAAATTCGTCAGCCTGCGCCAGTTGACAGGCCCGGACCATTTCATCGTCGGTTGCATCCTCGCTCCCCCATTGCAGGTTCTCTTTGATAGTTCCGGAAAAAAGTACATTCTTCTGCAGCACCATCGCTACCTGATTACGCAACGTTTTCATATCGTATTCCCGTACATCCACGCCGCCTACGGTCACCCGCCCGTCTACAGCGTCATAGAGGCGCGGTATAAGCTGTACAAGGCTGGATTTGGAGGAACCTGTACCACCAAGGATACCTACTGTTTCTCCTGATTTAATCGATAGGCTAATAGTATCTAAAACCGGTTTGTTTGCCTGTTTCGAATAATAAAAACTGACATTTTCAAATGTTATTGAGCCGTCCTTTATGTCATATATCGGGTTGTCGCAGTTCTTCAGGTCGCTTTCCTCTGTCAGTATCTCAACTATGCGTTCAACCGACGCGCGGGAAATAATGACCATTACAAATACTCTCGACAATAGAACAAGACCCATAAGTATCTGGGTCGAGTATGTAATCAGGCTTGTCAGCGCACCGGTAGTAAGCCCGTTTATAGGGTCGTTACCCGAGCTCAGTATCTGCTTTGCACCAAACCAGGACAATAATACCATTACTGTATAGAGGCAAAACTGCATCAACGGCATGTTAAATGCAATGCGTTTTGTCGCTCTTGTGAAGCCTTCAAAGATTGTCTGTGAAATCCCGGCAAACTTTTGCGTCTCATGTTCTTCGCGGTTATATGACTTGACAACGCGGATACCCAGCAGGTTTTCCTGCACCACGCTGTTCAGTTTGTCGTAAGTTTTAAATGTCCGCACAAAAATCGGATGGACATGATGGATTATCAGCCAAAGCCCAACGCCAAGAACCGGGATTATAACAAGAAAGATCAGAGAAAAGCGGGCTTCGGTATTGATAGAAAAAATCAGCGCGAATACCACCATCATAGGGCAGCGCACACCCATGCGGATTACCATCTGATACGCGTTTTGTACATTTGAAACGTCGGTGGTCAGCCGGGTGATGATGCTTGCGTTTGAGAACTTGTCGATGTTTGAAAATGAGAATCCTTGTATTTTGTGAAAAATATCCTCGCGCAGGTTTTTTGAAAACCCTGCTGTTGCGATTGCTGTAGTCCTTCCCGCAAGCAGGCCTATATACAACGAAATCAGCGTGCAGCCAAGCAGAGCCAAGCCATACAACGCAATCTTGGATATATCGTTCCGGCTAATCCCGTAATCGATCAGAAAAGCCATCAGCGTCGGGACGCCAATGTCTAATAGCGACTCAAACGTAACGTAGAGCGGTGTAAGGAGAGTTTCCTTCTTATACTCCCGCAGGCTTGCCAGCAACGTTTTATACATGCGAATTCTCCTATGACGCCTTATTTCCTGTCGAAGAAAGGCGATTTGCCGGATACAGATAGCGGAATGCCCATAACCAGTTTGTGGTCGCCCATTAATCCCAGTGATGCGGCAGCTTTGCCGATCGTGAACATGATTCGGTTATCAACGCGCCCGTCGGTAACCATAGCCACAGCCGAACCCAGCGCGATGCCTAAATCTATACCTGTGAATACGCAGGCGGCTCCGGCGTCGGTACAAGCTGAGCAGTTTGCAAAGCCGCAAAGCCCGCAGCGTTCATTTAGTCCGCGCGACTCGTATCTGACGCCAATGAGAACGACTGCGCTGCTCGCGTCCACGTTGCCGGCGTCGCGTATGAAAAACGGCGCTGGAATTAAGTCGCCAAGCCTACGCATTTCGTCGCTAACTTTTTGCTTATCCTCGCCCGTAATAATTGCGGTATCCATGTGGTCGATACCACAAGCTTTAGGGGCTGTTCTTGCCGCCGCACAAACAGCGTAAGCCAAGTTTAGAACGGCTTGTTCCTCTGCTTTTTGTGAATCAATAAACATAATGTATTCCTTCTTTCCAGCGCCTCATCCGGTGAGGCACTAATGTAATTTGATGTTGTCCGTGTAATTATAGGCATTATACTGTCATATGTCAACATTATACTAACAGTATAACAGTTTTCCGTATTACCAGGATCGGTGTATTATTATCTACACTATTTATAGATTTTCACACTTTACATCACATAAGATACATGTGTATAATGCAAAGGGGTGAAACATATGAACATTTTTGATATAATCGGGCCTATAATGATAGGACCTTCCTCGTCTCACACCGCAGGCGCCGTTAAGATCGGCAATGTTGCCAGGGTATTGCTCGGGAATGCTCCTATAAAAGCAAAAATCACCCTCTACGGCTCCTTTGCAAAGACAGGCAAAGGCCACGGAACGGATAAGGCGCTTCTTGCCGGTATTTGCGGATATGCTATGGATGACGTCAGGATAAAGAGCATATTCGATAAATGCCCGGTTGTATTCAGTTTCGAGTATGCAGAGAATAATGATTATCACCCCAACACCGCAGTAATTGAGCTTTCTGATGATAAAATAACAGTTAAGGTCCGTGGCGCTTCAGTGGGGGCAGGGCGTATAGAGATTCAGGAAATCGACGGTATGGCTGTGTCCTTCAGTGGGGATTACAATACGCTTATAATCTTCAATTATGATCGAAAAGGAATAATTGGCAAGATCACGACATGGCTCGGTGAAAATGGGATCAACATCGCGTATATGAAAGTCTTCAGGTTAAGCAAAGACGATAAAGCCGTAATGGTAATAGAAACAGACCAGCGGGTCGAAGGATACAAAGTCCTTGAAAGCTTTCAGGAAGGCATAAGAGTGACATATTATGAGAACACAAATGCATAAAGCGCTTAATGCAATGAAAGAAGCGATAAAAAACGGCCTTGACAAGGACCTGCGTTCAGGCAGCGGAATGTCTGGCGGCAATGCGTACCGTATGAAAAGCGCTATAGACAGCGGCAAGCTCGAGGATAATGTGTTCAATCGAGCGGTGGCGTATGCTCTGGCGACTTCGGAGACAAACGCCTGTATGGGTAAAATTGTAGCCGCCCCAACAGCGGGGGCAAGCGGAGTGCTGCCCGCTGTGTTGATAGCGGCTGCTGAAACATATAATAAGGATGACGAAAAAGTTATTGACGCATTATACCTGGCTGGTAATATAGGTATGAAAATCGCAAAATCGGCCAGTTTGTCCGGCGCCGAGTGTGGCTGCCAGGCTGAGTGCGGAAGCGCGGCGGCTATGGCGGCAGCAGCTATGGTTTATTTGATGGGTGGGAACCCTGATCAGTCAGAAAACGCGGCTGCCCTCGCCCTTAAGTCGCTGCTAGGTTTAGTGTGCGACCCTGTCGCTGGGCTGGTTGAGGTGCCTTGTGTAAAGCGCAATGCTAATTGCACATCAATAGCAATAACAAGCGCAAATATGGCTATAGCCGGAATAAAAAGCTTCATCCCATTTGACGAAGTAATCCTGGCAATGAAGCAGATTGGGCAAAGCATGCCGTCTGAGTTAAGAGAAACCGCTCAAGGCGGCTGCGCCGCCACTGCTACAGGAAAGAAAACCTCCCGTGAATGCCTATAATGCAAGAAAACATTTGTAATTTGTAATTTGTGATTTGTAATTTGTTGTCTGAGGGCGCAGCCCGCGTCATTATCCTGTGGAGCCAAAGCCTCCGCTGCCGCGCGGCGTTACGTCTAAATCATCGCTTAGTACCGGCTCCGGCAATTCGCATTTGGTAATGACCATCTGAGCTATCCGGTCGCCGTCGCTTACCCTAAATGACTCACTTGAGGTGTTTTTCAGACCGACGATTATCTCACCCCTGTAATCCGAATCAACGACCCCGACGCAGTTTGCGGGAATGATCCCGTTTTTTATACCCAGCCCGCTGCGCGCATAGATAAATGCGGCGAAACCCGGCTCAAGCGCAAGCGCAAACCCGGAACCTATCATCCGTGTCTCCCCCGCTCCGATTAAAACGTCTTCATCCAGGCACGCGGCAAGATCAAAGCCAACGCTGCCCGCAGTTTTGCGCGCGGGCAGTTTTGCGTTTGGCCTTAATAGTTTTACCGACAAGAACTCCATGTAATCCTCTGCCCACTTCGAAAATAAGATTTCTAATCGTAACTTTCGTCTACCAGGACGTATCGTTTGCATTAACTATATCTCAATTCCGCTGTACAGGCAACCTTTTTCTTTTATTCCAATAATAATTCCGTTGTATCAACTTTCGTATTACCTCTCAGGAACCCTTCTACGAATTGCTTGAAAATCGTGGCAAGTTCGGCGCGGGTGGAGGAGGCTTTAGGCGCTATTTCGTTGCCGGGCAGTTCTTTTGTGATGCCCACTCGAGCAGCCCACCTCATGGCGTCCAGCGCCCAACTTGAAATTGCATCTGCGTCGACGAGCTCAGACAGATTAGCCACCGCGCTGATATCAAGTCCTTTGCCCCTTGCATAGCGATAGAGTATAGTCACTGCTTGCTCGCAGGTTACCGGATCTTGCGCGCCGAATTTGCCATTTCCATAACCCTCGACAATCCCGTTTACAGCCGCCCAAACAACAGCATCACAGTACCATGCGCCTTCGGTGATATCACTGAACCCGGAATCAGAAATCCTGAATTCTGAATCGATACTGGCTCCGCCTTCCAGCCGATACAGTATAGTCACGAGCATGGCGCGAGTCATAGCCGCAAATGGGGAGAAAAGCTTGCTGCCGGTACCATTCATCAAACCACACTCGGTCACGTATTGTACAGCTTGATAAAACCAATCAGTCTGTGCCACATCCGTATATGGGTTAATCCATTCCTCCACCGGCGGCGGCGTGGGGTCGGGGTTTGTTATATCAGGTGGAGGGGTTTGGTTGTGAGGATTGCTGTTTTTAATATCCACAGCACGGGTTGCGGCAATCACATATTCCATTGCTGATCCATCTCCAGCCGTTACGGTTATTGCAAAATTATTTACACCGACATCAAGCGGTTTTGTTCCCACACCATATGCTATTGCTTCTGGATTGTTTGTTGTGGCAGTGATTAATATACTGTTTACACTGTTTGCAACCTCTACTGTATAGCCCAATATATCAGGGTCAAATGCCGGGGTAAGAGTCCCGGGGCTGACTGTAAGGCTGGAAAGAGTTACATCGGGAACATCAGGCCTGATTGTACCCTTTCTAAACGTTTCAGATTCTATTACTGCTCCGTATGCATTCACCATTCCATAGCCGGTATATTTATCTTTCCCCATGGATATTGAGGAAACCGCCGTTTTGCATATGACGTCCCTGATTTCCTCCGGTGTATACGCAGGGCAAGACGACTTGACAAGTGCAGCGACACCTGCCACATTGGACGCTGCCATGGACGTCCCTGTCCTATTCATATACCCACCGCCAGATTTGGTCGAATAAATCTCAGTACCGGGTGCGGCAATGTCTATTTCCGGACCATAGTTAGAATAACTATCGTCAAATACACCTCCCTGCTTTATTGCGGACACGGCGATCGTCCCAGGATATGCCGCCGGATAACCGGCATGCTCATTACTGTTATTGCCTGCCGCGCACACTATAGTAACTCCCTTTGCTACAGCGTCCGCGATAGCTCTTTGCTCAAGCGCGTAAGCACCGCCGGAGCTGGAATAGGACCTGCTAAAGCTCATATTAACGATATTTGCCCCATTCTCAGCCGCATAATTCAGTCCACGAATCCAGGAACCGGAAGTAATATGGCTTGCATCCCCGGACTGATTTGCTTTGACAACTAATATTTTTGCTTCCGGCGCAACGCCGCAAATGTTTGCATCCCCATCCATGGATGCCGCAACAATTCCGCTGACGTGCGTTCCGTGGCCATGGTCGTCATTTATATAATCGAGCCCAATTTGGTCGGTACGTGAATTGTATGAGTTTGCCAAAATCTTTCCGCTAAACTTTGGATGAGCAACATCAATGCCAGTATCGATGACCGCTACAATAACTCCTTCACCAGTTGAAACGTCCCAAGCCCTCACGCTGTCTATTTGCGCGTGATGCCACTGCGCGCTGCCGCAAGCCTCCGTTGTATATTCATAATCGTATAGCGCTATATATTCTTCCGGCTCAGGGTCGTTATTGGATGTGGTGGTATTTGAATATTCCGTATCGGGCTGCGGTGTGAATTCGTCTATGCTGTAAATCCTATTTAGGCTCAATTGCGGTATCCCGCCAATGCGCATCATTGGGGTTTGGGTTATTGCATATTCCGGATCAGACGCGTCCATGACGGCTATGCCGTAGGCATACGATTTGAGCTCCAGACCGTATACCGCCGCAATAATCTCCGCCTGAATCAATGAATCGGCGGGCGCCAATACCTCACCGGGCACAAATTCGTCTTCGTCAAGTGTTCCGAAATTTGTGTCTGGAGGGTCTGGAGGTAGGGGTTCACTGCTATCCGCGAACATAGAAATTCCGGGTATTACTCCGATAATCAGGGCTAGTATAAGCGTTAAGACAGTTTTTGATATTCTTCTTCTTAGGTTGTGCATGATCTCACTCCTTCTTCATACTTCTTGCAGCGAATTAATACTCCGCAACAATAAAACAAGAAAATCTTTTGTGACCTTCATCCACTAACCCCTGTACCCTAACCCGGACAATCCGGAATTGACAATTGACAATTGACAGTTGACAATTATGGTATCGCTTTGCGATGATTATTGAAATAAAAACTTTTGCCATTTTGCGCAGAATCTTGCAGGTAAGCGCCTAACTCCCTAACCCCTGGGGAGTTATTTAGTGAGTTACAGGTTTAATTTGTGTATTATCCTGACATTATTTATCAAGTATACCACGTTATAGCGTCCAGAGCAATATATATGATAAAATATATCCATTATATTTTACCGTTTTCAACACAACTTTAAATAATTAATCGACTATATTTATCTGCAAATAATTCATATATTATATTCAAAACATTCGTATTTTCCTCATCTCGCTTGACATTCACCTGGTTATCTATTAGAATCGTGGAAGTGAAGTAGGGAGGCGTCGTAAATGAAACATAGCAATGATTTCGTTTTTAACCGGCGCAGGCAAATTTACAACACGCTGAGGACACAAGGAGAAGTACGAGTAGATGTAGCCGCAAACAACTTTGGCGTATCACCTCTAACGATACGCCGAGACCTTGAACATTTCGAGGATATGGGTTTAATTGAACGGTTTTACGGAGGAGCTCGTCTGGTCAGAAGGGATCAACAAGATAATATATTTAGCTCGCCCCTGGAACTCAACAAACAGGCAATAGCGCACAGGGCGGCAACTTTCGTTGAGGATGGCGACATCATTTTCATCAATACAAGTTCCTCGGCGCTATTGATGCTTGAATATATACAAGCGCAGCAAGTAACTGTCATCACCAATAATGGTAACGCAATGGCGTGTAACATCAGCAATAACCTTAGCGTTGTCCTAACCGGCGGCGAAATACACATACCAAAAGAATCTATGGTTGGCGCCTTTGCGATCAATAACCTGAACATGGTAACAGCGGCAAAAAGCTTTCTTGGGGTATCAGGCCTAAGTGTACAGGCTGGTCTGACGACGGCTGTCTTGCAGGAGGTCGCAATAAACAAAATAATGCTGGATCGTGTAACCGGGAAAAGGACCGTCTTAGCTGATTTTACAAAAATAGGGCAATCCAACAAGTTTATTTCCGGCAGCATCAGCTCTGTCGACAGACTTATAACCGATACCCAAGCCGATCCAAGGGTATTGAACGAATTCCTCGAACTAGGTGTCGAGGTAATCCAAGTTGACCCGTTCCAGGAAATAAACTGACTAATGGAAAGTTACCATGGAACCCAGTCATTAAGTCTCTCAGTAAAAAAGCCCAATAACTTTCAACTTTCAACTTTCAACTCCCAACATTGGTCTATCCCTGCCTTTTGATCGGTGTTCCGTCCATCAAACAGGCAGGGATAGTTTATCTCAATGTGTAATAAATAATATTTTTCGTTATTGCCTTAGCTTTGAGATTTGTAATACGAGTATTATTATTGTAGCATTTTTTTAAATTTATGTGTGTACATAGCTTGAATTTTTTATTACAACCATGCTAAAATCTATTAACAGTTTATTAACCGTTAGGAGCATCCGTAATGCCAATGATTGAGTATTCGTGTAACAGTGTCCAATTGGTCTCCGGCAAACCCGTTCCCGTGGCTGCAAAGCAGGGAGACTGTCCTCCTTGCGCGCAAAACAACGCGGGAGAACCGTTATCCCATTCGGCTGGTTGCGAAAGAACAATGGCATATAAAATACTGCGAGCGCACGAAACCAACTCCGAAAGCGCCATTGCAAACCATATCCCTAATTGCAGCTTAACGCAAATCTCCGATGGCAGTTCTGACCGGAGTGCGGCAGACAAAATGCGGTTGAAATTCGACGCGCTTGTATCTCATGACATAACATATGTCGGGATAATACAGACTGCGCGTGCCAGCGGCATGACGGAGTTCCCTGTTCCCTATGCTCTCACTAACTGCCACAACAGCCTTTGCGCCGTTGGAGGCACAATAAATGAGGACGACCATGCGTTTGGCTTATCCGCCGCTATTAAATATGGTGGGATTTTTGTCCCGGCAAACCATGCGGTAATCCATCAATACGCCCGGGAAAAGCTGGCGGGGTGCGGGAAGATGATCCTCGGCTCCGACTCACATACGCGTTACGGTTGTTATGGAACGCTCGGCTTCGGAGAAGGCGGCGGTGAACTTGTGAAACAACTATTGAAAAACACTTATGATATAAGCCCGCCCGAGGTGGTGCTCATCTGGGTGGAAGGCTCGCTCCCAAGAGGGATCGGCCCTCATGATGTAGCCCTGGCGCTTATCAAAGAAGTATTTCCGGGCGGTTTGGTAAAAGACAAAATACTGGAATTTGCCGGTCCCGGCATCGGTTCGCTTTCTATGGATTTCCGTATAGGCGTCGACGTAATGACCACAGAGACGAGCTGCCTGTCGTCGATTTGGGAAACCGATGATATAGTACGCGCATATTACGAAAACGTTGGAAGGCCGGAGGATTATAGAAAACTATCTGTCGAGGATGGGGCTTGCTACGATTCAATAGTTCGAGTCGATTTATCTGCGATGGAGTCAATGATAGCTCTGCCGTTTCATCCGTCAAAAGCTTTTTCGATACACGATTTACAGCGTGAACCGGAGCGTATTTTACGCGAAGTTCAGGATGAATGTAACAAAGAGTTGAGCGGGCAAGCAAAGCTCGACCTCCTGCGCTTTATCAACGGGCGAGGTCAGATAATATGCGAACAAGGGGTCATCGTTGGCTGCGCCGGCGGTATGTATGAGAATATCTCTGAAGCTGCCGATATACTGCGCGGTAAATCAGTTGGCAACGGGTACTTTGATCTGTCCGTCTATCCATCCTCAACCCCGATTGCGCTCGCAATGTTACGGGACGGTATATCGGAAACGCTTATCGAGGCTGGCTCGATAATAAAACCGGCGTTTTGCGGCCCCTGTTTTGGCGCGGGTGATACCCCGGCGCATAATTCATTGTCTATACGGCACGCAACCCGCAACTTCGCAAATCGTGAGGGATCAAAGCCCGCAAACGGGCAAACAGCAGCCGTCGCGTTGATGGACGCGCGTTCCATCGCCGCAACCGCAATAAATGGCGGCGTATTGACTGCGGCTACTGATATTGAGTATATTACTACCGGGCGTCAATACAAATATGAAAACAGCGTTTACGAGAAACGCTGCTACAACGGATATAAAAGACCTGACCCATCAGCGGAACTGAGGCTTGGACCAAATATAACTGACTGGCCAAAATTCCCGAAGATGGAAGACAATATGCTATTACAACTTTGCGCTGTCATACATGATGATGTCACAACGACTGATGAACTCATCCCGTCCGGGGAAACATCATCTTATCGTTCGAACCCCGTCGCGCTGTCGGAGTTTACTCTATCCCGGCGAGCGCCCGGATACGTCGCCGCCAGCAAAGCCGTTCTCGAGCTTGAAAAAATCAGGCGTGAGGGTAAAACACCCGGGCATATCGCGAAAATCGTCGAGAAAGCAGGAATCGACCTGTCAAAGACGTCTATTGGCTCTTGCATCTTCGCAAAAAAACCGGGAGACGGCAGCGCGCGTGAGCAGGCTGCGTCATGTCAAAAGGTGCTGGGAGGACTTGCTGATATTTGCTATGAATATGCTACAAAACGTTACCGCTCGAACTGTGTCAATTGGGGTATAATCCCATTTACAATAAACGAAAATGAACCGTTTCACTATACGGTCGGCGATTGGATATTCATTCCCGGCGTACGCCAAGTCATACTATCAGGCGCCGAAACCTTCCCTTCAAAAGCTATATCCGGCGGCGCCGTTTACGATATCGAACTCACATGCCGCGCTTTGAGCGCACAAGAGCGTTTAATCCTCGCAGAGGGTTGTCTTATGAATTATTATGTCAGCTATGTCAACCAAAATACATAGCCGCTACCTCGCTGCCATCGCTATAATTGAGTATGGTACTAACAAATGCGTACGCCTCACATTGTTGCACTTCCTCAATCCGTTTTTTCAGGATTTCCGCCTCTACCCTGCTAAAATAACTGCGGAATAATAAGCTTTTATCGAGAAAAGCCGCTAAATTAAGTGTACCTTCGCTTAATGCCCCAACTTCAATAAACTCAGAGTGGACTCTATGAATAACCGCCTTAACAGCTTCAGCTTTCGGTATATATTTCGTTTTCTTTTTAGACAATCCATACTTGACCATATCATCAGCACACCCAGATTCCACTAAAGAGACGCCAATTGCCGAATATAAATCATCAAATCGTTGTTGACTTAATATGGATGTATATACTCCTATTATCCCCTTTGCATCATTAATCCTTCTCAAAGTCATTATTGTATCATACAACGGTTTTAAGTACGGTAATCCATCATCCCAATCCTTTACGCCAACAAGCCGGTCTTTCCCCATACGGACTATATATCCACCGTTGAGCAGCTCCATTATTCCACCCACAACCAAACAAGCGGGAAACGCCGCATTTAGCGAAAATGGTGTATTTGCTTTGCTATTCATTGCGCATAAAAAGTATTCTTGTGTATAGGACAGTGTTTTCATTGATTGATCTCCATGTTTGTCGTTATTACAAATGTAATTATCATTATTATTTTTAGAGTGTCTTGATGCATTCAGAAGAATTACATATTCTCTGTAAATATTATGGTAATTTATCATTTCATCACCACTACTAAATAGTACAAAAACCAAAGCTTCCCTGGCTATAGGAAACCTTATATTTATGTTTATTTTCTCCACAATTATATGAATTTAGCCTGGCACTGTAAGGATTTTCGGCGTAAAAGGTAGTTTTTTAGGAGTGAAAGGTAGTTCATACTATTGTTATATCAAAAAATGTATGGTTAATAATATGAAATATTATACATATATGAAAAAAGACGCCTTTATTCGGCGCCTTATTGAACGACAGCTTATCACTATATTGACATAGTGTGCATTAATGATGAAAATCCAGGTCAATTGCAACACTAAAGGTATTGTCCACACTTGCCAGTTTAATAACTCCCGCATATTTCTCAGCCGACATCCGTATTGATCGCAGCCCAATCCCGTGGGAACGTTTATTTTCTTTCGTAGTAGCAATAGTATTGTTAATAATCTGAACCGGTTCCGCTGTTGGATTTTCAATAATAATAAACAGAAAGTCCTTTTTAAAGCTCGATTGAATACCAATCACTTTCTTTTCCTCTTTGGGAAGTCTTGCGCAAGCTTCTATTGCGTTATCAATCGCGTTACCAAAAATAACGCAAATATCCGCCGGATCAAGTAAATTTTCCGGTATAGTGCCTTCGAATACTATCGTTATGTTCACCGAAGCCGCAGACATCTGCTTTTCGTTAAGCAGCGCATCCAATATAACACTGCCTGTTTCAAATGTATGTGACGACACTTTCATCAATGAATATTCCATATTAAGAAAATCAAGGGCCCCGGGAATATCATTTTGATTCAGGTAACTGATAAGGCATATACGCAGGTTTTTATAGTCATGCTGGAATTTCCTGATATCCTCATTCATCCTGGACATCGTTTCATAGTGCTCCAATTGTGTCTGCACTTGTTTATTCATAAGGTTCGACTGATTCTTGTAATGTGTGCTGGACAGATAATTCATGATTAGCAACGGGCACATAGTGCCTACCAGAATAATGAGAGCCGCTGTGAGGACGCCGGATAGTGTAAGCGCCGGTAAATCGGGGTATGCTTGAAATATCATAGAAGACAGGCCTGTCAATACTGCGCTTATCCATATCGTAGAAGCGAGTAAAATCTTCAAGCCTCTCGGAATCTCCATAATGCTGTTAATGAATCTGGAGAGGGCCCCGGTTTTTGTTGTAATAATACATATAATGAGCAAAACCAGGTTAGTAAATAAGTCGACTGCCTGCGGTATAATATTGGTTTTTAATACTAGTGTAAGAACCCACCCGATTGATGTTGATACCACTAGGATCATCCCAATAATCAAAATGGTAATATATATACTATTTCCCTTATTGATACCACGGAATACAAAAAGCGGAAGTACTAGGGAAAGAATCATTCCTTCGAGTGTAATAGTATCTTGAGCTAACGGTACCGGGAAAAAAACCAGGGGTAATGCATAAGACATAACTATTACTGTCACAGTAATAATCACAGTCCTATTCCCCACCTTACCATCGAATGTTTTCATAATTATTGTATGGACAATAATTATCATTAGCAATGTAGACAACACGACCATCAACATCATTGGCGCCCTCCTTTTACTTGATTATCATATAATTCCAGCTATTAAACTACAGTAATCTCAATGCTTTTTTATTCTGGTGCATTTTACTCCATATTACCAGCCTGTCACTCAGGATTTAATAACTTTCCGTTGCAATTGCAGTATTTTGTCGATATAGAAAAAAGACTTAATGAAAGGAAGTGGCATCATGTATTTTATTACAATGCTTTTTGGCTGGGCGTTTTGATAAAAAAAACCCAGAGCAAAATCGGCGGTTCTTAACTGCCGATTTTGTTTTGCTGGTTTGCTTTTTGCTTTACTATATGCTCCGGCCTTTTGCATAGTTT
>Ga0123356_10005119_pt1 | contig 13434 bp, 17 predicted proteins | sample TergutEmb28metaG_2_FD_92546 | JGI IMG/M metagenome (GOLD analysis project Ga0123356, IMG submission 92546) | Embiratermes neotenicus P3 segment gut microbial communities from Petit-Saut dam, French Guiana - Emb289 P3 | ecosystem: Host-associated > Arthropoda: Insects > Digestive system > Gut ... | reverse complement strand
TCCGGGACTAATACTCAAGTAGGTACTTAAGTAATGAGGCGATCGAGCGGGGGCCGGGACGTGAGCGGCGGGTTGACGGTGCTGGATGAGGGGCCAGATCTGGACAGGGTGTTCCAGGCGCTCGCCGATCCGGGGCGCAGGCTGATGGTGGAGCGGCTGAGCCGGGGACCGGCCACGGTGAGCGAGCTCGCCGAGCCGCTTGCCATGTCGCTCGCCGCAGTCTTGCAGCACGTTCAGGTGCTGGAGGCCAGCGGACTTGTCCGGTCACGGAAGACCGGGCGCAGCCGGACCTGCTCCATCGAGACCGCGACGCTGCGCTCGGCCGAGCAATGGATCGCCGACCGCCGCTCCCTCTGGGAGCGCCGTCTGGATCGCCTCGGAAAATACCTGGAGGAACAGCCATGACCGAACATTCGGCAACGCATGCCACCTTCACCATCGAGCGCAGCTACCCCGTCGATCCGGCCAGGGTGTTCGGCGCCTGGGCGGACGGCGCCGCCAAGCAGGTCTGGATGGACGATCCGGACTTCAAGTCCGACGGCGAGAGCGGCTACGAGATGGACTTCCGGATCGGCGGGCACGAGCGTTTCGGCGGCATCGCCCCGGACGGCAAGCCGCAGTCCTACGATGCGCTGATCTACGACATCGTCCCCGATCAGCGCATCGTCTACAGCTACGAGATGTACATGGCCGGGCGGCGAATGTCGGTGTCGGTAAGCACGGTGCAGATCGCGCCCGAGGCCGGCGGCAGCAGGCTCGTCTACACCGAGCAGGGCGTATTCCTGGACGGCATCGACGAGCCGGAAAAGCGCGAGGAGGGCACCCGCTGGCTGCTCGGCAACCTCGCAAAATACCTCGCGGGCGACCTGGGCTGAGCGTTCCGCCCTCCCGCATGACGTGCCATCGGTGTCGCCAGCGGCGCCCGCCTGCTGCGGTCATGCAGGGGGCGGCCTGTAATGCCCGGTGGGCCTGCCACCACCGGGCATTACAGGCGCTTCCCCGCGCGTCACACCGGCCAGACGGCAGGGAGCGGCGGGAGCGTGTTCGCCTTGGCCACCGAGGCGTAAAAGGCGGAGCTGGCCTTCGGGATGCGGCGGCCGGTGGCGAAGTCGACATAGACGATGCCGAACCGCTTCTGGTACCCGTAGGCCCACTCGAAGTTGTCCAGCAGCGACCAGACGTAGTAGCCGGCCAGGTTCACCCCGTCCCTGACCGCCCGGGCGCACGCGTCCAGGTGCTGGTGCAGGTACTTGATCCGCTCGAGGTCATCGATGTTCCCGTCCGGGTTCAGGTAGTCCTCGGCGGCCCGGCCGTTCTCCGTGATGTACAGCGGCAGCCCCGGCGCGTCCTTCGAGAGCCTGACGAGCAGGTCGTACAGACCGTCGGCGTCGATGAGCCACTCCATGTTGGTGAGCTCAAGCCCGTCCGGGTAGTACTCGACGACCCCTTGTTCCGTCCCGGGGACCGGGGCGAACTCGCGGTTGCGCAGGTTGGCCGGGTCGCCGGCGCGCAGGTGCTGCGGCCGGTAGTAGTTCACGCCGAGGAAGTCGATCGGCGCGGAGATCGTCTCCATGTCGCCGTCGTGGATGAGCGAGTCCGGCGGCAGGATCGCGGCGGGCGCGTGCTCCGGGTACCGGCCGGAGAGCACTGGCTCGAGGAACACGCCGTTGTGGGTCGCGTCGGCGACCCGCCGGGCCCGCTCCAGAAGCTGCGTGGACCCGTTCGCGTTCGGCGCGACGATGACCGGGGTCAGGTTGAGCGTGATGCCCACCTCCGCGCTGGGGACGGCGGCGCGCACCGCGGCGGCGGCCAGGCCGTGGCCGAGCAGCAGGTGGTGCGTGGTGGCAGCGGCCGCGGCGTCGTCCGCCAGGCCCGGCGCGTGGATGCCGGTGCGGTACCCGAGGTGCGTGACGACCAGCGGCTCGTTCAGCGTGATCCAGCGCTGAACCCGGTCGCCGAGTGCCTCGCTGACGACCGCGGCGTAGTCGGCGAACCGCAGCGCCACCTCACGGGATGCCCAGCCGCCCTGGTCCTGCAGGGCCTGCGGCAGATCCCAGTGGAACAGTGTCGCGGCGCCACCGATGCCGCGCTCGGCGAGGGAGTCGAGCAGCCGCTTGTAGTAGTCGAGGCCGGCCTGGTTCAGCTTCCCGGCACCCTCGGGGAAGATCCGCGGCCAGGAGATCGAGAACCGGTAGCTGGACAGGCCGAGCGACTTGAGCAGGTCGGCGTCCTCGGAGTAGCGGTGGTAGGAGTCGCACGCGATGTCGCCCGTGTCACCGCCGCGTACCTTGCCAGGCGTGTGGCTGAACGTATCCCAGACGGATAGCCCGCGCCCGTCGGCGTTCACGGCGCCCTCGATCTGGTAGGCGGCCGTCGCGGCGCCCCAGGTGAACCCCGCGGGAAAATCTAGGGGCTCGCCGGGTGTCGAGACATCGGTCATATTTCCTCCTTGACGCGACCCTTTGCGGGGTTTAGCGTAAGCGCTTACATCGCAGTTGTAAACGCTTACATTTGGGACAGGTTACGACGTGGTAACGCTCTATGACGTAGCGCGCCGAGCGGGGGTGTCGATCGCCACCGTCTCCCGCGTGCTGCACGGGCAGGAACCGGTGCGCGAGGCGACCCGCGCCCGGGTTCGCGCGGCGATCGCGGAGCTCGGGTACGTGCCTGACGGTGCCGCGCAGAGCCTGGCCCGTAGCCGCAAGGACGTCATCGGCCTCGTCGCCATCGAGCACACCGGACTCAAGCCGCACCAGTACGACATCGAGTCGATGAGCCTGCTGTTCTACGAAGAGGTGATGCGCGGCGTGGAGGCCCGCATCCGGGAGAGCGACATCTCGCTGCTGGTCACCTACCTGCACGAGCACGACCCCTTCGACGGTCCCGCCGCCGAGGACGGTCCGCTGCTGCCGCGGCTGCTCAAGCTGACCGGGAAAGTGGACGGCCTGCTCATCGGCGAGGGCATCCTGCCGCCGCCGGCGCTGGCCCGGCTGGCCAGGCGGCTGCCCGTGGTCGTGGTGGCCGGCGACGCGGCGTTGCGCGGCGCCGACGTCGTGGCGGCCGACAACTGGTCAGGGGCGCACGCGGTGGTCAACCACCTGGTCACCGACCACGGCAAGCGCCGGCTTTTCCACATCGACGGCCCGACCTCGGCACCGGACGCCACCGCCAGGCGGCTGGCCATGCAGGCGATCATCGAGGATCTTCCGGGCACCGTGCTGATCGGTTCCTACTCCGGGCGATTTTCGGTCCGCAGCGGTGAGGACGCCGCCGCGCGCCTGCTCGCCGACTTCGGCGGGCTCCGCGGCAACAACAGCGCGCTGCCGGATGCCATCGTGTGCGCTAACGACCAGATGGCGATCGGCGTGCTACGCACCCTCACGTCGCGGTCCATCCGGGTTCCCGAGGACGTCGCGGTGGTCGGCTTCGACGACATCTTCCCCGCCACCTTGTGCGATCCGCCGCTGACCACGGTCCGCCAGCCCATCCGCGGCATCGGCGAGCGCGCCTGCGAACGGCTGCTCGAACGGATCGCCGCCCCCGGCCTCCCCCCCGAGGTCGCTCTGCTGCCAACCGAGCTCGTCATCCGCTCGAGCTGCGGTTGCCCGTCAGGCACGGTGACACGCCGGCCGGCGATTCCCCTCCCCAGGCCGGCCACTGTCGGCCTGACGACGATTCATCCGGCCAACGATTTGACGCAAGAAAGGTAGGTGGAAGGCATGTCGTTCATACTTCGCCGCCTGGCCTTCTACTTGGTGGCGGCGTGGGTGGCGATCACCGCCAACTTCTTCATCCCGCGCGCGGTACCGGGTAACCCGATCGCGACCATCCTGTCCAAGTACCCCAACCTGACGCCGCAGGCCTACAAGGCGCTGTCGCAGATGATCGGCGGCAGCCTGGAGAAGGGGTCGCTCTGGTCGCAGTATGTGGCGTATCTGAACGATGTGATCCACTTCAACTTCGGCACGGACCTTGCCGCCTTCCCGACTCCGGTCTCCACGCTGCTAGACCAGGCGCTCCCGTGGACGCTCGTCCTGGTCGGCACCGCGACCGTGATCGCCTTCGCGATCGGCACCACCCTCGGCATCCTGGCCGGATGGCGACATGGCGGCTCGCTCGACAGATCGCTGCCGGTGCTGATGTTCTTCCAGGCGATACCGTACTTCTTCCTGGCGCTCCTGCTCGTCGACTTCTTCGCTGTGCAGCACCACTGGCTCCCGCCGGGCGGTGGTTACAACGGGGAGGTGACCGCGCCGGGCTGGACCTGGTCGTTCATCTCCAACGCCCTTGAGTACTCGTTCCTCCCGGCCCTCACCATCGTGGTCAGCTCGGTGGCGGGCTGGATGCTGCAGATGCGCAACGTCATGATCACCACGATCGGCGAGGACTACGTGGTCGCCGCGCAGGCCAAGGGGCTGTCGAAGTCCAGGATCATCTACACCTACGCGGCTCGCAACGCGCTGCTGCCGCAGTTGCAGGGATTCGGCCTGGCGCTGGGATTCGCGGTCTCCGGCGCCCTGATCATGGAGATCGTTTTCGGCTACCCGGGCGTGGGCCTGCTGCTGCTCAACGCGGTGACGAACAAGGACTTCCCGCTTATGCAGGCGATCTTGCTGGTGATCGTCTTCGCGGTGCTCATCGCGAACCTGGTCGTCGACCTGGTCATCGCGTACTTCGATCCGCGTGCCCGGGCCCGGGAGGCAGTGTGATGGCAAGCATGGCGAACACCTGGCGGAACCTCCCGCTGAAGGCCAAGGTCGGCGTCTTCCTGTTCGGCTTCTTCGTGCTCGCCGCGATCATCGGCCCGATAGTCGAGCCGTACGATCCTAACTTCCAGAACACCGCTCTGGGCGGCACCCACCCGTCAGCGCAGCACTGGTTCGGCACCACGCAGCTGGGGCAGGACATTTTGTCCCAGGTGCTGACGGGCATCCGGCTGACCCTTGAGCTCGCCTTGCTCGTGGGGTTGATCGTCACGGTGGTCTCGGTGCTCGTCGGGGTTACCGCGGCATTCCTCGGCGGGGTCTGGGACGACGTGCTGTCCCTGCTCACCAACGTGTTCCTGGTGATACCGGCGCTGCCGGTGCTGATCGTGCTGCTCGGCTACCTGCCGCAGCAAGGCCAGACGCCGACCATCCTGGTGCTGTCCTTGCTCGGCTGGCCGTGGGGCGCGCGGGTGATCCGGGCCCAGACGCTGACGATCCGTAACCGCGACTTCGTGGCGGCCGCCCGGGAGTCCGGCGAGAAGACCTGGCGGATCATCGTCTTCGACATCATCCCGAACGAGATTTCGCTGATTGCCGCCAGTTTCGTCAACACCGTGCTGTACGCGATCGGGGCCTCGGTAGCGCTGGCCTTCATCGGCCTCGCGGACGTCAGCAGCTGGTCGCTCGGCACCGTTCTCTACTGGGTACAGCAGGACGACGCCGTGCAGTCCAACGCGTGGTGGTGGTTCGTGCCGCCGGGCCTCGCGGTGGCGCTGATGGGCGTTTCCCTGGTCCTGCTTAACAGCGGTATCGACGAGATCGGCAACCCCCGGCTGCGCGCTTCCCGGGGGACGGCGAAGGTCGCGGGTCACCGGGTCTGGCCGACCGACCCCACGCCGGTGGTCGCTCAGCTCACGGCGCAGCGTGGTCGCCTCGGTTCGTTCGTCCACTCCTTCTCGCGCGCCTCGCTGCTCGAGGAGACCCCGGCAGGAAGTGAGCTCCGATGAGCCCCATCCTCGAGATCAGCGACCTGTCAGTCGCGTACCGCACGCCGGGCGGCGACGTCCGGGCGGTCGAGCAGGTGAACATGACGCTGAGCGCCGGCGAGGTGGTCGGTCTGTGCGGCGAGAGCGGATCGGGCAAGTCCACCCTTGCCTACGGCGCGACGCGGCTGCTGCGACCGCCCGCGGTGGTCACCGGCGGCAGCGTGCGCTACTCCGGGCGCCGGATCACCCAGGGCGGAGATCCGGTCGACCTGCTCGCCATGACCCAGCGGGAACTGCGGGCGATGCGCTGGCGTGAGATCGCGATCGTGTTCCAGAGCGCGATGAACGCGCTCAATCCGGTGCTGCGGGTCCAGGATCAGCTGGTTGACGCGGTCCAGGCGCACCTGCGACTGCCCAGGGCCGAGGCCAGGGAGAAGGCAGCATCGCTGCTCGACCTGGTCGGCATCCCGCGCACGCGGCTGCGGTCCTACCCGCACGAACTGTCCGGCGGCATGCGGCAGCGGGTGATGATCGCCATGGCACTCGCGGCCGACCCTGAGGTCGTCATCATGGACGAGCCGACCACGGCGCTCGACGTGGTCGTGCAGCGCGACATCCTGTCGCAGATCGTGGAACTCAAGGAGACCCTCGGGTTCGCGATCATGTTCATCACCCACGACCTGTCGCTGCTGCTTGAGCTCGCCGACCGGATCGCGGTCATGTACGCGGGACGGCTACTGGAAACGGGCAGCTCGCAGGACCTCATGCGGTCCCCGGCGCATCCCTACACCACGGGCCTGCTCAACTCCTTCCCCTCGCTGCACGGCCCCCGCAGGGACCTGGCCGGCATCCCGGGGTCGCCGCCCGACCTGCGTAATCCCAAGCCCGGCTGCCCGTTCGTCCCGCGCTGCGCGCACGCCGTGCCGGCCTGCGCGGAGGTGGACATGTCACTCGCCCCGGTTTCGGGTTCGGCCCCAGCCATGCCAGGTGCAGTCAGTCACCTGACGGCGTGCCCCATCGTGACCCCGCAAGTGAGCCAGGAAGGGGTGCTGTCATGAGCCAGCCGATGTTCGACGGCGTGCCCGTCACCGGTGCGCCCGCCGCCGACGGGAAGGTCGCCGACGCGGCCGCCAGGGTGGCCGTTACGCCGGCCGCCGATCAGGCAGCTCAGCAGGTGGGTGAGCCGGCGGTTGTCCAGTCGGTCGCCGCGGCCCGCGGCCCGCTGGCGCTGGAAGCGGTTGGCCTCGACAAGGTGTTCAAGCTCGGCGGCGGCCAGGTCTTGCACGCGGTGCGGAACGTCTCGCTTGGCCTCTACAAGGGCGCGGTCGTCGCGCTGGTGGGGGAGAGCGGCTCCGGCAAGTCGACCGTCGCCAAGCTGCTGGCTGGTCAGGAGCGGCCATCCGGCGGGAAGATCATGCTGGACGGCAAGCCGATCGATGTCCACGGCAGCCACGCGTTCCGCCGGTATAAGAGCCAGGTCCAGTACGTCTTCCAGGACCCGTTCGGGTCGCTCAACCCGGTGCACACCGCCGGGTATCACCTGACCCGCCCGGTCAAGCTGCACCAGCAGGGCAACAAGGACGTCAGCGGCACGGTAACCGCGCTGCTCGAGCAGGTCAGGCTTACCCCGCCCGACCAGTTCGTCGGCAAGTACCCGCACGAGCTGTCCGGCGGCCAGCGGCAGCGGGTCTCCTTCGCCCGGGCACTGGCAGCCCAGCCGAGCGTGCTGCTCGCCGACGAACCGGTGTCCATGCTCGACGTCTCCATCCGCCTGGAGATGCTGAACCTCCTAGACGACCTGCGCACCAGGCTCTCCCTGGCGCTGCTGTACATCACGCACGACATCGCCTCCGCCCGCTACTTCGCGGACGAGGTGCTGGTGATGTACGGCGGACAGATCGTCGAGCGCGGTCCGGCCGAGGACGTCACCCAGCGTCCCTCGCACCCGTACACGCAGCTCCTGATAGCTTCCGCTCCCGACCCGGACAACCTGGGCAGCGCCCTCAAGTCCGGAAATGTCGGGAATGCGAAGAAGGTCGGTAACGTCGGACCGGCCGCCACCGGATGCCCCTTCAGCAACCGGTGCCCGCTTGCCGACGAGAAATGCAAGCGGGAAAATCCCGCTCTCCAGCTGCTGGCACCCGACAGGGCGGCGGCGTGCTGGCACCTAGAGGCGGCCACTTCGCTCACTGCGGATGGCGCGCGCTAACCCTCCCAGAAAACAATCCTTCTCGAAATCGCAGTACCCGAGAGGAAGGGTCAAAGTTGACAATCAAGGGAATCTCTAGCAAGAGAGCGCTCGCGGTCGCAGCCGCTGGCCTCCTTGCGACAGGCCTCGCGGCCTGTTCGTCGGCCAGTTCAACAACGAGCTCCGGCTCCACCTCAACCTCTTCGTCCGCCCCCGGCACCAGCTCCTCCGCCACCTCCAGCTCCTCCAGCTCGTCTGAGCTGGTCATGGAGTCCTCGCCGGAGCCTAGCCTCACGCAGAACTTCAACCCGTTCGAGAGCTCCGCGCCGATCAACGGCATGGGCGCTGACGGCCTGGTCTACGAGCCGCTGCTCCAGTTCGACCTGGCCAACCCGTCGGTGAAGCCCTACGACTGGCTGGCCACCAGCTACACGTGGGGCCCGGGCGGCAAGTCGATCACCTTCGCGATCCGCCAGGGCGTGAAGTGGAACAACGGCACCCCGCTGACCGCGGCGGACGTGGCCTTCACGTTCAACTACGTCAAGGCACACGCCAGCGGCACGGATGACATCAACCTCGGCGGCCTGACCATCACCAGCGTTACCCAGTCGGGTAACAACGTGACGATCAGCTTCCCGACGTCGCAGTACATGAACCTGGAGAACATCGGCGGCCAGGCGATCATCCCGCAGTCGGTCTGGTCTTCGGTCAGCGACCCGGCCACCTACGTCGACGCCACCCCGGTCGGCTCCGGCCCGTACATCCTGGGCAACTACACCCCTGAGGGCTTCACGATGGTGAAGAACCCCGACTACTGGCAGAACGTGCCGGTCGCCAAGGTGTACTTCCCGGACTACACCACCAACACCCCGGCGAACACCGCGCTCTTCAACGGGCAGATCGACTGGACCGGTAACTACATCCCGGGCCTGAAGGCGAACTTCCTGGACAAGAGCTCGAACAACTACGCCTACGAGGGCGCGGACGCGTCCAACGCCCTGTACCCGAACCTGACTTCGGGGCCGACCGCCGACCTTGCCGTCCGCAAGGCGATCGACGTGGCGATCAACCGCACGGCGATCGACAACAACGGCGAGTCGGGCCTTGAGGCCCCGGTTCTCAACGCCTCGGGCATCACCCAGCCGGCCTTCACGCCGTGGCTGGCGCCGTCCCTGGCCAGTGACAACCTCCCCGCGAACGGCGACCCGGCGCAGGCCGCCACCATCCTGAAGAACGCCGGCTACACCAAGGACAGCGCGGGCTTCTTCTCCAAGGGCGGCAAGGAGCTCGACGTCGCGGTCACGACGCCGGGTGCCTACACCGACTACGCGAACGACGTCTCGATCATCGCCAGCCAGCTGTCTCAGGCCGGCATCAAGGCGACGTTCAACAACGTCACCGTGGACACCTACAACTCCGACGCGCAGAACGGTAGCTTCCAGCTCCTCCTGCGCTGGGGCAGCGGCGGCATCACGCCGTTCAACCTGTACAACGGCTGGCTCAACCCGAGCCTGATCGGCAGCGGCTCCGGCAACTACGAGAAGCTGAACGACCCGACGATCACGGCCGACCTGAACAAGCTGAACGGCGACAACACGATCTCCCAGCAGGCCACCGACCTGGCTCCGATCGAGAGCTACGTCGCGACCAACCTGCCGGTCATCCCGACGACGGCGTCCGCTGAGTGGTGCGAGTACACCTCGGCGCACTTCACCGGCTGGCCGACCCAGTCCAACCCGTACGACAGCTGCCAGCCGTCGGGCGCCAACAACGGCCCCGGCACCGGCACCGACGAGTACGTCCTGCTGCACCTCACCCCGGTGTCCTGAAAGTCAGACACGCAACAAAGTCAGACAGGTAATACCGCAATAGCCGGGGGTTTATCTCCCGGACGCCGGCCTGCCCACTCGCACTGGGCAGGCCGGCGTGTTTATTGTCCTCTCCCGCGGCTATTCGCGTGAATGAACCGCTTTGCCGGGGGTAGCCGGGCCGCATGACTCTTTCCGTCATCGTCGCCTGGCTGCTCACCGGACTGGTGGTCGGCGGTCTCGCGCATCTGCTCGTGCCGGGCCGGCAGCGCATCGGCATCCTGCTGACGGTGCTCTTCGGCATCGTGGGCTCACTGGTCGGCGGCATCGTGACCTTCGCGATCATCGGCGCCGGCCATTTCATCGTCACTTTCATCGTCTCGCTAATCGTCGCCGCGCTGCTGATCAGCGCGGTTTCCCATCCACGGTCCCGGCGGTATATCTACGGCTCCCGCCGCCGCTTCCTTCGCTGAGCCGTGGCACCGCCGCTTTTCCGCCGGTTCTGATTGGACGAGCCGGTGCACTGCCGGGACGCCGTGCCGCAAAGCCCGCGCGGCGGCCCGGACGCTCTTTTCCTCCCTCCGGGATAACCCGGACCTCTGGGATAACCCGCAATGGCACGTGTGAAGGCGTCCCCGACGGGCAGCGGGGTTCCAGAGACCGGAGGGAGGCATGATGGGCACTTCATTCCTGCTCGAGCAGGATGTCGCGCGTTCAATGCAGGAAATCGCACAGCACTTGCGGCCGGCGAAGATCCCGGTGGCCGGCTGCCCGTGGTCAGGAAGCTGGGCGTGCGGTCCATGCCGGGCTCGGCGACACCGCAGGAGCAGTTGCAGCTCGCGGGGATCGACCTGGCGTCCATCGCGACCGCGGCGGCCGAGCTGCTGGCCGGGCAAACGGGCTGAGGCACCGCGACGCCGTTGAGTGCGGGCTGGGTCACGTTTCCGGCGAATGGGGTGGGTAGGAGGACAACCATGTCCGACGAAGCTCAAACCGAACTCGTGGGGCTGCAGAACGCCTTGCTGAACACCGACAGCGTCGAACAGTTCCTGCACGAACTCGCCGTCCTCTCGACGAGCGTCGTGTCCGACGGTCTCTCGTGCGGGATGTCGCTGCGGCAGCGTGGCCGCCCCACTCAAGCCACCGCGTGCAGCGATGCCGTGGCCTCGATGGCCGACCAGGTGCAGTTCCAGACTGGTGACGGCCCGGGGCTGCACGCCATCCGGCACGCCCGGCCGGTGCGCATCGACGACACCTCCAGGCAGGACCGCTGGCCGCGCTTCTGCCACCGGGCAGCCGAGCTCGGCATCCGCTCCTGCTACGCGGTGCCGTTGGTCGCCGACGGCGAGCCGATCGGGGCGCTCATGCTGTACGCCCGCCGGCCGTTCGCGTTCGGCCAGCAGGAGACCAGGCGGGCGGCCAAGTTCGCCCGGCATGCCTCGGGCGCGCTCACACTGGCGCTGCGGATGGCTTCCTGCCTCGACCTCAACGACCAGCTGAAGTCGTCGATGATCTCCAGGGCGGTCATCGACCAGGCGGTCGGCGTGATCATGGCGACCGAGCGCTGTCCGCAAGACAAGGCGCTCGCGCTGCTGCGAAGCGTCTCACAGAACACGAACGTGAAGCTGCGCGACCTGGCCGCCAGCATTGTGACGAGGGTCAGCGGCGAGCCACCGCGGCCAGCGCCCACGTTCCAGGACAGCTGAGGATGGAAGGGCGATGAACACCCGAATGCACGACCGGCGGGCGGGTCGCGAAGCGCTGACCGCGGTTGGGTACTGGCCCGCTGAGCGGACGTTCCGCCGGGCCGACGTTTCGTCGGTCCGGCGGCTGGCGGCTGACTTCGGCTCCGGCACCGGGATCGGATCCATGCGGCTGGCGGACTTCGTCCTGGCGGTCAGCGAGGCCGCTTCCTGTGTCGTCGCCGGCGGACCGGGCTGCCCGGCGAGACTGCGGCTGTGGACAACCGGGCCGCGGGTGCTGTGCGAGGTCCGCGGCGGCGCCCCCCGGCAGTGCGCTGGCGGCTCCGGGTACGGCGAGGCCGAGGAGATGCGCCGGTGGCTGCTGGGCCAACTTTGCGATTACTCGTCCGTGTCGTCCGGTCCAGACGGAGTAATGGTGCTCCTGTCGATTTCCGTCATTTGACCAGCCCGTCGGTCTGATCGGGCAGCGACGCCAGGGCCTCGCGCACGCTCGGGTATACGTCGATCAGCCGGTCAATGCCGACGAGGTTCAGCACGCGCTCCACTGCGGGTGCGGTGACCACGAGCACCAGTCTCGAGTCGTTCGCCGTTGCCCGCCGCGCGGCGCGGGTGAGGGCGGTGATCCCGGCCGAGTCGCAGAACGTGGTCCCCGTCATGTCGACGACGAGCCCCAGCGCCCCGGCGTTGAGCGCGTCGAGGAGCGCGTCGCGCAAGGCGTCCGCGTTGGTCAGGTCGACCTCAGCGGGCACACCGACCACGGCCGTGCGCCCGGACCAGGTAACAGGAAAGGGTTCGTCGGGCACGACAAATCACCGCCGCTTCAAGGTAGGGCGGGCCGCGTCTCCGGACCCAGGAAAACGGTCGCCGGGAAAGTGGCGCACCGAAGGCATTATCTCGGTCCGGCCAGGCCGCAGACAACCCGCCCAGACCGTATCTCAGCGTATGCGACCGGTGGCACGACGGAAACCTTGCCGAGTTTCCGGCGCGACAGACGGGTAGGGGGTGGCGATCGCGAGGGGGGCAGGCAGTGGCGATCATGAGGGAGGAAGACGATGGTCCACACCGCCTCGACGCAGCTCAAGCCGGGTGAGGACAACGTTCTCGCCGCACTTGACGCCCGTCCGGCGACCCGTTTCTACATCAGGCTCTTCGAAAAGCAGGCACGCCATGCCGGATAAGAACGGGCCGGATTTCTCCCCGGCGAAGCACGCGCCGGATCCGGCGCGAACGCAGAAGAGGTGAACTCATGCGAATCGGCTCACTCCTGCTCGCGATCTGGCTGATCATCGGCGTGATCTCGGCCAGCCAGCGCGGCTACTTCGGCAAGCTGCCGAACTGCGCGGGGGCCGGCACGGTGGTCGTCACGATCCTCGCCGGACCGCTCAACTACGCGGGTGCGAATCCCAAGGTGTCCTGCAGCTGATGACCAGATCCGCAGCTATGGGAGTGGCGCACGGTGACCGGGGTACGCGGTAGGCGTTATGGAAAGCACACACGCAACTCACGTCACTGTGACGGTCAACGGCGAGCCGCGCGCCCTCGAGGTCGACAACCGGATGTCGGTGCTCGACCTGCTCCGCGAGCGGCTCGCCCTGACCGGTTCCAAGAAGGGCGCTGACCGGTGAGGTCCGGGTGACCCGGCTGCTCGGGGCGTTCGCCGCCGGGCGGATCATCGAGCCGGTGCTCGCCAGGTCTCAGTTCATCGGCGGCATGACCATAGGGCTGTCGATGGCGCTGATGGAGGCGACCGCGGTCGACGGCTCGGCCGGCGCCTTCGTCGGGACGGACCTGGCTCAGTACCACATCGCCACCTGCGCGGATGTTCCCGACATCGACGCGTTCTGGATCGACGAGGAAGACCCGCATCTGTGGCCGGGCGGCGGCAAGGGCATCGGCGAGATCGGTATCACCGGGACCGCCGCGGCCATCGGCAATGCCGTATACCACGCGACCGGCCGTCGGGTCCGCGACCTGCCGATCACGCCCGCGAAGCTGCTCGGCCCCGTGTCAGGCGGCCCCGTGTCAGGCGGCCCCGTGTCAGGC
>Ga0123356_10005118_pt1 | contig 13438 bp, 15 predicted proteins | sample TergutEmb28metaG_2_FD_92546 | JGI IMG/M metagenome (GOLD analysis project Ga0123356, IMG submission 92546) | Embiratermes neotenicus P3 segment gut microbial communities from Petit-Saut dam, French Guiana - Emb289 P3 | ecosystem: Host-associated > Arthropoda: Insects > Digestive system > Gut ... | reverse complement strand
GGTGATCTCCGCGGCGGAGAATTTAGCGTTGAAGTGCTTCTGCACGGCGAGCACGAGGCGGACATGGCTCAGACTGTCCCACTCGGCGACGTCGTCGGCAGTGAGCTCGGGCTTCACGACAATTGTATCGTCATCGAAGATGTCCCGGAAAATGCCGTTGAGATCGGCGTATATGTCGTCGAGCGCTGCCGCGCCCATCTCCGTTCCTGGCATTGAAGCAACCTTCCACCGAATTCCCGGTTGGGCGATTGTATCCGACCGAGTGTTGAAAAATTACGACAATCCGCATATTTTGGTATGAAACTTATCTCGATAAAGCACCGATCGCTGAGAGCCTCACTCTGCGCAATAACGGGGAAGCGAAGCGGGTTGGACCCCTCAATACGGCGACGTGTTCGTTTCGGAAAATACCGTTGAGATCGGCGTAAATGTCGTCGAGCGCTGCCGCGCCCATCTCCGTTGGATATTCTTTTTCATTCGCGCGCTTCCCTAATCCCCCGTGCCGGCCGTCTCCACGTCGAATGGTGTAACATTCTGTACATTGAACGCCTCCCCGGCAGGGTCGGTAGATTGGCAACCGCAACCATAATAGCAACCGACCGGTCGATTGGCTACCGAAATCATAGTCGCTGTATGCCGAAATTGTAATGGCAGCTGACCGGTACTATGCGTACCTTTTAACAGCGCATCTCGGAGCCTCTTGCCGGTAGTGCAACGCGGGCGGGTGTACAAGCGCGTGCGACCCTTGGGAAACGCTTCAGCGCAGGCTCTCTCCTGGAAGAATCGGGATGGCGGCCAAGAAGCTGACGCCAAGTGAAATCGGAAAGATGAAGCAGCCCGCACAGTCGAGTAATCCGGTGGGTTTAGGAAATTGGACCCATTCATGAAACGGTGATCCAAACTCGCTATCTGGCAGCGATGCTTGCCGTGTGTCACAGGGGATTGCCGGACATCAAGAACGCCACGGAAGTCATATAGGAAGTAGAGATAAAGTTCGTGCCCACCTATTTCCTCACATTAGCCGCGATCCAAGTCGGCGCGAATCTACGTCGCACTGACAGCGGGAACGTAACAGTAACTCAAGAAGCGACGCGCAAGGTCTGTGTATCCGGTGGTAGTCGCGGCAAGAGCTTGCGTATCGCTTCAAGCCCCGGTGCATCCGCATCCGGCCAGCCGATCACTGTGCCTCGTCAGTAGCGCTACGTCGGCGTGATCGCCCTGATCGGCACCGCGAACCACGAGAGGCACGCATAGTCCGGAAACCAGCGCTGCGCGGCGTGTGCTGCTTTCTCGCCCTCGCATAAGATCACGATGGCATCCGGCATCGCCGTGAGTTTGTTCAATCCGTAGAGCGGGCGTGGCGGATCGGGTGTTTTCTTGTGCCATCCGCGCACGCCGTCGAGCACGCCATAAATGAGCGGGACGAATTGCTTACCCTTGCCATTGCGTGCTTCGATGCGACCAACGTAGTGCATCTTGCTGTCGTCGAGCAAGGTGTAGCATCGAAGCAACAGAGCCGTACGGCGTCTGGTCTGCCCGCGTCGTCAGCGGCGGGATCATCGGCTTCCAAAGTTCGCCGTTGTTGTGAGATTAACCGTTTGACTTGCGGGGTGTTGCCCGGTTCTCGAGGCGCGAAGTTAAGCGCTTTGCGGCTAGCTCCTTCGCTGCCCACGCGATCGCCGTAACAGAACTTTACGGCGCAGAGGCCAATGACGTCGCGGCCTTTATCGGCCTGGCCGTTGAACTCAGCCCACTTGCCGGTTCGCATCGGCCTGATCTCAATCCCTCGTTGCCGCACTCACCGCCGGGCATTGATGATACTGGGATTGCGTTCCTTTATGACGATGGAGGTTCCAAATGGTCGCTTGTTCGTGACAAAGCTTCTTTGATACATGCAACTTGCAGGGCGAGCACGTGTGCGGTTGCAGCATTCGGCGACGCCAGATGCTCTTCGATGGCTACCATCGTCAGGGCCAGCAGGCCACGAAGCCGCCGGTTCTCCTCACTCAGAGCGTCGAGTTCTGCCATCGCCCAACAGTGCCTCTCGTCGTTGCGAGATATGCGGCGACGTAGGACTGCTATGATATCAAACCCGTGACGGGGAGATGAAGGGTTGGCAACTCGAGCCGACCAAGGCAGCACAACCGGGTCAGCGGGGGCTCATCACCCTCTTTCGCCAGACATACGAGACCTAGGAATCGCCCCGTCATGGCCCCGCACGTCGTGCCCGCCTCCGGCCCTGGATGTAGATGAACATAGGTCATGGCTGCGAAACATGTAGCGCGAGCGCGCCCGACCGCACAATGCGGCGCGCCGGCCAACCTCTCGCATGATCCTCCCAAAACCGTGAATGTCGACCCCAGCCTTTTCTCCGAGGCGCAGCGCCTTCGCAAAAGGTCTAGTCCACGCGATATTGGAGGCTCTTCTACAGCAAGCCCCAATGAGGCGCTGTCGGGGATGCAGGATGAGATGCAGGATGAGATGTCATTCGCCACGGCGGCGAAGCGCGGTGGACTGGCCAGCGGCGCCGTAAGCCTGCATGAAGCATTGATCGAGGCGGTCCAAGTGACCACCGCCAACGTGCACGGCGCGGCACTGTTAGATGTTGTGCTGACTCCGGAATCGGGTGATGTCCGGTGACAGTGCTTTGGCCAACCGCATTTGCGCGCACGTGATCTCGCCCGCGGTGGCAGTCCGTGTACCAAACAGGTCAGCACTGGGGGTGGCACACAGGCTTTCAATCGCTCTCTGATCACCGAACAAACGAACAAATATCTGAACTTAGCCAGCAGATTGTCGTCTAGGAGCGGGTTGCGAAGGCCAATGCGCGCGACTTCCACTGCGAGTGCAAACTCTTTGGTTATTCGTGACCTGCGGCAAGAAGATCCCCTCCTTACGGGACAATCCACCAACTATCTGCCACCTATGGTCCCAACTATCCGCAAGTGGCGCAATGAGTGCTGAGATCCAGGCGATCCACGGACGCGAGCGCGCTGAGATCGGGGACATAGCAGATATCTTGCAGCATGCCGTGCGTATCGAAGTGCGGGAAACTATCGCCTGCAATCCCAGGCCGGCGCCGCAACGGATTTTTCGGCCACACTCAAAAAAGGCCAGTCGGCCCAAGCGACAGTCGAGGTACTACTCCAAATGAGTGTTTGGCGTCGGACCATTCCAGTTGTAACAGTTGTGACTGCGGGACGATGTTTTCTTGCGGAGCGCCGGCATCTTCAGGATCGCCGTGAGCGACGGGAGCCTGACCTGTGCACGAGACGATCCGTCATGTGACCGCCCGGGCGCGGCCGGCGATTTCGAGGTACGTGGACTCAATCGCCGCGACTACCGACTCGATGGCGTACCGATCCCGCACCGTCGATGCGGCCGCGTGCCCGATTCGCTTGCGAAGCCCGGAGTCCTGAACCACCCGGCCGAGGGCTACCCCCAGCGCTAACCGGTCTCTGGGTTCCACGAGAAGACCGTCTATGCCGTCGCGAATCATCTCGGGTGCGGCGCCGACTCGTGTCGCGACGACAGCCAGTCCGCACGCCATCGCTTCGAGGAGTGCGTTGGACATGCCCTCGCCGTGTGACGGCAACACGAAAATGTCCGACGCCCGGTAGTAATCGCGCATGTCGTTGGTCCAATCGCGAAGGACCACGCGCTTGCTCTCCTCCACCCGTCCAATGGGATCGTCCACCGCTAGTGCGTGACTTCCGACAAGGACGAGCACGGCATCCTTTAGCTGGGACGTCACCGTCCAGGTGTCGAGCAGGTCTGACACGCCTTTATGCCGAGCGAACCGCCCCGCGTAGAGCACGATAACGCGGTCAGGCGGCAGTCGCAGTGTCAGGCGTGCGGCGACTTGATTTTTCTCAGTGCGCTCAAGAAAGCGGGCCGTGTCCAGGCCGTTGGGGATTCGCACAATCCGGTTCCGTGGAACACCCAACTCGAGAAGACCAGCCACGATTTGCTCGGATGTTGCCTGGACGCGGGCTGCATGGCGCAGGCCTGCGGATCTCGTCAGCCAGGCAACCGGTCTGATCGGTCTCATTTCCCTTTCTCGACCGCCCCCCGCCAACTTGACATAGATTGGCCGGCGAAGCAGTCCGGCAACGAGCGAAACGACATCGGCCTGCACACCGGCGTAGTGGACGTGCACAAGATCGAACCGGTGGACACGAAAAAGTAGGAAGACCGCCAGTACGGGGAGGTAACTCCAAGTCCAAGCCTGCAGCCATCGGCGTAGCCACGGGAGGCGGCGAACGAAAACTCCACCGACCCATCCCGAGGAGACGCCCACGTAAGACGGGCAGACAACCGTCACGTGGTGGCCCCGCCGGACCAGCTCCTCCGCCTGCAGCCTGGCCTGGTGTTCGGCCCCCGAACTCGGACCTGGCTCATAACCAATCGTGCAGAACAGGATTCGAAGCCGATTGTGGGACGCAGAATGAGCTGACGAACCTGTCCCTCCGGTGACCAAAGTCTTTCTCAGTGTCGAGCTTCCCATCCTTAACCTTCCTCAGGTTCCGTCGACGTAGATTCATGGCCAAAGCACACTCGGCTTCCACCCATCCCACATTGCGCCTGAAACCGAATAGACAAAAGAGCATTACGAGATGCTATGTCCCGCTTCGGAACAAGCGGGAAGAAAGACAACGCGTGACAATGCTGCACATCTGGTAGCACGTCATCACGCGCGCTTTGCGACATAATGATCCCTGCCCAGCGCAAACAGGGTTCACGGCTGAGAAGAAGTCGGCGCCATGGCAAGAATAGTGGCCGCAACTCGCGAAAGCAGCGTAGCGATCTCTCTGCCTCCACTTGGCGGTGCAATATACCTCAAACCCAGTATTCCGCGTAGCCAGAACAATTGGCAAGCGATGAGAAAGAAAATAGCGAGTGTCGTTTACAACAAAGAAAAGCTTAGACATAATAATTAATTCTCATCAATGGTTTCTAATGACGTTCCAGCCACGCCTGAAACATCAATACGTTCCAAAGCAGGTGTTGCCAGTGGCGTCGACCTGAAAGGTGTTCATTCCATTTCTCGCGGATGAGCGTGGGGTCAAAGAAACCTTCTCTTTGGATCCTCTCCTCCGAGAGCAGACTTTCCGCCCAATCCCGCAACGGGCCGCGCAACCAGCTATCGATCGGTACGCTGAATCCCATTTTTGGCCGCTCGATCAATTTCCGCGGAACGTGTCTGTATAACACCTGCCGCAACGGCCATTTTCCTACACCTTTGTGCAACTTATATTCCAGAGGCAGCCTCCAGGCAAACTCGACCACTTGATGATCCAGGAACGGTACGCGCGTTTCCAAGCTCACGCCCATCGCGGCCCGATCCACTTTGACCAGAATGTCATCCGGCAAATAGGTCACCAGATCCATTGCCATCATCTGATGCACGACATGATCCATGTCCGGTTGAAGTTCCGGGGAAGTCAGCACGGTGGGCGGCTCACGTGCATTCAGTACCGGAGAAGTGGGCGTATCCCAATGGCTCCCTAGCAGGCGATACAGTTCTGCCGAAGAGCGCGCGGCCATAACCGCCGCGCCCTTGTGCAGCCGATCCCCCGGATTCCACGCCCTGCGGCGCCGCAACAACCCAATCGGCTTCAACAGCCGATTCCACATAGCAGGGGACAAAACCGTTATGCCCCGCGACGACCAGGCACGCAGCCGGGCAGGAATGGGTGACAGCCCTCTCCACAGACGTCGCCCAAGCACGTAGTGGTTATAGCCGCCAAACAATTCATCGCCCCCGTCGCCCGAAAGAGAGACCGTTACATGTTGTCGTGCGAGTTGGCTGACCAGAAAAGTGGGAACTTGCGAGGAATCCGCAAACGGTTCGCAATATAGTTCCGGCAAACGTGGAATGACATCCATCGCCTGCCGTGGCGTCACATACAGTTCGGTGTGTTCCGTCCCCAGATGTTTTGCCACGGCGGCGGCATGTTTTGCCTCGTCGTAGTCGGCCTCATGAAAACCGATGGAAAACGTGCGCACGGGACGGCTCGATTGCGACTGCATCAGGGCGACGACGGTAGAGGAATCAATCCCGCCGGAGAGGAATGCCCCTAAGGGCACGTCCGCCACCATCTGCCGACGAACGGAAGCGGAAAGAATCGCCTCCAGCATCCCGGCCGCCTCTCTGGGAGTCCCTTCAAAAGGGTGCGCCAGACCGGTCGCAACGATTTCCCGCGCGTCCCAGTAGCGAACCGGCGCTTCATTGCATTTTCGCCTGCTGATGCTGACCAGAGAACCAGGCAACAGTTTGCGGATACCCTGCCAGATCGAATAAGGCGCAGGAATAGCATTATGTCGTATCAATAACGCAACGGCCCCACGATCCACCTGCCTGAAAAACGCAGGATGCGCTTCGATGGCCTTCAGCTCGGAAGCAAACAGGAACGCATTGCCCTGCCAACCGTAATAAAGCGGTTTCTCCCCCAACCGATCCCGCCCCAAGGTCAGCGTGGCATTCTGACGATCCCAGAGCGCGAAGGCGAACATGCCGGCCGCCCGCCTGACCGTTTCCTCGATGCCCCAAGCCTCGAAGCCTGCCAGCAGGGCTTCCGTGTCGGAATGCCCGCGCCAGATAGGCGCGGCATCCGTCGCTTCCAATTCGAGGCGCAAATCGGTGTAGTTGTAAACCTCGCCGTTATAGGCAACGACATAGCGCCCGGAGGCGGACATCATCGGCTGATGCCCAGCAGGAGACAAATCGAGAATCGAAAGGCGCCGATGGGCAAGGGCAACCCCCGCTTCCCTGTCGATCCAAACCCCTGCATCGTCCGGGCCGCGATGGACAAGGGTATCGGCCATGCCGCGAATGACGACTTCCGGTTCCGGCAGGGGGGCTCCCCATAAAAATCCTGTCAAACCGCACATATTTTTCTCAACGCTGACGGCGATAGACGTACTCGTCGCATCCCGATCCAAACAGTCCAATGTGACGATGAAACCGCTCTCTAAGAACAAACTTACGCACCGGCTCAAACCCCAGTGTTTGCATGTGCTGTTCCACTTCCTCCGGTGAAATGGATTCATAAGGCCAGCCACCCATCCAGTCATGGACATCGTGGTAGAAGTCCATCCCTCGGTTGCCGTGATAGTTCGTTACAATATATTCGTGTTCTCTTCGTCCCTTCACCACACTATGCAATGCGACATAGCAGCGCCGTGCGCGCGCCTGCGTTTCGTGCCCTGCCTTCGCGTACCAACGTTTTTCCAGGCGCCAGAAGCAATCCAACCAAATCCGACGGTAAAGCGCGAAACAGAAAAGTCCTCCCGGCGCGACACAAGCCGTCGCGCTGTCAAGAGCGCGCAAGAGATCCCCAGTATGATGTAATACACCCCAAGAATAAACCACATCAAACTCTCCTTCCTTTTCCGGCAGAAGGTCGAAGACGCTTTTCTCTTCTACCTGCCAGTTTCCCGCTCCTTCCGGAGAGGCATGGCATTCGAGCATTGCCTTGGCCGTGGTCACTGAATGTGCGTCGATATCGAAGGCCACCACGCGCTTTGCCCCTAGTCGCAGTGCAGCCAGCGCATGCAGGCCGGAGCCGCAACCAATGTCGAGAAAACTCCTGCTGACAATTTCTCTCTCTTTGATCAGCCGCCGCAAGCCGCGCTCAGCTTCGCCAATCGCGACTTCATTGACCTTTTCAGAAAATTCTGCCCAATTCCGGCCAAAGGCGAAATGCGTTTCCACCCTGGTCAGGTCTGCTTCCTTCATGTCCATCATGGTCATTACTCCTGAGCATGACTGCGAAATTACGTATAAGTTGGGCTGGCGGACGCGGCGCGATCTTTCGAATATGTGCGCGAGCGCTTGGAAATCTCGCAATGAACCCTCCGCGGCGGCCGACTGCGTCTGAAACGTACCGCTGAAAAGCGCCGACGGCCTCACGCCTGTCTTCGAGATCTCTGCCATCGGCTCGCCCCGCGGCGCCGACCAGTCCGCAAAACATCGCCGTTAGCTGTCGGCGCTTGGCGTTGTGACGCGGCGTTGGCATCGGGCCCGATGCGGCGCTGCCCAGCGCCGGCGCCTCACTGGCGCCTTTCTCCTCGGCGATAAATACCGGGCCGGCGAACCGATAACCCCGGCGGGGCATGGTTTCGATCCACCTGCTTCCGACGGGCGTCTCGCCGAGCACTCGCAGCGCCGCGATTTGCACGGTGAGATTGCTCTCCTCGACGGCCTGGTTCGGCCATGCCGCCTTGATCTGTGGGTCTTTCGAAACCATTGCGCCGGACCGTTCGATCAAGGCCCGCAACAAAGCGATCGCCCGGCGCTCAAACGCCAGAGGCTCGCTGCCGCGCAACAGCAGGTTGTCCTCCGTGCGAACTGGTCCCAGCACATAGATCGTCATCGCGGCAATATTCTAACCACATTTGGGAACGTTTTCGCAACCTTTTCGGATCGGATTCAGGACATTCCATTGGGCGGTGCGCAGGCCAGGGGACCTGCGTCCTCTCAACCAGTGATAGGCGTGGCGGTTTGATGAAAGTCAGCTATGGGTCGCAAGTGGCCATCGGACAGGCCCGCTGGTATGACCTCGATGAGTGTGAGGACTGAAGCGTCGGCATCGGGTCCGTTCCGATCATCCGGACAAGTGCGCTGGTGATAAGCCAGTGCGTCAGCAGCAACTGTTCAACGGCCTACGTTATCTGATCTATTTCGGGATTTCGGGACGCGCCAGGCCCAATAATTTGACGCCGTTCCTGTGCCGTCTATCGTCGGGCGCAGCGCTGGCCGGCGCCGGGGTGTGTCGAAATGCTCGCGCAGGATTTGAAGGCTGTCCTGCGGGCAGGCGAAAGGTCGGAAGAGAGGATTTCACGCCGCAGTGGGGAAGCCCAGAGATCGCCTCGCTATAGGCCGCGACGCTGCGGCCATCGGAGACTCACCCACTGCCACTAGGACAATCTCTGGCGGTACGCCGAACCGGACCGGATACACAGAGGTCCCGAGGCCGCCGGAAACGATCAAATGGCGGTTTCCCTCGATGACATGACCATAGGCGTCGCGGTTGCCGTAGCGGGATGGGACCAAAGGCGACCAGCCGAAGAGCCGCACTTGCCCACCATGGGTGTGACCAGACAGGGTCAGGGCGATACGGTCCGGCGCTTCCGCGAAAATGTCTGGCTCATGCGCCAACAGAATGGAGAAGGCGTCTTCTGGCACCTGTCGCAACGCAGCCGAGAGATTGTCGGCCCCCCTTCCGATGCCAAACGCCCACTGACTGTCAAGGCCGACCAACCACACCGGCCCGCCACCTGGAAGCGCGAGTGGCACTGCAGCGTTCGCGAGCGCTTGAATTCCACTTGCCTCCAAGGCGCGCAGGACAGCTGGGAGGCCGCGGCGGTTGGACATCGCCGTTTTGTCGTTCCACCAATCGTGGTTGCCGGCGATGGCGAAAACACCAAGCGGCGCGCGCAGTCCCCCGAGGACTGCTCCGATATCGGATGGCGAATAAACCCGTTCGGGATGGTTGGCGGACACACTGTAGTCCCCGAGCAACACCACCAGATCGGGCCTAAGCAGATTGGTAGCCTCAACGATCTCCGCCGTCCGCTCAAGCGAAAGGGACGGCTCGTAAACATGAAGGTCAGCAAGTGCAGCGATCGTGAGGTGACGCCCCGCGGGCCAGTTCGGTAGCGTGAGGGTGTAGTGCCGCACGTCAAGCCGCCAATGAGGCTCGACCTGCAGGGCGTAGCACGAGAGCAGTCCGGTTGACCCCAAGCCGGCTAGGAATCCTCGGCGTGTTAGCCCTGCCAAGTGCATGCAAGAGGCCGGAGCCTTGCCGCCAAACAGCGGCGAATAGATTTCGTTCACCCGCGTGCTCCAGCACCATCCGAACCGCTCGCTCGCAGACCTCTGGCGCATATCGTGATGATTCCTGCCTCCCCATCGCCCCATCCGCTCAGGGAGAGGAGCCGCCGGGAACCCTGATGTGGTTCAAAGCCAAATGCTCTGCGGGAGTCAATGGGCGAGAAACCCTACAAAATCATGAAAGCAAACCCAGAGCTTGCGCAAGCATTTGCACTGCGCACTCGCAAGCCGCTGCCAAAGCCGCCCGAGCCAGATGTCAGGGCCCTCCCCAAAAGAGCCTGGCATCTGCTGCTCGCTGAACCGCGACTGCTTCATCGCCGATTCCCCCCGGTTGACTGACTGCCAAACCCACCGGGTTTTTCTCATTAGAACGGTCCAGTTTTCCGGGCTCAGGTCAACCGGTTTGGCCTTCCCTGGGGGTGTTGGATTGGCGACCGCGGCATGATTACCGCGGCGCGGATCGGTGAGACCGATCTCAATTTTTGACGAATGCCGTCCCGGCGCACGCGCGTGCACAATCAACTGATTTCGCGGGTAGGCGGCAAGACCCCAGCGTAACCAGCTGCTGAGCGCCTTCCGGGTGGGAACCCACCCAATCAGTTGTCCAATTGATCCCATTTAGAAATTGACTCTTGCGCGATCCAGATCATAGTGCAATTCAGCAACGATCAAACTCTTGCAGAAAGTGGGTCGGATGCCCATCGCGCCAAGCGTACACTTGGGGTCGAGAGACAGAGCATGTCTCCTGAGGCGGGTAACAGGCTCCTTTCAACGATGTGCATCCCAGTCGTGCATCAGCCGAACATATCGCTGAGACGCCACGCGCCGCCTGGGACGCGATTATCCTCAGGCAGCAGGTGAGCATTGGGGACGCCGTGTCAAAAGTGATGCGCTCGCCAAGCCGTCTCAACGCACGGCTTCTTCGCCGCCCAGCATCAGCCGGCGCGCCAGCCTCGACTTCTTATATGCCTCACCTTGATTCCCTGAGAGCTCTCGCAATCTCGTTGGTTCTCGTGGAGCATTTTGGCGGGCCATTGGTGAGAGCCTATCTCCCGCTAAGTACAGGTGCGTTGGGTGTAAACTTGTTCTTTGTGTTGAGCGGTTTCTTAATCTCGGGGATCTTTCTCGCTGAACTCGATGCGCGTAAATCCGGAGCGGGTGCGGTCTTGATAAATTTCTACACGCGGCGTGCCTTGCGATTGGTCCCGGTATTCTATGTGACGGTCGCTGCGCTTTACATGCTCGATATTGCCCAAATGCGTGAATTTTGGGCATGGCACGTGCTTTATCTTAGTAATTTCCTTGTTGCGGCTGGCGGTCCGCTTACCGTGTTCTGGACTCTTTCCGTCGAGGAACAATTCTATCTCCTCCTGCCCTTTGTGATTATAGTCACTCCAAAGAGGTATAGGCTGCTCGTTGCAGCATCTATAATATTTTTTGGGTTTGTGAGCCGGATAGTTGCCCTGTGGTTAGGGATAAATCCGGTTTCTTTCGAAGCTTCATTACCTGGAAACCTGGAGGTGTTGGGAACCGGGGTCCTTCTTGGTGTCTACTCCCATCGCAACGGTAAAAGGGATCTTGGTTGGTTTCAGGGTCCACTGGCTCGGGTTCTCGGGGCCGCCGCTGCCATTTCTTTCGCATTACAGCTCGTAATCTTCTATGGGTCCTCCCACGTGTTTGTGCCGAGGTATCTAACGTTTAGGCTTAGCGCCGCAATCTTCTTTGGTTGGTTGGTATTATATGCGGCCCGGGGGTTTTCTGGGTTGCTCGGAGCTGTTGCAGACCATCCAGCAGTTCGTTACACTGGAAGGATTAGTTACGGCATATATGTAATGCACACTTTTTTCCCACCGCTTATCTTGATGCCAGAGGTCAAGGAGTTCACGGGTGATTTGCCGCTACCCGCAGTCGCCATCGCTGCTCTGTTTCTAAGCTGGTTAGTGCCGTCGGTCTCCTGGTATGCGCTTGAACGTCCGGTGCTTGGGTTGCGGCGGTATTTTCGCGGGACTCGAATACAGAAAGGCGGTTCTCTCTCTCGAGGAGAGCAGGTGATGGTGGACTGACGGCGGGGGACAACATCGGAAAATATTGCCACCACAGCGCCGCAGGGGTGCGCAATTCCCCGTTCCTATTCGCAGCCTCTCAGCAACGCCATCAGTGGCGCCGCCGTCTCGCGGCGAGGAAGACACTAATGGGAGCGGTCGCGATTTCAGCACCGCTCGTGCGAACACTTGACAGCCTCGGCCTCGTATTCGCAACAACCGTGACACCTTCGATTTCGCGCTCAACGTGCCGTTGCAATGCCTCGTTCCCATCGTCAACCACGACCAAGTTACTCGCGCCGGGCAGGCCTCTCACGCACCGATGCGATAGCTGCGTTCAGCTCGTTCCAACGATCAAGGTATACGCGCAGATGACCACCGACACATCGTTCAACAGCTTTCCGACGCTGATTTTAGAATGCTTCAAAGCTTTCCCCTGAGATTGTACCCGGATTAGTGCGACCTGTCCAAGAGAGGGCAACATTCAGACCCATTAACATGCGCCTAGCTCTCTCCCCTCCGGATGATCGGGTGTTCGATGGACGAATATGTCGCGAGACCCTGCCTTGCTAAAACATTTGGCTGGCACACCCATCATCACGCTCGACTCAGCGACGTCATAAATTACCAACGAGTTTGGGGCAATGATCGCATCGTCGCCAACTGAGAGCTTGCCAGCAAGAACCGCATTTGTGAGGATCAGGACGCGGTCGCCAAGTCGCGGTGTCCCCCTCTGCGTCCCACGACCTGACTCACCGATGGTCACTCCGTGCGAGAGGCTGCAATGTGCACCAAGAATAGCGTCCTTGCCGATGAAGATGTGTCGTCGGCCAATGTATAAGCCAGGGCCAATGGAGGCCTCACAGCTTATCGAGATGCCCGTCAGGATCTCAACGGCTTTTTGCCAAATTTCCAAGGCGTATAGACATGGACGTTTGATGGCAGGGGACAATGCTGCATTATACACGCCAGATGCAATTCGGTGTTCCAGGAGTGCCCATAGGCCTTGACTGGAGACCAGCAGATTCAGCAGTGATACACCAGAACGATACTGTTTGTAGCGAGCGATGTCACTGCGATAAAGCTGCAACCAGGTCATGCAGCAGCGGCGGACGGCTCGCGGGCGCGTCGCGGTCTCGTCAATGCTGACGCCCGACGCCTGTATAGGGCTTCTGAATGACATTTGTTCCCCTATCGACCGTTTTTCACCTACTCCGTCCTGACATCGTCAGCGACTTTACGGCCCAAGTGCGCGGCATTGCTAAAGCGCCCATACCAGTCAGCCGGCACAATCCGACCAGTAGCCATTGTGTTTGGCGAATCTTATAAGCCTGCGTAAGCGCCGCGTGTCTCCGCTAAGTCTATCAATCGGTGCCGGATACTGACCCGTCCCGCGGCGTGTGCCAGTCGGACCCGCCCATAGGCACCGGTCGTGACTGCCAACCCGATACAAATCGCAAAGGCCTGTCCAAGATTCCCGGCAACCATGTAGCGGATGATCGATTGCGCCAGGGTCCGCGCGTAGCGCCGCTCGGAATTCAGCCCATCCTGCGATCCC
>Ga0123356_10005117_pt1 | contig 13438 bp, 10 predicted proteins | sample TergutEmb28metaG_2_FD_92546 | JGI IMG/M metagenome (GOLD analysis project Ga0123356, IMG submission 92546) | Embiratermes neotenicus P3 segment gut microbial communities from Petit-Saut dam, French Guiana - Emb289 P3 | ecosystem: Host-associated > Arthropoda: Insects > Digestive system > Gut ... | reverse complement strand
GTCGCGGCCGTCAAGACCGAAATCACCAGGGCCAGCGTGATCAGCGTCAGCTCGACGTTGAGCGTGAACAGAATCACGGTGATCACAACCATCGTCAGCGCCTGGCCGACCAGCTGGGCGAGCCCGTCCTGCAGGAGCTGCTGCAGCCGTTCGATGTCGCTGGTCATGCGGGTCATGATCACCCCGGCCTTCTCCTCCGTATAGAAGTCGAGTCCCAGGCGCTGGAGATGCTTGAAGACCCGGACCCGCAGGTCGTTCATCACGCGCGCGGCGAGGCGGCCGGAGACCCGGGCCTGCGCCCACTGCGACACGGACGTCACCACGATCGCCAACAGGAACAACCCGGCGCAGATCGCCACCACGCGGAACGACCGGTGCCCGGGCAGCATCCCGTGATCGATCCCGTAGGAGATCAGCGCCGGGCCCACCTGGTTGGTGAAGCTGACGATCACGACCAGCAGCACGGCGACCACGCCCAGCTGCCAGTGCTTGAAGATCAGCCCGCGCAGCGTCAGGCGCTGTGACTGCTCGTCGTCGTCCCGATAACTGAACCGTGCGGACGGCTCCGGGTACGAGGGCTCGTCGGCGAGCAGCTTGTCGACGCCGTCCTGCAGTTCCGGCGGGATCCCGGCGAACGGCAGGCCGCCGCCCGGCGCCGCCGCCGCGCGCGAGCCGCCACCACCGCCGAACATCGGCGAGCCGCCGCCGAAGCCGCCGAAGCTCACCGCCGATTCCTCACAGCCGGCAAGCTCACAGGTGGTCCTCCGAAGCTGCCAGCCGCGCGACCTCGGCCGCCCGCTCGAGCCGCCGTGACTCGCGCTCCTGCGCCTCGGCCTGCGCGAGCACCTCCACGTACAGCGGCGAAGACTCGAGCAGCTCCGCATGCGTCCCGTCGGCGACCACACGCCCGCCGTCCAGCAGCAGCACCCGATCCGCGAGCCCGATCGTGGACAGACGGTGCGCGACGATCAGCGTCGTGCGCCCCTGCATCAGCGTTTTCAGCCCCTCGTGGATCTCCTGCTCGACCTGCACGTCGACGGCGCTCGTGGCGTCATCCAGAACAAGCACAGGCGGGTTCACCAAAAGCGTCCGCGCGATCGCGATGCGCTGGCGCTGCCCGCCGGAGAGCGTGTAACCGCGCTCGCCGACGATCGTGTCGTAGCCCTGCGGCAGCGCCGAGATGAACTCGTCAGCACCAGCCGCGAGCGCCGCCGCGCGCACCTCCTCCAGCGGAGCGCCGGGCCGCCCGTACGCGATGTTGTCGCGGATCGAGACCGAGAACAGGAACGGCTCGTCGAGCACGACGCCCACCTGGTGGCGCAGCGACTCGATCGTCACGTCGCGCACATCGAGCCCGTCGATCCGCACCGTTCCGCGGGTGACGTCGTAGAAGCGCGAGAGCAGCCGCGCGACCGTCGTCTTGCCGCTGGCGGTGCGCCCCACCATCGCGACCGTCTCACCGGGCTCCAGCCGCAACTCGAACCCGTCCAGCACCAGCGGCGCATCGGGCCCGTAGGAAAAGGAGACGTCCTCGAAGGAGACAGCGCCCGTGACATCCACAAGATCGACGGCCAGCGGGCCGTCGATCACGCTCGGCTGTTCATCGAGCACCTCATAGATGCGGCCCGCCGAGGCGGCGGCGCGCTGGCCCAGCATCACCAGCATCCCGAGCATCTGGAACGGCGCCTGCAGCATCACGATGTAGGCGCTGAACGCGAGGATCGCGCCGACGCCGAGGTGCCCGTGGATCACGAGGTAACCGCCGAGCAGCAGGATCAGCGCCAGCCCGACCTGCGGCAGGTTCTGCACGACGGGGGTGAACTTCGCGCGCAGGTCGGCATCGCGGATATAGGCCCACTGGAGCTTGTCGGCGGCCTCCTCGAGCTGGCTGAGCTCCCGCTGCTCGGCCGCGAACGACTTGACGACGCGCACGCCGTTGATGTTCTCGTCGACGGTCGTCGCGATCTCCGCCAGGCGCGCCTGGATCAGCCAGGAGACGGGGAACATGCTGCGTCGCATGCGCACGCCCATCACGAACACGAGCGGCAGCGTCGCCATCGCCACGAACGCGAGTGGCACGTTGATCGTGAGCATGTAGATGAACGCGACCACCGCGATTGAGCACTGCACGAGGATGTTGGGGCCGAACGTCAGGTACATCTGCACCGAGCGGATGTCCGAGTTCGCGCGCGAGATCAGCTGCCCGGACTGGACGCGGTCGTAGAAGTCGAAGCTCATCCGCGTCAGGTGCGTGTAGATCATGTTGCGCAGGTCCGACTCCATCGCGTAGGCGGTGCGCATCAGGAACAGGCGCGCGCCGTACGACGTGATGCCGGCCGCGATCGCCAGCGCGAACACGATCCGCACGTAGTAGCCGAGCGAGTGGGTGGGATGCTGGCCAAGCGCGTCGGTGACCGCGTTGTTGAGCAGGTTCGGGATCTGCACCTGCAACAGCAGTGAGATGAATGACAGCCCGAGCGCGGTGAACAGCGTCGTCCTGCGGGCCAGCATGATCGGCAGCGCGCGCCGCAGCCAGGTTTTGCTCGCGTCGGGGTCGATCCAGGCCTTGGGCGGCCTGTAGCGCGAGACGTTTCCGGTGGGAGCGAGCTCGCTTACAGACACGGTTTCACGTTAGCGTGGAGTGCATGCGATACGTGATCTTCGGGGCCGGCGCGATCGGCGGGCTGGTGGGGGCGCGGCTGCACCAGTCGGGCCACGACGTGATGCTGATCGCGCGCGGCGCCCACTACGAGAAGCTGTACGCCGACGGGCTCACGCTCGCAACCCCGGTGCAGCGCGTCACGCTGCGCATCCCGGTCGCGCGCAGCGCCGCCGAGGCGGGACTGCGCGATGGCGACGTCGTGCTCCTGTGTGTGAAGAGCCAACAGACAGGGGAGGCGCTGCTGTCAATTCGGGATGCGGCTGCGCAGTGCCGCATCCCTCTGGTGACGCTGCAGAATGGCGTCGCGAACGAGCGCATGGCGCTGCGGCTGTTCGCCGACGTCTACGGAGCACTGCTGCTGGTCCCGGCCGAGCATCTCGAGCCAGGCTACGTCGTCGGCTACGGCGGCAGGCTCTCGGGCCGCATCGACGTCGGCCGCTACCCGAGCGGATCCGACGAGCGCGCGCAGGAGATCGCGGCCACGCTGCGCGCCTCGAAGTTCGAATCCCAGCCGCGCGCCGAGATCATGCGCCACAAGTACGCGAAGCTGATCAGCAACCTCGCCAACGGGATCGAGGCGATCTGCGGCCACGGGGACGGCGCTGCCCGCGGCGAGCTGACGGGACGCGTCCAGAACGAGGGCCGCGCCGTGCTGACCGCCGCCGGCATCGAGCACACCGACGACGACGTCAGTGACGCCGCGGGCCGCTGGGAGCGGATGGGAGTGGGCGAGGTCGACGGCCACTCCCACCAGGGCGGCTCGACCTGGCAGAGCGTCACGCGCGGGACCGGCAACGTGGAGACCGACTATCTCAACGGCGAGATCGTGCTGCTCGGGCGCCGGCTCGGGATGCCGACGCCGTACAACGAGGTGATCCAGCGGCTCACCCGGGCCACGGTCGCGGGCGGCCACGCGCCCGGCTGGCGCACGCCCCAGAACCTGCTGGCCGAGGCAGCCGATCAGCCTCGCGCCTGACTGAGGCGTTCAGTCCCGGCTCGCGAGGCGTTCAGTCCCGGCTCGCGAGGCGTTCAGTCCCGGCTCGCGAGGCGTTCAGTCCCGGCTCGCGAGGCGGCCGAGCAGGGCGACAGCGTCGTGCAGCGTCTCCTGTTCCTGCAGCGTGAGCCCCGCGATCCCCTCGCTGAGCCAACCCTCGCGGGCCATGCGGTCGGCCTCGACCGCGGCACGGCCGGCGGCCGTCAGGGACACCCGCGTGCGGCGGCCGTCGCTGTCGTCGGGGCAGCGGACGACGAGCCCGTCGGACTCGAGCTCACCGAGTGTCTGGCTCATCGACTGCGGCCGCACGTGCTCGGCGCTGGCGAGCTCACTGATGCAGAGCGCGCCCTCGCGCTCCAGACGGCTGAGCACCGCACCCTGCGTGAGCCCGTAGTGGTACTCCGACCGCAGGCGCCGAATCAGGCGGCCGAGGACGGTCCGCAGCTCGGCGGGAAGCCCCACAAGGTCGGTGGTCGGTGTCAACTCCACGTCCGGTTGCACAGCCCGACTATACGGGGAGTTCCAGCGGCGCCGGGGGAGGATGTGAAGGTAGCCTGCGCTGTGTAATACTTGCCTGGTGGCAACTTTGCGGAGCGCTGCCAGGACCCACGACGGGCCGCTGCCGGACAACTACAAATGGATCGCGCTGTCGAACACGACGCTGGCGGTCCTGCTCGCGACACTCGACGGGTCGATCACGATCATCGCGATGCCCGACATCTTCCGCGGCATCCACCTCGACCCGCTGGCCGCGGGCAACAGCTTCTACCTGCTCTGGATGGTGCTCGGGTACCTGATCGTCTCGAGCGTGCTGATCGTCAGCCTCGGCCGGCTCGGCGACATGTACGGGCGCGTGCGCATCTACAACGTCGGCTTCGTGATCTACACGGCGGCCTCGCTGATGCTCACCGTGGTCTGGCTGACGGGCCCCGCGGGTGCGACCTACCTGGTGGTGTTCCGCCTGGTTCAGGGCATCGGCGGGGCCTTCCTGCTGGCGAACTCGGCCGCGATCCTGACCGACGCGTTCCCCGCCAACCAGCGCGGCATGGCGCTCGGGATCAACAACATCGTCGGCGTCAGCGGCATGTTCATCGGGCTCGTGCTCGGCGGCCTGCTGGCGCCGATCAACTGGCGCCTGGTCTTCCTGATCTCGGTGCCGGTCGGCCTCTTCGGCACGGTCTGGGCGTACATGCGCCTGCGCGAGCTCAGCCGGCCGCAGCGCGGAGCCAAGGTCGACTGGCCGGGCAACATCAGCTTCGCGCTCGGCCTTGTCCTGATCATGGCCGCGATCACCTACGGGATCCGGCCCTACGGCCACCACGCGATGGGCTGGACGAGCCCGCGCGTACTGGGCCTGATCGGCGCCGGCGTGGTGTCGCTGATCGCCTTCGCGATCATCGAGCTGCGCACCGAGGACCCGATGTTCCGGCTGCCGCTGCTGCGCATCCGCGCCTTCACGGCAGGCACGTTCTCGACCTTCCTGGCGTCGGTCGCGCGCGGCGGTCTGATGTTCATGCTGATCATCTGGCTGCAGGGGATCTGGCTGCCCCAGCACGGGGTCGATTTCGCCGACACGCCACTGCGCGCCGGCCTCTACATGCTGCCGCTGACGGTCGGGATGCTGTGCTCGGGCCCGACCTTCGGCGTGCTCTCGGACCGCTACGGCGCCCGCGGCTTCGCGACCGGCGGCATGGTCGGGACGGCCCTCGCGTTCGTGCTGCTGTGGCTGCTGCCCACCGACTTCGGCTACCCCGAGTTCGCGGCCGCCCTGTTCTTCATGGGGGTCACCTTCGGGATGTTCGCCTCGCCCAACCGCGCCGCGGTCATGAACAGCCTCCCGCCCGGCGACCGCGGCGCCGGCGGCGCCATGAACCAGACCTTCCAGAACAGCGCCCAGGTGCTGTCGGTCGGGATCTTCTTCTCGCTGATGATCGCCGGGCTCGCGACCAACCTCCCGCACACGCTCACCTCCGGCCTGCACGCCCACGGCGTGCCGCTGAGCACCGCGCAGGCGATCGGCAAGGTGCCGCCCGTCTCGGTCCTGTTCGCCGCCTTCCTCGGTTACAACCCGATCCAGCACCTCGTCGGCAGCCACGTGCTCGGCACGCTGAGCACCCACAGCCAGGCGGTGCTCACGGGCCGCGCGTTCTTCCCGCAGCTGATCGCATCGCCGTTCCGTGACGGCCTGCACACGGCCTTCGCGTTCGCGATCATCGCCTGCCTCGTCGCGGCGGGCGCCTCGGCCCTGCGCGGCGGTGTCTACCACCACACCGAAGCGCAGACGCCCGTTGGTCAGGATCCCGATGCTGTGGATCCCACCGCTCCGGAACCGGCCGACGCCGCCGACGCATCGGTCGCCCGCGCATAGGCCCTTAACGCACTGCGTGGCTGCGGCGAAGGGCGTGTTGCGACTGCATTAGCCTGACTGCAAAGTGGTCCGGTTCGCCCTAAATTGTGCTTCAAGTCTCTAACCATGGAGGAGGACGCCACAGTGCGTAACTCAATCAAGCGAACCGCTTGGTCAGTCGGTCTGGCCACGGCCGGTATCGCAGCGATCGCGGGGCCCATCGCGGGCAGCGCGAGCGCGAAGCACACGGCTCACGCCGCGGCTGGCAAGTCGATCACCCTGCTCTCGGGCCCCGGCCCTCAGTCGCTCGATCCGAGCCTGGACTACACCACGCAGGGCTCTGAGATCAACTGGGAGGTCTACACCGGCCTCACCACCTACAAGCACGGCAGCGGGCTGACCGGCACGGAGCTTCAGCCGGGCCTGGCCACCGCGCTTCCGAAGATCAGCGCCGGCGGCAAGACCTACACGGTCACGCTGCGCAAGGGCCTGAAGTACTCCAACGGCGACCCCGTCAAGGCGAGTGACTTCGTGACCACGATGGAGCGTTCGCTGACGATCCCGTGGGGCGGCGTGTCGGCCTTCGTGACCCCGTACGTCAAGGGCGCCGCGGCTTACGCTGCGCACAAGGCCAAGTCGATCTCGGGCATCACGGCCAACGACGCCACCGGCAAGATCGTGATCCACCTGACGCAGGCGTACGGCCCGTTCGCGAACGTGCTGGCCTTCCCGGCGTTCGGCCTGCAGGACCCGAAGACCATGACCACGCCGTACAAGGTCCAGGCGAGCAACCCGCCCGCCGGCGCCGGTCCGTACATGGTCCAGAACATCAACATCGGCAACACGTTCAACGTGGTTCCGAACCCGAACTGGCCGGGCCTCCCGGGCATCCCGAAGGCGACCGTCTCCGTCACGGAGAAGATCGACTCCAACGTCAACGCCAACGCGCTGTCGGTGCTGAAGAACTCGAGCGAGGTCTTCGACTGGGCCGACACGATCCCCGGCGGCGACCTGGCGCAGGTTCAGCACAGCGGTAGCTACAAGCTCATCGACCTCGGTGGCTCGGTGTACTACTTCTTCCTGAACGCGTCCAAGGCTCCGTTCAACAACCAGGATGCGCGTGAGGCGGTTGTGACCGGCCTCAACGAGGCGGGCTTCTCGCGCCTCGGCTCGGGCACCCTGACCCCCGCCTGCTTCTTCCTCCCGCCCGGCATCCCGGGTCACCCGAAGGCAAAGTGCCCGCTGGCCAACCCGGCCACCGGCAACCTGGCGAAGGCCAAGCAGCTGCTCCAGAAGTCCGGCCAGGCCAACGTGCCGATCACCGTTTACGGTGAGGAGCGCTCGCCGCGTCTGCAGTGGGAGCAGGCCTACGTTCAGGAGCTGAAGACGATCGGCTTCAAGAACGTGCAGCTCAAGGAGGTCGCGGACTCGAACTACTTCACCGTCATCGGTGAGTCCAAGAAGATCGACCCGCAGACCGGTTTCGCCGACTGGAACGAGGACTTCCCGAACCCGGTCGACTTCTACGGAGTTCTGCTCGACGGTCATGCAATCCAGACCACGAGCAACGAGAACTTCGGCCAGACCAACGACCCGTACATCAACAACCAGGTCGCGAAGCTGGGCACCACCCCGACGACGGAGATCACCAAGGTCGCGTCGCAGTGGCAGAAGCTCGACGAGTACGTCGCCAAGCACGCGTACGCCGCCGTGTTCGGCTATCAGGCGTTCCCGTTCTTCACCTCGAAGAACGTCTCGGTGAAGTACACCAACTCGATCTACGGCTGGGATCTGCTGGGCCTCTCGGTCAAGTAAGGACTCGGTTCGGTTGTAATCGCAGTACCCCGGGGACGGGACAGGCAGTAGCCTGTCCCGTCCCTTCTTTTTCCAATGTCTGCACTCGGAAGCGAACTATCAGCTGAACTGCCGGCGCCCATCGAGGGATCGACCGATCAGGATCTGCCCGCCGGCGTCGGCCCGTACCGGCTCGCGTGGCGGCGGCTGCGCCGCAACAAGGTCTCGCTGTTCTTCGGCGTCGTCTTCATCCTGATCGTGATCCTGTGCCTGCTGGCGCCGGTCTACTCGCAGAGCATCGCCCACATCGGGCCCAACACGGGCAACCTCACGGGCACGATCAAGGTCGGCGGCAAGACCGAGTACATCCTCAGCCTCACGGGCATCCCGATCGGGCCGACCTGGGACATCCACCATTACTTCCTCGGCGCCGACACCAACGGCCGTGATGTCGCCGTGCGCATGCTCTACGGTGGCCGCAGCTCGCTCGAGATCGGCGCCGTAGCGACGCTGATCACGATGGTCATCGGCGTCACGCTCGGGATCATCGCCGGCTACTTCCGCGGCTTCGCCGACGGCCTCATCAGCCGTTTCACCGATCTGGTCTGGTCCTATCCGGTGCTGCTGCTCGGGATCACGCTCGGAACCGTCCTCAACGTTCAGGGGCTTGGGCCCTTCCATTCCACGACGCTGCTCTCGACGGCGCTGGTCGTCGGCTTCGTCTTCTTCCCGTATGTGTTGCGGCCGGTGCGGGCGCAGGTGCTGACGCTGCGTGAGCGCGAGTTCATCGACGCGGCCCGTCAGCAGGGGCTCGGTGGCCTGCGGATCATGTTCGGCGAGCTGCTGCCGAACCTCGCCTCGACGATCATCGTCTTCATCCCGCTGGTCCTCGCCAATGCGATCCTGAGCGAGGCGGCGCTCAGCTTCCTCGGCGCGGGCGTGCAGGCCCCCAATTCCACCTGGGGCACGGACATTGCGTTCGGCCTCACCGATTTCCCGGCCGCCTTCCACACCGTGCTGGCGCCCGGCATCATGCTCGTGCTCACGGTGATGTCGGTCAACATCTTCGGTGACGGCCTGCGCGACGCGCTCGACCCCCGCTCCAAGGCGGCCGTCTGATGGCACGCTTCGTCACCCGCCGCGTGATCACGATGGTCCTGATGATCTTCGCGATCTCGATCGTCACCTTCCTGCTGTTCATCGTCGTGCTGCCGGGCGGCAGCCCGGCACAGCAGATCGCCGGGCGCCTCTCGACGCCCGCGGAGGTGCACCTGATCAGCGTCCGCTACGGCTTCGACAAGCCGATCTGGGTCCAGTACGTCAAGACGATGGGCAACATCTTCACGGGCAAGGCCTTCTCCTACTCGCAGGGCTTCAACGTGCTCTCCCAGATCGGGAAGGCTGCGCCCGCGACGATCTCACTGGCGCTCGGTGCCGGGCTCTTCTGGCTGTTCGCGTCGATCGCGCTCGGCACGCTGGCGGCGGTCCGCTCGGGCAAATACACCGACAGGGTGCTGACGGTGCTCTCGATGGTGGGTGTGTCGATGCCGGTCTTCGTGCTCGGCAACGTGCTGATCGTCTATCTCGGCTACAAGGCGAGCCTGATCCCGCTCGGGGGTTACGTCCCCTTCCACCAGAACCCAATCAGCTGGGCCTGGCATCTGCTGGCGCCGTGGTTCACGCTCTCGGTCCTCTTCATCGGCTTCTATTCGCGCGTCCTGCGTGGGTCGATCCTCGACGCGATGGGCGAGGACTACGTCCGCACTGCCCGCGCCAAGGGCCTGTCCGAGCGCAAGGTGCTCGTCAAGCACATCCTGCGGATGAGCCTGCTGCCGATCATCTCGCTGTGGGGGCTTGACCTCGCCCAGGTGATCGGCGGCGGCGCGATCCTCACGGAGACGGTCTACAACCTGCACGGCATCGGCCAGCTCGCCGCCCAGTCGATCGGCAATTTCGACACGGTCACGCTGCTCTCGATCGTGATGATCACGGCGTTCTGTGTTGTGGTCATCGGCGCGATCGTCGACGTGGTCTACGCCCTGCTCGACCCGAGGATCAGGCTGGCATGAGCGACGCGCTGCTCGAGATCGACGAGCTCAAGGTCGGCTTCGACACCGATGAGGGCCGCGTCCAGGCCGTTGACGGCGTGTCGTTCAGCGTCGGCCGTGGCGAGGTGGTGGCCGTCGTCGGCGAGTCGGGCTCCGGCAAGTCCGTCACCGGGATGACGCTGATGGGGCTGACGCGCGGCCCGAACGCGCACATCGCGGGCAGCGCCAAGCTCGACGGCCAGGAGCTGCTGAAGATGTCGGGCGAGGAGCTGCGCAGGATCCGCGGCAATGACATCGCGATGATCTTCCAGGACCCGATCAGCTCGCTGAATCCCGTGTACCGGGTCGGGAGCCAGATCGTCGAGCAGATCCGCACCCACCACCCGCAGACCAGCAAGGCCGACGCGATGGCGCAGGCGGTCGAGCTGATGGAGCGGGTCGGCGTTCCGCGCGCGGCCGAGCGCCTGCGCTCGTACCCGCATGAGTTCTCCGGCGGCATGCGCCAGCGCGTGATGATCGCGATGGCGCTCTCCTGCTCCCCGAAGCTGCTGATCGCCGACGAGCCGACGACCGCGCTGGACGTGACGATCCAGGCCCAGATCCTCGACGAGCTGCGCAAGCTGCGCAGCGAGACCAACGCCGGAATCATCCTCGTCACCCACGACCTCGCCGTGGTCGCCGACATCGCCGACCGCGTCGTCGTCATGTACTCCGGGCGCGTCGTCGAGCAGGGCAGCCTCGACGACCTCTTCTACAACCCGCAGCACCCCTACACGTGGGGTCTGCTCGGGTCGATCACGCGCGTCGACCGTGACCGCGGCACGCGCCTGCCGGCGATCGCCGGGATGCCGCCGTCACTGCTGGCCACACCGAAGGGCTGCCACTTCCAGCCGCGCTGCCCGCACGCCTTCGAGAAGTGCGGCGAGGTGCCGGAGCTGGTCGCGCGCCTCCCCGACGCGCCCGGCCACCTCGATCGCTGCTGGCTCTACCCGGAGCCCAAGCGCGAGCTGCGGCTCGTCGACGGCCAGATCGGCCTGGCCGCGCCGGCCGGCCCGGTGATCGCATGACCGAGCCCGGAGAGGGCATGCCCGAGCCCGCAGAGCCCGTGGGCGAGCCGGTGAACGGTGGCCAGGCGGTGAACGGTGGCCAGAGAGATAAGCGCGCGACCGAGCTGATGACGGTCGATCACCTGCGGGTGCTGTTCCCCGTCAAGTCGGGACTGATCATCGACCGCACGGTCGCGAACGTGCACGCGGTCGACGACGTCTCGTTCACGATCAACGAGGGCGAGACGCTCGGCGTCGTCGGCGAGTCGGGCTGCGGCAAGACGACGCTGATACGCACGCTGGTGCGGCTGATCGACCCGACCGGCGGCGAGATCAAGTTCCGCGACGCCGACATCACCAAGGCCCGCCGCCGCGAGATGCAGCCGATCCGGCGCGAGATGCAGATGGTCTTCCAGGATCCGCAGGCGTCGCTGAACCCGCGCAAGCGGATCAGCCAGATCCTGGCGACACCGCTGAAGCTCCGCGGCGTCCCCTCCGATCAGGTCGAGGCCGAGAGCCGCAAGCTGCTCGAGCGAGTGGGCCTGCGGCCCGAGCACCTCAGCCGCTTCCCGCACGAGTTCTCCGGCGGCCAGCGTCAGCGCATCGGCATCGCCCGCGCGCTCGCGATCGGCCCCAAGCTGATCCTGCTCGACGAGCCCGTCTCGGCGCTCGACGTCTCGATCCAGGCCCAGGTCATCAACCTGCTCGACGAGCTCCAGGACGACCTCGGCCTCAGCTACGTGTTTGTGGCCCACGACCTCAGCGTCGTGCGCCACGTCTCCGACCGCATCGCCGTCATGTACCTCGGCAAGATCATGGAGCTCTCGCCCTCGGAGGAGCTCTACACCAAGCCGATCCACCCATACACGTCGCTGCTGCTCAGCGCGATCCCGATCCCGGACCCGGCCGAGAACCGCGCCCGCACCCGCACGACCGTCACCGGCGAGGTCCCCAGCCCGATTGACCCGCCCAAGGGCTGCCGCTTCGCCAGCCGCTGCCCGCGCGCGAGCGACATCTGCCGCTCCGTCGAGCCCCAGCTGACCGAGTACGCGGACGGCCACCTGGCCGCCTGCCACCACCCGCAGAACATCACGGCCGCAGAGCTCGCCTCGGCCAAGCGCTCGGATCACAGCCCGCAGAACGCGGGCGATCAGATGCCGACGCTGCCGGCCCAGCAGGCTGCCTGAGGCACATCGCCCCGGTAGGCTGGGGCCATGCGCTACCCAGGCGAGTGGGAGCCGCACGAGCGGACGATCATGGGCTGGCCCTGCCGCACGGAGCTGTGGGGGCCGGGGCTCGAGCAGGCGCGGGCCGATTACGCCGAGGTGGCCAACGCGATCGCCGACTTCGAGGATGTGACGATGATCGCGGGCTCGGCCGAGGATGCGCGGGCCGCAAGGGGGGCCTGTACCAGTCGGGTCGCGATCGTGGAGTTGCCGATCGACGACTCCTGGCTGCGTGACAGCGGCCCGATCTACGTCGTCGACGACGCGGGCGGGCGTCTCGCCAACCATTTCGGCTTCAACGCCTGGGGCGAGAAGTTCCCGCCCTGGGATAAGGACGCCGCGATCGGCGCGCTGATCGCGCGCGAGCTCGGTGACGAGGTGCGCCCGGTGCCGATGGTGCTCGAGGGCGGCTCGGTGATCAGCGACGGCGCCGGCGCGATCATCACCACAGAGCAGTGCCTGCTGGCGAAGAACCGCAACCCGTCACTGTCGCAGAGCGCGATCGAGGAGCTCCTGGTGGAGTACCTCGGCGCCGAGCGGATCGTCTGGCTGGGCCAGGGACTGGTCGAGGATCGCGATACGGACGGGCACGTCGACCTGATCGCCGCGGTCACGCCCGACCGGCGCGTGCTCGTGCAGACCGTGCCGGAGCGTAACCCCAACCACGAGAACTGCGCGGAGAACGTGGAACGGCTGCACGATGCCGGGTTCGAGACGATCGCCGTCCCGCACCTCCCCTACGCGGATGTCGCCGGCGAGCGCGTTGCTGCCGGATACCTGAACCTCTACGTGTGCAATGGTGCGGTGATCGTGCCGGTGACCGAAGCCGAGTACGACGAGGAGGCGCTCGCGATCATCGCCGGCGCCTTCCCCGGGCGCGCTGTCGTGCCGGTCCCGGGAGCGACGCTCGCCTACGGCGGCGGTGGTCCGCACTGCATCACCCAGCAGGTCCCGGCGACATGAGCACGGACTACCTCGTCAAGGTTGCGGACGCGATCCCGGAGTCGCCGGCGCGCACCCGCGGGAGCGAGCGTGCGCCGCTGCGGCTCGGTCTCGTGCAGCAGCGCTGGCGCGCGGACGCGGCCGAGCACGAGCAGGCGCTCGCCGAGGGCATCGCGCTCGCGGCGGCGGAGGGCGCGCGGATCGTCTGCCTGCAGGAGCTGACGCTGTCCCCGTACTTCGCGATCACGCCTGAGGGCCCGGCACAGCTGGGCGTCGAACCCGACTCGCTCGATGACGGGCCGACCGTGAGCTTCGCCCGCCGCGCCGCCGCCGCCTCCGGCGTCTATGTGCACGCCTCGCTGTTCGAGCGTGCCGACCG
>Ga0123356_10005116_pt1 | contig 13439 bp, 11 predicted proteins | sample TergutEmb28metaG_2_FD_92546 | JGI IMG/M metagenome (GOLD analysis project Ga0123356, IMG submission 92546) | Embiratermes neotenicus P3 segment gut microbial communities from Petit-Saut dam, French Guiana - Emb289 P3 | ecosystem: Host-associated > Arthropoda: Insects > Digestive system > Gut ... | reverse complement strand
TCGATGATCCGCACATTAGGCTTGTGACTAGAACGCTTGTTTCGCCCCGGCGACTTTTTCGAGGATCTGCTCGCCGACTTTGTCCAGACGAAAGGTTTCACGATCTGCAATGCGGTGGTCCGGGTATTCTGTGATGGCGTATTGCAGCCACGGCGCCCTTTGCCGGAGGCAAAGGGCCTCGAATGAGCTCAACCATCCTTCGAGACGCGATGCATTGCATCACTCCTCAGAGGAGCAGGTCCTAACTGTTCGCCGCCATTCTGAGGCTCTGCCTTAGGCTTAGGAGTTGCGTTTTCCGCGCGTGCCGTCAAAACCCCGCGAGCACGACCTTGCCAACCGCGCCGCCCGACTTCAGGAACCTCATTGCCCGCATGAGATTGGCGGGGTCGATGCGCCCGTAGTTCTCCCTCATGGTGGAGCGAACGCGCCCGGAATCGACGAGATCGGCGACGTCGTTCAGGAGCCTGTGCTGCGCCTCGATGTCTGCGGTCTGAAGCAAGGGTCGCGTGAACATCAGCTCAAAATGAATGGACACGCTCTTCGACCTGAAGACGAAAAGATCGACGGATTCGGCGTTGATCAGAGCGACGCGTCCCTGCGGCGCGATCAATTCGGCGAGATCGGCGATGAGGCCGCCAATGGGCGCCGTCGCGAAGATGAAAGCGGGGCCGCTGCTGAAACCAAGCGCCGCGACCTGCGGCCCAAGCGGCTTCCTGTGGTCGACGACGTGATGTGCGCCCATTTCCTTTGACCATTGCACCGTCTCCGGCCTTGACGCGGTCGCGATGATCGTAAGATCGGTCAATTGCCGCGCCAACTGAATGGCGATCGAACCGACCCCGCCGGCGCCGCCGAGGATCAGGATCGCGCGCGCCGCGCCTGGAACGGGCTTGGCGACATCGAGCCGGTCGAACATCGCTTCCCAAGCGGTGATCGAGGTCAGGGGCAAAGCCGCCGCCGCGGCGAAATCGAGCGTGCGCGGCTTGCGGCCGACGATTCGTTCGTCGACGAGATGAAATTCCATGTTCGCGCCAGGACGACCGACGCTGCCGGCGTAAAACACTTCGTCTCCCGGCTTGAAAAGCCGCGCCTCTCGTCCGGCTTCGACGACCACGCCGGCGGCGTCGTAGCCGACCACCTTGATCGTGTCGGCGCTCGGAGAGCCACCGGGGCCTCCGCCGCTCGCCACTTTGTAGTCGACGGGATTGACAGAAACCGCGCGCACCTCGACAAGAAGATCGCGACCTTGCGGCGTGGGCTTCGGGATGTCGAACGCCTCGAGGTGATCGAGCTCCGGGCTCGCCTTGCGATATCCGATCGCCAGCATCTCATCCGCCTCCAAGTCTTCACCGCTCACGCGCAAAACTAACCGGCGTCGACATGTTTGGCGAGCGAAGCTCAACCGGCGGGCTTGAGCGCCTCGCTCAGTCCAAGCGCCGATCTCATGAGCCGGTCGCGCAAGCGAATGGGGAGCCGCGACATCATCACGAGCGCGCCGGCGCCTTTGCCGACCACGACTCTTGGTTTCGACCGGCGACGCGAAAGCGCCGCGATGACCGCGCTGACGACAACCTCGGGATCGTCCGCTCCCGACTTTTCGAACGCGCGCTCCATCGCGGCGATCGCAGGCCGATAGCGCCGCTCGACGTCGGGGCGTTGCGCGAGCCATTCGTCGCGCGCCCCTCTCGACGTTGCGAAGATGCCGGTCCTCATCGCGACCGGTTCGATCAGGACGACGTTGACGCCGAGCGGCGCGAACTCCTGTCGCATCGCGTCGTTGAACGATGCGAGGGCCGCTTTCGATGCGGCTATGGGCCCATAAAAAGGCGGCGTCAGATGAGCCGAGATGGCTCCGATATTGACCACCGTCCCCCGCGCCTTGGCGATGAGCGGCAACAACGCCTGGGTCAAAGCGACAGGGCCGATCACATTCACCTCGAATTGGCGACGGATCGCCTGAGGCGTGACCGCTTCGAGCGGTCCCTCGACAATGATCCCCGCCATGTTCACAAGGCCCGTGAGTCGGCTGGTTCCGACGATCGTCGGGATATCACGATACGCCGCCTCGACGGACCGCGGATTGTCGAAATCGAGCCGCACAGCCTCCACGCGACCGGGCCCGTTCGGGATGTTGACGCGGGCGGGATCGCGGGCCATCGCAATCACGTTGCGGCCGTCCCTCGCGATGCGTTCGACGAGCGCCTTGCCCATTCCGGCGCTCGCGCCGGTGACGACAGTCCATGTTGGAGCGGGACCGGGCTGCATCGTGAACCTCTTTTAGTTTGCCGCTTGGCGGCTCGCGATTAATATGAAGGCTCCTTCGGCTTCAGGGAATTCGCTTTCGTGTCTGCAATCGCGCAATCCCCTCTAAGGCCCAGAAAACTGCCGGTTCAGGTGCGCTCCGAGACGACCGTGCTCGCGATCTGCGAAGCGAGCATTCAGGTTTTGCTATCGGTCGGCTACCGCAAGCTCACGACCATTCGCGTCGCGGAACGGGCAGGCGTGTCGGTCGGCACGCTCTATCAATATTTCCCTAATCGGCAGGCGCTCATCCGTACTGTGCTCGAGCGCTATCTCGCGGAGATGTCCGCTTCGATCGAGGCGGATTGCCAAAAGCTGAGAGGGCGCCCGCTCGACGAAATCGCCACCGGGATGGTGGACGCGATGATCGCTGCGAAGTGGCGGCGGGACAAATTGTCGCGCGCCATGCACGAGCCGCTCTTCGAGGTCGGTGGAGCCGAGCTTGTGCGCGCTTCGGCGGCCAAAGGCGCCGCGCTCGTCGCCGGTCTGTTGAGAAGCTGCTCCGAGATTGTCGCCGACGTCGAACCGCTCGCCGTGTTTCTCGTGATGGCGTGTACCTCGATGCTCCAGGCCGCCTTCATCGAATACGCGGCCGACAAGGAGACGATTCGCGCGCACATGCACGCCATGGTGCGCGGCTATCTGCGCGAGATGCGCGCGCGTTGACGGGCGGGATCGGCAGCGAGCCAATCCGCGCCGCTATGGTTCGGGCGGCCGCTACGCCTCGTTCAACCCGACACCGCGTTCGGCGAGAAACGCGATACCCTTGGCCGTGAGCTCGAAGGCAGAGCCTGGATGGTCCGAGATCGCCTGCACGTAACCTCCGGACATGAGCGCCTCCAAATCACGTCTCTGATCGCTGCTGGAGTTGGAATGGTCATGTTCCTCGATAGCGCAGAGCAGCGCGACTTGAGAGTTCGTCAGATCGTCAGACATTCCGCGCCCCTCCATTGTCGTCTAGGCATCCTACCCGATCGCCCATCAGGCTTGCATTGCCGCCGGCCTGGCCCGACCGGAGCAGGCCTCAGGCAGGGCAAAACTGATAGTCTTCAACTATCTTTCCAGAATCGGAGATGACGACGAACTCAAGAAATTTTCCAAGAATAGCATCTCCGTTAGCCCTCAGCATCTCTAAATAGAACGTGACAACGCTGCCTTCACGGCGAGCGCCGGACGCCGCGCGGAAACGATTTCCAGCCTCGCGCGCACGAAATTCGTTATGGGAACTCAAGAACTCGCGGTTCAAGCTCCTCGTGGCCGGTCGCTTGAGTGAGCGTCGGCGTAGTGTTCATCGTTCGGAACCCGGAGCTCGGCCATCTGTCGTTTTCGGTTTTTTTGGGATTCCGCTCGTTCCATACGGCCTCATATCGATCGGCAAGCTGGTTCAGATCCATCTGAAGCTCCTCGCTCGCGTCCGGATATTCGCGGAGAGCACGCAAGCCCCTCCGCGCTGCAGTCGGGCAGATTGTTGAATTGAGAGGCGATCCATGACGCGCGAGGTCAAAACGACGTCGCCTTCCCTATCGGAATCATCCGATCGCCATCAGGCTCGCGTTGCCGCCGGCCGCGGCGGTGTTGGCGGCGGTCGCGCATTCCTCGACCAGGTCGGCAAGGTTGTAATCCTCGCCGGCGGCCAGGCGGGCGCTGGACAGCGCCTGGAGTCGCACAATTGGCCCGGCGCGGCTCGCGAGCTTGCGCAACGCCTCTGACGTCGCCGCCTCGTCGCCTTCGAGAAGGGCGAAGGCGAGGGCAGGCGCGTTCAATGGGTCCTCGACATGTGAGATCCGGGGGGCGACGTCCGCCGGCAATGCCGAAAGGGCGCGGCTGGCGAGCGCGGCGGCGACCACCGCGTCATTCCCGGTCGCTAAGATCGCGCCGATCTGAATGAGGAGGCCGCTTTCGCTCGCAGCGGCCGCCGCAATCCGCCCGCGCCGCCGAAGCGTGTAGACGTTGCGCTCGCCGACCGGGCCTTTAAGCTCGGCGCGCGCGCCGAGGGGCGATCGCGCCATCATTCCCACGCAACGCTCGGCCTCGACGCTGCGCCCGTGAGCGGCGAGCCAGTCGCCATAGGCGCGAATGGCCGCTGTCGGGGCGCTCCCTTCGACGCCCTCTAGCGCGCTCGACGCCGGCTCTGCGGTGAGGCGCGATAGATAGAGCGGGCCGCCCGCCTTAGGCCCTGTGCCCGAGAGCCTCGAGCCGCCGAACGGCTGCACGCCGACCGTCGCCCCAATGATATTGCGGTTGATATAAATGTTGCCGACATCGATGCGTTCAACGACACGCGCGATTGTCTCGTCGATGCGGGTGTGCAGGCCAAAGGTGAGGCCGTAGCCAGCGGCGTTGACGTCATCAATCAGTTTGTCGAGCGCGTCCCGCCTGTATCGCAGCACATGCAGCACCGGCCCGAATACTTCACGCTCGACATCTGCGATCTTGTTCACTTCGATCAGTGTCGGAGCCACGAATGTGCCGCGCTGAGCGCTCTCGCCCAGCGGCGTTTGTGTCGTCTCGTGGCCTCGGCCGCGCATTTCTGCGATATGGCCCACGATCGCTTCGCGCGCCTCCGCAGTGATGACCGGGCCGACGTCGACCGAGAGCGACCGCGGATCGCCGACCTCGAGCTCGGCCATCGCGCCCTTGACCATCGCGAGCATGCGGTCGGCGACATCCTCCTGAAGGCAGAGAATGCGCAAAGCCGAACAGCGCTGCCCGGCCGAATCGAACGCCGACGACATGACGTCGGCGACGACCTGCTCGGCGAGCGCGGAGGAATCGACCACCATGGCGTTAAGCCCTCCGGTCTCGGCGATGAGGGGTAGCGGCGCGCCGCGGCGCGTGAGTCGGCCAGCGAGCTCCTTTTCGATCAACCGGGCGACCGGCGTCGAGCCGGTGAAGACGACCCCTTGCACGCGCGCATCTGCGACCAGCGCCGCACCGACTTCGCCGGCGCCCGGCACGAGCTGAAGCGCATCGCGCGGTATGCCGGCCTCATGCAGCGCGCGCACTCCTTCCGCGGCGATGAGCGGCGTCTCTTCGGCTGGCTTGGCGATCACGGAATTGCCCGTCGCCAGCGCGGCGGCGACTTGGCCCGTGAAGATCGCAAGCGGAAAGTTCCAGGGACTGATGCAGGCGACGAGACCGAGCGGGGCAGGGGAGCCGGGAAGCAAGGTGCGCGCCGCCTCATGCGCATAATAGCGCAGGAAGTCGGCGGCCTCGCGCACTTCCGCAACCGCATTGGCGTAAGACTTGCCGGCCTCGCGCACGATGAGGCCGACGAGGAGATCGTTCCGCCCTTCAAGGAGGTCGGCCGCGCGACGAAGGACGGCTGCGCGCTCGTTGGGCGCGATCGCAGCAAAGGCGGAAGCCGCGCGGTCGCCGATGGCGATGGCTTCCGCGATTTCGTGAGCGCGCGCGTGCCGCACAAAGCCGACGACGTCGCTAAGGTTCGCGGGGTTCTTGACCGCCTCGCCCGGCTCGTCGTCTGCTGCGCGCGGCGGAAAGGCGCGCCAGGAGGTCTTAGCGCTCGTGCTCAGTCCGGCGGCAAGCTTGGCCAAGCGGCTCTCGTCGGAAAAATCGAGCCCGCGCGAGTTGACGCGGTCCGGCGCATAGAGGTCGCGCGGCGCCGCGATCCTGTCGTGCGGCGCCCCGAGTGGTTGGATCGCGCGGGCGACCGCAACCGGGTCGGCGGTGAGATCGTCTAGGGCCACGCTCGCATCGGCGATGCGATTGACGAACGAGGTGTTGGCGCCGTTCTCAAGCAGCCGGCGAACGAGATAGGCGAGCAGGGTCTCGTGCGAGCCGACCGGCGCGTAGACGCGGCACGGCCGGCTGAGCTTGTCCCGCCCGACCACCTCCTCGTATAGCGGTTCGCCCATCCCATGCAGGCACTGGAATTCGTACTGACCGCGATAGAAATCGGGGCCCGCGAAGACGAGCACGGACGCGAGCGTCTGCGCGTTGTGAGTGGCGAATTGCGGATAGACCGCGTCCGGCGCGGCGAGCAAGTTGCGCGCGCAAGCAAGGTAGCTCACGTCGGTGTGAACTTTGCGCGTGAACGCCGGAAAGCCGTCGAGGCCGTCGAGCTGCGCGCGCTTGATCTCTGAATCCCAATAGGCGCCCTTGACCAGGCGGATCATCAACCGGCGGCGCGAACGGCGGCCAAGATCGATCAACCAGTCGACGACCGCAAAGCAGCGTTTGCCATAGGCCTGGATGACGAAACCGAGGCCGTTCCAGCCTCTAAGATCGGGGTCGAGCGAAAGCGCTTCCAGGATGTCGAGCGAGAGATCGAGTCTGTCGGCCTCCTCGGCGTCGATGTTGAAGCCGATGTCGTAGGACTTGGATAGCGCCGCCAGCCTCTTCACGCGCGGCAGCAACTCGTTCATCACGCGAGCGCGCTTGATGCGCTGATAGCGGGGGTGGAGCGCCGAGAGCTTGATCGAGATTCCCGGCCCCTCGTAGATGCCGTGACGATTAGACGCCCGGCCGATGGCGTGGACGGCGCGCTCGTATTCATCGAGATAGCGCGCCGCGTCCTCGGCGGTGGTCGCCGCTTCGCCCAGCATATCGTAGGAGAACGCAAAGCCGCGGGCCTCGCGCTCGCGGCTGTTCTCCAGCGCCTCCTCGATCGTGCGGCCGGTGACGAACTGTTCGCCCATGAGCCGCATGGCGACGTCGACGCCGGCGCGGATGATCGGCTCGCCGCTGCGCGCGATGAGGCGAGTGAGCGCCGCTGACAGGCCCTGCTCGCTGGTCGTCGTCACGAGCCGGCCGGTCAGAACGAGGCCCCAGGTCGCCGCGTTGACGAACAAGGACGGGCTATGGCCGATATGCGCGCGCCAGTCGCCCGGCGCGAGCTTGTCGCGGATGAGCGCGTCGCGGGTCGCGGCGTCGGGAATGCGCAAGAGAGCCTCGGCGAGGCACATCAGCGCCACCCCCTCCTGGCTCGACAGCGAATATTCGTGGATGAGGCCTTCGACGCCGCTCGAGCGCGTCTTCGCGCGAAGCTTCACAACGAGCGCGCGCGCAAGCGCTTCGATGCGCGTGGCCTCTTCGGCGCTTGCTGTCGCGCGCGCAAGCAGCGCCGGCACGCACTCGGGCTCGGGGACCCGGTAGGCGGCGGTGATCGCGCTCCTCAGCGGCGTTTGCGTCATGACCTCGGAGCGGAACGCGGCGAAAATGTCGACGTCGTCGGTCATGTCAGGCTCCGGGAGGCCATTCCGAGCTCGTGTAGCGGCGCCGAAGGCGACCGAGCGGATCTTATTCTCGTGAAGGACGTTTTGCCTATGCCGTCGAATGCGATGGCTGTGACCCGCGATCTTGCTGCTTTCATTCGCGCCTGTTGCGAGCGATCTTACATAGCGGGCGAACGTTCGAACGTGAGGATCAGCCATGCGCATAGTCGGCTTTGCCGGGTGGAGCGGAGCGGGCAAGACGACGCTCATCGTCAAGCTTATCCCTGAGCTCAACCGCAGGGGCTTGAGCGCCTCGACGATCAAACACGCCCACCACAATTTCGATCTCGATCAGCCGGGTAAGGATTCTTACGAGCATCGCGCCGCGGGCGCGGCAGAAGTGCTAGTCGCTTCCGCCAATCGGGTCGCGCTGATGCGGGAGTTGCGTGGTTCGCCCGAACCGTCGCTCGCCGATTTGTTGCGCCTGCTCAAGCCCGTCGACCTCGTCCTGGTAGAAGGCTTCAAGCGCGATCCTTATCCTAAGATCGAGATCTTTCGCGCAGCCAACGGCAAGCCGCCGATGTATCCCAACGACCCGGACGTGGTCGCGCTGATCAGCGACGCCGTCGAGCCGACCGCCCCTCTGCCGCAAGCCTCGATCGACGACATCGCCGCCGTAGCCGATCTTGTGCTCGCGCATGCTCAGCCGTACGCTGCGGTTCTTGCCCGCTTTGACAAGCGTTCGTAACCGCCGAACTTTCGCCGTTTTGTGTCTCGTATTCCACGGGTGCGACAAAGCCGTCGACGCTGACGGGACATGGAACTGAAGGATGAGCGACGCGACGGCGCCGGCCTTAAGTCGGCGAAGATTGTTCGAGATCATCGGCGCGAGCGTAGGCGGCGCGGCCGCGTATCATGCGATGGCTCGCCTTGGATACGCGGCGGAATCGCCTTACCGCGGGCCGATCAAGCTCGAGGGCGACCCCAAGGGCGCGTCGGTCGTCATTCTGGGCGCCGGCCTCGCCGGAATGACGGCCGCGATCGAACTTGAGCGCGCGGGCTATAGCGTGAGCGTGCTCGAATTCAACTCTCGTCCGGGCGGACGCAACTGGACGCTCCGAGGCGGCGACGTCTACACCGAGCTCGGCGGAGGGAGGCAGGCATGCGAGTTCGATGCGGGCCTCTATCTCAATCCGGGACCGTGGCGTATTCCTTATCATCACTATGCAATCCTCGACTATTGCCGCCGCTTCGGGGTCGAGCTCGAGCCGTTCATCCAGCTCAATCACAACGCTTATCTGCATTCAGCCAACGCGTTCGACGGCAAGCCGCAGCGTATCCGCGACGTCAAAGCCGATTATGATGGAGGCGTCGCCGAACTCCTGGCGAAAGTCACAAAAAAGGGCGCGCTCGACAACGCGGTGTCGAAGGAGGATCAAGAGATTCTGCTCGAATCGCTGCGGTCGCTCGGCGCGCTCGACAAGGACTTTCGCTACCGGGCGGGCGAGGATTCGGCGGCTCATCGAGGCTATGCGAGGCATCCGGGAGGCGGCCTCAGCGCCGAGCCGATAAGCGGCGACCCGATCGGACTGCACGACATTCTCACGTCGCGCCTGTGGCGCGGCCTGCAGAGCTTTCTGCTCTATGACTTTCAGACCACCATGTTCCAGCCGGTCGGCGGCATGGGCAGGATTGGCGAAGCTTTTGCGCGGCAGATCCCGGATCGCATTCGATACGACGCGAAAGTCGTCGCCATCCGGCAGAATGACGACGGCGTAGCCGTCGAGTTCGTGGACTTGGCGGCAGGCGGGACGGCCCGGGAAGTGAGGGCTGACTGGTGCGTGTGCACGATTCCGCTCAGCATCCTGAGCCAGATCCCGATCAATGTGTCCGAGCGGATGAAGGCGGCGATCGACGCCGTTCCCTACGCGTCGGCGGTGAAATTTGGGCTCCAGTTCTCGCGTCGGTTCTGGGAAGAGGATGAGCATATTTTCGGAGGGATCAGCTACACCGACTTGCCGATCCGCCAGATTTCCTATCCCTCCGCCAATTTCAACGCCGGCGGAAAAGGCGTCCTGCTCGGCGGCTACACATTCGACGGACCGAACTCCTACGAGTTCACGGCGATGGCGCCGGCCGAAAGAGTGAAGCGGGCGGTTGAGTTCGGCGCTCAGATCCACCCGCAATATCTGACCGAGTTCGAGAACGGCGTTTCCGTCGCTTGGAGCCGCGCGCCGTTCACGCTTGGCTGCGCGGGCGACTGGTCCGATGAAGCGCGAAAGGCGCATTACAAGGACCTTTGCGCGATCGATGGCCGAATTGTGCTGGCTGGCGAACACGCCTCCTACATTCCGGCCTGGCAGGAGGGCGCGATCTTGTCGGCGCTGGACGCGATCCAGCGCCTGCACAAGCGGGTGGTCGCATCATGAGACGCATGGCGCTCTGCGGGGCGGTCGTCCTCGCGGCGGTTGGCCCGCCGGCGGCGGCCGGCGACGCCCTGACGAAAAGCCCCGTTATGAGCCACGGTTGGGAGTTCAGCGAGCAGGGCGGAGCGGAGCTTTTCGCCAACGTCTGCGGCGCCTGTCATCAGCCCGATGCGAAAGGCGCGATCGGCGCCGGCGCCTATCCGCCCCTCGCCGAGGACAAGAACCTTGTTTCGACCGACTTTGTGCTGGCTGTGCTGCTTGGCGGGCTGAAGGACATGCCGGCGGTCGGAAGCATGATGAGCGACGCGCAAGTCGCGGATGTCGTCAACTACGTCCGCACCCATTTCGGAAATGCTTATCCCGGCGCGCTCTCGGCTGCGGACGTCGCGGCGGCGAGGCGACGGACGCCGCCGCCGTAGCGTCAAGGCGACGCCGCCTCGCGATCGGCGCCCGACTCGTCCGCTGCCTTCGACTTTGGCGGCTCGAGGGCCGAGGCGACCGCATCATCCACCTGCTCGAGCCAGACGAACGCCAGTTGCTGGCGCACCTCTTCGGGGATGTCTTCGAAGTCCTTCCGGTTGCGCGCCGGCAGCATGACGCGCTTCAAGCCCGCCCGGTGCGCCGCGACCACCTTCTCCTTGATTCCGCCGACGGGCAGCACGAGGCCTCTCAAGCTGATCTCTCCGGTCATCGCAGTGTCGTTGCGGATGGTGCGGTCGGTGAGCAGGGAGACGAGCGCCATGAACATCGCCACGCCCGCGCTTGGGCCGTCTTTCGGCGTTGCGCCGGCCGGCACGTGGATGTGAATGTCGGTCTTCTCGAAGCGCGAAGCGTCAATGCCATAGGAGGCGGCGCGATTCTTGACGATGCTGAGCGCGGCCTGCGCGCTTTCCTTCATCACATCGCCGAGCTGGCCCGTGAGGATCAATCGGCCGCCGCCTGGAATGGCGGTCGCTTCTATGAACAGGATGTCGCCGCCGACCGCCGTCCAGGCGAGGCCTGTCGCCACGCCGGGGATGCTGGTCCGCATCGCCACCTCGTCCTCGAACGGCGGCGGCCCCACAACGCTTTGGAGATCGTCCGCGGAGATCACGATCGGGCCGCTCTCTCCTTCGGCGATCCGCATGGCGGCCTGGCGCAACACCCTGCCGATCTCGCGCTCCAGATTTCGAACGCCAGCCTCCCGCGTATAACGGTCAATGATGGCCCGGATTGTCTCGTCAGAGAGTTCGACTTGCTCCGGCTTGAGGCCGTTGGCGTTCAATTGACGTCGCACAAGGTAGCGGCGCGCAATCTGGAACTTTTCGCTCGCCGTGTAGCCGCTCAGACTGATGATCTCCATGCGATCACGAAGCGGGCCTGGAATGGTGTCGAGCATGTTCGCCGTGGCGATGAACACGACGCGGCTCAAGTCGAACGGCACGCCGAGGTAATTGTCGCGGAACGTGTTGTTCTGCTCGGGATCCAGCACCTCAAGCATCGCCGAGGCCGGGTCGCCCTGGATGCCGGCGCCAAGCTTGTCGATCTCGTCCAGCATCATGACACAGTCACGCGCGCCGGCCTTACGGATTCCTTGAATGATGTTGCCGGGAAGAGCGCCGATATAGGTTCGCCGATGGCCGCGGATCTCCGCTTCGTCGTGCACGCCGCCGAGGCTGACCCGGACGAACTTGCGGTTCATGGCGCGCGCGATCGATTGTCCAAGCGAGGTCTTGCCGACGCCGGGAGGCCCGACAAAACACAGAATCGGCGCCTTGCCGTCCGGCGCGAGCTTGCGAATGGCGAGATATTCGAGAATCCTGCGTTTGATCTTCTCGAGACCGAAGTGATCCTCGTCGAGAATTTGGCGCGCCGCTGCGATGTCGATTGGCGACTCCTGCGGAAGCGCCCATGGCAGGTCCACGAGCCAATCGAGATAGGTGCGCACCATGCCGTACTCGCCCGCGGCCTCGGGCATGCGCTGCAGCCGGCGCAATTCCTTGTGCGCCTGGTCGTTGACCTCCTTGGGCATATGCGCGTTGGTGATCGCCTTATCGAGCTCCGCGATCTCGGCGGACTTTCCTTCGTCCGCCTCGCCGAGCTGGCGCTGAATCGCCGCCATCTGCTCGCGCAACAGGACCTCGCGGTTGCGAGCGTCGAGGGAAGCCTTGGTGTCCCGGCCGATCTCCTGCGAAAGCTTAAGTACCTCGATCCGATGCGCAAGCAGTCGCGACACCCGCTCCATTCGGGCGCCGATGTCCACCGTCTCGAGGATCTCCTGCCTCTCGTCCGGCGTCGCGTCCATGAAGGTCGCCACCAAATCGGCAAGGCCGCCCGGCGAATCGACGGCCTGGATCGTCGCCAGCAATTCATTGGGCGCTTGCGGCAGGAGCTGGATGGCTTCGATCGCCTGACCCTTGAGATGAACGAAACGAGCCTCGATCTCGTTCGACGTCGGAGTCGGCTCGGCGATCCTTTCCGTCCTGGCGACGAAGAACGGCCAACCATTCAGGTAGTCGTCGACCCTAAACCGCTGCTCCCCCTGACAAAGGATATGGTTGGTGCCGTCCGGCGCGGTGATGTAGCGAACGATATTGGCGATCGTTCCCATTCGATGCAAGTCAATCGGGAGAGGGTCGCTGACATCGGCGCTGCGTTGCATCACGATGCCGACCGGCTTTTGCTCCCTCACCGCTCTTTGCGCCGCCAGCACCGAGCGGGGACGCCCTAGAGTGATGGGCAACACGGTCCCGGGAAACAGCACCATGCCGCGCACCGGCACGATGATCAGGACGTCAGGGGGCAAAGGGGGCGAAGGCGTCGAACCCAGGGTTTCTTCGGCGCCGGTCGTGGCGTCAGCCATTTGAGGCCCCCGCTTTCTCCAGCGTAATAAGCAGTGTGCCGTTTGAATCCGACCGGTGGATGGCGCTGTAGCGCCCCGCAGGCAGCCGGATGCGGCGTTCAAACCGGCCTTGCGGCAATTCGAGACGGTGAATGATCGCCGTGCGCATCGCCTCCGGGTAGGTCCGACTTCCCGAGATCAGCAATTCGGCTTGATTGATGACCGCCTTGACCTCGTTGAAGTCGACCCCCGGCAGAGCCATCAGCACGAGCACCGCGCGTTCGGTTTCGAGGACGTCGACCGGAGGCTCCCAGGCGACAGGGGAAGGCGAGCTCGACGGCGGAAAGAACTGCCGATGCATGCGCTCCGCGCGCGCGAGCATCTCGAACGCCTCGGACCACATCCAATAGCTTGGAAATTTTGCTTCCATCGCCTCACCCGACCCGGTAGCCCCGTTTTTTGATCCAGACCCTATCGAACGCTCAATAGCGCAATTTCAGCTCGCATTCACCCCGCGCCTTTGCGTCGTTGTCCGAATTGGAGACGGCCTTTGCGCCAGACGAGGCGCCTCCAAAAGCGGATGGCGGCGGGGTAGGATCGAACGCAGGGGCAATCCGGGCTCGGTTGACGGGGCGCATTTGCGGACGCGACCAGCGGGCCGATGGACGCGAAGGCCGTGCGCAGGGGACGGTTCATGTCGGATTCGTCGATTGAGAT
>Ga0123356_10005115_pt1 | contig 13440 bp, 9 predicted proteins | sample TergutEmb28metaG_2_FD_92546 | JGI IMG/M metagenome (GOLD analysis project Ga0123356, IMG submission 92546) | Embiratermes neotenicus P3 segment gut microbial communities from Petit-Saut dam, French Guiana - Emb289 P3 | ecosystem: Host-associated > Arthropoda: Insects > Digestive system > Gut ... | reverse complement strand
TCGTAATCTATGAACCGGTGGTTGAACATCATCGGTTTATCTATGAAAATATTGCTTTGAACAACATAAACGCTGAGGTCCACGCTGAGGGTATAGGAGACAAAGATAATGAAATATCGGTTGCCTATGATAGAGCTGATAACTGTTTTGGCCTTGAAACTGTGGGATTGCAAAACAAGAACAAGATGACTATTAAAATCAGAGATGTTGCAAGGGTTATTGCTGAGAGTGGGGCAGATGTTGCAAAGATTGATTGTGAAGGTGCAGAAATATCGTTAATTAAGGTGCCTAAAGAAACACTTAGAACACTAGAGTATGTAATAGTTGAAATCCACTATCCTCCGTTAATTAGACAGCGAATAGTTAAGAAATTTAGAGATGCGGGCTTTGTTGTGGATCGTGATAGCGGCGAGGCGGGTAGTGATATAGGGGTGATTTATTTTAGAAGAGTAGCGGGTTGAGTTAGTTATTATTTGGATGGGGGGATTGCTGAGATAGGGTTTATAACTGAAATGGTTCTCAATAGAGGCATCGGAACAGACAATGATAAAGATAAGAATCGATGTGGATTATCCGTATGTTTCAAGGGTAAAGAGCTTTCTTTATGTAGTGTTGCGGATTAAGAGCACAAAAGGTTCGGGGTATCTTAAAAATTCCCGTATTATTGCGCAGATGATTAATGAGTCTTCGGAGTTGGTTAGGGTTTATTGGTTTTTTACACCCTACACTATTCCAGATAGAGGTTTGCTTAGTTTGTTAAATTCTGACAAGCATGAGGTTGCGCTTCATGTGGCAAACAGACCGGTTGAGGAATGGAAAACGCTTGAAGCAAAAACCAACCGAAAAGTGCAGTATTACACTATTCATGGGACCCAGCGTATTTTTGCACAGATTCTGTGGGGACGCAAATTCAAGCAGACCCAGGCAATTATCCCAAAAGAGTTTCCTCTGCAATCACTTCATGATTTTTCGACTCTGAGTTTTGATATGTTACGTTATCAGTTAGGTTATGATCAAACTGTAAAAGAGACAGAGCAGTGGATTGAGAAAGGGTTTGTGTTGTCTATGCATCCAGAATGGCTCTTTTCGGCAACACAGAAAACTAAAAGAGGACCCTTCTATGATGCCCTAAGGGCAATGTTAAAAGTTGATCAAGACATTGAAACCCTAAGCACCCGTAAAACCGCCACTATCAAAATCGGTAGAGACTACCGAGAGTACTACAAAAATATTCAACTAACAGATGGTTTAGTCTCTAAGCTGAAACTACGAGATATGGATATTTTTACTTTTATCGAGCGGAAATGGTGCTGTTCAATCATCAAACCAGCAGGGGAGTGGATAGAAACCAAAGACAATATTGCTCTGCTGGAGATAAAAGACTACTCCACATGGTGGAATAGTATCGGGAAAAAAACCCGCAATATGGTTCGTAAAGCCGAAAAAGACAACATCAAGGTCTCAATTGTTTCACCGAGCGATAAACTTGCAGAGGGGATCTGGAAGATCTACAACGAAACCCCAATTCGGCAGGGACGGGCGTTTCCACACTATGGTGAGAGCCAAGAAACAGTAGCCGCAAATATGTATGCAGAAAAAAACTCGACCTATATCGGCGCCTATATAGGTGAGGAACTGGCAGGATTTATTCAGATACTACACGGTGATAACATAGCCATACTCTCAAACATACTATCTATGCAGATACATTGGGATAAATCGGTAAACAATGCGCTCATAGCCAAAGCTGTTGAAGTATGTGCAGAACAAAACGAGCACTGGCTAATGTATGGACGGATGGGTAATCATCCCTCTCTTGACCGCTTCAAAGAAAACAATGGGTTTGTCAAGTTCCCCATAACCCGCTACTACATACCCCTCACAGCAAAGGGCAAACTGGCAACTAAATTGGGACTACACCAAGAACTAAAAGACTCACTGCCTGATGCCATCAAATATCCGTTGCTACCCGCAGTTAACTGGATCAGTCGAACAAAAATCAAAATCAAACACACCCTAAAAAAACACCATGGTTAGCAACCATCAGAAATCTTGATTAGTCAAAAACATTATTTGTTAGTTGGATGACAATTATGGCAAAGTTCCTCATCGTTCACCCCAACCTTGACATCTACGGCGGCGGCGAGAGAGTATGTCACCACATCATCAAAGCCTTAGTTGCGCATGATCAGCAGGTGGAGCTTTTATGCTTTGATTTTAATGAAACCCTATATGGCGAAATCATGGGCGAGAGGCTTCCAAGTAATATAACTGTGCATACTTTGGGTAAACGAGAAAGTGTTGAAGCTAATCCGCCGCTATCGGTCTATAAACGCCGTCAAAACATAATACGACTCCTAAAAAAGTATAAAGCTACAGCACAATACGACTATACGTTTAGTACACAAACCCTCTCGGCCTTTGAAACTACACTCTTTGAGGGGGCAGATAAAAACATAGCATACATACATTTCCCCGAAATCCCCTATGACTACGAACACTCCAAACGCAACAAACGCCTGTATTTGTGGCTCTACAAAAAACTGTTAGAGCGTCACATCAATGAATTGGATCTGATGTTTTGTAACAGCAACTATACTAAAACGATGACCCAAAAATACTGGAACCGATTTGGAATAAACAAACCCATCGTTGCCTATCCCCCTGTAGAGACAGCGTTTTGGTCAGATAAACCCTTAGAGAAGCGAATTAATCGCGTCGCCTATGTGGCACGCTTTATCCCCCAAAAAAGACATGAAATATTAAAACAGCTCGCAACAGCTTTTCCGCAAATAGAGTTTGTCAGCATCGGTTTACTTAGAGACACCGAACAAACATGGTTTGAAAATTTTTCAAAAAATCTCCCAGCCAACTATACACTAAATCCCAACCTGCCCGAAAAAGAGCTAAGCACCACCCTGCAAAACTCAACCATCTATGTACATCTAATGGAAGGTGAACATTTCGGCATCGCCCCCATGGAGGCACTAGCAAGCGGGTGTGTAACACTTGTGCACAACAGCGGTGGAAGCGGAGAATTTGTTCCCCCTGAGCTACGATGGAACACCTTTGAAGACCTCAAAGCAAAAATCGCTAAATTAGTTAAGACCCCTAACCCCTTTGACACCTGGAATAAACAAAAAGAAAGATTACAGGAAAAAATTTCAGTTCTAAGACCAGAAAAATTTGAAGAACAAATATGGACACATATAGAAAACCAAATACAGCCCAAGAAAAGTTAACGGTTAAAAATGCCAGCCATAACTTGCTGAGATTACTGAGATCTTAAAAGTTTTTGGTAGATTAACCAATAGCGCTCAGTCTGCTTTTGCCAACTATAATTTAGCGCAAGCGCTCTGCATTTATGGGACAGCTCGCTTAGTAAAGAGGGATTATTTATGAGCTGATCAATTTTTTTCTGATAAGCGGTTGAGTTTTTGCCGTTCACAACAAACCCGTGCGTGCCTTCTTGGATTATTTCCCCCAGATTTGATTGCACAGAAGCTATTGCTGGCAACCCGCAAGCCAGAGCTTCTAGGGGAACCATCGGAAAGCCTTCATAGAGGGTGGGGAAAAGCAAGACATCAGCAGCACTGTAGGCAGTAATCAGATCTGGCTCAGATAGTTTTCCCAAAAAAACTGTTTTACCCAAGTTTTGACCGGTCATGCCTATAACTAAGAGTTTTGAACACGTGGAATTTTCCACAGCTCTAATGGCTGTTGCGAGTTTTTTTCGATGCGGATTGCTACCCACCCAAAGAGCGTAGGTATTGTGTTCGGGCAACAAAAGTTTTCTACGTGCCTGTTTTTTATCAATCGGCATAAACTTTTCCACATCTACACCATTGTGGATTACATGGATTTTATTGGGTGATAGACCATAGTACTGGGTGAGTTCGTTTTTTACTGCCCGCGAGCAGGCAACGGCAATATCGCATCGAATGCCAGCGGCTTTTTCAGCGTATAGAAAAGGTCGATTTCGCAGATCACTCGATTCTTCTAGAACTTTGGCCATGGTTCCATGAAATGTCATCAGAAAAGGGGTTTTGTCTCTTAGAAGTGAGGAGAAAAAGCAGTTGTCGCCATGGCCATGGATTATATCATATTGTCCAGAGGCTCTAGTTTTTTGCCACACTTTTAGATTATAGCCAAATTTTCCGTAGTGAGGTATGCCTACTCCGGGGGGAAAAAACGAATAGGGACGTACACCGATTATTTTGTAGTTAGGGCGGGATTCTATAAAGTCTTGGTTGCTGCGACCAAAAATGTTAACGGACACATTATGGTAGTTAATTAGAAATTTGCTTAAATTGTCAACAACATTTTCTAATCCTCCAGCAAACTTTGCCAAGCCTGAAATCATGCAGACTCGGTGTTTACTATGATTGGAGGACGTTAAGGGGACGTGTTTTGAAGGATTGACCATATAGGAACAAAATCTTGTTAATTACTTAAGGCTTTAGAAAATAGATTTGTGTTTCGTCTCCATAAAGTTTCAACGTTTTTATTGGAGTATTTTTTTTAAATCTGTAAGCGGGGAATAGTTGAGGCCTAGTTTTTTGTATAAGAGCCAGCGTAAACCTATCAGTTCTGCGAAAAATTTGTTTTTAAATATGCGTATGCGGGAGGTTTCTTTATGTAAACAAATGGCCTTGAGATCGATAATGGTTTCAAGCAACAATAATACAAAACGGTGCCTAAGTGAGAGTTGGGGTTCGCAATCGTATAGTCGGTAAAATAGGAGTCGGGCTTCGGTGCAGAGAAGAGCGTCTTTTTTTACGTCGTTGATATTGCGGGATAGGGATTGTCCGTGATGGATATGGTAGGCTTTTATCTTGGGGTTGAGGATAATTCGATAACCTTTTTGCCACAGATACCAACCCAGATATTGTTCAAATGTTAAGCCAAGCACCCATGATGTGGGGAACTGAAAGCCTGCTGAGGCTTTTGCTGAGATGGACATGTTTGCGCCTTTGGCAAGAAGAGAATTCACGGGTTGTTTAAATGCGGTGTTTGCGATTCCATAGTTTATAGAAACAAATCCGGCTTTTGAGATATAGATCAGGTAATTTTCCAACCCTCTCAGAGGACAGCTGCCGAGTTTTCGAGCCAGAAGGGTTTCTGAGGACTTTGTGGGTATGATTTCTGAGGGTGTGTTTTTTTGGCGGCAAATTTTGTTTGCTCTTAAAACAACAGGCACCACATCTCCAGCAACGCCGCCCACATTGGGGGTGGAATATGATTGTATGTAGGATTCTATGAGGTTGGGAAAAGGTATAGCGTCATCGTCTAGAAAAACAATTATTTTTCCCTGCGTATTTTTCAAGCCTAGATTTAGGGCATCTATAACATAGCCTTGTTTTTGTATAAGGAGGTTTATGTTTAGTTTTTTACGATAGTTTTCAATGACTTGTTCGGTTCCATCTTTGCTGGGTTTTACTATGAGCAATACTTCAAAGTCTTTGTTGGTCTGGGTAGTTAGAGCTTCTAAGACGTGATGTAGTAGGTATCCGCGTTTGTATGTTGGAATAATAATTGAAACAGACAGCGCTCTGTCGGTTTGATGCTGTAGTAATGGGTTAGCCGCTGGTTTTGACAAGTTCTCACTGAGTTATCTGTATCTATGTGTTCTACTTATAGGTTATATTACGCTAGTACTCCCACTAGAAACGACTAGGTTTGATTTTTTATAGTAAGAGTTTGGCTAAGAAGTCCATGAGTTCGGTTTTGGTTTTAAAGCCGCGAAAGATTGCTTTACCGCTTGTGTAGAGTCGAAAGGAGCGGTCCTCAAAGGTTAGCTCAAAGATTATGCCTGCTATGGTGTTTTTGAGTTGGGCTTTTTTCATTATATTTGCTATGGCTTCGTTTTTGTTTTCGTATTTGAAATTGACTATGACATCGCTTTCTGCGCCGCAGGTGCCCTCTATGCGTGAGACATAGTCTGCAACGGTGGTAGAGGTCATTGTGGATTGAGTTTCTCCAGGATTTCTATAAAACGGTCGATTTCGGTTTGGGTGTTGTAGATATAAAAGCTTGCTCTAGCGGATGATTGGAGGTTGAGAATTTGGTGGAGGGGTTGTGCGCAGTGGTAGCCGCTGCGTATGGCAATGCCGTATTCGTTAAATAGGGCCGCGGTTTCGTGGGAAGAAAAGCCGGTTAGGCTAAAGGGTATGATGCCGCATCTTTGGGATAGGTCGCTTGGTCCATGGAGGGTGATGTTTTGGCAGTTTTTTAGGTGGTTTAGGGCGTAGTGGGTTAATTCTTTTTCGTGGTTAAACACGTTGTCCATGCCTAGGTTTTTTAGGTAATCTACTGCGGCGCCCAAACCTATTGCGCCGGCGATGTCGGGTGTGCCAGCTTCAAATTTCCAGGGTAATTCAGTCCAAGATACGTTGCATTGGTCGTTGTTTAGCGAGACATCTTTGATCATGTTGCCTCCGCCTTGGAAGGGAGCCATTTTTTGCAGGAGACTTTTTTTGCCATATAAGACGCCAATACCTGTGGGGCCCAGCATTTTGTGTCCTGAGAAGGCTAAAAAGTCAACGTTTAGTTCTTGCACGTCAACTTTCATGTGGGGTACCGATTGGGCTCCATCAACCAACATGAGGGCATCGTTGTCATGTGCGGCTTTGGTTATGCGTTTGATGTCATTTATGATTCCTGTGACATTTGAGACGTGGCTCAAACAGCAGATTTTTGTTTTTTTGGTGATTTTATTCTCAAAATCTTGGTAGTCTAGGGTGCCGTCTTTGTGGACATGTGCATATTTTACGCTAAAGCCGCGGCATTTAGATATGAGTTCCCAGGGTACAATGTTGCTGTGGTGTTCCATAAGAGAAACAAGAATTTCATTTCCGTTGCCCAAATTGTTGCATCCCAAGGAGTATGCGACTAAGTTGATGGCCTCAGTTGTGCCGCGGGTAAAGATAATTTCACTTGGGGTTTTTGCGTTTATAAATTTGCCGATTCGCTCACGTGCACTCTCAAAGAGGTCCGTGGATTCGCTTGAGAGGGTGTGGATTGCGCGGTGGATATTGCCGTTGTGGTTGGTGTAGTAGTCAGATAGGGCGTCTATGACTTGGCAGGGTTTTTGGCTGGTTGCGGCATTGTCAAAGTAGATTAGGGGGTTGCCGTTGATTTGGCGTTTTAGAATTGGAAAGTCTTGTCGGATTGCTTGGAGGTCCACTTATTTTTCTGCCTCAGGTTTCTGCCTCTTTGAGAGAGTCTTTGCTAGCTCCTCCTCTTCTAGAGCCTGTTTTTCTTCAAAGGTTAGTTCTTGGGGCAACCAGCTGGGGTTTACTATGTTTTTTTGGGTAAAGTATTGGCGTAGGGCGCGTTTGAGTGCTCCAACGGCCAAAACGCCGCAGTGGGATTTTACACTGGGTAACCCACCGATTTCCTCAGCTACTTTTTGCCAGGTTATATTGTTCCAGGCCTGTTCTAGCGTTAGGCCGGTGATCATTTCAGTAACTATGCTAGAGGTGGCAATGTTTGCAGCACATCCATAGCTTTCGAATTGGGCTTTTTCGATGGTTTGTTTGGTGTCATCAATTTTTAAATAGAAGGTGATCATGTCTCCACATGCAGGGTTACCTGCGACGGCGACAACGGTTGCATCCTCCATCTTGCCAAGGTTTTTTGGGTTACGAAATAGATCCATAATTTTTGGGTTATATGGTAGTGGTATACGTGACATTTTAGTGTACTCCTGTTGAGCCAACTATCCCCCGAATACGATTCACTGCTATAGGTAGAACACCTAGCACATAGGATATATCGTCTTCTGTGTGGTAGCGGGTGGTTTTCATAAGAATACTGCCATGGGCTTCCTCAAAGACACGTCCAATGGCGATGAGCACATGGCTGGGTTGAAGTAGCCTGCGGCTGCAAGCTGAACCACTAGATATGTAGACACCATTTAGGCTAAGCTCAATGGTTAGGGCTTCGCCTTCTGCGCGCAGGATGCTGACATTGGCGTTATCTGGGCTGCGTTTGTCGCCTTTTGGACCGTTGAGGCGCAAATCAGAAAGTGTAGCAAACATGCCATCGACTAGTTTGTCTCGGAGCAGGCACATTTTGGTGGTGTTGGCTTCAAAGTTTTCAAAGGCCAATTCAGAGGCTTTGGTGAAACCTACAATTAGAGGAGTGTTCTCAATTCCGGGCCAAAGTCTCTGAGTGCCAATAGAGCCCTCCAAGATACGTTGAAGGTTTAGGCCATCTTTTACATATAGAGCACCCATGCCGCGGGGACCTTGGATTTTATAGCTACTCACCGTTGCTAGATCCACGTCTAAATTTTGAACATCTAGAGGAATTCGGCCATAGGCATCTGAGGCATCGGTGTGAAAGAGTGCTTGAGGATTTCTATCTTTGACAATATCGATGGCTTCTTTTAGGGGTTGGATGGTGCCGATTTCGTTGTTTATATTTGCAATGCTGACCAGTATGGTTTCTTTGTCGATGGCTTCTTTTAGTTTTTCAAGGTTGATAAAGCCGTCACTGTTCACAGGGATTTTGGTGGTTGAAAATCCAGATTTGCTTAGTAACTCTACCACCTGTAATACATTGATGGGTTCGACTTCGGATATGACTATTTTTTTACCTCGCTCTTTTTGTAGAAGTGCGGCTGCTTGGAGGGCAAGATTGTTGGCTTCGGTTTCACCGGGGGTGAATGTGAGTTCTTCGAGGTTTTTTGCACCCATATAGCGGCTGATTTTGTTTGAGGCGTTCATGATGGTTTCAAAGGCTTCCCATCCGAGTTTATGGGTCAGGGTGGGGTTGCCGTAGGCTTTTTGGTTCCAGTAGGGCAACATCGCTTCAAGAATTTCGTTGGGGACAATGCTCGAGTTTTCGTTGTCAAGGTACACCTCGTGAGTGAGGCCTTGGTGGAGTTTGAGAAGTTCTTGCACATTTTCAACCATACAGTATCCTCCATAAGTTGTGGGGTAGATAACTCGCCACCTTTGTAATGCATGTTCACCTAAAAAAACTTAACCACCACCGCTTTTTAGGAAACCATGCTATCTTGCATGAGGTAGTTTTAGGCTATTTCGTCTTTGCTTTATCGATTGGCGGCAATAGCAACACGGGTCAATCTTTCAGATGCTTTAGAGGGCACGATTCTAAAACTATGAATTTACTAAGTCTGTTTTTTTCTGTTCTGATTTTGCCATCTGGGTCACCCTACACGTAGTCACGCCTAGTCGACACTTCACCCTAGCGTCATCCCCATAAAACGCGACAACCTAGACGCCAAAGCCAGGGTCCAACCTCTAAATCAACGCTTAGAAAAGTCAAAAGTGTGTGAGCCAATCAACTTCATTATTTGAGAGCCTTAGAACACAGAGTACCAAATATGAGTTAATAGTTGAGTGAGATGATTTTGGGTGAGCTCCTAAACCTCTAATAAGCTCTAGTTCATATAGCAGCAGGTTGTGACGAGAGCGTGAAGATTTCAGAGTTAAATGTAGCAGAGAGTGTTCGAGAGATTCTTCAAGCACAGGGGATTTGCGAATTATTTCCGCCTCAGGCGCAATGTATACGGGAGGGTGTATTGGAAGGCAAAAATATTTTGCTTGCTAGCCCCACAGCTTCAGGTAAGACCCTTATTGCAGAACTTTGTGCACTAAAACATGTCCTAGAAGGCAACGGTAAAGTCATCTATCTCTGTCCGCTCCGAGCACTTGCCAGTGAAAAGTTTGAGGAATTCAAAAAATATACAAATATTCAAAAACCCAACGGCGCAAAAGTCTCAGTGGGAATCAGCACAGGAGATTTTGACACCGCAGACAACTGGTTAGCCAACTATGATGTCATTGTCACCACCAATGAGAAAGCTGATTCGCTACTTCGCCATCGCGCCGAGTGGATGGAGAACATCGCGGCAGTAATCGTTGATGAGATACATCTACTAAATGAAGCCACCAGAGGACCCACCTTAGAGATTGTATTAGCCCGCCTGATGCAATATAGAGCCAATATTCAAATTCTTGCACTATCAGCAACCATAAACAATGTAGATGAAATCGCAGGCTGGCTCAACGCCAAATACATAGTCACAAGCTGGCGCCCCATCAACTTAAAAGAAGGCGTACTGCTCCAAGACGAAATCCAATACCGCGAAGGAGAAAACCGCAAAATCGAACAAGAAACCCGCTTCACAGTCATCAACATGGTTCTAAACACACTACGCAATGGCGGTCAAGCCCTAATTTTTGCCTCCACACGCAAAAGCGCTGTAACCGCTGCAAAACAAGTAGCCAGCCACATGGACAAAATACTTGTACCCAAATCCGGCTCAAAAATAGTCAAAAAAAGTCTCGAAGAACAAACCAAAACCACGCTTAAAAGAGAAGCAAACAAAATTCTAGAATCAGGAGAACACACCCAAATAGCAGTGGAACTCGCCGCATTGGTAGGCAACGGAGTAGCCTACCATCATGCAGGATTATCAGGTGCCCAGCGAACCATCATTGAGCAAGGATTTAAAGATCGAAAAATCAAAGTTCTAACCGCAACCCCAACACTTGCGTGGGGCGTCAACCTACCCGCACGCACCGTTATCATCCAAGACTACCGCCGCTTTGAAGCCGGACTAGGCAACTACCCCATCCCCGTTTTGGACTACAAACAAATGGCAGGCCGAGCAGGCAGACCAAAATATGACAAATATGGCGAATCAGTCATTGTTGCTAAAACCGCCGATGAAGCCGATTTTGTTATGGAAAACTATGTTTTAGCCAAACCTGAGCGAATTTGGTCACGCCTTGCAGTTGAAAAAATCCTCCACACCCATGTCCTCTCAACCATCGCTAGTGATTACGCCCACACAAAAGAGGAGATCTATGAGTTTTTCCGCAAAACTTTCTATGCCTACCAATACGACATCAAAGCTATCCAAAATGTCATAGACAAGATTCTTCGGTTTCTACATGATGAGGAAATGATCTGTGTAATTGGCAACGATATAGTAGCTACCAAGGTGGGCAAGCGGATAAGTGAGCTCTACATTGATCCCCTCAGCGGCATAATCATCCGAGACGCCCTACAATCTAAACCAACCCTACTCACCGAGTTTAGCCTGCTTCAACTCATTGCCCATACCCCCAATATGGGACCCATAATGAGACCCTATCAGCGAGAAATGGAAAAACTGGTCAGTATCGTTGAGGAGCATCAACAAGAACTGTTAGTAGAAATCCCCGACCCACACAAAAACTATGTGGGTTATGCAGACTTTTTAGGAGAGGTCAAAATGGCGATGGTGCTCAATGCTTGGATAGAGGAAATAACAGAGGATAAACTTTTGGATAACTTTAACGTCCAACCCGGAGACCTCTATCGCACAATCGAGAGCGCAAAATGGCTTCTCCACGCCGTTGAGAGACTCTCACCAATAATCACCAACAAAAACAAAGACATAACCGCACTGAGCAAAGAACTAGTTGAGCGGGTGAGTATGGGCATAAAACAAGAATTGATGCCTATTGTTGCTTTGGAAGGCGTGGGTAGAGTACGTGGACGCATAATCTTTAACGCAGGTTTCCAAACCGTGGAAGACCTAAAACACGCTTCCATTGAAGAACTCACAGCATTACCATCAGTAGGTCTACGCTTAGCCAAAAAAATCAAAACCCAAGTCGGCGGCTATGCTAAAAAAGACGAATGGGAAGAAACCCCCTCAAATACTACTAAGATACCACAAGAAACTCAGCAGAAGGGACTCTTTGAGTTCTAAACACACCCCGCCTACAAATGCACTTCTCAACAACGCTACAAATAGCGATAGTTGTTTGCACTACTACAACAACAAGACGTAACTGCAAACAGGGGCTTGTGAGTTACAATAACAATATTGCTATCTATTATTAGCGTCGGATTTATGCAACAACTATATAGGTGGTTGACGTTTTAACGCTAACTTGTAGTGGTGTATTGATATGGAAAGTGAAGTTAAAAAAGTCCAAACTAAATTAACCAATCTCCATGGAAAGTTATTGTTTGTTTCTTTATTGCTTGCGTTTATGTTGGTTTCTTTGTCGTCTTGTGCACTTATGACAAATGCTCAAGATACTTCGCTAACTGACATTATCCTTGTTGAAAACGAAACAACCCTTCAAGATGCCATCGACAACGCCCCAGCTGGAATACCAGTTGTCATTGCGCTTGATGGATCTATCGCACTCACCAACTCACTTAAAATTCCTGCTTATAAAGACATTACATTGGTAAGCAGTGGTAGTGCTGTTGAGTTTTTCTCATTGATTGGCCCAGCTGATCAGCCAACTATTACTGTCCAGAGTTATGGCGCACTAAAACTTGACGGTATTATTGTAACTCATGAAGCAGGTTCTATGGGTGAGGGGATACGAGTTGATTCTGGTGGAAAACTTGTCATGTCTAATGGAGAAATTTCAGGCAATACCAATGTTAGTTGTGGGGGTGTATATGTGTCTGATGGATCCTTCACTATGACCGGCGGCGTGATTGCTAACAACACTGGTCGATATGGTTGTGGCGGCGTGTACATGTTTGAGGGATCTTTTACTATAACTGGAGGCGTGATTGCTAACAACACCGGCAGTAGCGGTGGCGTGATTGTGATATGGGGATCGTTTACCATGTCAGGTGGTGTAATTGCTGATAACATCGGCGACTTTGGTGGTGGTGGCGGAGTAGTATTTGATTGGTCTGTGGTATCTATTTGTGATGATGTTGTTTACAACAATCATAATAAAGCGCCTTTTGTGATGACTGGTGGCGTGATTGCTAACAACACCGCTATGTATGGCGGGGGAATATATGTAATTGAGGGGAATGTTTACATAAGGGGTGGTGTGATTTCTGATAACACCGCATCGCGCAATGGTGGCGGAATTTATGTTGAACGCCTAGACGAGCTTTTTGTTTCTGAGGGCGCAGTGTTTTCAAATAATCACGCGCCTGTTGCATACGATCGAGCGCCCATCGATGATTGGATGTACAACACACATATTGACCCCAATGTTGTTTGGACATCACCTTTCCCTCAGGGCTACAACAATTATGACATAGGCTACACAAACGGCATCCCCTATGTGTCATATCCAGTAGCTGTAATCGACAGCTATGCCACAACAACAGGGGCAGGCGACTATGTAGCGGGAGCAACTGTTAGAATTAACGCAGGAAACGCTCCAGAAAATTATCAGTTTAAAACATGGGAAACAAGCTCTGAAGGTGTTTACTTTACTAGCCCTATAAGCGCAGTTACCACTTTCTATATGCCTGATCACAACGTAGAGGTTACGGCTATTTTTGGAACCATAGCTTCTTGTGTTTGTGAGTACGTGAATGAGGTGATAAAGGAAGCAACATGCATTGAAGAAGGCACAACGGTCTACACCTGTTTAAAATGTAATCACAGCTACCCTGAAACAATAAACATAAACCCAAACAACC
>Ga0123356_10005114_pt1 | contig 13443 bp, 13 predicted proteins | sample TergutEmb28metaG_2_FD_92546 | JGI IMG/M metagenome (GOLD analysis project Ga0123356, IMG submission 92546) | Embiratermes neotenicus P3 segment gut microbial communities from Petit-Saut dam, French Guiana - Emb289 P3 | ecosystem: Host-associated > Arthropoda: Insects > Digestive system > Gut ... | reverse complement strand
TCCGATCGTGGTCGAGGCATCTGGACTCGAGGCTCGGGTGATCCAGCACGAGATCGACCACCTCGACGGCGTCCTGATCCTCAACCGCACCTCTCGCGAGCAGCGCAAGGAGGCGATGCGCGCACTCCGCGAACGGCAGGCGACACTAGCCACCGGGTGAGAACCGTCTATCTCGGCACCTCGGCGTTCGCCGCCGCGGTCCTGGAGCGCCTGGCCGACTCGCCGCACCGACCGGAGCTGGTCGTCAGCCGTCCAGACAGTCAGCGCGGGCGGGGCCGTCACCTGCAGCCGCCGCCCGTGATCGAATCCGCGCGCGCCCTCGGCGTCGAGACGGTGCAGCCGGCGAGCGTCAACTCCGAGGAGGCCCGCGCCCAGATCGCCGCAGCCGCGCCCGAGGCGATCTGCGTCTGCGCGTTCGGAGCGCTGATCAGGGAGCCGCTGCTGAGCGAGTACCGGATGCTCAACGTGCACCCCTCGCTGCTGCCGCGGTGGCGGGGTGCCGCCCCGATCGAGCGCGCGATCATGGCCGGCGATGACCGCACCGGGGTCTCGATCATGATCCTGACGGCGGGCCTCGACAGCGGACCGATCTGCCGCCAGAGCGAGCTTCAGATCGGCCCCGACGACGATTACGGGAGCGTCGCGCAGCGCCTGCAGAGGCTCGGCGGCGAGGACCTGGTCGCGGTGCTCGACGAGAGCCCCGAGCCGGTGCCCCAGGCCGAGGACGGCGTCACCTACGCCGACAAGATCACCCCGGAGGACCGCCGGCTCGACCCCGACCATGAGTCGGCCGCCGCACTCGTGCGCCGGGTCCGGGCGCTGACGCCGCAGATCGGCGCCTACCTCGAGCTTCCGGACGGGCGGCTTGGCGTCAGCCGGGCGCGTGTCGCCGATCTCGTGGGCCCGCTAGCCCACGAGATCGACCTGACCGGTCCTCGGCCCCTGGTCCAGTGCTCCGAGGGCGTGCTCGAGCTGTTGACGGTGCAGCCGCCGGGCAAGCGGTCGATGGCGGCCGGGGACTACCTGCGCGGTCTGCGGCGGTGAGCGTCGCCCCGGCCCGGGCCTGCGCCTTCGGCGTGATACGGCGGGTGTTCGAGCAGGGAGCGTTCGCCGACCGGGCGCTGCACGCCGCCGCGACCGGGCTCGACGCACGGGATCGGGCGCTGGCGACCGCGCTCGTGTATGGCACCGTGCAGCGCCGGCGCACCCTCGACTACGTCCTGGCGGAGCTGTCGTCGCGCCCGCTCGAGCGGTTGGAGCCGGCGGTACTGGCCGCGCTGCGGCTCGGCGCCCAGCAGCTGCTGTTCCTCGGCGGGATCAGCGACTATGCGGCGGTCGACGACAGCGTCGAGCTCGCCAAGCGCCACAGTCGCGGCGGGGCTCCGACCGTCAACGCGGTGCTGCGGCGGACGGCGACGGAGGGGCCGGCGCTGCTGGCGGGCCTCGACGACGCGACACCGGCCGCGGCGGCGATCCTGCATTCGGTTCCCGACTGGCTGGCCGAGCTGTGGTGGTGCGAGCTGGGCGCGCACGAGGCGGTGGCGCTGCTGCGGGCGGTCAACGACCCGGCCGAGACCGCGATCCGGGTCAACACACTGCGCGCCGACCGCGAGGCGGTGACCGCTGCGCTCCCGGCCGCGGCGTCGCCGGCGCCCGCGCCCGGGCTGCCGGAGGGACTCGTGCTCGCCGGCCCGTTCGACGCCCACGGCTCGGAGCTGTGGCGGGCGGGGGCGATCATGCCGCAGTCGCGGGCCTCGATGCTGGTCTCGCGCGCGCTCGAGCCACTGCCCGGCGAGCGCGTCCTCGACCTGTGCGCGGCGCCCGGCGCGAAGACCACGCACCTGGCGGCGCTGATGGACGACGCCGGCGAGCTGGTCGCCGTCGACGCCCACGCCGGCCGGGCGCAGGCGCTCGAGCGCACGTGCGCGCGGATGGGGGCGACGAGCGTCAGCGTCCAATGTCTGGACGGGCGCAGCTTCGAGGCCGAGCGCAGCTTCGACCGGGTGCTGGTCGACCCGCCGTGCAGCGGGCTCGGCACGCTGCAGTCGCGACCAGACCTGCGCTGGCAGCCGCGGCGCGGCGAGCTGCAGCGGCTCGCAACCAGGCAAGGGCAGCTGCTGCGGGCGGGCGCCGACGCGCTCGCGCGGGCGGGCACCCTCGTCTACTCGGTCTGCACGATCAGCCGCGTCGAGAGCGACCAGGTGGTGGACGATTTCCTGGCCGAGCGCGGCGGATTCGCGTGTGAGGAGCGGCGGCAGCTGCTGCCGAGCCGGGACGGAACCGATGGGTTCTTCATCGCCCGGCTGAAGGGCCCGTGACCCGGGACTGACGCGTGACCACGTTACCCTTGCGGACCGTGGCTGATTCCGCGATCAGGCTTGGGCCCGAGTGCCCGGAGTGCGGGGAGCCGTGGCTGCGCCCGACCGCGTCGCCGGGGCGGTACCGCTGCCTCAACTGCCTGCAGCGCTTCGAGCTCGTCTCGGTCTGCCCCAACTGCGGGGAGCACTCGACGATCGTGCGGATGTCGACGACGGCGATCGTCGAGTGCAACCACTGCAAGGGCAGCATGCTGAGGGCGGTGTGATCCACACTCGCCAGGTCGCGCCGTCGATCCTGTCAGCCGACATGGCGAAGGTCGGCGCCCAGGTGGGCGAGGTGCTCGCCGCGGGGGCGCGGGTGATCCATGTCGACGTGATGGACGGCCACTTCGTCCCGCCGATCACGTTTGGCCCGCCGGTCGTCGCCGCGCTCGCCGACGAGGTCCACGCGGCGGGCGCGATCCTCGACGTCCACCTGATGATCGAGCGACCGGAGCGCCAGGTCGGGGAGTTCGTCAAGGCGGGCGCCGACAGCATCACGGTCCACGTCGAGGCGACCCCGCACCTAAACTACGCCCTGGCGACGGTGCGCGAGGGCGGCTGCACCGCCGGCGCAGCGATCAACCCCGGCACCCCGATCGAGACGCTGTTCGACGTCGCGGCCGAGGTGCTGGACCTCGCCCTGTGCATGAGCGTCAACCCCGGCTGGGGTAATCAGGTCCTGATCCCGCATTCGTTCGAGAAGCTGCGACGGCTGCGGGCGGCGCTGCCCGAGTCGGTCGCGCTCGAGGTGGACGGCGGCGTCCATCACGAGACGGCCCGGCCGTGCGCCGAGGCGGGCGCGAACCTGCTGGTGGCCGGGTCGGCCGTGTTCGGAGCGGGGGAGCCCGGCGAGGCGTTCACGGCGTTGACCGCCGCGGCGTGGCCTTAGAGCGCGTGACCATCGCTCGACCGGCCATGTTTGCCTAGAATCTGGCCCTCAGATGGGGGTTGGGTTGCGATTGGTGGGGGCGTGGGCGCGTTGCCTCGCATGTGCGATGGCTGCTGCGATCGCCGTCACGCTGGCCGTGGCCGCCCAGCCGGCTCTGGCCGGCGAGTGGATGCAGGTGTCGTGTGTGAACCCGGATGGGTCAGCCGCGCCGAGCGACGGATGGGCCACGTCGAGCACCAGCTACGGGAGTGCCGGATCGAACGCCTATACGAGCTGTGCCCCGGGGTTGCCGATGCAGGCCTGGGTCAGCAACTCGGCACCCGCTCCCGTCGGCAGTGCGGAGAACCTCGGGTACGTGCCGCCGAGCGGCTCGACACTGGCGGGCGGCGCCGTTGACGTGAACCTGTACGTCGACGGGTCCGGTGGCTTGGCGGGGGGTGGGGCGCTCTTCTACGAGCCCGCCGTGCAGTACCCCGACGACCTTTTCTACAGATGTGTGAACGGCTCCAGTTCCAGCAACTGCCCGGGCGCCGCCGACTACTCGGGCGTGGTCGCGTTGCCGGCGAATCGCGGCGGCAACTTCTACCTCCAGGCCAACTGCTTCGGCACTCCCGGGACTTACTGCACCGCCGGCGGCAGCCACGGCGCCTTTGCGCTTGTGCAGATCGTGTGGGCTCACTTCCTGCTCACCAGCTTCGCCTCGCCGCAGGGCGCGGGCTTCAGTGGCAGCGCCCTCCAGGCACAGGTCAGCGGCACCGGCCACGTGTTATTCACCGCGAGCGATCCCGGGGGCCCGGGCGTGCACACGGTCAGCGCGGCGATCGACGGGCAGACCGTGTGGTCGGGCACCCCGAACACCAACGGGGGCCGGTGCGTGCCGGTCGGCACCGACAGCGCCACCGGCGCGCTCGAGTTCGATTGGCAGCAGCCATGCCCGGCGACCGAGGCGGTGGACGTACCGGTCCCGACCGCCTCACTTCCCAATGGTTCCCACGAGCTGACCGTGACGGTGACCGACGCTGCTCATAACAGCTCGACCGTGCTCGACCAGACGATCACCACCTCGAACAGCTCGACCGCACCGGCCCCGGTCGTGACCCCGAAGCCGCGACCCGGCCTGGCCGTAAAGGCTCAGTTCGAGCTGAGCTGGCGCTGGCAGGGGATGCGCACGACGCTGCTCCGGATCACCGCTGAGCGCCTGCCGCGGCGTGGGACCATGTCGGTCGTCTGCAGTGGTCGCGGCTGTCCGAAGCTGCGCCCGCACAGCGTCCGCACCGCCCGTGCGGCGAAGCTGATGGATGAGCTCGACGGCAAGCGCTTCACTGCCGGAGACCGTCTGCAGATCACCGTCACGGCTCGAGGACTCCGACCCGAGCGGATCCGCGAGACGATTCGCGACGGACAGCTGCCGTCGGCGCGGCTGCTGACCCGCTGAAGAATCGTTCAGCGTCGCGAGCCTGAAGACCGCGGGCCATCGCGGCCCCGGCATATCCTTTCCCTGCACAGTGCCGTCAACCACCGATACCGATACCCGCCACCTGGAGCGGGCGATCGAGCTGGCGCGCCGGGGTGACGGCCAGGTCAGCCCGAACCCGGTCGTCGGCGCGGTGATCGCTGATGGCGATGAGACGCTCGGCGAGGGTTTTCACCGCGTGCTCGGGGGCCCGCACGCCGAGGTCGAGGCGATCCGCGACGCCGGCGGCCGGGACCTGAGCCGCGCCACCCTGTACGTCTCGCTGGAGCCGTGCTGCCATCACGGCCGGACGCCGCCGTGCACCGAGGCGATCCTGGAGGCCGGGATCGCACGCGTGGTCGTCGCCTCCGACGACCCGTCCGAGCACGCCTCCGGACGCGGGCTCGGGATCCTCCGTGACGACGGGGTCGAGGTCGTCATCGCCGACGGCGAGATCGCCACCCGGGCGCGGCTGCTGAACCAGCCGTTTCGCAAGCACGCCCGCACCGGCCGTCCTTGGGTGCTGTTCAAGTCGGCGATGTCGCTGGACGGGAAGGTCGCGACCCGCAAGGGCGACTCGAAGTGGATCTCGAGCGCCGCCAGCCGCCAGCTCTCGCACCACTGGCGGGCCGGCTCGGATGCGGTGGCGGTCGGGATCGGCACGGCGGTGGCCGACGACCCGCTGCTGACCGCGCGGATCGAGGGGCCGACCGCGATCCGACAGCCGCGCCGGGTCGTGTTCGACTCGCTGGCGCGCCTGTCGCTCGCGTCGAAGCTCGTCGCCGACGCACACACGATCCCGCTGACTGTCGTCGTCTCCCGGGCGGCTCCGCGTTCGGCGACCGACGTGCTGGAGACCTACGGCGCCCAGGTGATCGTCGCCACCGGCGAGAACGAGCCGGCACGGATCCGCTCGGCGCTCGACCAGCTGGGAGCCGACGGGATCACTTCGATCCTGCTGGAGGGAGGGCCGAGGCTGGCCGGCGCGTTTCTCGACGCCGGCGAGATCGACGAGATCCGCCTGTTCATCGCGCCGATCGTGATCGGCGGCCGCAGCGCCCGGGATCCGCTCGAGAGCGAGGGCGTCGAAGCCGTCGCCGACGCCGTCCGAGCGCTGACGCTGAGCACCGAGCAGCTCGGATCCGACCTGCTCGTGACCGCCAGGATCCGGGAGTGGTAAGGACATGTTCACCGGCCTGATCGCGGATCTCGGGGAGATCGTCGAGGTGACTCGGTCGGGGGCGGGGGCGCGGCTGACGGTCTCGAGCTCGCTGTCGGGAGAGCTCAGCGAGGGAGATTCGGTGTCCGTCAACGGCGTCTGCCTGACGGCCACGGCGATCGACGGCTCGCTGTTCAGCGCCGACGTGATGAACGAGACACTGCGGCTCAGCTCGCTGGCCGAGATCGGCCCGGGTACATCGGTGAACCTGGAACTGCCGGCGCGCGCCGGCGACCGGCTCGGCGGACACGTCGTGCAGGGGCACGTGGATGGGGTCGGGACGATCGCCGAGGCCGTGCAGGACGGGTTCGCGCGCCGGGTTACGTTCGAGGCGCCGCCCGAGGTGATGCGGTACATCGTCCACAAGGGGTCGATCGCCGTCGACGGAATCTCGCTCACCGTCGCCGAGGTCGGCGAGCGATCCTTTACCGTTTCTCTGATTCCGGAGACGCTCGAGCGGACCAATCTCGGCAGGGCCGAGCCGGGGGCGACAGTTAACCTGGAGGTTGACGTGTTGGCCAAGTACGTCGAGAGGTTGATTGCGAGATGACAGCAGTGGGTAGCCCGTTCGCCACCGTCGAGGAGGCGATCGAAGACATCCGCCAGGGCAAGATGGTCGTCGTCTGCGACGACGAGAACCGGGAGAACGAGGGCGATCTGACGATGGCCGCCCAGTTCGTCACGCCCGAGGCGATCAACTTCATGGCGAAGGAGGGGCGCGGGTTGATCTGCCTGGCGCTGACTCCGGAGCGCTGCGATGAGCTCGGGCTCGACCTGATGGCGGCCAAGAACGAGTCGGCGTTCGAAACGGCGTTCACGGTCTCGATCGAGGCCCGATCCGGGGTCAGTACGGGGATCTCGGCGGCGGATCGGGCGCGGACGATCCAGGTCGCCATCGACCCGGGCTCGAGCCCGCGGGAGCTGGTCCAGCCCGGACACGTGTTTCCGCTCAAGGCCCGGGCCGGCGGCGTGCTCGAGCGCGTCGGCCAGACCGAGGCGGCCGTCGATCTGGCGCGGGTCGCGGGGTTGATCCCGGCCGGAGTGATCTGCGAGATCATGAACGACGACGGGACGATGGCCCGGATCCGGGACCTGAGTCAGTTTTGCGAGCGCCACGGGCTGAAGATGATCACCGTCGCCGATCTGGTGGCGTACCGGCGCCGGACCGAGAAGCTGGTCGAGCGCGTCGTCGCGACCCGGCTGCCGACCGCGTTCGGCGAGTTCACGGCCGTCGGATATCGGTCGCAGATCGACGGCAAGCATCACGTCGCGCTGGTCAAGGGCGAGGTCGAGGGCGAACCCGACGTATTGGTCCGGGTGCACTCGGAGTGCCTGACCGGCGATGTGTTCCATTCGCTTCGGTGCGACTGCGGGGAGCAGCTGGAATCGGCGCTGTCGATGATCGAGTCCGAGGGCCGCGGGGTGCTGCTGTACCTGAGCCAGGAGGGGCGCGGGATCGGGCTGCTCAACAAGCTGCGGGCGTACAAGCTCCAGGAGGAGGGCTACGACACCGTCGAGGCGAACCTGCAGCTCGGGCTCCCGGCGGATCTGCGTGACTACGGGATCGGCGCCCAGATACTGGTCGACCTGGGTCTGAGCAGCATCCGTCTGCTGACCAACAACCCGAAGAAGATCTCCGGGCTCGCTGGATACGGGCTGTCGGTCACCGACCAGCTTCCGATCCAGCACATCGCCAACCCGCACAACGCCGCCTACCTGCGCGCCAAGCGCGACAAGCTCGGGCACACCCTGCACCACCAGGGCCTGCCGCTCGACGAAGAGATGCTCCACGACGAGCAGATCCTTCGGGAGGGGCAGCGCCGGGATGCACCGGGGGAGGCCAGTGACGACTGACCGCGCCGACGAGGGCCGCGATCGGGTGGCCCTGTGCGTCGCGCGGTTCTACGTCGACCTGGCCGACCTGCTCGAGGAGGGTGCTCGTGACGCCCTGCTCGAGGCCGGGGTGACCGAGGTCGACCGGTTCGAGGTTCCCGGGGCGTTCGAGCTGCCCCTGATCGCCCGCTACGCGGCCGACACCGGGCGCTACGACCTGATCGTGGCGCTCGGGGCGGTGATCCGGGGGGAGACCGACCACTACACGTATGTATGCGGCGAGGCGGCGCGGGGAATCCAGCAGGTGCAGCTGCTGACCGGGGTGCCCGTTGGCTTCGGGGTGCTGACGGTCGACACCGTCGAGCAGGCGCGCGCCCGGGTCAAGGGCGGCGGCAAGCGCGACACGGGGCGGCACGCGGTCGAGGCGGCGCTCGCGTCGCTGGCCGTGAAACGTTCTCTTTCGGCGCGGCCCCGGCGGGCCGGGTTCGCGGCCTAAGGATGGGTGCTGGCCGAATTTTGCCCACCCCTTGGGCATTATTCGGCCCGCTGTCCGGATGAACTCCGGCAAGGTGCCTATACTGATGCGCCGTCATGTCCAAGGTCTGTCACGTCTGCAAAAAGGGCCCGTCGTTCGGCAACAGCCGAAGCCACTCGATGGTCGCCACCAAGCGTCGGTTCGATCCCAACCTCCAGCGGGTGCGGGTCGACGACGGCGGCACGCCGCGCCGCGTCTACGTCTGCACGCGCTGCCTGAAGGCCGGCAAGATCACCAAGGCACGCTGAATCTCCTCCGTGCCGCTCCTGTAGCGTCCGCCGCGCAGCACGGAATGACTCAGTACCTGTGACAGACCCCTCGATCCTCCGCTTCCGCGCGCTCGTCGAAGCCGGCCTGGCGGCCCTGGAAGAGCGCCGCCAGGAGCTCAACGACCTCAACGTCTTCCCGGTCGCCGACGGCGACACCGGCGACAACATGGTGCTGACCCTCAGGGCCGTGCTCCAGGAACTCGATCGCCTGACCGAGGCCTCGGCCTGCAACACGATCGACGAGATCGGCCGCGACGAAATCGTCAGCTCGGTCGCGCGCGCCGCGCTGCTCGGCGCCCGCGGCAACAGCGGGGTGATCCTGTCGCAACTGATCCGTGGCGCCGCCGAGGAGCTCGCGAGCCGCCCCGGCGAGCTGATCGACCCGGTGCTGATCGGCGCCGCCCTGGCCCGCGCCGCCGATCAGGCGTACGGCTCGGTGCGCGACCCGGCGGAGGGGACGATCCTGACCGTCGTGCGGGAGATGGCGCACCGGGTGGCCAGCGAGCTCGCCCACATGAAGGAGACGCGGCTGGGGCCGGAGGCGACCGACGACGAGCAGGACGCGCTCGCCGCCGAGGTGATCGAGCGGGCGCTGGCCGCCGGCAATGAATCGGTCCTGCGCGGACCGGACCTGCTGCCGGTGTTGCGCGAAGCGGGGGTGGTCGACGCCGGCGGCTACGGGCTGACGGTGATGCTCGCCGGGATCGTCGGTGCCCTGCGCGGGTCGGAGCCGGTCGAACTCGAGCACCACGCCCCCGCGCGCATCACCCATCCGCAACACACCTCGAGCAGCTTCCGCTACTGCACCAACTTCGCCGTCACCGGCACCGACCTGGATCAGCGGCGTTTCATCCCCGAGCTCGAGGCGCTCGGCGATTCGGTGCTGGTCGTCGGCGACGCGACGACGCTGAAGATCCACGTCCACACCGACGATCCGGACGCCGCGACCGGGCTGTTCGCGGAGGCCGGCACGGTCTCCCACATCGACATCGCCGACATGACCGAGCAGGTCGCCGACCGCGACGCCCGGCTCACCGGCGACGTCAGCGCCGGCGTCGATGCCGGCTCCGTCAAGCCGGCGACCGAGGTCACCTGCGGGGCGCTGGCGGTGGTGACCGGCGAGGGCTTCAAGGAGCTGTACGCGTCGCTCGGCGTCGCGACCCTCGACGGCGGCCCGACCCTCAATCCATCGACCTACGACCTGCTCGCCGCGATCCACGGCGTCCGCGCCGAGGAGGTCGTTGTGCTGCCCAACAGCTCGAACGTGCTGATGGCCGCCGAGCGGGCGGCGGAGCTGTCCGATCGGACGGTCGAGGTGGTCCCGTCGCGATCGCTGCAGACCGGGCTGGTCGCCGCCGTCAGCCTCGACCCGCACCGCACGGCGGGCGAAAATGCGGCGGCGATGCGAGCCACGCTCGACCGGCTGCACACGGGCGCGGTCGCGCAGGCCGCCCGCGACGATGCCCAGGGCAGGTTCCAGACCGGCGAGGCAATCGGGTTCGTCGACGAGCAGCTGGTCGCCTGGGGCGAGCCGGCCTCGACGCTGAGTCTGGTGCTGGACCGGCTCGCCGGCGACGCCGAGCTGATCACCTGCCTCAGCGGTCCCGGGGCGCCGCTCGACGACGATGTGGTCCGCGGGCTGATCGACGGGCAGGTCGAGCTCGAGCTCGAGGTCGGGGGCCAGGAGAATTATTGGTGGCTGCTATCTGCGGAGTAGCGTAGGCTTAAACCCGGTCCGGTGCCCACGGAGATCGTTCACTTATCGTCAGTGGCGGGGGGACCGCTGCTCGACTCCGACGGTGAAAAGCTCGGGCGGATTCAGGATGTGATCGTCCGGCTCGAGGCCGGCGACCAGCAGCCGCCGCCGGTGATCGGGCTGAAGGCCCAGATCGGCGGCCGCGAAATGTTCGTCCCGGTCGACCGGATCGCCCAGTTCGGTCCCGACTCGGCCACGACCTCGACGACCAAGCTCAACCTGGCGCAGTTCGAGAGCCGCCCCGGCGAGGTGCTGCTACGACGCGACCTGCTCGACCACAGCGTGATCAACGTCGCCACCGCCCGGCTGGTCTCCGCCCGCGAGGTCGAGCTCATCGAGAAGGACGGCGTCTGGCGGGTCGCCGGCATCGACCCGAGCTTCCGCCCGCGGTTCTGGCGGCTGTTCCCGCGGCGCTTCCGCGGCCACGACGCCGAGCACGCGCAGTTCGTTCCCTGGCACGAGATGGAGCCGTTCGTCGGGCACGTCAAGGGCTCGCGGCTGAGGTTCACCTCGCGGCGGCTCGCGCGGCTGCACCCGGCGCAGATCGCCGACCTCGTCGAGGCGGCCTCGCACGACGAGGGCGAGGAGATCATGGCGGTCGTCGGGCACGACAAGGAGCTCGAGGCCGACGTCTTCGAGGAGCTCGACGACGAGCACCAGGTCGAGTTCCTGCAGGAGCGCTCGGACCACGAGGTCGCGGCGGTGCTCGCGAGGATGGCGAGCGACGACGCCGCCGACCTGCTGCTCGAGCTCGATCAGAGCCGCCGCCTGCCGGTGCTGAACCTGCTGCCGCAGGGCAAGCAGCGCAAGATCCGCAGCCTGCTCGGCCACAACCCCTCGACCGCGGGCGGCCTGATGAACCCCGACTTCGTCGCCGTCGAGGCGGACGCGTCGGTCGCCGACGCGCTCGGCCGGGTCCGGGCCAGCGAGCTCAGCGGGCAGCTGCTGAGCACCGTCTGCCTGCTGGACAGCTCCGGCGTGCTCGTCGGAACCGTGGCGCTGGCGGAGCTGATCCGGGCAGACACCGGCGCCAGCCTGACGAGCCTGCTGGACGCCCAGACCCCGACCGTCAGCGCCGAGGCCGACCTGCCCGAGGTCGCGCAGGTGATGACCGACTACAACCTGGTGACGCTGCCCGTGCTCGACGGCGACGGTCACCCGGTGGGGATGATCGCCGTCGACGACGTGCTCGAGCGGCTGCTGCCCGAGGAATGGCGCCGGCGCACCGGCGCCGCACGCCAGTAAAGCCGCCTGGATAGCCCTTCCGAGCCCTGCGAGATGGGGTTAGAATCGCCCGCGATGGGTGATCAAACGCCGCACCAGGACGCAGACCAACCGCGAAGTCCCGTCGCCGTCGCCGTCGCCGCGGTCACCATCTCCGCCGCCGACTGAATCAGGGCGGGGACCGACCTCCGGCGGCGCTGCAACGGCGTCACGAACAACCGGAGAGCAGGTCGAACGAATGCCGACCGAGCCGTCCCCGCATTCCGCGCCGCCCGAGGTCGGGCGCGAGGCCGCGGTGCTCGACTCCGCCCACGTCGGCGACATCCAGGGCGCGTTCGGGACGATCAAGCAGCACGAGCACGGCCAGAAGAGCTGGCGCGCCCGGTCGCTGGCGCTGCTGGCGATCGTCGGCCCCGGGCTGATCGTGATGGTCGGCGACAACGACGCCGGCGGTGTCGCCACCTACTCTCAGGCCGGCCAGAACTACGGCACCAGCCTGCTATGGGTGCTGCTGCTGCTGGTCCCGGTGCTGATCGTCAACCAGGAGATGGTGGTCCGCCTCGGGGCCGTCACCGGCGTCGGCCACGCGAAGCTGATCAACGAGCGCTTCGGGCGCTTCTGGGGCTGGTTCTCGGTCGGCGACCTGTTCCTGCTGAACTTCCTGACGATCGTCACCGAGTTCATCGGCGTCAGCCTCGCGCTCGGCTACTTCGGGATCTCGAAGTACATCGCCGTCCCGATCGGCGCGGCCGGGCTGATCGCGATCACCGCCAGCGGCAGCTTCAGGTTCTGGGAGCGATCGATGTTCGTGTTCGTGTTCGCGAACTTCCTGGTGATCCCGCTGTTCTTCCTCGCCCACCCGCACCCCGGCGCGATCGCCCATGGCTTCTTCATCCCGGGGATCCTGGGGGGCGCCAACTCGACCTCGATCCTGCTGATCATCGGGATGGTCGGGACCACCGTCGCGCCCTGGCAGCTGTTCTTCCAGCAGTCGAACATCATCGACAAGCGGATCACGCCGCGGTGGATCAACTACGAGCGGCTCGACACCTGGATCGGCGCGGTCGTCGTCGTGATCGGCGCGGCGGCGCTGATCTGCGTGTCGGCGTTCGCTTTCGAGGGCACCCACTACTTCGGCCAGTTCAACGAGACGCTGGGCGCCGGCGCGACCGCCACCCAGCTCGGCAACGTGCTCGGGTCGGTCCCCGGGGACCTGTTCGCGCTCGTCCTGCTGAACGCCTCGCTGATCGGCGCCGGCGCGCTGACGCTGTCGACCAGCTACGCGTTCGGCGACGTGTTCGGGACCAAGAGCTCGTTGCACCGCAGCTTCGCCGACGCCAAGACGTTCTATGCGATGTTCGCCGGGCTGGTCGCGGGCGCGGCGGCGATCGTGCTGATCCCGGGGGCGCCGCTGGGGGTGATCACGCTCGCCGTGCAGGCGCTGGCCGGCGTGCTGCTGCCGAGCGCCAGCGTGTTCCTGCTGCTGCTGTGCAACGACCGCGAGGTGCTCGGACCGTGGTGCAACAAGCCCTGGCTGAACGCCCTCGCGAGCGTGATCGTCGCGGTGCTGGTGCTGCTGTCGCTGATCCTGATGGCGACGGTGCTGTTCCCGAACATCAACGTCACGCTCGTAACGCTGATCGGCGGCGCGGCGCTGGTCGTCGGCCTGCTCGCCTTCGGGCTCGCGATCCTGCGCTCGCGCCGGGGCGCGAGCCGCGTCACCGTGCTCGGCGCCGAGCCCGACGTCCCGCGCGAGGAGTGGACGATGCCGCCGATTGCCCTGCTCGGCCGTCCCGAGTGGTCGACCGGCCGCAAGACGGCGATGCTGGCGCTGCGCGGCTACCTGGTGGTGTCGGTGGTGCTGCTGGTGATCAAGGCGGTCCGGCTCGGCGGCGGGTGAGCGTT
>Ga0123356_10005113_pt1 | contig 13445 bp, 13 predicted proteins | sample TergutEmb28metaG_2_FD_92546 | JGI IMG/M metagenome (GOLD analysis project Ga0123356, IMG submission 92546) | Embiratermes neotenicus P3 segment gut microbial communities from Petit-Saut dam, French Guiana - Emb289 P3 | ecosystem: Host-associated > Arthropoda: Insects > Digestive system > Gut ... | reverse complement strand
TCCGACAAATCAACTTTAAAACGGGCGGCAATTTCGACAAGAACGCCGACCGGGAAATCTTTTTCGCCGGATTCCCATGCGATATACTCTGCCGGATCAAATCCCAGTTCCTTCGCCAGAAAATCGGCTGTGACTTCTTCTATTTCCCTTAGAACCTTTACCCTTGCGGCAATTTGCAGTGCAGTTTCCCGCGCATTTTCTTTTTCATTTTTATTCATTCTATTCCCCTAATTTCTATCCTGCCCGGGAACTTACGGCTAACATTTCCGGAATCGTCAGGTATACCTTCAGATCTGGCAATGTATACAACCGGCGGTTTCCGGGTAAAAAAACCATTTTCCACTACGCCCGGGATTTGATTTAATTCTGTTTCCATTAAAGAAGGGTTTATTGGTTCGTTTAACAGACCGGAAGATCCGTTAGACTTTTTTTCAAAGCGGATGTCCAGAATTATATTTCCATGCTCGGTAATAACAGGTCCAGCTTTACGTAACGCTTCTCTAAGTATAACAGTTATGCCGGTTTTTTCAAGTACCCTTGTTACCTGCACTCTTGCTGCCGGAATAACTTCTACCGGAACAGGAAACCCGGTTCCAAGTGAATTAACCAGTTTGGATTCATCCACAACAATTGCATATTTTCCGGAAGCATAAGCGGCAATTTTTTCTATCAGCAATGCGCCTCCTCCTCCTTTTATAACGTAATTCTGCGGATCTACTTCGTCTGCGCCGTCTATTGTTAAATCAAGACCGGAAGAAAGCTCCCTGGAATTCAGGTTGAAAAAGGGAATATTCAGTTTTTCACATTCCATTTCGGTCTGGAAACTTGTTGCAAACACACAGATATCACGTAACACTCCCTGGAGCAGCAGTTCTCCGACCCTGCGAACTGCATAAACAGCGGTGGAACCTGTACCAAGCCCGAGTTTCATGCCGCTTTTTACCATATCGTCAACTGCGGTTTTTCCGGCTGCTTCCTTCATCAGCCTGATCGATTCTGATTCCATGCATTTTCTCCCATTGTATTTATTCTTTTTAACAGCTGCTGATTAATTTCTGTACCGAAAAAATTTGAATACTGCAGACAGGCTTGCCGTATAACCATATCATAACCGTTAATTGTCCTGCATCCTGCAGCTGCAGCTCTTTTTAAAAACGGCGTTACAGCCGGAGTGTATATCAGATCCATTACATCTTCATTTCCGGTAAAAGAATAAAGTTCCAGCGGATCATGGGAAGAACTGCCCGGATTTAAACCGGCGGTTTCAAACTTTTGATTTGATGATTCTTTGTCTTTATGCACCGGCTGATGATCAAGTTCATCATAACCATCCAGACCTACAGAAGTTGTCTGAATTATTATATCATTATATCTGGAAATGAGATCCAGTCCTTGACTGTCTCCGCCATTATGCGAAAGTCCGCCCCACCGGAAATTATATTGTGATGCGATATTTTTTGCCTTGTGAACAGAGCGGTTTAATATCAGGGCTTTTCCGCCCAAGCGGTAAATTTCGGAAGCTACCGAACGCGCAACGCCTCCTGCGCCTACTATTGTTATTTTTTTATGTTTTAAATTTTTTCTGCCCAGAAATTCCAGAAGTGAAGCCGAAAACCCGAAGCAGTCGGTATTATCGCCTGCCCATTCATTTCCGTTTCTGAATACAGTATTGCATGCTCCGATTGACTGAACTGCAGCGGAACGTTTTGAAAGCGCCGGAATCACCGATTCTTTGTATGGAACTGTAACTGAAATTCCCTGAATGCCGAGCATCATGGCAAGTTCCATAAAATTTTTTATTGAATCAACAGGAAAAGGAATATACACCGCATCGGTATTTTCCAGTCCGAAAACTGTATTAAAAAACCAGGGGCTGACACTGGCTTTTAAAGGATAGCCGACAACGCCGTAGACTTTGGTTTTTTTTGTAATAGTCCTGAAACGGTATAAATCTGCCAGATCACAAACATCAATCTGTCCCGGAGCTCCCGAAGCCTCAATTTCCGAAGATGCATTGGCGTATGTAAGAAATGAACCGAATCTGTCTGCCAGGATTCTTGAGTATATGCCAAGGTGTCCCATGCAGATTAAAATCTTTTCCTGATTTACAAATTCCCTGGAAGCCTGAAACATTTTTATCACATCGTTAGTTGATTTTACCGAACAGGCAACTTTAACAATTTCATCTCCGGCGCGTTTCATGGATTTTATTTTCGCAGGTATATCATCAATGACACCGTTTATATCGTGGAAGGAACGGATAATTCTGGTTCCAAAAGTGCGGGCTGCTTCTTCGAGGCTTGGAACATCAAAATCATCTTCGATATCAATGTATGCAAAATTGAACCTTCTGTCGGCATTTGCATATGCAAGTCCGTTTGCAAGTAATCTTACCCTTGCACCTTCGCCGCCAGTAAAATAACCTCCGTCTACATCCCGTCTTATTGTAAGAATTACAGGTACACCTGCAAGTTCAGGGAATCTGCGTATGTTCAAACGTTCGTCAGAGTCAAGGCAGTCAACTCTTAATTCCGCAAGGTCGTAAAACTTCCGGTATTTATTCAGTATTTCCAAATTACGATTAATTGTTTTTCCGGTTAAGCACAAACAAATCTTTGCCATAATAATCCTCATTAATATTACGGCAGCATCACCGCAAATTTAAATATAACCTTACAACATCCGTGTTAATAAATTTTTTAAAAATCAGGACGGTAAATATAAATTGCATTAACCAGTCCTGTATTGTCTGAACTGCTGAAGTTTACCCTCATCATCAGGGGCCAATCCCTTCCGGTTATAGGTAAAAGAATATGATCACCTCTGTCAATTGCCATGTTTCCCAGAACGAGCAGTACAACTGTTTTTCTGTCTCCGACCGAGACTCCGTGCGTTGATGCTATTTTTACCTGCCATACACGATCCCTGTAGATATAAAAATCAGCTCCGTTATACTGAAAGACAACATCATCCTGCCAGGGTTCATTTCCTCTTTCTGCAATAACTGTTCGCGGCGATCCAAACCGGTTAATTAAATCCGCCATCATCATTCCGACAAAAGAAAGCTGTTCATCGTTGCTGAGTCCTGTATATACAGGCTGGTTCTGCGCAAACAGAGAAAGAGCCGAAAGCAGTAATAATAAAAAAATTGTTTGTTTCATGGATATAATTAATACCGCCGTTTTAATAACAATGTAATACAAAGAACCAGAAGAATTATATTTGATGTAAGATTTATAATTGCATTTACCATAAGCTCTCCTTTATCCATTTTATAATGGTGTCAATTTCACTAATTATACCAAAAATACTTACGATCATTCCACCTATTATTAATGCTTTTATAAAATGATGCTCCGGCTTTTTCATAACTTCCAGCATTTTTTCAAGTGTGTTATTTATATTATCAAGCTTATCTGTTATTTTTTCCATAAATATATTCTTTTAGCGGTTCAATTTAGTAAACATCCAGGTATTTCCATTAACCCGTAATATTCCTTCTGCGCATATCCATACATTTATACCGGGACGGACTGGAAAAACCGGAGTATCTCCGTCTTTAAAGAAAAGATGTTCTGCAAAAGGGGAAGTACTGAACCATATACCGCCAGGTACCGGAAATGATTTTAACTCGATTACTTCCGGAACAAGACGGCGGCTGTCAAAATTACCTGAAACTGTCCGTTCAGCAACAGAACGCCAATTGACAAGCCAGGGATCATTACGAACAGCTTCGCTTATTGTTTCTGTATTAAAAAGCTGACGGAATCTGGGCCAGTCAAAATATGCAGGGTTTCTGGATAGATTTAATTCATTAACAATTACAAGATCCCAATAAAAAACCGTATCCACTCCGGCTTTCCATGTTAAGTAAAGATAACTGCCTTTAGCATCAAATGGAAACAAAGCGCCGGCAGGTTTAAAATGCCCCGGTATCAAATTATGTTCAGGCCAATAAGGCCATGCCATAACCGGGTTTGTCCAGGTCACCGGCTGTTCAATTTGTAAAGTGCAATCGCCGCCCGGCAGAATTTCCATTGTTTGTTTCTGACCGCCTGAATCAATCCATTCCACACGCCAGTATGGTTCGCCGAGAACAGATACCCAGGATTCAGGCGCTTCAGGCAGTTTCAGAAAATATCCGGAAAGTATAATATCTCTGCAACTGATTAATTGAAGAGCCAAAAAAAGAATTGTTGAAAGTTTTAATAATTTTTTCATGCCTATATATGGCGTAAACATGCTGTTTTGCATGACCGAAATGAAAAAAATCGGGTATATCCATGAGATGAATATATACCAATAACTTATTTACTTTATTTTCACTGCCTGCATCTGGGCTCTTACACATAACTCGGCGGCTTTAAATGCATGTTCCTGTGTCATTGCATTTTCTGTGCGGTTAAGGCAATCAAGAATCAACTGACCGAAGTACGGGTAACCAACCTTGCCTTCAACATTGTAAAATGTTTCTTCCCTGCCGTTTGCAAGGTACACATTGCCGCCGCGGCTTTGCTTTTCACCTAACTGCATGTATTTCCGCTGTTCGATGTAACCTTCTGTGCCGAGTATGAATGACCTGCCGTCGCCCCATGACTGCAGTCCGTCCGGAGTAAACCAGTCAACGCGGAAATAATGTGTTGCGCCGTTTTTTCCGACAAGCATTGCATCGCCGAAATCTTCAAGTTCGGGATACTGAGGATTATTGTAATTGGCAACCTGGCTTCGTACGACAGTTGCTTCCTTTTCGCCGGAGTAAAATAAAAATTGTTCTATTTGGTGGCTGCCGATATCGCAGAGTATGCCGCCGTATTTTTCTTTTTCAAAAAACCATCCGGGACGGGAAGGTGCATTGAGTCTGTGAGGTCCAAGACCAAGCACCTGAACTACCTTGCCGATTGCTCCCTGTTCGATAAGCTGTCCTGCAAACACGGCGCTTTCGACATGAATACGTTCGCTGTAGTAAACCATATACTTTTTTCCGGTTTCTTTTACTTTTGCCTTTGCTGCATCAAGCTGTTCAAGCGTTGTCAGCGGAGCTTTGTCGGTAAAGTAATCTTTTCCTGCAGACATTACACGTAAACCAAGGGCGCATCGCTGCGATGTAACTGCCGCACCTGTAACAAGCAAAACTTCCTTATCGCCGAGGATTTCATCCTCGCTTGATGCGCGTTTAACGCCTGGATAAGTTTCACAGAATTTATCCATCTTTTTGGAATCAGGATCGAACACGCTTTTTAATACGCCGCCTGCTTCGATTAAACCATTGCACTGTCCGTAAATATGCCCGTGATCAAGGCCGATTGCGGCAAATATAAACTCGCCTTTTTCAACTACAGGCGCCGGTTTTCCTTTGGGTGCATAATTCATTCCATCAGATTTTTCTGTCATAACAATTTCTCCCGGTATTATTAATATGTTATATTTCCATCCAGATCGTTTACGGAAACAGTTTTTTCATAAAAACGCGGAACTTTTTCCTTCATTCCCTTAACTGTATAAAATGGATCATCTTTATTTATCGGAAGCCCGATTGTCCGCTGTTCCGTACCGGCTTTGTAAATTGCCGTAATTAATTCGATTGTTTTTCTGCCGTCTTCTCCGCCGATCATCGGCGCAGCTTCGCCGTTTAAACGCGAATTTTCCATAGCAGATAATACATTGTCAATTTGTCCGGTATGAAGCGTATGTTCAAGTTTTGGCAGGGAATCATTAAAGTCATTAAGCTGTTTAATCAGTTCGGTGTTCTGTTCAGGCGCAGGAAAACCATTGGGCTGCGATACATTAGCTGTAACTTTCCAGGGCCAGGAAACACGCGCATTCTCTCCCTGGATTATAATCTGCTGCTCTTCGCCGTGATGTATTACAGAGCTTGTTACCTGTGCAAGCGCTCCCTTTGCGCAAAGACCGCCTTCATATTGCATTACAGCTACAGAAATATCTTCGACCTCTGCATTATCATGGGATGCATTGCTGATAACTGCGCTCACCTTTTCCGGTTTACCCAGCATCCAGCACAGCATATCGATATGATGAACAGCATGATTTAATGTACATCCGCCGCCTTCTTTTTCCCATGTTCCGCGCCACCACAAATCATAATAGCAATGACCGCGCCACCACATGGAATCAATCTGCGCATGGACAATTTTACCGATAAGTTTTGTATCAAGAACTTTTTTTAGATTGTAAACAGGATCGCGGAAACGGTTCTGCGCAATTACAGAAAGCATTCCTCCGCTTTTTTCTGCGGCTGCGATCATGGCATCACATTCCTCCAGAGAGGCTGCCATTGGTTTTTCCACCAAAACATTTTTTCCGGCATTTAAAAAATCAATTGCAATTTCTGCATGACAGAAAGGCGGAGTGCAGATACTTACCAGATCGATATCGTCTGAATTTAAAATATCCCTGTGTGACGCGCTGACCTTTGCTCCGATATTCAGGCTTTCATTTCTTTTTTCCGCCTTTTCGGGAAATATATCTACAAGATGGGTAATTTTGCATCTGCCGGGAAATGCAAGATATCCGTTAATATGCTGTGCAGAAATATTTCCGACTCCGATTACCGCGACAGAAATCATACTGTCCTCCTTCTTGTTCAGGATTAATAAAATAATTTTTCAGAGGAACGATGGATGTAATGAAAAAAGTTTTTAACCCCGATCCTTTAACGGTACATAAGACTGCTGTTTTGTAACTGACTTGTATGCAGGGCGTATTATCTTTCCGTTATTTACAAGTTCTTCGAGCCTGTGAGCGCTCCAGCCTGCTATACGGGCTACGGCAAACAGCGGCGTAAAAAGTTCTTCGGGAAGGTCCAGCATACTGTAGACAAAACCGGAATAGAAATCAACATTGGCGCTGACGCCTTTGTAAATTTTCCGGATCTTGCCGATAATCTGCGGAGCCAGTGTTTCAACTTTTGAATAAAGCATATATTCATCGTTTCTGCCTTTTTCTTTTGCAAGCTGTTCTACAAACTGACGGAAGATAAGCGCTCTTGGGTCTGATAATGAATAGACCGCATGACCCATTCCGTAAATTAAACCTGAACGGTCAAAGCCTTCTTTTCTTAAAAGTTTTTCCAGATAGGCGTTAATTTCGTTATCGTCATTCCAGTCGGAAACATTTTCCATCATATCGCGGAACATCTGTACAACTTTAATGTTTGCTCCTCCGTGCCTTGGTCCTTTCAGGGAAGCAAGCGAAGCGACAACAGCCGAATATGTATCTGTATGTGATGATGTAACGACATGGTTTGTAAATGTCGAGTTATTGCCGCCGCCATGTTCTGCATGAAGTACAAGGGCAAGATCCAGAATACGCGCTTCAAGATCAGAATAACTGGAATCCGGCCGGAGCATGTATAAAATATTTTCTGCAATGGATAAACCTTTTTGCGGCGGATGGATCCTGAGGCTTCTGTTTTTGTGGAAATGCACAAATGACTGATAGCCGTAAACTGCAAGCGATGGAAACTGAGCTATCAAATTTATGGACTGCCTTAAAACATTTTCGATTGTTATATCATCCGGATTGTCATCAAATGCATAAAGGGTCAATACGCCTTTGGAAAGAGAGTTCATCATGTCCCTGGAAGGAGCGCTCATAATTGTATCACGGACAAAATTTTCCGGAAGAGGCGTATGATCTTCTATCATTTCGATAAAATCATCGAACTCTTTTTTTGCCGGCAGATGCCCGAATAAAAGAAGAAAGCAGGATTCTTCAAAGCCAAAACGTTTTTCCTTTAAAAAGCCGTCAACAAGCTTTTCGATATTTATGCCGCGATAATAAAGCTTGCCCTCGCATGGAACAAGGTCTCCGTCTTCGATTACATAAGAAACAATTTCGGAAATTTCTGTCAGTCCTACCAGCACGCCTTTTCCGCTGATATCCCTTAAGCCGCGTTTTACTTCGTACTTTAAGTAAAGTTCATTTTCGATCATTCCCTGATCAATCATGAGTTTTGAGTACTTTTTAATAAATTGAATTTTTTGTTCACTGTTCATAATCTTATTCTACATTAATTTTTTTTTTTTGGAAACCCTGAACTTTACCGGAAATTGACAAGTATTGCCGATTCAGGTAAAATTTTCTTTTATTAAGGAGGATTTAATGAAACGAATTGTCATTTTTTGCAGTGTAATTATTATCGCAGGGTTTTTTTCCTGTGTAACGCCTGCAGTTCAGCCAACGATCGAAAATGAAATTGTTATTCAGGAAGTTATTACCGGTTCATCTGTCTGGAAAGTAAGCAGAGGCAGTAATATCATGTATTTGGGCGGAAGCATACATATTTTACGGGAATCGGATTTTCCTTTACCGGATGAATTTGATCTGGCTTTATCGCAATCGGATATTCTGGTTCTGGAAGCGGATATCGAACAAATGGAAGACGAACATATTGTTATGTACCTTATGAGCCAGATGTTTCTGCCGGACAATGTATCGCTTAGAACAATTCTGGATTCTGAAACATACGGAATGCTTTCGGCTGCATTGATGGAATACGGATTTCCCATAGAATTTGCTGATAATCTGAAACCTTCGATGGTAATGAACATACTGCTTTCTTTGCATCTTGAAAGCCTTGGATATGAACAGCAGGGAGTAGATGTCTATTATCTGTTAAAAGCCAAAAATGAAAATATACCAGTCACTTATCTTGAAACGCTTGAATCCCAGATTGATATGCTTGTATCAATGGGTGACGGATATGAAAATGAATATGTAAAGTACACTCTGCAGGATATGGACAATACAGAAGCCGGACTTGAAGAGCTATTATCCGGCTGGAGAAACGGCATTGCGGCAGGTACAGAAGAAATGTTAATTGATATGATGGTACATTGGCCTTCCATATACAAAGCTCTGATAACAGACAGGCACGAAGCATGGATTCCGCAGATTTACGAATTTCTTGATTCCGGAAAGGTATATTTTGTGATTGCCGGTCTTGCGCATATGCACGGTCCTGACGGTCTTTTACTGCATTTGAAAAATTCAGGTTATACAGTAGAAAAGTTATAATTTTTTGTTTTAATGCTGATGTCCTATTAAATATTGTAGGACATTGGCCGCTTGCCGAATGCTCCTGTCAGAATTGATGTAGTCAGGGATTTAACTTCGCTCAACGATTTATTATCCATCGAATAACGGTGCAGAAATTCAGGTTCAAGCATTCCGGCTTCTGATAACCATTTGCGGCTGCCTGTATTTAACTGCTGGACAGTGCAGGCGGATTGCATACAGGCAGAGCAAAACACAGCGCCTTCGCGGACATTAAACCACAGCTGGTTTCCGTTTAAATCTTTTTCTGTATCTCTACCGCATGATGCGCAAACTTCCAGATTTGGCTGTATTCCCAAAAAAGCAGCCCATCGCCATAAAAAATGTACAAACAGGCGTTCACATAATTCTTCGTTTGCATTTTCCAGCGTATCCAGTGTATCAATTGCAAGTTTAAGGGCAATGCCCCAATCGCCGCCTCCGCCGTGAGAAGTAATAATAGTTTCAGCTACAGCGTATGCTGTCATTGTACGTTCATAAAGTTCCCTCAGCCCTGTTCTCCATGACCGGACATCAAAGTCGCTGAGTTTCATATATTCTTTTGCCTTGTCTCTGTAAATCCAGACCTTGCCTGAATTATTCGGCGCTGAATGAGCGCGTAACTTGCTCTTTGGTCCGCCGAACACAGTCGCTTTTATAATGCCTTCTTCTGCGGTCAGCAGAGTAACCTCGCTGTTGGATTCTCCCGACGGACGATTTCTGAGAACCAAAGCTGTGTAAATGGCAGTTCTGGACATTTATAAATCCAGTGCAAAGACTTTGCTGTTGCGGTTTTGATCGTAAACTTTGCGTTTTTTTTCAGGCAGGCTTTCTACAGTTGCTTCCTTAAAACCAAGTGATTCAAACCAGTCCTGTGTTTGTGTTGTTAATACAAATACACGGCGTTTACCTTGTTTTTTTGCCTTCTCTGCAAGATAGCCGACAATATTTCTGCCAAGCCCAAGATCGGTATAATTTGGATCAGTTGCAACTGCGGCAATTTCAGCCTGGGATTCACCCCAATCATGAAGCGCTCCGCATGCACGGACAGAACCGTCAATTTCCAGAACAGAGTAATCGTTCTTTTTTTCCTGTATTTGCTCGGGATTCCGTCTGACAAGAATATCATTTTTCATTAATGGTTCCATTAGCCGCAGAATATCCGGTAAATCCCTTGAATGAAGTGACCGGATAGAATCATATTCATCAGTATAAATCATTGTTCCTGCGCCCAAATTGGAATAAAGTTCTTTTAGAATTACGCCTTCTTCTTTTCCGTCTATTATGTGTACCCTGTGAATACCTGCCTGACTTGCTTTCAAAGCCAATTTATATCTTCGGATGATTGATATTTCTTTTTCGCTGTTTTTATCATTATTTATATTGATTAAAGTTTCTGCCTGTTTCGGCGTAAGCCTGATAAAACTTCCATCAGTTCGTCTTTCCATTTCATCCGGAATTGTCAGGGTTTTTACATCCAAATTGTTATGCGCACAAACAATGAATAATTTTGCCGCTTTAAGCGATTTTGAAACATGCAGGGCGATTTCATCGCTTGGTACATTGTACGGCTTCCCTGAAGGGCTCCATCCGATACATGGAAGAATTGGAATCATTCCCAGATCCAAAACCCTGTTAAGCGAATCGGTGTATATCTTGTCAACTGTGCCTGTATGTTCGGTATCTACGCCGTTTATGACGCCAAGCCCCCTTGCTCTTACAAAGTTGCCGATTACAGCATCGACTCTGCTTCCGGAAAAAAAAGTCATAAAACGGCTTGCCGCGTTAAAAGCTGCCATTTCTACATAAGAAATTGCCTCTGATGTTGTTATGCGGAAAGAAGTATCGGCGGAAGAAATATCATTATTAAAATAAAACGACGGATCGATATCATGCTTTTTAAATACCGCATCGATATTTTCTTTTACTCCCGGAACAATAATTATTTTAAATCCAGTTTTTGCAAGCAGGGCAAGATCTTTTACAAGTCCCGGAAACCCAGAATCTTCTGTAACCGGGTAATCAATTTTAAATACCAGGGTAGAGCCTTCATACCGGTTCTGGTAATGAAAAACTTCCCGAATCAAATCTACCTGAGATGAAAAAACACTATCCATAATGTTATCTTAGTAGAAAAGTAAACATCTTTCCATAGTTGTATTTATATTATCTGCAAATCATCAAATGCCTAAAGCAATTTTTTTTATCTCCGATATTTATAATGAAACTGGAAAACTCTATAAAAAGTACAACTACTGTATTTTTTTGGAAGATTCCTTTTCCGGTTAAATTATGCGCCCGTTGGGCTTTTATGATTTACCGGGCAACCTCACCCTTCCGGGAACGATGGGTCGAGGGTTCTTTCCATTGGGATTTTATCCCTTGGGAAAAATGGCACACGTCCAGCGCCTGTTTTTTTGTGTTTAACGAAAGTTCTTTGCAATAAGTTAATATGCAAAAAAACAGGCGCTGGACATTAACTAGAATGAGTTTTTCCATTGGTGAAACTCAAGGAAAAGCCGCAAAGCGGTTTTTTTACGGCATGGAAGCCGCGGCGTAAAAATGTCTTAACATACCGTTAATGTCAAAGCGCCGAAAAAAGCCAAAGGAGTGAATATATGATAATCAATCACAACTTAAGTGCAATGTTTGCCGACAGGTCCCTCAAAGTTACCCAGACATTTCTGGATAAGAGTATGGAAAAATTGTCGAGCGGACTTCGCATCAACCGCGCCGGTGATGATGCATCCGGTCTTGCAGTATCGGAAAAAATGAGATCGCAAATCCGCGGTTTGAATCAGGCATCACAGAATGCCATGAATGGTATTTCATTCATTCAAACTACGGAAGGTTATCTGCAGGAATCCCAGGACATTCTCCAGCGCATGCGTGAATTGGCAGTGCAGGCATCAAACGGTATTTATACCGAAGAAGACAGATTGTACATCCAGGTTGAGATTTCAGCTCTTGTTGATGAAATCGACAGGATTGCGTCACACGCGCAATTCAACGGCATGAATCTGTTGACAGGACGTTTCGGCAGGCCAATCGGCGAAAATGTGGTTACAGCTTCCATGTGGCTCCATATAGGCGCTAACATGGATCAAAGAGAACAGGTTTTTATCGGCACAATGACATCAAAGGGTCTTGGTATCCGCAATGTCGGTGACGATACCTTTATTTCACTGTCCGCACCGGACAGTGCCAACCGTGCCATTGGAACACTCGACAGGGCGTTAAAGATCCTCAATAAACAAAGAGCTGATCTTGGCGCCTATCAGAACCGCCTTGAGCACGCAGTACGCGGCTTAGACATTGGAGCAGAAAATCTGCAGGCATCAGAAGCCCGTATCCGCGATGCAAACATGGCAAACGAGACAGTAACTTACACCAAGAACATGATTCTTACACAATCTGGTACAGCTATGCTGGCGCAAGCCAACCAAAGAGGTCAATCGGTTCTTTCACTTCTGCAGTAAGCAGAATCGTCCGGTACCTGGATTCAGGTGCTGGACGGGTCTCTCGGAAAGGCGCTCAGCACCTACCCAGCACCTGTTTTATTAACTGGTTAGGCAATCATAAGATTGAATTAAATAGGTGCTGGGTAGGTGCTGGGCAACTTTTTTTTATAACAACTACAAATTTCTGACAGTGATTTTATTTAATTTTTATTAAGCGCTCTTTTATTTCTTCAGATGAAAGTCCCTGATCTATCATTTCCAAAAAGAATTGCCTTTCTGTTTCACGACCTTCAATATGGCCATCATCCCAGCCATCTTCATACCAAACCTTTTTTGCTTCTTCTGTATCCCATTCAGTTAATAACATATTCAACATCTCCGAGTTATGTATTTCAAGGAACTCATCAAGTATACCATGATTCTGACAATAACTGATAGTCTTGTTCCTCAGTTCATTTTTTTTATGATACTAACAAAAATAAATATTTTTCGGTCATGCAAAACACATAGTTCGAACCCATATAAGGCTATGAAGCTTAACAGAAACTTTAAGGACAGCGTTTTCACTGCGCTGTTCAAAGACCCAGATCTCCTTCGGGAGTTGTACTGTGCACTGGAGGGCGTTACATTGCCTCCAGACACACCGGTTTTCATAAACACACTGGAAAATGTGTTGTATATGGATTTATATAATGACATATCTTTCGAAATAAGCGGAAAGATTGTAGTGTTGATAGAACAACAAAGCACCATTAATCCCAATTTAGCTTTGAGACTTTTACTCTACATAACCCGTATACTTGAAAAAAGGATTAAAAGCAGAGCCCTATATTCAACAAAAAAACTTTTTATCCCATGTCCGGAATTTTTTGTATTGTATAACGGAAAAGAGCCATATCCTTCAGAGACAATAATACGATTATCAGATCT
>Ga0123356_10005112_pt1 | contig 13445 bp, 11 predicted proteins | sample TergutEmb28metaG_2_FD_92546 | JGI IMG/M metagenome (GOLD analysis project Ga0123356, IMG submission 92546) | Embiratermes neotenicus P3 segment gut microbial communities from Petit-Saut dam, French Guiana - Emb289 P3 | ecosystem: Host-associated > Arthropoda: Insects > Digestive system > Gut ... | reverse complement strand
GCGGTTCATCTTGCCGCTCTCGTCATCGAAAATGCGAAGCCCGAGAATCTTCGCCGCCAAGTAGTCTGCATCTGCCTGCGTGTCAGTTTTCGAGACGCCAATGAGAACCAGCAGCCCCGGCCCAATCTTTCCCACAATTTCTCCGCCGGCGCTCACCTGAGCGCGGCTCACGCGTTGGACGATGGCGCGCATGATTGAGGAGATCGGTATCCCTTCATCCGATGAGCGTCGATTCGGCAGTTGACGCCCGGAACGGTTCAGTCGAGGATACGACAAATCACCCGGCGGCCCGGTATTTCCTGGGGCGCCGGCGCGGGAACGTCGGTTCAAGGGGAGTTCCCGCGGCCGCGGCGATCCGAGAAGAACGCTTCGAACGGGGGGCGGGAGAGACCGGGCTACGATCACCAGAATTCCCGCCGGCCACGGTAGCGGAAATTTCAATTTCGAAGATGTCTTCGAGAATCGCCGCGCTATTTTGCGACTCTATAATGAATGGTAGGGTTAATAGGGCCAGGGTTGAAAGGACGCGCGGTTTGACCGCTGCCTCCAGCACCGATTAGGATTTCCATTTGTCGCCGAATCCAACTAAAACTGAGCGAGGCACCACATGGCAGCCGTTGATGAAAAAGTGAAGCAGATTATCGTGGAACAACTTGGAGTGGATGAAGGCGAAGTGACCCCCACCGCTTCGTTCGTGGACGACTTGGGCGCTGACTCGCTCGACACGGTCGAACTGGTCATGGCCTTCGAGGAGGCTTTTGAAATCGAAATCCCCGACGAGGACGCGGAAAGAATCCGCACCGTGCAGGACGCTGTCGATTACATCGGCAAACACGCCAAGGCGGGGAAGTAGTTGGGTCCGGGCTTGATGAATTATCCGGGTGGCGGGAGTCCCTTCGGCCGCAGGGAATGGGCGATGGTCTTCGAACAGTCATTCGAAACTGAACCGTCGGATGACAAGAGAGAAACGATACGCAGTTTCCGCACGGACGAGGAAGGGTTCGACGACCTACTCAGGCGCAGGGAAGGCGGACGTTAGTTGGCGCGGCGTGTCGTTATCACCGGTATTGGCCTGATTTGCGCGTTGGGCAATAAAACCGAAGAGGTGTGGCGGAACCTGCTCGCCGGCAGGAGCGGCGTAAGCCGGATCACGCAGTTTGACGCCTCGAAGCACGCCTGCCAGATCGCGGCCGAGGTCAAGAACTTCAACCCGCTCGATTTCATCGAGAAAAAAGAAGTCAAGAAGATGGGCCGCTTCATCCATCTGGCGCTGGCTGCGGCGGAGGAAGCCATGTGCATGTCCGGCCTCGAGGTGACGCCGGAGAATGCCGAGATGATAGGAGTGCATATCGGCTCCGGCATCGGCGGGTTCGACATCATCGAGCGCGAGCACACGGCGCTCCTTGAAGGCGGACCGCGCAAGATTTCTCCTTTTTTTATTCCAGCGGCAATCGTGAACCTCGCGGCCGGGCATGTCTCGATGCGCTTTGGCGCGAAGGGGCCGAACGAGGCGACGGCGACGGCGTGCACCACCAGCGCCCACTCCGTCGGTGATTCGTTCCGCATCATTGAGCACGGCGACGCGGATGTGATGATCGCGGGTGGATCGGAGGCCGCCATTACTCCCATGGGCGTGGGCGGGTTTGCGGCGCTCCGCGCGCTTTCGACGCGCAACCAGGAGCCGGAAAAATCCAGCCGCCCATGGGATCGCGACCGCGATGGGTTCGTGATCGGCGAGGGCGCGGGAATCTTGATTCTCGAAGAGCTTGAGCATGCGCGGGGGCGCGGAGCCAGGCCGATGGCAGAGATCGTCGGCTACGGCATGAGCGGCGACGCTTACCATATTACGCAGCCGGCGCCGGAGCACGAAGGCGGCTTCCGGGTGATGAAAAATGCCGTGCGTGACGCGAAAATCAAACCCGACGATATCGGATATGTGAACGCCCACGGCACTTCCACCCCCATCGGGGACACCCTCGAAGCGCACGCCATCCGCAACTTCTTCGGCGATCACAAAATCGCCGTAAGCTCGACCAAGTCCATGACCGGTCATCTGCTCGGCGGCGCCGGCGGACTGGAAGCGGGAATTACCGTGCTGGCGCTGCGCGACCAGATCCTTCCGCCCACCATCAATCTTGAGAACCAGGATCCTGATACCGCAGGCATGGATTTCGTTCCCAACCACGCGCGCAAAGCTCAGGTCGAATACGCGATGTCGAACTCCTTCGGCTTTGGCGGGACCAACGGGGCGTTGCTGTTTAAAAGATGGCGCCCGTGACCCGCACCCGCATGGGTAGAGACTGAACCCGGCCGTCAACCCAATAACGGTCAACCCAGTAACAGAAATAACCAAAGAGAGCCGATCCTCATCCTCGCCTTTCGCACACCCCGGGGCAAAGGTCCCGGGCGAGTCTCGGGCAAAATCGCGCGAACCTCCGGGCAGTCCCTGAAGCCTTGAAGGGAGACGCGGAAGCCGCCGCCCGAACTTTCCTTCTTCGAGGGACTTTTTGCCCAAGGGGCTGAGTGGCAATGGCTATACCAAACTCGAACTAAGTGGGTATTGCCGCGGGACGCATTCGATGTCACGCTCGTCAGAATCAAACCTTTCGAGGAGAAGGAATGAACAAGGCAACAAGACTGGCTGCTCGTGTGGCTTTGCTGTCACTCGTCGCCTTCCTGCTTTCCAGCAGCGGATTTCAGAGTCAAGCGCAGAATTCTTCTGACCAAATGAAAGGCGAAAAGACTAACGGGAAAGTTGTGTACGTGTGCGCTTGCCTGAAAGACAAGTCGTGTTCATGCATGACGGAAGCCAAGATGGAAGGGCCCTGCGCCTGCGGCACACAAGGCGGACCGCCGCTCAAGGCGGTGCCGAAAAACAGCGACTGGGCAAAATATAATCGCGATGCTCTGGGGAAGTGACCTGGATCATACTCCGGGCGACCGGCGCCGGCCATAGCCTGACCGGGAAAGCACAGACCTACGCTCCAGTTGGCGGTCGCAGTCCGAGTGGAATCGAGAAGATGACAAAACCCTATCTTGGCCGGCACGTGTATGGCCTCGCTGCCATTATCTTCGGGGTCATCGGTCTGCTCTGGCATGACTTTGGCGCCCCCTGGCAACAGATCCAAGCGTTGGGGAATGTTCCCCACCGTGAGATTTTTGTCTCGATTGCGGTTGCCGCCGAATTATTTGGCGGGATTGCGATGCAATGGCAGAGAACGGTGCGGATCGGGGCACTCACATTAAGCGGCGTTTTTATTGTCTTCGCGTTGCTCTGGGTGCCCCGCATTATTGCCGAACCGCTGGTTTACGATCGCTATGGCAACTTTTTCGAGCAGCTTTCGATCGTCTCCGGCGGGCTGATTGTTTTCGCTACCGAGGGCTGGGGCGATCCGGAACGAACCCCTGGCCTGGCTCGGATGGGGTACACCTTCTTTGGCATCTGCGTGATTTCATTTACGCTGGTGCACGTTTTTTATATGTCGAGCGTGGTGGAGTTCGTACCGCGGTGGATTCCTCCCGGCCAAAGGTTCTGGGCGTTCTCCACCACGGTGGCATTTGCGCTGGCCGCGGTTGCCTTACTCACGGGGCGTTCCGCTCTTTTAGCGGCCCGGCTGCTTACTGCGATGATCATCGGCTTCGGCCTGCTGATATGGCTGCCTGCGCCTTTCGCGGATCCGCACAAGCTGGTCAATTGGGCGGGAAACGCGCAAAACCTGGCGATAGCCGGGGCAGCGTGGATTGTCGCGGACTTTCTAAGCCAACATAGTTCTGCCTGGAAAGCCGAAATGAGTTCTGCGCAGCCAGTTTTGAGCCAGAGCTCGCTCGACTGAAACCGACGCCTGCCAGCTCACGGGCCGCAAGCTTTTCGAATCCTGAGCCCTGACCCTTCGCTTATCCCGGGGATGCGCTTGGGAGCTATTTGACGGTAACGTATTCGCCCGAGTACCAGTTGTCGACCCAGCCATCCCAGCCCTTGGCCACGATGTAGTGCCGGCCCGCTGCCAGGTTGAAGGCATGGCTAATCGATTGACCCGAGGACGTGTACTTGAGCCGGTTGTCGATGTAGATCTGCATGATTACGACCGGACTGCCGGCGGGCGCTGACGCCTTGATCGTAACCGGCGACCTTACGGTCGCGTTCGCGGCGGGCGACATGATCTTGATCGGAACCGAAACCACATTCACGGTCACACCTTTCCTGTAAGTCGCGCCGGAGCTGTTCCGTTCCTGCACCACGATCCCGTGCTGGCCGGGAGGCAACGAAAGACGGGCTTGGACACCGGTTCCACTCACCTGGTAGGCGAGCTTGTTGTCCACATAGATTTGAACTGCCACTACCCGAGTGGGATCGATAGTTGTCGCCGAAACATAAACCGGGGAGAGAAGGTGCATATTGGGGGAAGGAGAAAGGATACGCACCGCAGGACTGGCTGATATGACAGAAAGCTGGCTGCTCACCAGCCCTCCTGATTCCTCAGAGGCTTCGACCGCGATTTTGTGGCTGCCCTTGGTCAGCGGCAGGGAAGAGCTGACGGTATGGCCGCTGGTCACGGACCGCGAGCTGCCATCGAGATACACCTGCATCTTTGTGATTGCCTGTGCGCCGCCCGCCGTGGCGGCCAGCCGGACCGACGGCCCGACCACCGATGCGGGAGCGGGGTTGGTAATGAGAACGGCTTCCGGGCGCACGACGAGAACCAGGCTGCGCTGGTGGATCCCGCCTCGGCTGTCCCGCGACTCGACGACCACATGATGCGTGCCGGTTGCCATGGGCACCCAGGCATTCAGCGAATTTTCGCGGGCTTGATACTTGAGAGCGTTATCGACATAAACCTGCATCGTGGTTACCGGCGAGCTGTCAGATGTCGTCGCTTGAAGGTGCACCGGCGATGCCACGGTCGTGTTGGGGAAAGGAGTCGCCACCGTGACCGTATTGAAGAAATCGGTCATCGCACTCTCGACTGCCCCGGCGCCGGGACAAGCCGGCAATGCCATGGCATCGCATACCGTGCGCAGCAGGTTGGCATGATCGTAGCGGATGGTCGATTTAAAGCCGGGCTTCACCTGCGGCCCGATCACGAGCGTGGCCAAGCGGCCTCCGCAGCCGCTCGGGATGGCCGAAGTGCACCGGTTGTCCTGCTTACCGCCGACGTCGGCTTCATCCCAAGCGATGAACAGGATGCCATCTCCCCCCGGTTGAAACTCCGGCAGGGCAAGGATTGCCGGTACATTCTCTCGTAGCCAGGCGTCGGCCTGGGCCGACGTTCCGTTGTGGGCGTCGTGCGACACGTTCGGAGTGATGTATGCGTAGTTCGGTGTGGTGTGGTTGCGAATGTCGCTTTCGAGTTGGCTATAGGGAACGGAATTGGTGGCTTCGCGCGGCGCGCAGCTATCGGTGAAATCGATGAGGGGATTGTGGCGGCGCAAATAGGTGCCGGAACTTACGCCTTTGAAGCCTGGGTAAGGCAGATTCTCCTGGTAGGAACGCCAGCTATAGCCTTGACGGATCAGCTGTCGTACGACGTTATTGAGGTTGAAGCATACGGTTGTCGAGTCGTTGCTGGTTACCGGCTGCCCGGCCACCAGCCACATCAGCGCCGAAAGCGAATTGTGTTGCTCCGAGTAATACTGGGTAGCGAGTCCAAATCTCGCTGCCAGCGAGTTGTAGTACGGCATTTCTGAATTGCCGATCACCGCCTCGTAACTGCGATTTTCCTCGGTGATAATCCAGACGTGCCGCGACTGCGGAACCTGCGCCCAACCGATGCCGCCCAATAAGAGCAATCCCAACGCTCGGAGCTTCATTCATCTTCCTCGATTCTTGGACCGCGCACGCGCACACGAATGCGCCGGTCACCGGTGAATTCTGTTCAGGGAATAACGAAGGAGCTCCAGCGGAAGAACTATAAACCGCTGTCGAGCGGCGGCAATACGACGAACACCTTAACTCAACCTCTCGTTAGTACATGCAGGATCTCGAACATCGGGCGCTCAAGGCATCTTCGTTAACAACGAATAAATGAACGTTTGATATCAGGTGAATTATGAGGCCTGTTCACTTGGAACGCGGCCGCGGTTGGAAACAGGTTGCTGTGGTGCCGCGGAAACGGGTAGGTATTAGTGAGTAGAGGGTTCGCCGCTTACGGCAAAGCCCTCAGTTCACAAAATGCGGGGCCCTCACGTCGCCTTTTGGAAAGACTTTTCCCTGGGCCCCGCGAGCGGGTGAGCCAGCGGAAAATTGCCGCCCGCGTCGCCACGGTGGCAGCGGTCGCGCTATCGCAGCCCTTCGGTCGAGTCGCAGCTGTGAATCCGGAGCATCACGCTCGCTTTCACGCCGCTCACATCCATGATTGCGGGCGGGGATTGCGGCCGGGGATTGCGGGCGGGGATATTCACCGCGAACCCGCTTCCGTCGCCTGGAGTCAAGCCGAACGGTCGGGTTGGCAAGGTCCGTCCTTCGGCAAGCCACGTGCATCTAATAAGAACAGGTAGCCTCCGGCACTGGCTACTTGTGCAAATTTTAGGCGGTTCGGGAATGAACTACATATATTCGATCTTCGCGCTAGCCGTTCTGACAGCGCTTCCGCTCGGGGCGCAGAGCGACTACATGAATTCCCGAAGCGGTCTTGCTGTTTCCTCCCCGGGCGTAGATTCCACCAAACCGAGTTCGATCGTTACCATCAAGGCTCGGGTAAACGAGGTGAACCTGTTGTTTATCGCCATGGACAAGCATGGCAAGTTCGTCCGCGATCTGAATCAGGGGGATTTCAGCATTCTCGATGACCATAAGCCGCCGCAATCCATTGTCAGGTTTTCGCAGGAAACCGATCTGCCCCTGCAGGTGGGCCTGCTGATCGATACCAGCGGATCGGTCCACGGCCGCTTCCAGTTCGAACAGGACGCCGCGACCGGCTTTCTTCAACGCGTTATCCGGCCCCATTATGACCACGCCTTTGTCATGGGATTCAATGCTCGCAGCAAAGTGGCGCAAGAGTTCACCGACAATGTTGGCCTGCTCTCGGCAGGGATTCAGCGGCTCGAAGACGGCGGGGGGACTGCTCTTTACGATGCCATCTATTCCGCCTGCAAGGATAAGCTGTTGAAGGACGACTCCGACCGGCCGGTGCGCCGCGCACTTATCGTTGTGAGCGACGGTGAGGACAATCAGAGCGAGCACACGCTCGCCCAGGCGATCTACATGGCCGAGCGTGCCCAGGTGATCATCTACACGATTTCCACCGATGACAGCGGGCTGATCCTCCGCGGCGACAGAATCCTCGAACAGATTGCCGATGCCACGGGGGGGCGCGCTTTCTTCCCTTTCAAAGTGAAAGACATAAAGAATTCTTTTTCGGCGATCGAAGACGAATTGCGCAGCCAATATGTCGTCTCGTATCACCCCGCCGATTTCGAGGCCAATGGCCGCTTCCGCCCGATCGAAATCACGTCGGTAAAAAAGGACCTCCAAGTGCGGGCGCGCAAGGGTTACTTTGCCCCGCAACAATGACCCCGCCTTCTTTGCTCTGGTGCTAAAATCGCATTAAATTGGCTGAATTTCGTGCACGTCAGCTCCGGTCAACCGTTCCCAATTTGTCCGCTGCTGAAGTGGAAAGTGTCTGCAATTATGTTTCGCACTCTTGGTCAATTCGTTTTCCTGTGCGTTATGTGCGCCGCGGTTTTTGCCTCGACGGACAACACGCACCGCGCCAAATCCCAAAAAGCCGCTCCTGCCCCGGCCCAACCCGCGCCGGTGGCGCAGGCCGCCCCTCCCCCGGAGTTGACCCCGGAGCAAGGTCCTTCGTCCCCGCCGGAGGTGAATTTTCAGAACGGTCAGCTCACGATTCTGGCAAGAAATTCCACCATGGGCGATGTCCTGAATGCCGTCCGTCAGAGGACCGGGGCCGCGGTGGAGATGCCGACCGTGTCGAGCGAGCGCGTGGTCGGACAGTTTGGCCCCGGGGCTCCTCGGGACGTCATCGCGCAACTGCTGAACGGTTCGCACTACGATTACGTTCTGGTGGGCTCTCCTGCCGATCCCGGCGCGTTAAAGAAGATCGTGCTCACGGCTAAAGCCAGCGGTCCCGAGCCGGTCAATGCAGCGCAGCAGCCCAACCAGCCGCCGGACGAGAACCTGCAAACCGTGCCCGAGGTGGAGAGCGAAACTTCTGACGACAACTCGAGCGACAACCAGCCAGATACCCAGCCCACCGAGGACGAAGCTCAGCCTGACCAATCCGACCAGCAACAATCGCCTGCGGTAAAGACTCCGGAACAACTGCTGCGCGAACTTCAGCAGCAGCAGCAGCAGCAGCAGCAGCAGCAACAACAACAGCAGCAGCAGCCGCAACAGCAAGATATGATCGGACCGCGAGGCGCCCCCGGCCAGCCCCCGCAGTAGGAAGCTTCCAGGCAGAGACCTTTTCGGGGTGGGGGCCCCCCTTCCGGCGCTGTGGTCAAATAGCCCTGTGTTTCTCGGGCAAATCCTGAAAGCCGCGATCGAGCGTCTCACCGCCCGGAGCGTCCCCTCGCCCCGGATGAATGCTGAGTTGCTGCTCATGTTTACGGTGGGCCGCGATCGAGCCTATCTCTACGGACATCCCGAATACGAACTCACCCCGGGCGAGCAGATGCGCTACGAGGAAGCTCTCGCTCAACGTTCACAGGGCATTCCCGCGCAGTACATCACCGGACATCAGGAATTTTGGGGTATGGACCTGATCGTGAGCCCGGCAGTGCTGATTCCGCGCCCGGAAACCGAACATGTGGTAGAAGCGGTGCTCGATCGTGCGGGCCGGACATTCTGGCCGGGGGCAATCGTCGATGTCGGGACTGGTTCCGGCTGCATTGCCCTTGCGCTCGCGAAAGAGCTGCCGCAGGCTCAAATCCTCGCCACTGAAATTTCCCCCGCCGCTTTGGAAATTGCCCGCGCCAACGCGGCACGGCACCAGCTGGACGCCCGCATTCGATTTCACCAGACCGACCTGCTGAACGGACTGGAGAGAAGAGTTTTCGATTTCGTGGTGTCGAACCCTCCTTATGTGGGCGAATCCGAAGAAGACTCAGTGCAGCTCGAAGTGCGCAGGTTCGAGCCCCGTAACGCGGTGTTTGCAGGGCCGGGGGGAACGGAGGTGGTTGAGCGCCTCGTTCCTCAGGCGCGCCAGGTGCTCGAACCCGGAGGCTGGCTGGTGATGGAAATCAGCGGGACGATTAGCCGGCAAGTTCGGGAGTTATTGTCCGGCTGGGAAGAGGTCGAGATCACAAACGATCTTCAGGGTATTCCGCGGGTCGCGTCGGCCCGGAAGCCATAGCTGAACCTCGGGAAATCCTTTACCGCCGGCTCGCGACCTGGTCCAAGGATGGTCCTACAACGGATCGGGCGCTCAACCCTTCTCGAGGACCGCGGGCTGAATCTCCTCGACGTCCACCAAATGGGTGGGATAGCGTCCGGTATAGCAGGCCGTGCAGTAGGTTGTTTTCTCGCCGTCGCGGCAGGCTTTTTTCAGCCCGTCGAGCGACAGATACGCCAACGAGTCGGCACCCACGAATTCCCGAATCTCTTCGATTGTGTTGTTGGCGGCGATCAGCTCGTTCTTTCGCGGAGTATCGACTCCGTAGAAACACGGAGAAATGGTCGGCGGGCAGGAGATGCGCAGGTGAACTTCCTTGGCCCCGGCGCCGCGCACCATGCGCACAATCTTCTTACTGGTCGTACCGCGGACGATGGAGTCGTCGATCAGCACCACGCGCTTGCCGGCGAGAAGGTTGCGAACGGGATTCAGCTTGAGGCGAACTCCGAAATCGCGAACCGACTGCTGCGGCTCGATAAACGTGCGCCCAACGTAATGATTGCGGATCAATCCGAAGCGCAAGGGGATTCCGCTCTCCGCCGCATAACCGATGGCCGCGGTCACGCCGGAGTCGGGCACGGGCACGACGATATCGGCTTCGGCTGGCGATTCGATGGCCAGCTGGCGTCCCAACTGTTCGCGGCTCTCCTGCACGGAGCGGCCGAACACGCGGCTGTCAGGACGCGAAAAGTAAACGTGCTCGAAGATGCAGCTCGACTGGCGACTAGCCGGGGCATAAAAACGGGAGCTGATGCCTTCCGCTCCGACGATCACAAGCTCGCCCGGCTTAACTTCTCGTTCGTAAGTGGCGCCAATCAGATCGAATGCGCAGGTCTCGGAGGCAAAGACGATCGAGTCGGATAGACGATCGCCGACAGCGGGAATGCGTCCCATCGCCAGCGGGCGGAACCCATGAGGGTCGCGAACCGCAAAAATGCGGTCCGGACTGATCATGACCAGCGAAAACGCGCCCTCGACGCGGCGCAGCGCGTCGGCGATCGCTTCCGGCAGGGTATGTTCGCGCGACTGCGCGATCAAATGAACAATGACCTCGGTATCGCTGCTGGTCTGGAAGATAGAGCCTTGCGCTTCCATGCGGCTCCGAATTTCCTGCGCATTGTTCAGGTTGCCATTGTGTGCCAGCGCAATCACCCCTTTGTTGGATTGCACCATGATCGGCTGCGCGTTCAGCAGCGCGGAGTCGCCGGCGGTCGAGTAGCGGGTGTGGCCAATGGCCAGGCTGCCGCGCAATTTGTTCAGCTTCTTTTCCGTGAAGATGTCGGCCACCAGCCCCATGGCTTTGTGAATGTGCAGCGACATGCCGTCGGAGCTGACAATACCTGCCGACTCCTGCCCGCGGTGCTGCAGCGCGTGCAGACCCAGGTAGGCAAGCGTCTCCGCCTCCGGATGCGAATAGATCGCAACCACCCCGCACTCTTCTCGAAATTTGTCGAATTTCTCCATCGCTCGCCGGCCCTCAGCTCTCAGCAAAACCCAACACTCTGTCATCCCCGAAGGGAACTTACGAAGGCGAGAGGACAGGTTCGCTGGCGAGCGCCCGCTCGAGCGCCCCCTCGTACTCGTCGTTCAGCTCGGAAATCTGAGCCGACACCACCGTACGCCCATCCAGCTTGATCTCTATTTTTTCTGGAACCGTCTCGCCCAGCAGATCGGCAAAAATGCCGTTTTTCCCCGCCTCTTGTTTGATGCGCTCGACATTGGCGGGGTCGCAGGAGACGACAACCCTGCTCGCGTCCTCTCCGAACAGCACAAATTCCGGTTGAAGCCCTTCGGCTTTCACGTTCACCGAGCACCCGATGCTTCGCGGAAACGACGACCGGGCCAACGCCACTGCCAGCCCCCCCTCGGAGCAGTCATGCGCAGAATCAATCAACCCGGCGGCGATCCATTTCACCACCACTTTCTCGAGCGCGGCTTCCCTTTCGAGTTCGAGCGCCGGCGGAAATCCCCATAACCCACCGAGAATTTCTTTCGCGTATTCGGACGAGCCGAACTCGATCTCCGCATCGGTCCGGTCGCCCGGTTCTGATCCGCGCACGAGCAACACGGCTCTCCCGGGATGGCGGAAGTGCGGGAACGCTGCTCGGGTCACGTCTTCCAAAATTCCCACCACTCCGAGAACCGGCGTCGGATAAATCGCCTGATCCAGCGTCTCGTTGTAGAAGCTCACATTTCCGCCCGTGATCGGAATTTCGAGCTCCTCGCAGGCTCGGGTGATGCCATCAATCGCCTGGGAAAACTGCCACATGATCTCGGGCTTTTCCGGGTTCCCGAAATTCAGGCAGTTGGTGGCGCCGACCGGAACCGCTCCCGAACACGCCACGTTGCGCGCGGCTTCCGCCACGGCGTGCATCGCGCCCAGCTTCGGATCGAGATAACACCAGCGCCCATTGCCGTCGAGCGCCATCGCCAGCCCCCGGCGCGACCCCTTGATTCGAATGACTCCGGAATCGCCAGCGCCCGGGCCCTGGACGGTGTTGGTCTGCACCATGGAGTCGTATTGCTGATAAATCCACCGTTTGCTCGAGATGTTGGCGCTCCCCAGCAGGCGCTTGAGATCCCCGGTGTAATCCGACTTCGCGCCAAGCTTCACTTCCTCCGGCATCTCGCGCGCAACCGGCGGCTCCCACCGCTCGACCGGCCGCCTGTAAACCGGAGCGTCATCGGTAAGCGCAGGGTTCGGAATTTCCGCGACCACTTCTCCATGCTCGAGCACGCGCAGGGTATTTTTGCCAGTCACCCGGCCGACCTCGGCTGCGTCCAGGCCCCACTTGTGGAACACCCGGAAAACTTCCTCTTCGCGTCCTTTTTGAGCGACCAGCAACATACGCTCCTGCGATTCGCTCAACATGATCTCGTAGGCGCTCATGCCGGTCTCGCGTTGCGGAATGCGGTCCATCTCGATCTCGATTCCCACACGGCCGCGCGCGCCCATCTCGCAGGTGGAGCAGGCAAGCCCGGCGGCGCCCATGTCCTGGATACCCACGATGGCGCCGGCCTGCATGGCCTCGAGGCAGGCTTCGAGCAAGAGCTTTTCTAAAAACGGATCGCCCACCTGCACGTTGGGCCGTTTGGCTTCTGACTCCCGGCTGAATTCCTCGCTGGCCATGGTTGCGCCGTGAATCCCGTCGCGGCCGGTTTTCGCGCCCACGTAGATTACGGGATTGCCCACGCCGGCGGCCTTTGCGTAGAAGATGTGATCTTTCTTCACCAGCCCGAGGGCAAAGGCATTGACCAAAGGGTTGCCGGAGTAACCGGGCTCGAACTTGGTCTCGCCACCCAGGTTCGGCACGCCGAAGCAATTTCCGTAGGCGGCGATGCCGCGGACCACCCCTTCGAGGATGGAGTGGTTGCGGCGCATTTCGCCGGGGGAAACGGACGGGCTTCGCCCTCCCGTACGCACTTCGCCCTCCGCCCCTCCAGGTGCCGGTTGGATGGGCCCAAAGCGCAAGGAGTCCATCAGGGCGACGGGCCTTGCGCCCATGGTGAAAATGTCGCGGAGAATCCCCCCCACCCCGGTCATTGCACCCTGAAACGGCTCGATAAAAGAGGGATGATTGTGCGATTCGATCTTAAAGGCGCATGCCCAGCCATCGCCGATGTCAATAATCCCGGCGTTCTCGCCGGGGCCCTGCACCACCCGGCGACTGCGGGTGGGCAGCCGTTTCAGGTGAACCCGGGAGGATTTGTACGAACAGTGCTCGCTCCACATTACGCTGAAGATGCCAAGTTCGGTGAGGGTGGGTTCGCGCCCGCCGAGCAGAGACTTGATGCGCTCGTACTCCTCACGGGTCAGCCCGTGGTCATTGAGGACTTGAGGGGTGATGTCCAGGATGGAGGTAGTCATGCGGGGAACCTCTATTGTCGCATTTTCGCCAGCCGAGTGGACAATGAATTTCCTGCTCTGGGTGAAAAGAGCCCCGAATTTCACCCCCTCGGCTCCCGCTTTTTAGCCAGCTCCATTGCCTGAGCCGGGGCTTGAGCCGGCAGAAGCTGCCTCCCGCATATACTGAAATTGGATGAAATCGATCGTCGTCGGCACGGCCGGCCACATCGATCACGGAAAAACCGCGC
>Ga0123356_10005111_pt1 | contig 13446 bp, 13 predicted proteins | sample TergutEmb28metaG_2_FD_92546 | JGI IMG/M metagenome (GOLD analysis project Ga0123356, IMG submission 92546) | Embiratermes neotenicus P3 segment gut microbial communities from Petit-Saut dam, French Guiana - Emb289 P3 | ecosystem: Host-associated > Arthropoda: Insects > Digestive system > Gut ... | reverse complement strand
CCCAATGTTGGTTGCATGCTGCCGGAAATAATCTCTGAGTTTTGCAGGGCGATATTAATGCCTAGAAATAACACCACTGCTAGAACTATGGTGATGATTGTTTCGCGGATAACATTTTTGATGCCTTGTTTTTGCTTGGCGCTTGACGGCGGTAATTGTTCGGATTGACTACAAGATGTGTTAGGGGGGTCATCGCATTCACCTGCGTTTAGCTGCAATAACGGTGTGGCAGCGCCTACGAGGACGGGCATCTCAGGATATATATCGTCAGCTATTGTTTGTGGGGTTGATGCAACATCGCTCTCGTCTGTATTGGCTATTTCGTTGCCTTGAACCTCATCCGATAACTGCTGCGGCTCTGGTGGCATATCTCCATGTGCACCGATTGTGTCAGACTCCGGCAGTGCTTGCGGTGTGGGCGATTCATTGTCCACTACACTTGCTACATTGGAATCAGGGACTGCCTGCAATATGGTCGCATCTGCCTCGTTAGGCATGCTAAAATCGTGATCTGGCGCAGGAGTTTCGCCTGCGCTCCGGTCGTCGTCGGATGATGGAAAAAGGTTTGATTTATCTATTTGCATAATATAATCATCCAGTCTCTACAGGAGTGCGTTGCATTAAGCTCAATTATACTACTTGTGGGTTGCCATAGCTAGTTAACTGCGCCTGCCACAAGCTCTGTATCCGTGATGATATGAGGAGATGATACGCTTTGATTGGTAGCTAATGGCTTTTCTCTTGCACCCTATTGTGTTTTCATGGGCGAGAGAGTAACATCTAGGCAAGTACAAAGGAGCAATAAATTGAGAAGAAAGTTTTTTACCATAGTAGGGACGGTTCTCTTTGTTTTACTGTTGAGCGTTGGTGCGGTAGGTTGCGATACTTTTGGCGGCAGTTCTGCATCTGACGTTTCGCAGAGCATATCTAGCCAGCAAGAAATTGGTATTTGGGTGAATGGCATTGGCAAGGTTTCGGTAGCTCCTGATATCGCTATTATCAATATGGGTGTACAAACACAGGCAAGCAGCGTGTCTAGCGCCCAGACTCAGGCTAAACAAGCCATGAATGCTATATTAGCTGCCCTAAAAGCAAAAGGAGTGGACGACGCTGATATCGCCATGTCGGACTACAACATTTCTCCGGTATATAATAATGGTGGGACGGTGCTGGAAGGCTACAGCGTGGCTAATTCTGTGGTTGTAAACGTACGTGACATTAGTAGGGTTGGTGAAGTGATTGACGCTGTGGTGGGAGCTGGTGGCAACAGTACGCGCATTAATAGTGTCGCATTCACTGTAGATCATCCGGAACAATACTATGAGCGAGCACGTGAGGCGGCTATAAGCGATGCTGCTGAGCGCGCCAAGCAAGTTGCCAAATTGAGTGGTGTCAAACGAGGTGGATTGATTCACATCAGCGAAACGATATCACCGATAGTTAGCCTTCAAAGCACTGCTGGAATTGATATTATCGTAAGTATACAGGCGGTATATTCGGTCGGCTAGATAACACTACGTAAATCCGGTATACGATAGCATCGTACAGGCAGCATTATCGTGCTTGTGCAAACATAAAAGTGCGTTGTGATGTTCGAGTTTATAGACTTTTAATTTGCACTTTCAAAAATAAGAATGCTAGAATGTGCCTACTATGGACTTTATGGAGCAAGCCATATCGCTGGCTAAACTAGCACATGGGAATGTATCTCCCAATCCGGCTGTCGGTGCTGTGCTGGTCAAAGACGGTGTGGTGGTGGGGCAGGGTTTTACCCAATCTCCTGGTTTGCGCCATGCAGAGATTGTAGCTTTGGAGCAGGCAGGAGAGCGGGCTCGTGGTAGTTCGCTTTACGTTAGTCTTGAACCCTGTTGTCATTATGGGCGAACACCTCCATGTACGGACGCGATCATTGCCGCGGGAGTAAACCGTGTGCATATTGCCATGATTGACCCGAATCCGTTAGTGAGTGGGAAAGGCCGTGCCGAGTTGGAGGAAGCCGGAATCAGGACTTTTGTCGGCAAATATGCAGAACAGTCGCGGCAGATCAATGAAGCCTATGTGAAGTACATCACTACTGGCTTATCATTTGTTACGGTTAAAATTGCGATGAGTTTGGATGGGAAAATTGCTACAGCCAATGGTGATTCCAGATGGATTTCCAACACGGAATCACGTCAGTTTGCACACACATTACGCCATACACATGATGCCATTATGGCGGGGGTAAATACGGTTTTAGCTGATGACCCTCATCTTACAACACGTTTTGCACGTGGGCGCGGTGGCACAAGCCGCAAACAGCCATTGCGTGTGATTGTAGATGGACGTGGACGTGCGCCGCATAGCGCACGGTTGTTTCGTGAGTCTGGCAAGACCATCTTGGCTTTTGGGCGGCAGGCTACAGTTGAGGAGAAAGCGGCTTTTGGTGCGCTTGATACGGAGATTATTGAGTTTGAATCTAATGATGGTGTTATCAATTTGAAATCTTTACTTAAAACATTGGGGGAGCGTCAGGTAACCAGTGTTTTGGTTGAGGGTGGTGGTATCTTGGCGGGTTCTCTCTTTGATCAAGGGTTGGTAGATCGGGCGTATGTGTTTATTGCGCCTATTTTCATTGGAGGTGAAGGGCGATCTGCGGTGGTTGGTCATGGGGTGGATAGGCTAGCCGATGCGTTTCGGCTGGAGAAAATCTCTGTTACTCGGTTTGGTGATGATACGCTTGTATCGGGCTATGTGGCAGGGAAATCTAATTAGTGGTTATGAGTGATGTTTACTGGCATTGTTGAGGAAGTTGGTCGGACAATATCTGTTTCAAGCCGCGGTTTAACAATTTCTGCTGACAAGATATTGCGCAACGCCGAAATAGGTGCCAGTGTTGCTGTTAATGGCGTATGTCTTACTATCACCAGATTTGATTCGCATGCGTTTGATGTTGACATAATGGAAGAAACGCTGCAGCGCACTAGCTTAAGAGAGTTGCAGTGTGGTGCAGCTGTCAATTTAGAAAGCGCGTTAACGCTTAGCAAGGGTTTGGGAGGACATTTGGTTCAGGGGCATGTGGATGATGTAGGGCATATCAGGAGCGTTTCACAGCGTGATGCTTCCCTGCTGCTCGATATTGAAGCTTTGCCTGGTGTGATGCGCTATGTGGTAGAAAAAGGTTTCATTGCTGTTGATGGTGTTAGCCTGACAGTTGTGCAGCGCACTGAGCAGTTTTTTAGCGTTTCTGTGGTGGGTTTCACGAGACAAAACACCATATTGGGGCATGTGCGTGTGGGTGATATGGTGAATTTAGAAGTGGACATTATTGCCAAATATGTGGAGCAGTTCAGTAGCTCCTCTAAAAAAGGAAATATCAGCATGGAGTTTCTGCGCGAACATGGGTTTGCGTAGGCGAGGCATTACGTGAGAGGGTATTATGGGATTTGCGACTATTGAAGAAGCTATTGCCGACATTAAAGCTGGGAAATTTGTCATTGTTGTTGATGACGAATGTCGTGAGAATGAGGGGGATCTCATCGTTGCCGCTGAGAAAGTGACGCCTGAAGCGATCAATTTCATGGCTGTTTACGCGCGCGGCCTTATCTGCGCGCCAATGACAGGCCAGCGCCTAGATGAGCTTAATATACCTCTTATGGTGGAGAAAAACACATCTGCACATACTACGGCGTTCACGGTTTCCGTGGAGGCCAAAGAAGGCGTGACTACTGGTATTTCAGCGCAAGATCGTGCAACTACTGTCTGGACACTTATCAACCCTGACAGTAAGCCGGATGATATTGCCCGACCGGGGCATATATTCCCGTTGCGAGCTTGTGATGGTGGCGTGCTTGTGCGGGCAGGGCATACAGAAACCACGGTAGATTTGGCACGGTTGGCAGGGCTATATCCTGCGGGGCTGTGCTGTGAGATTATGAACGAAGACGGCAGCATGGCGCGCTTGCCGCAACTTGAGATACTGGCTCAAAAGCTTGAACTGAAAATTATCACTGTGGCAGATCTTATAGCATACCGCCGGCGTCATGAAAAGCTTGCGCACAAAGTTACGGAAACTAAACTGCCGACTAGCTGTGGAGAGTTTCGTGCGCTGGCATATAAAAGCGATATAGAGGCGGGGGAACACTTAGCATTGGTGATGGGTGATATCAAAAGCGGCGGACCGGTGCTGGTGCGGGTACACAGCGAGTGTCTTACTGGTGATGTATTTGGCAGTCAGCGTTGTGATTGTGGGGAACAGCTAGATATTGCTGTGAGAATGGTGTCAAACGAAAAACGAGGAGTGATTCTTTACATGCGCCAAGAAGGACGTGGAATTGGGTTCCATAATAAGTTGCGCGCATACGCCGAACAAGATAAAGGGCTTGATACTGTCGAGGCAAATATTAAATTAGGCTTTGGTGCTGATCTGCGAGACTATGGGATAGGGGCACAAATACTGGCTGACCTTGGATTGGGTGAAATTCGTCTTATGACCAATAACCCTAAAAAAGTGGTGGGCTTGGAGGGATATGGGTTGAAGGTAGTGGAAACGGTACCCATCATTGTACCGCCGAATCCACACAATCGCACGTATTTGGAAACTAAGCAAACAAAAATGGGACATATGTTAAAAATTACAGACGATGTGCCGGGCAGTTGTTCGGCCAAATAGGAGGAGTTTTATGAGTAGAACATTTGAAGGCAATCTGGCAGGAGAAGGTCTGAGGTTCGCGATAGTTATCTCGCGCTTCAACGAATTTATCTGTGAGAGGTTGCTGGGTGGTGCCAAGGATGCACTGATACGTCATGGTGTGAAAGTGGACGACTGTGACATTGCTTGGACGCCGGGGGCTTTCGAAATCCCGCTGGTTGCCCAGAAAATGGCTCAGACGAGTAAGTATAGTGCTGTCATATGCTTGGGTGCAGTCATTCGTGGCGGTACTCCTCATTTTGAGTATGTTTCGTCAGAGCTGAATAAGGGTATTGCCAGTATAGCACTGCAGATGGGTGTGCCGATTATCAATGGTGTTATTACAGCTGATACGTTGGAGCAGGCTATTGAGCGCGCTGGAACAAAGATGGGCAACAAGGGTTTTGATGCTGCTGTCTCCGCTATTGAGATGGGAAATCTGTTGAAGAGTATAGGTTAGACCCAAATCGTTCACATTATATTAGGGATTATTATGCTCGGGGCATTAAATGCATCATGAGTGCTGCTGAGTGGTGTTTGAACAGTATGTGGATGTTGTATTGGCACTTATGTGAGACATGAAGCGGATGGTTTTTGTCTTTGACACCAATGAATAGCCTCACTTATAATTGGGCTATTCTGAAGAAGAGGAAACGACAATGGCGAAAGAAATGAAAGGAAAAGAACCTCCCACATTGGAGAACCTGCGCCAGCGCTTGGATATGCTTGATGACAGGTTGGATAATATTGATTCCATGGTTTCTGCCGTTATTGAGCGTGTTATGAGCCAAGCAGCTACAATCAATACCGTTTGTGCGCACTGTGGGCGTAATGTGGAAGTGGCGCTGATTGGAGTGCGCAAGCCGCGTTAGGCATGAACTAGTTTTTATTTGATTGGAGATATACATGCATAAACCTATTGATGCTTTAAGTCAGGTTCGTTATGGCGTGTTTCATTGGCATTTTCGGGCTAGTCTGCCTTGGAAGATTGCTGGCGCCATGTGGATGGCTGGTGTGATTGGGATAATGGCGCAGGTACGTATTCCTTTCTGCCCGGTGCCGTTCACAGGCCAAACATTTGCTGTGTTGATGGCTGGCGTAATGCTGGGGCGCAGGTGGGGTGGCATTAGCGTGGCGGTTTATGCTGTATTGGGATTTGCGGGTGTGCCTTGGTTCTCAGGAGCGACAAGTGGTTTTAGCCCATCAAGTGGCTATTTACTTGGTTTTGTGTTAGCTGCCTTGTTCTTAGGATATGTTAGTAATCGTAAGCCGGAAAGTTGTAGTTTTGGCAAAATGTTTATTTTAATGCTTTTTGCGGCCTTGGTTCTGATATATCTGCCTGGCGTGTTGTGGCTGGGTTTCTGGATGCGCAGCATGGGCGCTACGGTTACGATTGCTTCTGTTTTTACTGCTGGAGTATTTCCTTTCATTGCTGGAGATGTGCTCAAAGCTGGAGCCGCGGCAGCACTGACACGCATTCCCAAGTCGCTGCAATAAAAGCAATTAATGATTGACGGCCATTTGTCACTCATGTAAGATAATGCACTCTGGGGTGGTTAGCTCAGTTGGTTAGAGCGCAGCGTTGACATCGCTGAGGTCAGAGGTTCGAGCCCTCTACTACCCACCATTCCTACATGCAGGTTTTGCCTGTAGTTCCATTGCTTTGCATTGAATCAGTAGCAATATTAGCTATGAAAACCTATCAGTTTTAGCTATTGAAACATACTGGTTTGTATATGTTGTTCAAGGGGGTGTTCTGGGTGTGCCGGCGGCTTGGTAAGACAATAGTGGAGAGTTTCGCTAAGCACCACGCCATTCATATAAAGTGACATTTGCCGATAGGTTATAGTTTAGGTTACAATGCTCAAATATTCGTCTGCGGATTGATCCGACAGATTGCCGGAGTGATTTCATGACAACTTTGATTACAGATACGACCCTTAGAGATGCACATCAGTCGCTAATTGCCACCCGTATGCGCACCCGTGATATGCTGGATGTGCTTGGTGAACTGGATGATGTTGGCTTCTATTCGTTAGAGGTATGGGGGGGAGCAACATTCGACAGTTGCCTTCGCTTTCTCAACGAAGATCCTTGGGAACGCTTGCGCACTATTCGCAAAAAGGTGAAGAACACACGCTTACAGATGCTGTTGCGTGGGCAGAACCTTGTGGGCTATCGCCATTATGCTGACGATGTTGTGCGTGAATTTGTGCGGTTGTCAGTTAAGAACGGCATAGATGTCTTTCGTGTTTTTGATGCTCTGAATGATATACGCAACATGCGTGCTTCCATAAGTGCTGTGAAGGAATTCGGTGGTACTGTGCAGGGCGTGATATGTTATACCACGAGCCCAGTACATACGCTGGAGCGCTTTGCTGAAATGGCAGTGGAGTTGGCAGATATTGGAAGCGACGCTATATGTATTAAGGATATGGCCGGATTAATTTCACCACAGGCAGCTACTGATCTTGTTACTGCTATTAAACAGCGTGTTAATATTCCGGTTGTCTTACATTCACATTGCTCTAGCGGGATGGCACCTATTAGCTATTTTGCTGCTGCTTGTGCTGGTGCTGACGTATTAGATACGGCATTCTCGGCGTTTGCTTGGGGTTCATCACAACCACCGACTGAGAGTGTGGTGGCGGCATTGCAGGGGACGGACTACGATACTGGCCTCGATCTTGCCAAATTGAATGAAATAAATGACTATTTCCTGAACTTAAGCAATAAGTATAGGATGTTGTTTACTGCAGAGGCTACGCGTCCTAACGCTTCAGTTTTGTTACATCAAATCCCGGGCGGCATGATTTCCAACTTAGTTAGCCAGTTACGCGAACAGCAAGCACTTGATCGCTTGCAGGATGTGTATACTGAAATACCTCGTGTACGCGCTGACTTAGGTTATCCTCCATTAGTGACGCCAACTAGTCAGGTGGTTGGCACTCAAGCGGTGCTGAATGTGCTCAGCGGAGCGCGATACAAACAGGTAACTCGTGAAACAAAGAACTATCTTTTAGGCCTTTACGGCGCTGCAATTGGTGAAATCAACGAGGATGTAAGGATGGCCGTGATTGGCGATGAAAAACCGGTTACTGTGCGTCCTGCCGATTTATTGCCGGCAGAAATGGGAAAGGCCAAGGAAGAGATTCAAAAGCTTGGTATAGCAAAAAGCGACGAAGACGTAGTGTCTTATGCATTATATCCGGAGATTACTGCCAAATTCCTGCGTGGTGAAGCAAAAGAAGAGACACTTGTTCCTCCGCAGCCTGCTACCAAAACACCTGCTACGGAACAAGCTGTGACCATCCCAACAGAGTTTAGTGTTGAGGTCGATGGCGACGTGTTTAGTGTTAAAGTATCTCCGGTGTCTGGCAGTGTTATGGAAGTGTCTTCTGCCAAACAGAAAGCCAGCCCCGATCAGAAAGGTGCGGTGCTGGCACCAATGAATGGGATGATATTGACTGTTCGTGTTAAGACAGGGGATAAGGTTGCGCAAGGTGATGTGGTGGCAACAATTGAGGCAATGAAGATGGCATCGGAGATTTGTGCACAGTGTAGTGGGGTTGTAAAAGAAGTATTTGTGCGTGATGGTGCACTGGTGAGTTCAAAAGATGTGCTTATGATTGTGGATTCAGATGATAAATAAAATTCTTGTTGCAAACCGTGGTGAAATTGCTATTCGTATCATGCGCGCCTGCCGCGAACTGGATATAAAATCGGTAGCGGTCTATTCGGAGGCCGATCATAATGCGCTGTTTGCTAAGTATGCTGACGAAGCTTACTATATCGGCCCTGCCAAAGCTTCAGAAAGTTACCTCAATATAAATAAGATTGTCGAAGTTGCGCTCGCTTCAGGAGCACAGGCTATTCATCCGGGATACGGGTTTCTTTCAGAGAATGCCAGTTTTTGTGTGGCTTGTGAAAAAGCTGGGATAAAGTTTATTGGCCCATCAAGTAAAGTATTGGAGCTTATGGGCAATAAGGTAGTCGCTAGGCAGGAGATGCAAAAAGCAGGTATCCCCGTGGTGCCAGGAAGCGATGAGATCGTAAATAGTTTGCCGCAGGCCAAGAGGATCGCGTCTCAGGTGGGCTATCCGGTAATTATCAAACCATGTGGTGGTGGTGGTGGTATTGGCATGAAGGTGGCCAATAGCGAGCTGGAGTTGGAAGAGGCTATTACAGGGTCGCAGAATATGGCTGATAAGGCTTTTGGCGTGCCAGATGTGTATATCGAGCGTTTTATTCAAAAACCACGCCATATTGAATTTCAGATTATGGGTGACAGTTTTGGTAATGTGGTTTATTTGGGCGAGCGCGAATGCTCCATTCAGCGGCGTTACCAGAAATTGATCGAGGAGTGCCCATCCGTGGCTATTACTCCTGAGCTGAGACGTAAGATGGGTGAGATTGCTGTTAAAGTTGGCAAGTGGGTGAACTATGAAAGCGCTGGCACAGTGGAATTTATATTCTCAAATGGAGAGTTCTATTTCATGGAAGCCAATACACGTGTACAGGTTGAGCATCCGGTTACAGAGATGGTTACTGGCATTGATATAGTAAAAGAGCAGATTAATGTGGCGCAAGGTGCACCGCTTTCATTCAAACAGGAAGATATTAAACTCAATGGCTGGGCGATTGAATGTCGTATCAATGCTGAAGACCCATTGGGTGATTTTGTGCCTTCAACTGGCAAATTGCGTGGCTATCGTTCCCCTGGTGGTACGGGAGTGCGCGTGGATTCGGGAGTTCATACTGGTTATACCATTCCCTATATGTATGATTCTATGGTGTCCAAGCTGGTTGTATGGGGAAGGGATCGCAACGAGGCTATTGCGCGCATGAAACGTGCACTGTATGAATATGTTATCGTGGGCGTGAAGACTAATATTCCATTCCATAAGGCAGTCATGTCAAACCCACGTTTTGTATCTGGTGATTTCAGCACACACTTTATTGAGAACGAAGTGACATTAACTGATGATATGATATGCATTATGGATCAGGAACAGACGCTGGATGCAAAATTCTCAGAGACTATTGTTGGTACGAGGCGAATTGCTGCTATTGCTGCTGTGACAGCACTGACGCAGTCATTGAGCCAGGCAGCAGTTTCGGGTAATAAATAGCTTTTGGGGTTTGTAGACAGAGTAGTATTAGCTAACAAGAGGCTTGTCCAAAAGTTAACTGCTTGCCCTGTACAGGAATTGTCTTGGCCGATGGTAGTTCGTGAATCATGCGTTGAAACTCAGGACGGTTATCCATCTTGACGGACAATGCTCGGTCAATGTAGGAGCGACAACAGTTATGCCTGAGGCGAATGAGCCCGATTAGGGAATGAGCAGCGATCAATTTTACATTTGACTTTGCACGGTCACCCGAACCGAATCTCCTGGTTGTTTGCCGATTTTTGCGCGGATATCCTTACGGATCCCTATGATATAACAAACAGATCCGTCCGGGTTTTTTACGCCCATATTAACAATACTGCCGTCATATGGCTCGCCGTCGAAAGTAGCGCTAATTCTTACTCTACCTTTTCCAAATATCTCCTGAATGTTAAACGGAAATGCGATATATGCACCGCCTTTGCCTATTTCAGAAGACCTTATTATGGCATTAAATTCGTAAATCTTGACATTCATTGTATGTTATAATGAACCGAACTGAGTTTAGTTAATTTCCAGTGCATTACACAGGGCAGGCTAATAACTCCATATCGATGCAATCCTATCAATTATTTTGGGCAAAAAGACCAAAATACCAACAATAGCCGACATAACAGCTGTAATAAGAACGGCACCAGCTGCAATGTCTTTAGCTAGCTTAGCTTTTGCGTTATACTCACTTTCATCTAACTTGTCTTTTAAAACGTCAATACAGATTAAATCAACAATAGTTTCTATGGACGTATTAACGATTTCAGCAAAAATCACGATTGATATAGCTAATATAATAATTATGGTTTCAAAAACAGAGAGCGAAAAGAAAATGGCAGCAAGTGCAACAAGAACAGCTATCACAATATGTATTTTTAGATTGCGTTCGGTAACAAAAACATGCTTAATGCCTTTTGTCGCAAATGTCAGTCCAATAATATCCCATTTAGGTTTTTCAGGCTTGTTCATAGCTACATTATCTAATGGCAATCTCCGATAACTCATTTTACACCACCTAGATCAACAAAAATAGCAGTTTTTCCGAAGAATCGCGCTCTTTGGAAATTTATCAGCCTAGCCTATACATGTTTTTACCAGTAATCAGCTTCTATTTCCACTGTTTACACCTGCTTGACATCATTATCCTGTGCGTAGTTAAGAAGAACGACCCGCCACTTGTTGGCTAAGGGCACCATTTTGCCTTTAAAGATGATATAATTGCGCATGATGGATAAGCAGCCTTGTACTATGCGTTTGGGTATGGCACAACTCGACGTTATCGTCGGCGATTTTGCAGGCAATTTTGACAAAATGTTGCGTACTTTGGGTGAAGCGAGGCGTCAACAAGTAGATTTAGTGGTTTTCCCGGAGCTAGCTATTTGCGGCTATCCCCCTGAGGATTTGCTGTTAAAACCTCAGTTTATTGAGCGCAACTTACAATATCTTGATAAGTTGGTGCAATCGTCAAGTGGGTTGGGTGTGGTTGCAGGCTATGTTGAATCCAATGGCGCTTTGTATAATGCCGCCGCTATCATCAACGATGGAAAACACATTGGTACCTACCGCAAGATATTCCTGTCAAATTATGGCGTATTTGATGAAGATCGCTATTTTAAGCATGGTTCTGAATGTTTGGTATATATGATTGGTGGGATTGGTGTTGGTATCAATATATGTGATGATATCTGGGAGGCAGAAGGTCCTGCATATACTCAGGCGCGTGCAGGAGCGGAAGTGATTATAAACATCAGCGCTTCGCCTTATCACTATGGCAAAATGAAGGAGCGTACGGCATTGCTTGCTTCACGAGCGCGGGATAATTTGGCTATTGTGGCTTACAATAATATGGTTGGTGGACAGGACGAGTTGGTTTTTGATGGAAACAGCTTGGTTATCAGTGAAGAAGGAGAGATTTTAGCACGCGGGCAGCAATTCGCCGAAGATTTTATTGTGGTAGATCTTGATGTGAATGCGGTATCGCAAGCACGTATCCATAATTCTGTTTGGAACAGTAGCAATTTCAAAGCTACCGTATGGCCTGTTCGCCATGTTATGGTTTCACAACAACACAATGGCAATGTCAAACCGCCTACTTCCCCGCGCAATGTGGTTGAGTATCCTCTTGATGCAGAAATCTATAATGCACTGGTGTTGGGGACGCGTGACTACATCACAAAAAATGGATTTAAGAAAGTAGTGCTCGGGTTATCTGGCGGTGTGGATTCCAGTTTGGTAGCTGCTATTGCTGTGGACGCATTAGGAAAGGATAATGTTATTGGTGTTTCAATGCCGTCACGTTTTTCTTCCGAAGGCAGTAAAACGGATGCTACACTGCTTGCACATAACTTGGATATAAAGATTATTTCACTGCCTATTGAAAAAACCTTTCAGTCATATCTTGATAGTTTATCAGATGTGTTTTGTGAAACAGAAACTGATACTACGGAAGAGAATATTCAGGCGCGTATTCGCGGTAATTTTGTCATGGCGCTTTCAAATAAATTTGGGTGGCTGGCACTGCCAACTGGCAACAAAAGCGAGATGGCTACCGGTTACGCTACTCTATACGGCGATATGGCTGGCGGTTTTGCAATTTTGAAGGATGTGCCAAAGACATTGGTATATAAACTGGTGGCTTATCGGAATACTTGTGCCGGATACGATATGATCCCACAGTCAGTGATAGACAAGCCGCCTTCTGCTGAATTACGCCATAATCAGCGCGATAGCGATAACTTGCCGCTATATGACATTCTGGATCAAGTGCTTAAGGCTTATGTGGAAGAAGATAAAAGCGTGGAACAGATGATTAATATGGGTCTAGATGAGACGGCTGTGCGGCAGGCAGTGCGTTTGGTAGATAACAGCGAGTACAAGCGTCGGCAGTCACCGCCTGGTATTAAGATAACCACACGTGCTTTTGGGCGTGATAGGCGCTTGCCAATAACAAATAAGTTTAATGGCAATAGCGGCTAGGATTGCTAGTCCATTGCCGTTAAACTAAACTGGTAGGCGATGAGTATCTGCATCAGATAGAATTATTAAGAGGTGGTGCATAGTATGGTAGGACAACATGTTGGCGACGGAGCACTGGATCGGTATTGGGCTGCTTTGAAAAAGGAATATAGCCAGATCTACTCGGAGGTCGCGGCAGACCATATGGTTTTTCCGCGCAATGCGAGTGAACTTAAGAGTCATTCATGCTTTGGTATTATTAATGACGACAACAATGAAACCATGGCTATTTGGCTGGAGATTAAGGAAGGTCGTGTGGTAAACGCTGCATTTACTTGTGATGAGTGTATCACATGCACGGCATGTGCTAGTGTTGGCACTGAGTTAGCGCGGAACAAAACACCGCAAGATGTTATGGAGATTTCAGCTCAGGACGTGATTGATGAGCTGCAGGGTTTGCCTGAAGAAGACCGCCACTGCGCTGAGTTGGCCGTGACCACTCTTCGTGCGGCTATTAATGATTATATGGGATAGTAAAAGGACAGATTCTTCTACTAAGCTTGATACAGTGATATTCGGTAATTTGGTTTGTGTGCTATAATCCTCATATGAAGAAATTGCTTTCTGGTAATGAAGCCATTGCCCTTGGTGCTTATCATG
>Ga0123356_10005110_pt1 | contig 13447 bp, 10 predicted proteins | sample TergutEmb28metaG_2_FD_92546 | JGI IMG/M metagenome (GOLD analysis project Ga0123356, IMG submission 92546) | Embiratermes neotenicus P3 segment gut microbial communities from Petit-Saut dam, French Guiana - Emb289 P3 | ecosystem: Host-associated > Arthropoda: Insects > Digestive system > Gut ... | reverse complement strand
TCCTCGGACCGGCCCATGGCAACCCGATCCCCGCGGCGGATATGCCGGAACTCGCGCACCTGCAGTTCATCGCCCTTAAGGATCACCACGCAGTCCATCCGGCTCTGCCCAGCCAAACGCCATTGCCCGTCGAGCTTAAAATACTCGGGGTATATGGTGGTCGCGTGATAACCATCCGGCGCGACAAAATCGCCTGGCGCTTGTACAAACCGAACGTTTGGGGCGTCGTGAAACCCTTTGGCTGTAAAGTTCGGGGGGCTGTAGGCTGGCAGTCGGAAACCCATTCCCAATCACATCCTATCATCATCGTAACGCATTTCCTATGAAAAATTTAAGCTTGACCCACCAAACAGTGGGACAGCCACTAGCCAGAGCAATCAATACAGGTATGAACTTCGCTCCCGGTTGTATCCGCTCCTGCTTTCCATGGGCTCACCCGCGTTATGGGAACCTTCCGGCGCTTTACACGGATCCCTTTGCGCGCTTCCCCCCCTTTCTCATCAAATCTTCAGAAAACTTTCACGCCTCATTTAGCTACTTACTATTCAATCTTTCTTTTCACGGTTCTGAAACTATGCTATAATGGGTTTCGAAGTGATGAGGATAGGGATTGCGCCCCTAAGCGCGGAAAACGGACGGGCATGCCGCATTGGATTTTTCTGTTAACGTTTCCGGACACAAGCCGGGAAAAAGCCTTACCGCAAAAGGAGATATGAAATGAGCCACCAAACAGCAAAACAGAAAAAGACCAAAAAGACCAAGGGGCTTGGCGCAGGGATCATCGCCTTTGGTGTGGTGTTCGCCCTATTTTCTGTCATCTTTAAACCGCACAGCATCGGCGCGTTTATACTGGCGACCGCGCTAAGCGGCCTTATCGGAGCGATTATTAAGGTCATGGGCGAGGGGCTCGACTTAACCGTTAAGCAAAGCGTTCCTGAAAGCATGAAGAGCATAAACGTGGATACGGGCAATCCAGACGTGGACGACTTACTTTTCCGGGGCCGGGAACTGATTACCCAAATCAGCGCGGAAAAGAAGCGCATTCCCGACGCTTCCCTCACGGCAAAGCTGGATCAATTGGAAAGGCAATGTGCGGATATTTTCCAGGCAGTATATAACAATCCCAAGAAGGCCCCTCAAATACGCAGGTTTATGGACTACTACCTGCCCACAACGCTCAAAATGGTTACCGGATTCCGGGTGTTTGGCGACCGGAACATGTCGGGAGCGGAAACAATCGCCGCAAAGCAGCGCATTGAGGAAGCGCTGGGAGTGGTGCTTAAGGGATGCCAAAAGATGCTCGACAACCTATACCGGGACGACGTACTCGATATTACAACCGATATTGACGTTTTGGAGCAAATGCTCAAGCGGGACGGGCTAACCGAGAGCGATCTCTCCTTTGCCGCCATGCAGGCCAAACAAGCCGCCCAAATAGACCGCGTCGTGGCGACAACCCAAGGCGCGAGTACGCCGCAAGCAAGCAACCCGCTGCCCGTTCATACAGATAGCAACACATCGCAGGCAACATACAGCCGGCCCATGGCGGATGCTACCGGCGCGATGGCGCAAGCCCCACAACCCAAGGAGTAATCCATTCGTTATAGAAGGAGGGCACCATTATGACTGAACTGAACCATGTGCCGGCGCAGGAAGGGATGGCAGCGCAACCCGTTCCCACCACCGATACGGGCATTCCTGTATTAACGCTCAACACATCGACCATGGCGCAGGATCGGCTGATATTGGACGAGGCGGTGAAAAGCCTGGAGCAAAACCCCGCGCCAAAGGCGGTTGAGGCATCGCTCAAGGAAATGGACATGTCCATGCTGACCGAGGAAGATAAAAACGCGATTAAGGCGTTCGTTGGCCAAATCGACATTGAAAATCCCGATCATGTCCTGTTGTTCGGCGCCGAGGCGCAAAAGAAAATCGCGGATTTCAGCGATAACGCGCTGGCTTCGGTGCGCACCAATCAAACCGGCGAGGTAGGCAACATGCTGGTGAAGCTGGTGAACGAGATTAAGGGTTTTGGTGACGCGGCGGAAACGCCCAAGGGTGTTGGCAAACTCTTTTGGAATGCCAAAAAGGCTGTATCCGACTTGAAAACCAAGTATGAAAAGGTGGAAATCAACGTCGGCGCCATCTCCACGGAGCTGGAAAATCACCAGGTGCAACTGCTGAAGGATGTAAGCATGTTTAACCACCTGTACGATATGAATACGCAATACTTCCGCGAACTAACGATGTATATCGCGGCGGGTGAGCAAAAGCTTGCCCAAGTACGGAGCACCACGCTGAAGGTGCTTAAGGACAAGGCGACCGAAACAGGCGACGCCATGGACGCCCAGCGCGCCAACGACCTCTACTCCGCATGTGACCGCTTTGAGAAGAAGTTGCACGATTTGAAGCTGACCCGCCAAGTAGCGCTCCAAATGGCGCCCCAAATCCGCCTGTTGCAGAGTAATAACAGCCTGCTGGTGGAACGCATTCAAAGCACGCTTTCCAACACCCTTCCGCTGTGGAAGAGCCAGATCGTACTTGCGCTGGGGCTACAGCACAGTCAGGAAGCGCTTAACGCGCAAAGAGCCGTGACGGATATGACCAACGAGCTGCTTAGGAAGAATGCCGAGACGCTTAAGATGGGAACCATCCAAACAGCACAGGAGGCGGAGCGGGGTGTTATTGATTTGAACACGCTCGTGCAGACCAACCGCAGCCTAATTGACACCATCAACGAGGTTATGCGCATCCAGGACGAAGGCCGCGCCAAGCGCATCGAGGCTGAAAAAGCGCTCACGGCTATGGAAGGCGAGTTAAAGCAAAAGCTGCTGGAGATCCGGCATTAAGTTCATATCTGCTCCTAATAGACGCATCGTAGAAAGGGATAACATGAAACAGAAGCTTTCCATCGGCGTGTGCGTACTCATCTCACTCGCTCTGTTCGTATTCGGGATTCTTTACGGGGTTATGGGTGGTTTTCATGATGACCACGCTTATGTGCTCTCGCTCTGGGATGGCGAAAACGGCTTGCGGACGGCCCTCGACTATCGTGCCGCGGACGCGCTGAACCTATGCGTGGTAGCGCGCCGCCACCTGCCGGGCGATTTGGACGTGGCCGCGCTGGAGGCCGCAGCGAGCAACCTGCGCAACCCCCAGGCGACACCCTCCATGAAAAAGCAGGCGGAGGCACGCTTAACCGAGGCCGCCGCCAAGGTGGCGGAAAAGCTCCGCAATGCGCCTTCCTTGCAGCAAAACGCGCGGGACAGGGCATACCTGGAAATGCTGACCGCGGACGATATGTTTTCCCAAAGCGCGCTCGTCCAAGCCTATAACCAGGCGGCTGAAGATTTTAACAAGCAGCTTGAGACATCCGTTATTGGCGCTATCGCAAAAACACTGGGTGTAACAACCTGTGAACTGTATCAATAACCAACCACTGCGACGATTGAGGAAAAGAAACAGATGAAGAAAGAATATTGGGTGAAAATCGCGGCATGGGTTTTGGCGCTGTCGCTACTGCCAGCTTTGGCTGTTGGGGAAGCGCGGTATCCCACCTTGCGCGGCCCTGTAACCGACGATACCAACAGGCTTTCCCGAAGCGTAACGGATGATATAGCTTCTTTTCAAACGCTGGTGCAATCTCAGGCTGGTGTAAACGTGTACGTAGCGCTCGTTCATTTCTTGGATGGAGAGGACGCGCAAAGTTACGCGAACAACCTGTTTAAGCGCTGGGATTTAGGTGATAACGGGTTTCTCATCCTGGGTGCGGTGGGCGAGGACCGGATGGCTAGCGCGTTTGGAAACACGGTGAAGGCCCGGTTGGGCGAAAGCGCGCGGAACCTGCCGTTTGACTCGGGAGCAAGCCAACTGTTTGAAGCGCAGGATTATGACGCGGCCATATGCCGGTATTTGCTGGCCTTTGCGGATATCCTCAACAAGCAATACGCGGTTGAGATCCGCCCGGGCAGGCTGTTTTCCGCCTACCAGCAACCAGGGCAAGCCGAGGCAGCATCAGCCACCGCGCAGTGGGGTTCTGTCAACTCCACCATGAGGGAGGAAACCAGCGGGAACTTTGAACGCATCATACGCGATTCCATACAAAACCACGCGAGGCGGGAAAGGGAAACGAGCGGGTTAACCCCTTCGGGCTGGATTGTCCTCGCTTTGCTCGTTTTAATCATCTTAAGCCAAAGCAATCCCGTGCGGAGGGCGCGCAGGCGCGGCGGATGCATGGGCTGTGGTTGCGGCCCGCTGGGATGGATCTTTGGCCTGTTTGGATTGGGGCGGTTGTTTCGAAAGTGGTTCTGATCATTCCATAGATTAGGAGGAAGGTTATGCGGAAGCATTATGGCGCGATCTTGCTTTGCCTGCTAGGCGCGCTGATTATGCTGCTTCTTCTCACGGCGCTGGTGCGAGGCCCCGGCCTGGAAGAGGAAGGGGAGAGTGTTCCCAAGGAAATGGAAACACTTTGTTATGCCGAGCTTTCAACCTATCTCCCCGTTTCAAAGGACAGCTCCCTGGCGGACGCGCTGGTAATGGCACGTATACGGATAGCTAAAGCCATTGTGCCTATACTATTGCTATCCCTGTGCTGTCATGCCAGCCAACGCGATAACAACGGCCACTGGCTGGTTAAAAGACGATACGTGAACAGCGTCTATCAAATATTCCGGCAGGAGATAGCGTACGGATAAACCTTCCTTTCTTATTACAATAAGGCGACAACGAAAACGAATTGATAAGAAGGAAGGCTGACAATAGATGAAAGTGAATAAAAAGCGCCGGGCCCGTCTCAGCAAACGCGCCGGCGCCATCATCGCCTTAAGCGTGGTTATGGCGATAACCATCGGTTTGCTATACCTGGGTTTTAACGGGACATGGCTGGATAGCCGCGGGCTTTATAAACTGCTCCCATGGCTCCCCTCCCCCGGATCCAATGGATGGCCCGATTCCATTGCGTTGGGCTTAACCTTACAGGGAGGCTCGTACGCCGAGTATGGAGCGGTTATGGAAGATGAACAGCAGGAGGAAGGCGCGGATACCAGCCTGCTGTTGGAGAAGGCAATTGATGTGATTACCCGCCGCCTGGCGGGAATCGGTTATCCGGAATTTAACATTATGAAATGGGGCGCGTACGGCATTCGGGTTGAACTGCCCGATACGGCTGTACCCGCCGAAACACTTGACTTAATTCGCACCATGGCAAGGCTGGAGTTCCTGGACCCAGAAGGCAATGTCTTCATGGATGAGCAGCACCTGGAAGCCGCCATAGCCATGCGGGATGGAAGCGGAAGGCCGATGATAACCTTTGTGCTCACCAACGAGGGTGCTGAGATTTTTGGGGACGTAACTGCCCAAAGCATAGGCCAGTCCATCACCATCAGCCTGGACGGCATCCCCCTCATGTCGCCATCGGTTGGCGAAGCCATTTACGGAGGGAACGTATCCATTTCAGGCGTTTCCGAAGAACAAGCGCTCGACATAGCGCTGCTGCTGCAAAGCGGAACACTACCCTTTGAGCTGGAGCTAACCCAAACGGATACCCTTTCAGCCTCATTGGGCATGAACGCGCTGGGCACCATTGTAACCGCCCTGTTTGTTGGTTTTGCTCTAGTGTTGCTGCTCATGGCCGTCCGATATCGCATTTGCGGGTTGTTAGCAGACTGGTCCCTAATCATTTTCATCCTGCTGCTTTTCATGCTCATCGCCGCGGCGGGCATTCAGCTCACGCTGCCGGGCATCGCCGGCTTGATTTTGAGCATCATCCTGGCAGCAGACAGCAATGTGGTGTTCTTTGAGCGCATACAAAAAGAACTCCACGCCGGCCGTTCCGTAGCGCACGCGACTGCCATTGGCTTGAAAAACGCGACTGGCGTCGTGTTCGGCGCCTATATTGCCACGGTTATCGTGGCAGTGGTTTTATTGTTCGCAGGCACCGGCTCTGTGCAAAATTTCGCGTTAACGCTCCTGCTGGGCGCGTTACTCGGCATAGTTAGCGCCTTTGTGGTTTCGCGGTTCTTGCTATTACACACAACCCATATTGTACAAAAACCATCATTGTTTATAGCCAATATCCAAAACAGCGCGGCAGTGCCAGCGGCAAACGGGGAGGCGAAGTAATATGAAAATTCAAAATCATTCCTATAAATGCCTCATTGCTTCAGGATGTTTAATCCTCATCGCGCTGGTTATGACGCTTTTGGGGCTGGGTTTTCGGTTGGGTTTGGACTTTTCGGGCGGCTGTTTAATCCGCCTCGACATGGGGCAAGCCTTTGAACAGGCTGATGTGGCCATGGCGCTTAAAAATCAGGGCATAGCGGCGTATAGCCTGGCTGTTTCAGGTGAAAACGGACAAATTCTCCAAATACGCGTTCCCGAGTTGGAAGACGCCGAGGAGATAAGCGCGCTGCAGGCGGGATTGGAAGCCGCTTTTGCGGAAAACTACCCGGACTTGAACGCCCCGGCGACGGCCGCAGGTCTTATTGGGCCCGCCGCGGATATCACGTTCCTTCTCAACGCGTTCATCTGCCTGCTGTTCGCCATCGCGTTTATACTGGTTTACTTTATCATTCGGTTTGACATACGCAGCGGCATTGTGGCGGTTGTGTCGTTATTGCACGACTGGCTCATAGTGGCGAGCTTCATGGTGATCTTGCGCGGAGTCCTCCGGGTCAACGCATCGTTCGCGGCTGTCATGCTCGTCGTTACCGCCTGTTCGGTGTATAATTTGTACATTCTATTCAACCGCATCCGGGAGAACCGAAAACTACCCGCCTGCCGCAACCTCTCCCGTGGGGAGATTGTAACCCTTTCCATAGGCCAAAACTGCGGGCGTACGGTAAGCACCTTGCTCATCACGCTGCTTCTCTTTGGAACCCTGTCCGTTATAGGCGCGGAGGCCATACGGGAAATCAGCCTGCCCATTATCATAGGCGCCATTGCGAGCGCATACAGTACCAATATGATCAGCGGCTATCTGTGGGCGCCGCTAAGGGGCCGCGCAAAAACCAAAAAGAAGGCCAAAAAAGCCTAACCTGCATGGGAGGGAGGCGTCCCGTTTCCCTCCCTTATGGAATGGAGTGAAATGCCATGGCAACGAAGGCAAAAAAAAAGGCTGACCAAAAAAAATGGGCAATCCGTATCATCTGCATCGCCATAGTGGCGCTCCTTCTCGGATCTGTTGTCATTTCCGCCACCTTCTTTCGATAACACGAGGTGGCAAAATGGAATCACAATCCGAACTCCGCCGTGAAGCGCCCATTGTGGGCAATATGGATACCTCTCTCCTAAAAGTATTGGCACTGGCGTTTATGCTGATGGATCACCTGGGCGCGGCCATATTCCCCGGCGTAATGGAACTGCGCGTTATTGGCCGGATGGCGTTCCCCCTGTATGCCTGGTGCCTGGTGGTTGGCAGCGAAAAAACAAGGAACATTTCCCGTTACGGCCTACGGATCCTCATACTGGGCCTCATTTCCCAACCGCTCTATATAGCGGCGCTAAGCCACCCATGGCTGGATTTGAATATCCTCTTTTCCTTAACGGTTGGGCTTGCCGCCATATATGGAATCAAGGCCAAATGGTATGGAAGCCAAATTTGGGCCCCCATACTTTGTTTTGTCCTGCACGGGCTGCTCAAAATGGATTATGGCTGGCGAGGGTTGACCTTTATACTGGTTTTATACGGTGCCCGTAAAACCCGTTCCGGGCTGGCCGCGGCCTATATGGCCTATGCGCTTTCCTGGGGAGGCGCGAATCCAATCACGAGCTTTTTAGGTATTCCGTTCGCCTTTCTCAATTGGCCCGTTATTGGCGAAATGCTGAAACCCTTTTTCCGTATTCAAAGTATGGTATGGCTTTCCTTACCTCTGATACTATGCGCATTCCAAACAAGAATACGCCTGCCAAAATGGTTAGGCTACGCGCTTTACCCGATGCATTTGGCTGTGCTTATGTTGCTGAAGCTGCTTACTTCCGCCAACGCGGTAACCGTATTAAATTACTGGCTATCGTTGTGGGGCAGCATATAGCGGCCCTGCTACTGGGCGTTCACAATGGCCTGCGTAAGCCATCCCATGGCCTCCGTTATGGCGGCAGCGCTCGGGTTCGCCTCGTTAATGACTCCCATAACGTAATCGATAGCGTTTTGTAATTCTGCGAACTCGGAGGAATATGGATCCAGCGTATATAGGATACTCTGGGCGTTTTGCACCAACTGCTGCGCGCTGGCGAGCAACGTGTTTTGAGCCGGAGGGGCCGTGATTGAATAATCCGGCTCCTCTTCCGTATAACCATACACGTGGATTGGACAGCTTTGTACATACCCGTTATCCCTTTGCAGCGCGGCAAAATCACCCAAATACGACTCAATAACCGGCGCGTACAGCCCGCTATTCATGTATTCCGCAAGCGGATGCCCGTTGGGAATAACAACCACGCCCCTTGTCGCCCTGTACTGAACAGGGCACCATTCCGTTGCCAGCGCACGGCTTTGCGTACAGACGATCATAGCCCTGTGCATTTGACAGGGCACGGTGGGGGCATCCTTTTCCAGCCAATAGTCCGTTACCACGCCGTAACCCATGTTATCATTGCGGCAAGCATCGGTCGCGAGCTGTCCACTCACCCCGCATGTGGTGACCCTCACCAGCCCGTATTGTGATGGCTCACCTTCCAGAATGTTTCGGTTTGGAAGCCCTTTGGAATCATGAATCTTCTTCATAAACGCCTGCCAGAGCGTAGCGGCGTTGCTGCTTCCCGTTGACCTGGAAGAAAGCGGCTTGTAATTATCGTGCCCAATCCAAAGGGACGCCGAATACCACCCGGTAAGCCCGCAGAAGAAAACGCCCCGCTGATCGCTATTGGTTCCTGTTTTTCCAGCAACGGTCTGCCCGCTGATTTTAGCGCGTGTTCCCGTGCCGCTGTTGACCACGCCCTTCATCATGTCGAGCACCAGCCATGCTGTTGAGGGCTTAAACACCTGCCGGCGCTCCTGCTGGGCGTGGCTATCGTACACCACCTGCCCATTGCTGTCCGAAATACCAAGGAAGGAGATGGGCTGCTGGTATACCCCGCTATTACCAAGCACACCATAGGCGACCGCCATTTCCACCGGCGAGATTCCGCTGGATCCCAGCGAGAGCCCGAAGGGGGTCGCGTCAATGTGGCTGCGGCGCACCCCCATGCGAAGCAGGTAATCCAGTGAACGCTCAACGCCAACCTGGTACATCAGCGTTTGCGCAGCGGGTATATTATGGCTCAGCCTGACCGCCTCGCGCAGGGTTTCCGGCCCAACATAACTGCCGCCACCGGAGTTCCTAGGCCAGGTTTCCTTGCCGTCAGAACCAATCCAGCCCCGTATGGGAATGGGCATATTATAGGCGATGCTGGCTGGGGAGGCGCCCAAATCGATGGCAGGCCCATAAACTGATATGGGTTTAATCGCCGATCCTACCGGCATGTTCATATCCGTTGCCCGGTTGAGCGTCTTGCGCTGCGTAGGGGGAGTGCGGCCTCCCACGATCGCCTTCAATTCACCCGTGCGGTAATCCAGCACCACGGCTGCGGCTTGCGGCTGGATAATCTCATCGTAGCTTCCGTCGGCGTTGCGCGGGCGGTAAATCCTGTCGCTTGGATCGCGCATGGCGGGATAGTTGTCCCAGTTCGCCAGCGTATCTTCCACTATTTTTTGAATTTCCGTATCGATTGCCAGCGTCACGCGATATCCACCCGTGCGCAGCTCCGTTTCCATCCGATACCGATTCTCGCTTGTATCCTCCAAGCCGCGTATTTTAATAAAGCACGAGACCACATCCCGGATGGCATATTCTACATAATGCGCATAGGGGTACATCCCCTCGCCCTCCAGAATGGATGTTTCGGTAACATTCGCGGTTAGCGGGTTTAGCGCCTCCTGGTACTGCTGATAGGTGATAAACTCACTTTCATACATGCAGCGCAGCACATAATCCGTACGATCGTTCGTCAGCTTTGGATAATTTGTTTCCTCGGACTGGCGCGTATAAAAATTCCGCCTTGGATTATAGTAGAACGGATTTCGGGTTAAGCCCGCCAGCATGGCGCACTCGCGCAGTGTAAGCTGTGACAATTCCTTGCCAAAGTACCCGCGGGACGCCACTTCCACCCCGTAATAATTCTCACCCAGGTAGATGGTGTTGAGGTAGCATTCCAGAATTTGCGCTTTCGTATACCGAGCCTCCAATTGCATGGCTAAATAGGCTTCCTGGATTTTGCGCTTGTAACTCAGCTCGCTGCTCAATACTGTTTGCTTAATAAGTTGCTGCGTAATGGTGGAACCGCCTTGCTGCGTTTCGGAGAGCAGGTTTTGGACCAGGGAGCCAACAATCCGTTTCAAATCGACGCCATTATGGGTATAAAAGCGGGCGTCCTCCACGGCGATAAAAGCGTGCTGCAGCCTTTCGGGTATTTGATAAATATTTACCATCACGCGGTTTTCCGTTCCCTTATAGTCTGTTATCACATTCCCCGCGCCATCGTACAAAAAGGACGTTCGGTCCTGTTCCCCCAGGAGGGCCAAATCCAGAGTAGGCGCTGTTTCCACATAAGCTTTCGCAATGCCCAGTATGGCGCCTACCACGGCCAGCCCGCCCAGCACGGCGAGCAGGGCAAAGACGCGAACGGTGTTAACCAATATGGAAAGGATAAAATTCGGCTTTCCCAAACGGGGGCGAAAGATTGTGCGCTTCTTGGGCAAATCCAGCTGCGGCTCGTCTGGCAAAGGGGCGTAATAGGCCGAACGATCATCCTCGCCATAAGAGGGTTCGTACGACGCGTAGCCGTAAGCTGGATAAACGTCTTCCTGATTGGGTTGCTGGTTGGGACCCGGCTGCTGATACAACGCCACTCCTCCTCTCCCCAAAACGCCTTGCCTGTCCATGGAGTATATCATATCCCTGCGCTTATCGTCCATTGTGTTTTTATGTTGCATACTGTATAATCGGGTCATTCTCTTTTTTATTGATTTGGACTGATACGGGAGGTCAAAATGAAGAAAGGTGGAACAGTTTGGATCCTCGGCGCTTCAAGTGGATTGGGTTTGGCGACGGCGGAAGCCTTTGCCAATAACGGTTGGCTGGTTGTGGCGGGAGCACGCTCATTTTTAACGGAAGCGGGCGGCACGGTAGAGAACAATAACGGGAAACCATTGGAAAGTCCAGCTCCATGGGAAGGGTTGAAGGCCTCACCAGGCGTGCACCTATTGCCTTTGGATGTTACGGACGCGGTTAGTTGCGGAAATTTTATACGGGCAGCGCTGTCCATCAGCGAGCGGGTGGATGCCCTATGCTACGCCACGGGTATTCTTGTGCTCGGTTCCTGTGAGGAAACAGGCTATGATCAATACGAGCTTGTGATGAGGACCAATTTTCTGGGCATGACGCATATGGTGGAGGCCGTGCTACCGATCATGCGTAAACAGCGGCAAGGGAAGATCATCCTTTTCTCATCCCTCAACGGCCTCATGGGCATTCCTTTCCAAAGCGCCTATACGGCAAGCAAGCATGCCATCGAAGGGTATGCGGAGTGCCTGGCCTTGGAGGTCAGCCCATTTGGAATTGATGTTTGCGTAGTGGAGCCCGGGGATCACCGAGGCGGCAGCCAAAAATACCGCGGCACGGTAAGCGCGGGGGAGACTTCCCCCTATGCGGGTGAATACGCCAGCACATGCCAAACCATCCATAGGGACGAGGCGAACGGGCTTACGCCGGAAGCGCTAGGCCGAAAAGTCGTTCGCCATGCAAACAGGCGAAGAATACGTTATCGTTTACGGATAGCCAAGGTGGATCAGCGTGCCGCGATATGGCTGCGCGCCATCCTATGGCCCGGTCTTTCCCGCATGATATTGCGTGGATACTATGTAAAAAAGCCGAACGGACCGGAGCCGAGAGAGAGGTTGAATAAATGAATCATAATGTAGCGGAAAAAAGCGATATCCTGCGCCAGGATAAACGACTACAAACTTTATATGAAATAGCGTGCGCTTATGGGGATGTTCAGGCCGCGGTTGAGTGGATTGACGACAAGGAACAAGTGATTACCTATGCCATGTACGCGGAGACGACGGATCGTTACTCCGCCTATCTTCAAAGCGTAATCGGGCCCGATCAAGCAGGCGCTTTTGTGGCGATTGCCATGGATACCTGCAAGGAGTGGTTCCCAACGTTTTGGGGCGTGATTCGGGCAGGCTACAACGCGCTGTTACTGGACACCTCCTCAGGGGACGCCTTAACGGAGTATCTAATGGCGCAAGCGGGCAGCCATTTCCTGATCACAGCTAAAAAGAAACCATTGAATGGCATTGAGCAGATCCTTACAGCTGAACTGTTCTCCGCGCAGCCCGCAGAAGGTTATATACCCGTGTATGGCGATCAAATCGCACTTTGCACCAGCGGCACTACCGATACCAGCCGCATTTTTGTTTATAACGGGAAAGCGATTGCCGAGCAAGTGCTCAGCTCTGAATTGATCTACAATCAAAACCGGCGGATTATTGAGAATTGCAACCGCCGAACATTGGCCTTTTTACCGTTCCACCATGTGCTTGGTTTCCTTGTGCACGTGCTTTGGGTGGGTTTTGTAGGATTTGCTAATGTGTTCCTGAAGGATCGCTCGCCGCAAACCATTTTGGATACGACCCGGAACTGCCGCGTGGACATGCTGGTGACGGTGCCGATTTTACTCAACAACCTATGCGCAAGCGTTCAAAAAAAGCTGGCCAAGGAAAGCCCGCTGAAACGCGTTGCTTTTTCGGTTATGAAAAACATCAGCCTCTATGTACAGTATGTTGTGCCTTCAGTCGGGTTATCGCTAGCGCAAAAAGCCCTTTTTCGCTCTATCCACCAAAAGACCTTGGGAATCCATGTGAAGGCCATACTCGTTGGTGGCAGCCATACCCCTGCGGAAAACTTAAAACTGCTCAACGCGCTTGGTTTTTGCACCCAGGGCGGATTTGGCATGACCGAAACCGCGCTGACCAGCGTTGGCCTGAGCATGAGCCTTCGCAAACGGATTGCGGGCAGCGTAGGCACGCCGTTCCAAAATGTGGAGTATAGGATTCTACCCAACGAAACCAGCGGAAAACGCGGAGAAATACTAATACGCGGCGCTTCCCTCCATACGGGACGCTTGGTTGACGGCCAGCTGCTGCCGCCGGATGTGCAGGAGGGCGGCTGGTACCATACGGGCGATATTGTCCGCATGGATAACGATGGCTGCGTTTGCATCGAAGGCCGCTGTAAGGATATCATCATCAACGAGTCCGGAGAAAACGTATACCCAGACGAGTTGGAGGATGTCTTCTCCGCGCTGGAGGGCGTTGACCAGTTTACGGTGCTTGGGGTTAAAAAGGCGGGCAAGGCTCAAAAATACGAAGATATAACATTGGTAATGAATGTGGCGGAGTATT
>Ga0123356_10005109_pt1 | contig 13449 bp, 11 predicted proteins | sample TergutEmb28metaG_2_FD_92546 | JGI IMG/M metagenome (GOLD analysis project Ga0123356, IMG submission 92546) | Embiratermes neotenicus P3 segment gut microbial communities from Petit-Saut dam, French Guiana - Emb289 P3 | ecosystem: Host-associated > Arthropoda: Insects > Digestive system > Gut ... | reverse complement strand
TCTTTCTTCCATTTGGTAATCGGTGGTAGTTTATTCGGGTCAAAGCGTTTTTGTAATACACCTTTCAGATATTTTTCTGCAGCATTATACAAGGTAAGCTCTGTACGGTTTGCTTCATAGTAGACATTACGCTTCCGTAAACCAAAGAAAGACCTGTTATGTTGTATCTGCCTGATAAAGTAAAAAGCAGACTTCCGGTATCAGTTATTACAGTGACACCACTTTGAAAAGAATGAAGTGCTTCTCTATAAGCGTTCCATGCAATGTATATCCATCCATTATTATCACTAAGCATAGATATAACATGCACCTCGACATCTTCCATAAAATCTACAGATACTTCAAATAGCTCAGATGCAAACATATCAACTTGCGTAAGTGTTAAGACGTTGTCCTCTTGGGTAAGTATTGAAACAGCTTCATCCGTTGCCACGAATCCAACAACCATATCATCACTATCAAACTCAGCAACAAAATCACCAAATAATGCTTCAAAATCCGATATATTTGAGTTTAAACCATCTAACTCTGATTTTCTGACAGCATAATAGCTCTCTCTTTGCCACAATGTCCATATCGTTCCATTGTCGGTTTGTCTTGCAAATCGGAGAGTAGAATCATAATCATTTATTGCTTCATGTTCAACAATGTAAGACTTTTCTTCTTCATATAATTCCTGATGTGAGCACGCACAAATTATCAAAAAGCTTATGATAATCGTTAAAAAAATAGATATTTTTTTCAAAGTTTTTATTCCTTCACCATTAACAATAAATATTTTTACAGTAATCTTTCTTGTTGTCAATGACACGGCGTGCAACAAATTTGTTGCGTGACGTGTCATTGACAAAACGAACTTAATTCATCTCCGATAAATACCTCGACACGCGGCTTTGGATTATCCGAGCCGCTTCTTCCGCCGTGCGTCCGCCTGCAAAAAACGGAGCAGTATTTTCCAAAATTATTGCCATTATATATGGGTCGGGGTGATATTCGTGTGTAATACTTTCTATAATTTGTCTTAGTACAGCGGCTTTTTCTTCCGTGAAGCGAGGAAACCCTGTGCCATCATCGTCGCTGCTTCCAAGAAGAGACGCGTTTATATCCGCTTCAAATAAACTTCGCAGAATTGGGAAGCCATCAATTGAGCCACCTGTGTTCGGTTCTTGCAGATATAACCTGATAAAATCCCATGCCGCGTCTTTGTTATCACTATTTGCTCTAATACCCATTCTCACTATTGGCATAGCTGCTATTGCAAGCTCCCCTGCCGCATTTGGTGCTCCTATCGGAGTCAATCCTCCAACCGAAGCGTCTGCCATACGAAAGAGGAAAACATTCATCATACTAACTGTACTCATATTCGTCATTAGCTGCTCTCCTCGCGAGAAAAATGGTATCGGATTCGTTCCGTCTGTTTCCTGAATCATACGAATCCAGGTAGCTTGTTGCTCATCAGGAATACTTCCTGCATAATTTAAAATATCAATAAATAAATCACTATCAAAATTAACCTTGCCTGTTTCATAGCAGAAGAATGTATCGTCTGCAAAAAGCATTGTTTGAAAAACAACATAAGGCAAAAAGTTTACTCCTGCCGGATACTTTACTCCCTCAGCCTCGGCTTTTCGAAGGAACTCTAGAAAACCTTTATGTGTAAAGTCTGTAAAGGAATCCAGTTTTTCACTTGGGCCCCAAAAAGGCATCGGTACAACAGCCCCTGTAGCTAGCAGAAGCTCACCTGCTTCATTTGTCCAGATATCCAATATATTTTCAAAGAAATCCTCTCGCGAAATAACAGGGTCGTTTTCAAGAAAAACATTCAAGTCAGTAAGGAAACCACCACGCATCATTGCACTTGTGATGTCGTTCTCATCTCCCCATTGATTAAATATCATCACATCAGGTCCTCTGCCTGCAATGAGGTCTGCTCGCATTCTCATAGCTACCCCATCCCACTCACCATGCTCTGCATAATCAAATATCACCGCTCGGTGTGTATTGCTTGCTCTATTAAACTGACGTATATAGTGATGTAGTGCCAAGTCACTTTGAATATTCACTCCTCCAACAGTGAGTTCTTCTCGCTCACCAACAGCCGCAGCCACGTCTGTTCGACTGAGTAGTGTCGTTTCAATTACGATAGCATTGTCTTGCCACATGGCTCTCTCCGGGGTGAGTAAAAGGATTTGCCCGTCACCGGGAAAAAGAAACTCGGTGTCACGCTTTATGTGCACATCAATATCAAGCCATGTTATATACCTTACAACTTCTCCGTTTTTTGTAACGCCATAGAGTTCAAGCTCTGTAGGTATCACCCATTCAAATTCAAAGTCACCAGGAGCAGCATAAAGTCCGATAGCAAAATCAATAGGCAAGATTGTCTCATCTTCCCATGTCCATGTTTCCTTATTAAGCAATTGTAAAGCTGTAACAGGTTCTTGTTGCGCTGCTCTTACTGTCTCTAAACTCCAAATTTTACCGTCGTTTCCGCGAGCGAGTGCTAAATCAAAGCTTGTTTCAATCTGTGCCAATCGATTCGTTGCTGTCGGGTCTAGTACGACAAGTTGACCCGTATGTGAAGCGGAGTCCCATGTTTGAATAAAGATGTTCCTGTCTGTGTCAAACCATGCATTAATAGCTCTCTTATTCTCTCCGCCAAGTAATTCTTGTTCTATTATTAATTCCGATGCTTCTCGTCTCATGTTGCTTAGACTCACTAGGACTGTTGAGCTTTCTCCGTTTTCTTTAAACTGGTTTGCAAGAAGCAAAATACCGCCGGGCTCATCCAACGATAAAATATCAACCGTCAGTAAATTTACATGTATTACATCATTCTCAAAGACATGATGCGTTGAAACAGTCCCCCTCTCGTCATCTAAAGTATATGATGATAAGTGAAATATTGGAACAGTATAAAAGTCTTCACCATATATAACATCTCTCCCAACACGAAGTGTCCCTTCTCCGTCAGGACTAGCAATCTCTAGAAGCTCTTTTACATTCCCAACAGGGAACATTCCGGGAATATTTCTTTCGCCTGGGTCAACAGCAACCTCATCTCTCCATCTATATGTTTCCATAATAACCGGAACGCAAACATTCCCGTTAATAAACAACGCAACTCCTGTATTATATACAGGAGCATTGTTAAGTGTTTCCAGCATTAATGGCTCTGCTTTATAAGTAGCAACACCTTGTATCACTGCACTGCTTCCAACATCTGTGTCACCTTGACCACCACCACCTCGACACGCCGTTGCCGCCATTGCAATAGTAAAAACAAGTACGCAGAGTACCTTTCTCAACATTTCTCTCCTAAAATCCTAATTCCTTACATGATAACAAGAACAAAAAATTTGTCAACTAACTCTTCCACCAAAAGGAACAAAAATCTGTCCTTCAGCAGTTGCAGTTACGAATCTGGAGGCTATACCGTCATATTTACCATTATCAAGACGCAAAGTAGATAATCCGCTCTGTATAATGAATGTACCGCCTGTTGTTAATAAATGCATATTTGCTCCAATAGTAATCGTTGATCCGGTCGAGTTTGTAACAGGTCCAAAGTATGATTGATGATTGTGTCCTGCATGTCTTGCGCGAGTTCTGCTCGGTATTTCTTTAAGACTGTGTACTGCTACTGCTGTCGATGAAATTATACCTAGCAGCATAACAACAGCCAGCATCGAGAACAGGGTTCTTTTTAGTTTTTTCATATTGGAATCTCCTTAGTTATTTTTGATAACACTATTCTTGCTGCAGTTTATCTTTTTGTCAATGACATGGCGTGCAACGAATTTGTTGCGTGACGTGTCATTGACGAATGTGCAGTACACATTTAGTATTAGATAGCGAGCACTATTTACAAATATTTAATATGGAGGTCTTATCAAATGAAAAAAACTATATCAATAATCCTTATGCTTTCAACACTCTTGGTAGTAATGGTTACTCCCGCTCTTGCCAACCGAATCGAGATAACGGACATAGACATTGAAGCTAATGCAGAGGTCTATGCGTATTTGGACTTTGACGCCGCACCACTTCAAATGAAAGAAGTGATTCTTGAAGCAAGAAATATAATTATTTTTGACAACTCTTGGGTTGCTGATGGTTATGAAGCCTGGATTGAATATCCAGATGGAACGCAGGAAGAACTCCCAACTTTTTCAGAATTATTTCCTAATTGGGATTTTCCTGAGGCTTTCCCTACGACTTTATCTCTTTTTGAGCTAATGCATTTATCTCAAAACATTGAATCGAATCCTGCTTCTGACTTTCAAGATACTATTACCAACTCAAGTGGAACCCCTGAATATTTCCACCGTACAATTACGATTCCTAGAAGACCATCAAATGCATTGTTCGGTGCTCCGTTTGCCACATTTTCCTCACGCCACAATAATATTAGGGCAGGTGCAGTAGGTTCTACAGTGAATTATAATGTTGGACTTTCTTTTGGTAGCCAACCGGCTATGTTCGGTACAAACTTTAGAGGAGGCATGTTTATTTCGCTGTCAGGAACCTCTGGTCGCACCGTTAGTGCTTTTGTTAGTACAGATGGTGCTGCAGGTACTGGTTTAATGCGCGTCGAAGGATTTGACTTTTTTTACCAATAAAGTTTTGCAATTATGAATATTATGGTATTATACATTAGTGGTTTCTCACAAAGATTGTGAGTGTGGAGTTGAGAGCTTACATTAACACGTATGCTCTCAAACCAATATTTCGCAAGAAAGGTTTGTAATATGAATAAATCTATACCGATAGTATTTATCTTACTATTGTTGGTTTCAATTAGTGCTTGTGATAGAAGTGCTCCTAATTATGACAATGATGCTTCTGATGAAATTATGCAGTATACTCCATTTAATGATGATAGTCATATATCGGGTGTCACTCGTCTTCACAATACCCTTCTTATATCAGGAGAACAAGAAGGCAAAGCGATTCTTGGTATCATTGATTTTGAACTTTTGTCAGATGGTAGTATCAGTATCAATGAAACAGATATTATTAATAAAGGTACAGAAAAAGCAATTATTCATGGGGTATCTACAGACGGTGATAGCTACTTTTATGTTCTTTTTAGTGAAGAATCTGATGTCTGGCACACTCTACAGAAGCTCTCGGACAAAGGAGAGTTGCTTGATGAAATGATTATTACAGATTTAACAAATGCCACAGTTCGTGGAATTGCAATTGGACTTAGCGGAGAAATAATTATTTATGGAGTATCGTTTATTTCAATTTATACATGGAATGAAAGCGTATTATATACAAAAAACATTGATTCTAATAGTGCTGTTCTTTCGGTCGTTTCTCATAATAATGAACTTATTGCCTCAATTTATGAGCTTGAAAACCGTATAACCCGATACTATAGCATAGATGTAGATATAGGAAGCTTTAATGAGCTTAGTGTTGCAAATAAGAATGAAGACTTGTTAGAGCGGATGGATTGGGATTGGGATGTAGAAGCGATGGGCACAGGTTGGGCAGCAGCAAAGCCTGAATCGTGGCTTCAAGCTGTCAGCAAAAATGAGGATGGTTTTAATCGCTTAGGAATTGACACGAAAACTCAAGGATTCGATAATAAATTTATTGTAAATGATGGATTTAGGTTTTTCTCGCTTAATCTTGATACAGGGGTTTATGACAAACTCTTCCAATGGAATGATGATACAAACCGTGCATATACGTGTCTATCCGTTATCCAAATCTCTAATGATGCATTTATTTACACTATTCATAATAGTAACCACTTATATTTTGCAATGTTATCAAACTAGGCAAAAATAATGACTTAGTAATAGTGCATTAGAAAGGAACCTATATGAAATTCATCAGAACAATAGTTCTAATATTGATAGCACTGTTTGTAGTATCTTCTTGCAGTAATGGCGCTAATAAACCTGCTCATATTTGGACTGTTACTGAAGGCATAACTATACGTTTAGAAAGCGGTACAGTTCCTGCAGGTGCAGAGGAATTAGTTGTTATCTATGAGAATTCTACAGATAATTTGACTGTGAATTATGCATCCGGAGTTACTATTGAGAAATATGAAGATGGAGAGTGGCACGGACTAAAATACATTCATGCTATTGGATGGTCCGATATGAATAAATGGTTATCACCAAATAGTATAAACGAACATACTATTTCTCAGCTTTCGATTCTTGAAGAACCTTTAAGCAGTGGTAGATACCGTATACGCGGCAGACCCGGGATTGATGTATCGTCTACGTGGAATGATGGAATCACACCCAGAGATGAAGTTGAATGGGAACCTTTCCCACCATATATATTAGAGTTTGTGGTTCACTAGTTGATGAAATAATCCGAAATTCTTCGTATAATCTTATGCAAATGCATTGAGCATTTGCATAATTTTTGTGTTTTTGTATAATTATGCTACAATGGTCTAAAATATATGGATGTTATCCGTATTAAGATAGTTGGTGAAGCAGTATGCCAAGATATGACAAAACAGCGTTAGTAAATACCCTTAGGGAGAGAACGGGGCTTGAACGAGAAGCTATTAGCAAGTTCACCGGTTTGCATGACAGAAGTGTCCACCGTTTAGAAAAGGGAGAGAAGACCCCAACTCCTGAGACCTTTGAATATCTCATGAAAGCTATTGACTTGCCAATGGAGGGATTTATATATCCAAAGCTTGATAGTCTATCAATGGAGCAAATTATCCAGTGTGATTTACTAACACAATTACTCGATATAGGAGATAATAAGCAAGCAGAGAAGCTTCTTTCAAAGCTCGAAGTGATGCAAGAGTTTGAGACAGGAATATATAAGCAATTCGTATTAAGTAAAAGGGCACGCCTTTGGGAGCAACAGGGAGTCGAGCCGGAACAAATATTCCCCTTATTAAACGAGGCGATGGCTGAAACGTTTGAAAACTTAAACGAGACTAAACTTTGTGAGCACGTGCTAGTCTTAGAAGAATCTGAACTACTTCTTACAAGAGCTCGACTACTAATGAGAATAGCCGATTACACAAAGGCAGCAAATATCCTAAGCGCCATGAAAATAAGTATGGAAAAACTCCCTGCTATGGATAAAGAAAAAGAACGCTTATATGCACCGGTTTTATTAGCATTTTCTGATTGTTTCTTGCAACTCGGTGACTATGAAAAAGTAGTTAGTGCTTGCAAAGAAGGCGCAGGCTACTCGGTAACGTGGAATAAAGGAAAATATAATCCATGCTTTGAGTTAAAGTGTGCCTATGGCTTAAAAGGGCTGAAGCGCAGCGATGAATGCAAAAAACACCTGCAACACGCGTACTTTGGCTATATGATAATGGGGAATGAAAAAAGAGCACAAGAAGTACTTAATGCTGCAGAAAAGGACTTTAATATTTCATTTGAGCTTTATGGAGTTGATAAACTAAAAATACAACAAACTAAAGTAGTTCCATATTTTCGTGGAGATGCTGTGGAATGTAATAGCATAGGTTCAATGATAAAAGCACTTCGTAAAAGGGCAGGCTTATCATTGGAAGAACTATCTCAAGGTATATGCAACAAATCATCTCTTATGAGAATCGAAGAAGGAAAATCCATTGGACGTATATGGAACCTCGAAGCAATAATGCAACGGCTCGGAAGAGATATAGGGCTATATGAAAGCTTTTTCTTATCGAAAGAAGATTTTATAATAATGCAACTTCGTGACAGAATCTATGGACTTATCATTGACAATCGATATAATGAAATTGCTGAATTACTTGCTGAACTAGAGAGTAAAAAGAATGTCATGGCCTTTCCTGTTCTAAAGCAGTTTGTCTTGATGTCTAGAGCTTATGTATATAGAAATAGTAATAAAGAAGATGTTAATGGTTTTATTGAAATGCTGATGATTGCATTAAAAATCACGTGTCCGAAGTTTTGCATACATGATATCGATAAAATATTTTTCTCACACAATGAGATCTTTATTATTAATATATATGCAGGACTGCTCAGCAGTGATGGGAATCAAGATAATGCTATAGAAATATATGAGCGGTTACTAAGAATCCTTGAACGATTTGAAGACAAACATGAAATGGATAGAATGTATGATGCAGTTCTATTTAACTACTCGACGAGTCTTGGAAGAGCTGAGCGTCGATATGAAGCTCTTGCAAGAATAAGTGAGGGCGAAAGCAGGATTAAAATGCGAGGTGTATTATCTTGCTTACCTTCATTAGTGTTTAACCATGGTTACAACTTACAAGAATCAGAGAATAAAGAGGAGAGTATTCCATATTTTTCATTAGCATATTATTGTATGTCCATGTTAGTCGAATATGGTAAATTAGATAATTTTTCGATTGTTAAAAGCTTTTTGTTAAAAGTGATGAATTTGGAAATGAGCTAGCGGTCACCTTTTTCAGGTAGTAAAATATTGAATGGTGCTATAGACACAGACGGTAGATTGCTATTGGCAGAGGCAACCACGCTTCCGAGAGCTAATGTAACTAATGTAACGACAAGAAGAACAGCAGAAATAAGTCTTTTTTTCATGATTATGAATACCTCATTTAATTAATATTTGGTGTCAATTATTTTAACTACACCTTTGAGTATAAGTATATGTTGACAACGGCACATTCGTCAATGACACGTCACGCAACAAATTCGTTGCACACCATGTCATTGACAACAAGAAAGATTACTGTAAAAATAGTGTTATCAATAATTATTAAGGAAATTCCACTATGAAAAAACTAAAAAGAACCCTATTCTCGATGCTGGCAGTTATTATGATATCTGCAATTGCGACACCATCGGTGCTGGCTGTTTATACATTTCATGAGTTTAAGAGAATACGAGTTTCAAAAGGGATTTTTACCGAACATACGTTTGGCGCAAGAAACACTTTAAACACCTCAATTTCAATCGCTACGGACATTAAGCTACTATCAACCGGTGGTTCTATAGTAGCTAGAACGCCGTGGGCATCACGGAGATTAACTTCCGGTCAATATGGCGAAGTACATACTGGTAGAATAATATCAACTGCTGATGGACAGCAGTTTGGTTATTGGGATGGTAGAGTGAGTTGATGTTAAAGTCTATATAAAGACACAGTTAAGTGTCAGGATAATTATCGGTCGGGAGGACTTTCGTGAAAAAGAAGAAAATTTTTCTGATCTGCTTGCTGCTGGTTGCTATAGCTACTGCAGCATGTAAAAGTAATAATCAAGTGGAAGGTGATTCTTCGAATCTATCTTCCACTCCTTCCAATGCTGTTCTTATATCCGATGTTAGCTATAAAGCAGAGGAGATGTCTCTCTTTATAGCTAACACAAACGATATTGGTTCTCCTCAAATGATTAATGAAACAGTGTATGTTCCAATTATTGCTGAAAGTGTCAGGTGGAGCGAAGAGATTATTGAAAGATATGGTGAGCCGGACACAAATGCGTTTCAAATTAGTTTTGGTTCAAGGGTTGCAAGAATTACACATTTAAGAAGTCCATGCTACGAAGAGATGCTGGAGGTAGGAAAAGATATTTTTTTTGGAGAGGATTTTTTCGCAAATCAAGTTTTTTATCTTTACGAGTATGACATTAATAGCTACCCCTCAAGCAGTTTAACACATTACTATTTTGAACCTGACATTAGTCACGTTAATTTACTTGCTTTCAATATAGTTTCACAGAGCGAACCTTACGGAGTTCAGCTGCTTGCTAATCAAATGACAGAAAATGGAGAGTTTTTCACTATCTTTATTCAGTTAACATACAATAGCTCCTTAGCAAAAGAAACAGTTATTGAACAACGCTTAATAGGAGGAGAAAATAAATTTGTATACGATGCTATTTTTGACTCAGGCGGAAATATACTTTTGGGAACAGTTGATTTACATACGCAAGAGTATGAAATAGTAATTCTTGACCCAACTGCAACGAAGCACTTAGCAAAGATTACGCCGAGTATCGAATTCAATCTCGCTCAAGGACGTAGCGGAGAGATGTGGGGAATTGGGCAGACTGCTTCACGAAACACAGGCGGAGCAATTTTATATTCATTAAATAGTGAGACATGGGCATGGAATGAAGAGGTGGATTTACCAATTAACAATGTGGTTGGACTTTATGCTGCACCCGATGGCTACGAGCTCGAATGGTTTGTATATACGGAACTAGGGCTTTATGGACTATCAGAAGATTTTGAAACGGTATTATTAATAGAATGGCATGATATAAGTGTGCGTGTTTCTCATGACAGCGAGCTACTTTTTACTGATGATGAGGAAATTATTGTACTGACCCGTGATGTATTTCGTGATGGCACAAAAACACTTGAATCTACATTGCTTCGACAAACTGATGACGATGATAAACGTGAGGTTGTTACTGTTGGTGGCGCTAACATTATAACAGCATCACTATTGAATAGTGTCAGGCGATTCAACAGGATGAGCGAAACTCATCGAATAGAGATAGTTGATTATGCAGATATCGGTGAGTGGGAAGGTGTGGCGATGCGTTTGCGTGCAGATTTAATCGCCGGAAGAGGACCTGATGTCATTATTTTTAATTTATGGGGTGATGAAAATGATATAACAAGTGCAATGATGCGTGGTGGTTTTCTTGCTGATATGAATGTGTTCCTCGAAAATGATCCCAATATTTCACGCGAAGACTTTTTTGAAAATATATTGAATATTTGGAGAAATGAAGCAGGTGAATTATTATTAATTACCGGAGCAGTAGAACCGATGATGTTCATGGGTCCCGGTGATAAGCTTGATTCGTTTACAGACTTTACGCACAAAGGATATTTAGAGTTTCTTCGTACTGCAAAAGCCGATGGAGTTAAGTATCCCGCCGGAGTAAATTATCTGCCACAAGAAATACTAAGAACAATGCTCTTTGCCGACAATACATTTTTTTGCTATGAAACAGGCACAGCAAACTTCGATAACGAGTTATTTGTTGAAATATTAGAGTATGCTGCAAGTATACCAAAAGAGCAAGAAACAAGATGGATTGACGGATTATCAAATGGAGAAGCAGCAACTCCCCTTAATTTAATTATTAGTGGAGAGCAGCTAATGACAAATATGATTTCATTTATGCATCTGTCTATGTTCCGATTATATGATGCCGCTTTCGGAGGGCTTACACCAATTGGAAACCCAAATTCTGCAGGAGAGCTTTCCATTTCTGCGTTACCTTATACTAGGATGGGGATTCGTGCAAATAGTCAGAATAAAGAAGCTGCGTGGGAGTTTATCAGCCTATATGTACAAGAGCCAAATACGGATTCTTCTTATGAGGGGATTCCAATATTGCGCCGTGCCTTCGAGGAAGAAATTGAGATGATGTTTCTTGGAGAACCTTTTAGCGGCAAAGGTTTTATGGGGATAACAGGAGACTTTACAGTACACGCTTTAACTCAAGAGAGAGCAAAAATTCTGTGGTTAATCATGGAAAGTATTACACACGAATATCACCCCGACCCACATATATTTGCAATAATCTTGGAAGATACCGCTCCGTTTTTTGCAGGCGGACGCACGGCGGAAGAAGCGGCTCGGATAATCCAAAGCCGCGTGTCGAGGTATTTATCGGAGATGAATTAAATTCGTTTAGTCAATGACATGCCACGCAACAAATTTGTTGCACGCCGTGTCATTGACAAGTGGGGGTCAATATTGTTAGAGTATGATTAAATACTATAATGAAGGAGCATTTTTTGAATGGGAGTCTTTCCCACCATATATATTAGAGTTTGTGGTTCACTAGTTTAGGACTTAGACAAGACTTGCATAATCTCGTCAAGGTCATCTTCTGCCAGTTCTGTGACAATAAGCCTATACATTATACTTTCCTCTGAGTTTTTTCAAAGACTGTATTGCATCATTCGTTTTACATTCAGCAACTTGTAATTCTGCTGCTTCAAGGCGAGAATACACATCGCTAAGATATGCCATTTTCTGGTATCTATCAATACTCATAATGACCATATCGCCATAGCCATTTTTAGTGATAAAGATTGGTTCGTCGATTTCACGGCATAAGTTTGAAACTGCTGCTGTGTTTTTTAAATCCCGTATTGGTATTATATGTGACACAATAACACCTCCTTATGTGTGATTATTGTACCACGCGTAAGCAACTGTGTCAAACCAATCAGCATATATGTATGTGTAAAGCAAAATCGGGCAAAAATCCTTAAAACAGAAAAATCAGTATTAAATAACTATTGCAAAACATTCATATCATCTCTTTTCGCCCCTGCTAAGCAGCCCCGATGCCCACCCGGTCGCACAGCGACATTTAGAAACGGTATTATGAGTAAATGGGTTTGATTGTAGCTATGTCCTTAAACCACTTCAGATTTGATGGAATCAATGTCTGCCTGAATCCATTGTAACCCTTTCCAACATTTTTGAGGAACTCTGTTGCAGAAGCCTTTACGGACACTTCCTGTGAATATTGCTCCGGTATTACACAACGGCTTAAGTTTGACATAAAAGCGGATAAACGATTCGTGTGTTTTAAACACAGCAGACGTGCAAGATTGTCCCCACCTTTTATGCTCCAGCAAGCACGTCTGCCTTTCATGCGGTTGCCTATTATTGTGAACACATTGCTCTCCATGGCTCCTAACCGCCGATATACTTTGCCTTTCGAAGCTTCCGGTATATTAAGTCCACGCCTGTGTATTGGAACAAGTCCGTCTTTGTTGCTTGTGAAATATGTGTGTAACTGTTGATAATTATTCTTTTCGGTTTCATCCATAGTGCTATCTGCATATGCCTGGATGACCGTCAGCAAAAAGTCTATGTCTTTTGAATAAAGTATCTTTGTTATGTTCTTACGGGCATCAACATCGGAAACATACTGCATTATCGCCCTGTTACGGTGATATGTATCAAGCTGGTAATGTACTGTCTCATCTGTTTCGCTACGTCTTATCCACTTAGCTCCGTCACCGCCGAGTAATCTCATTTCTATCTCATCAACATTGTACATAGAGGCGATCATGCCTTCTTTGCGTTTAAAGAATTTCTCTATTCTTTCAAATCCTGCACAAGCTGTCTTGTTCGTAAGCTCATAGCGATCCTTGCCGGTTTGCCTTGCTCCGTCATAAGCAATGGCGAGTTTCATCTCTTTACTAACGCCGTGCCTCTTACGGTCTTTACCCTGCAACTTTAGCCATATACCGTCCTGCTCTTCATGGAGCACCGACACCTCAAGCGTTCCAATGCCTTTGCCTTTGGTTGCCAGCCTCGCCGAATGCAGCTCTTGTCTATTAATTTGCTTTCCTACAGCTTGAACTACATTCCATGCTGACATTTGCGATATTGTTTGTCCTGTCATTTCTCTGACTTCACGTGCTGCATCCCTGTATGATCCTTCGCAACACGCTGTTACTATCAGCTCTGACATTAATTCACTAAATTTTCCGCTGCCGGTTATCCCGA
>Ga0123356_10005108_pt1 | contig 13450 bp, 12 predicted proteins | sample TergutEmb28metaG_2_FD_92546 | JGI IMG/M metagenome (GOLD analysis project Ga0123356, IMG submission 92546) | Embiratermes neotenicus P3 segment gut microbial communities from Petit-Saut dam, French Guiana - Emb289 P3 | ecosystem: Host-associated > Arthropoda: Insects > Digestive system > Gut ... | reverse complement strand
CTTATCATATATTCAGCCGCATTAGGTCCCGAAATGCTTGCGGTAAGGATCATTTCTTGCTTTTTATGCGGAGTTGCTGCAGGGCTTTTAGTTTATTTCTTCTGTAAAAGAAAGGATAAAAGCTACTTTGATTTCTCCGGTTTTTCAGAGATATCGGAACATGAAGCAGGGGGACGGTTCTTCTGCTTCCGTGCTGAAGCAGAAGAACCGTCCCCCTGCTTCGCGAGTTTAGTTCTGCGTCTTCTAAAAAGCATCTGGCGAAATGTTAAAATAACCGGGCCTTATCTGCTTATCGGTGTTTTGCTATCTGCGATGTTTCAGAGATATATACCTGAAGATGTGATCGTGCGTTTATTCGGAAATAACAGAGCGTTTGGTGTTTTGATGGCTGCTTCGATCGGTGTTCCTGTGTATGTGTGCGGCGGAGGAACGATCCCTTTGCTTCAGCAGTGGCTTGCAAGCGGCATGAGCATGGGTTCTGCAACTGCATTTATGATAACCGGTCCTGCTACGAAAATCACTAATCTGGGTGCCCTTAAAATCGTTCTTGGCATGAAAGGGTTTATACTCTACCTGATATTCTGTATTGCTTTTGCGTTTTTGTCCGGATTGTTTGTTGATATCTTCTCTTTTTAGCACAACTCTGATAAGGAGCCTGATCATCATGCGGATGAGAAGAAAACCTAAGCTTGAGAGCCGTATCGATAGATGCGCGCACTTGTTGGTTTCAGAGCCTGCGATGCTCCGCGGCCATTGGCTGGATACGTTTGATTTTGATGAGCTGCAGCTTGAGCTTGGATGCGGGAAGGGCCTTTTTACTGTAGAAACGGCAAAGCGTGAGCCTGGTAAACTTATTGTTGCGCTTGAGAAAACTGCAAATGTTTTGGTTATTGCACTTGAACGTACTATGCCGGAAGGTCTTCAAAATGTACGGTTTATAAACGGGCTTGTCGATGATTTAGATACTTTTTTTGATGCGGGTGAGGTTTCGTGTATATATATTAATTTCTGTGATCCCTGGCCGGCAAATAGACATAAAAAACGCCGTCTTACAGGCCAGCGTTTTCTGGAGCTTTACAGGCATGTGCTTCGCCCTGAGGGCGAGATACACTTTAAGACCGACGACCTGCCGCTATTTGAGTTTTCACTTATGGAGTTTGAGTCTTGTGGCTTTACTCTCTCTGAGGTTACTTACGATTTGCACAAAAAAGAACCGGTCGGTATAATGACGGATTATGAGATAAAGTTCCATGAGCTGGGTATGCCGATATACAGATGTGTGGCGAGGAAATGCTGATAATTAAGGAATAATCGTATGAAGGTTTTTGATAATAGTACGGAGGTCGAGATCACGGGTGTTTCCGATTTTGACCTTGAAAAGACTTTTGAGTGTGGACAGTGTTTTCGCTGGAATGCAGAAGAAGACGGCACATACATCGGTGTTGCTTTCGGGCGTGCAGCAGGAATTCGCCGCTGTGGCAAATCGGTGCTTCTAACCGGCTCGATCGATGACTTTGAGACGATCTGGCGAAGATATTTTGATCTCGACCGTGATTATGCAGATATCCGGAAGCAGCTTTGCGTTGACGAGTTTATGAAACGCGCGACTGCATTCGGTGTGGGTATTCGGTTACTTCGTCAGGATAAGTGGGAGGCTCTTTGTTCATTTATCATCTCACAAAACAATAATATCCCAAGGATAAAGGGTATAATCAGCACGCTTTGCCGTGAGTTTGGCGAGCCTATAGTTTTTGAAGACAGGCAGCTATTCACTTTCCCCAGTGCATCTGTGCTTGCAGCTCTTGATGTTGAGAGTCTTGCTCCTCTGCGCTGCGGTTACAGGGCTCAGTACATGATAAACGCTGCAAGAATGGTTAGTGACGGGACTGTCGATTTGGATGTTCTGGCACAGAGCTCCCCCGAGACTGCACGCGCTGCGCTGAAAAGGCTAAATGGTGTTGGCGACAAGGTCGCCGATTGTGTGATGTTGTTTGGACTACATATGCTCGACGCGTTCCCGCTCGATGTGTGGATGAAAAGAGCCGTAGTGCAACACTACGGCCCGAACTTTGACCCCGGTATATTTGATCCCTATGCAGGTATAGCTCAACAGTATATTTTTCACTATAGCCGATCGGGTGGGTTGTGATAGTTTTTTGGGGGTTGTAAATGTTTGTTACGTGACTGCTATAGCTGATACCGCCTCAAACAATACTAGTCTGTATTACCATACCTGTTAAACCATGCCCTTTCTTCAAAGGGTTTTCTTTTTACGTGGTTTAACGGTTGGTCTGCGATACCGACCGGAAGAAAGCATATCAACTCATAATCGTCCGGTACTTCAAGGATTTTTGCCATCTTTTTTCCGATCTTGTGTACATCGGTGACTTGTCCTTCGACCCAACAGCTTTGGTAGCCAAGTTCAACTATGGCAAGGAGCATGTTTTCTATGGCTGCCGAATAGTCCTGTACATTAAAGCACACATTTTTATATGCGGGGACCGCCTGTGTCAGAACGCATATAAGTGCAGGTGCGGATACGACGAACTCCGGCTCTATCACTCCGCGGAGCTTTTTTAAAACCTCTTTGTCGTCTACAGCTATAAGGCTCGTTGTTTGTGTGTTGCATCCTGATGGAGCACACAGTCCTGCTTCCATGATTTTTCTCAGATCGTCTCTTGGAACGGATGTTTTCTTATATTTACCCCGGTAACTTGTTCTTTCTTTTATTGCTTTTAGCGCGGTCATTGATAACCCCTCCTTTTCACCCTCTTTTGTATAAAGGCACAAAGTCATTCTATCATAAATCGTTATTTATGTGTCATATTTAATGGCTTTACTCTAAAAAAAGCTTGCATTTAGCGAACTCTGGTGGTATTATGGCTTTCGCGACTGAATTTCACTCTAATCGAGAGGAGGTGGCCGGAGAAAGATGGCTAATATCAAATCATCGGCAAAAAGAGCGCTGCTTATAGAAAAGTCGACCGCTAAGAACAGAGCAGCAAAGTCTCTTATGAAAACCAACATTAAAAAATTCGATGCCGCTGCGGCTGATAACGATCGCGAGACGGCAGAGAGTGCTTATAATGCTGCAATCAAAACAGTTGACCGCGCAGCTACGAAGAATCTTATCCACAAGAATAAAGCAGCTCGCAGAAAAAGCGCAATGACCAGGAAACTAAACGCAATTGAGGACAAGAAATAAGGCCCGGTATTTCACTTTGCTTCGTTTCGTTTATGAGTGATCGTTTTTATATCGATGATTGTATCGATATACAAGATTTCATAGTCTGTAATATTCAGCATTTGCAAGTGATTTTCGCTTAAAAAAGTATGATCGTACGACACAGTTGTTACATGCGCTTCGTGCCTAAAAAAAAGGGGTGCGAAGCGGCTTTTTTTAGCGGTAATTTGCTTGCTTTTTTAGTGCAGAATTGGTAGAATAAAATGTACGGATCGTTATTGATTTTCCCCAAGTTTTCCACGCTTCGCAGACCGAGAAGCAGACTGAGAAACAGACTGAATAATTGAAAGGATCGTGATTATGAACTCCGCAATCGACGTATGGAGAAAAGTACAGGATATTTTGAGGACGGATCTGACCGAAACTGCGATCACGACATGGTTTGATGATTGCAGTGCTGTTGAGCTTAAGGGCAACCGGCTTTATATCCACACTCCATCTGAATACAAAAAAGAAGTTATTGAAGGGCGCTTTCTCGGAACCATCAGAAGTGCACTCAACGATTTATTCTCATCCAATGATTTTGACGTTACAATCCTCGATGATGACGGGCTCAAGGCCCTTACCGAAGACAATGATTCTCCCGACTATTTGGGCATGGACGAGTATACTTTTGAGCATTTTGTTGTCGGCAGCTCTAATAAAATGGCTCATGCTGCCGCACTCGCGGTTGCGGAAGGCAGTCAGAAGCGCGTTTACAATCCTCTCTTCATTTACGGTGAGTCGGGGCTTGGCAAGACCCATCTGCTTTATGCAATACGTCATGCTGTAGAAAAGAAATTCCCTCATTACAATGTCATTTATGTCAAAGGTGACGATTTTACAAATGATCTTGTTACGGCGATACAACGCAAGGAGAACATCGAGTTTAGAGAGAAGTACAGAGGTGCCGATTTCTTTCTGATGGATGATATACAGTTTATAATAGGTAAGGATGCTACGCAGGAGGAGTATTTTCATACATTCAATACCCTGTACGAGCTTGGTAAGCAAATCGTTTTCACCTCAGACAGGCCTCCAAAGGAATTCATTCAACTTGAGGACAGGCTAAGGACCCGTTTTCAATCCGGTCAAATCGTGGATATCCAACCGCCGGATGAGATTTTGCGAGCAGCTATCGTAAGAAATAAGGCGGAGCAGCTTGGGGTCGTCCTGCCTACGGAGGTTACAAACTATATTGCAGACAATCTGGTTTCAAATGTCCGCCAGCTTGAGGGGGCTGTGAAAGTGATCGTCGCATATAGAGATATAATGGACGATGATATCACGGTTGAATCCGTAAAAGCACGTCTGAAAGAGTATTTTAAAGGCGAAAGAGATTTGATACCCACCACCGAGATAATAATCGAAGCTACAGCAAAGTACTACAACCAGACCCCGGAGGATGTCATCGGTCAAAGCAGAGTCGCCGACACTGCTCTGGCAAGGCAGATAGCTATGTATCTTATCAGAAAGCTTACTAATCTCTCACTTAAGGAAATCGGAATCGTGTTTGACAGGCGAGATCACACAACGGTGCTTTCTTCGGTGAACAAGATCCAGAGAAAAATCAATGATGATCCTGATTTTTCAGGCATTATACGTAACATCACATCAAACATAAACTCCATGACTTCAAATAGGTGATTAATTAACACTTTAAGTGTTAATTACTGTTAACTAATGTGTGAAGAAAACATATTCACACCTTCGGGCAAAAGCTAAAAAACTTTTCCACAATATATATTACGTGCTATTGCTCATCAATAAACGTTTTTTAAAAGTTTTCCACGTTTTTTTCGTCTACTATAACTATTACTATAAATATAATATTTATTATTATAGAACTAAAAGAATCAATTTTATAAATACAAGGCGTGTGAAATGTTAAAAACTAAAAGCGTCGTTTTACAGAAGCGGTATTTAAACAGATAACTATTGATAGATGATAGGTTGAAAAGTGCCTGTGATAATAGAAAGGAATAGTAAAATATGAAATTTACATGCGAGAAACTCCTGCTGCTTTCTGCAATTCTTACTGCATCACGCGCTGCAGTGACTAAAAGTCCGATACCGTTGCTGGAAGGTCTGTTACTTGAAGTAGAGAATGATAATGTAAAGCTTACAGGCTATGATCTTAAAACAGGCATTGTTACAAACCTACCTGCTGAGGTTGAGAAACCTGGAGGAATAGTATTAAACGCAAGATTATTTGGAGAGATAATCAGAAAAATGCCGGGTCAATATATAACAATTGCTGTAAATACGGGTTATGTCGCGGAGATAAGCAGCGAGATGAGTTCTTTTGAGATTCTTGGATCTCCGACTTCGGACTATCCTGAGTTACCTTCGGTCGAGGAGCAGGATACTATTGAAATAAGTCAGTCGATCTTAAAGAAAATGATATCGCAGACTAATTTTGCCGTAAGTGACAACGAGTCTCGACCGATACATACAGGATCTTTGTTTGAAACCTTAGACGGTGAGCTGACAGTTGTAGCAGTAGATGGATACAGGCTTGCTCTTCGCCGCGAACCTTTGGAAAATGCAGAGATACCGGAGCTTAGTTTTGTTGTACCGGGTTCTGCTCTTTCTGAAGTTGAGAGGATCATCTCGGATGGTGACGAGCAGTTGACTATAACACTTGGTTCAAAGCATATAATATTCACTATAGGGGAAACTCTTTTGATTTCACGCAGACTTGAAGGTGACTTCTTAAATTACAAGAATTCCCTGCCTCAAGATGCAAAATTCTTTTTCAAGATTGAAAAGAACGACCTTATTGCTGCGGTCGAGCGTGTTTCATTGATAATAAGTGATAAGCTGAAAAGTCCGGTCAGATGTGTGTTCGGTGAGGGTGTCGTAAAGCTTCATTCAGCATCAGCTCTTGGTAAAGCAAGTGATGAGTGTGCTATGAGCGGCGACGGAGAAGACCTGGAAATCGGTTTTAACGATAAATACCTGCTTGAAGCTCTTAAGGCAGCTCCGGCTGATGATGTCACACTCCAACTCAAGTCGGGAGTAACACCGTGTATAATCTCTCCTGCCGATGAGTCAAATAATTTCCTTTATATGATCCTTCCGGTCAGATTGAAGGCTTATGAAAGTTAAAGTCCACGGAGTACGCGGAGTTTTCATCACCGGTGAGTTTATTAAGCTTGATGCTCTGCTTAAATTCGCGTCGATCGCATCTACAGGCGGTGAAGCCAAGTTTCGGATACAAAACGGAGAGGTCCTTGTAGATAAGGATGTATGCACTCAGCGAGGTAAGAAGATTAGACCGGGTACAGTTGTTCGTTGCGGCGAGAACGTTATTTTGGTCAAACAGGCGGATGTATGACAGTAAACGAGTTATATCTCGATGGTTTTCGTAATTATGGCGGTGCAAAAGCGCAGTTCAACGACGGTATCAACGTCATCACAGGACGTAATGCGCAGGGAAAAACAAACCTTATTGAAGCTATATATTACCTTGCGTCAGGGCGTTCGTTTCGTCCTGCGAGTGATAAAGATTTGATATTATTTGACCGCGAAACGGCGAGTATTCGTGCCGGTATCGTTTCTTGTGACCGTGAGCAAACGCTTGAAGCACGGTTTTTTCGCGGGCGTCGCCGTGAGCTTTATGCAAATAATGTTAAGCTGAAAAAGGCGACAGAGCTCACCGGAAGGCTTACTGCAGTACTGTTTTGCCCTGATGATTTGACCTTGATAAAGGACGGCGCTGCTGTCAGGCGCAAGCTGATGGATAGCTGCCTGTCTCAGCTTCGACCGGGGTATCATGCGGCTCTAACGGAATTCAACAAACTTTATGAACATAAAACACGCATCCTGAAGGATCACCATGAAAAGCCGTCATTGCTCCCGCTGCTGGATGATTTTGATTTGCGGCTGGCGCAGCAAAGTGCCCGTCTTATATACTACAGGGCGGCATTCGCCGAGGGGTTGTCTCAGAGAGCTGCGCAGATCCATAATGAGTTCACCGATGGTGCTGAGGCGCTTTCCATAAAGTATAAAACTGTCGGCAATATGGATGCGACAGGGAAAAAGCCTTCGGAACTGTTGCCGGATCTTCTTAAGCACCAGAGTCAACACCGCCGGGCAGAGCTAAGTTCAGGCTTATGTCTCTCGGGTGCTCATAAGGATGATCTGGAAATAGATATCAACGGCGCCGCAGCACGGAAGTTTGCCTCCCAGGGTCAGACGCGCACTGCATCGGTCTCAATAAAGCTGGCAGAGCGTGATATACACCACAATGACAAAAATGAGTACCCTGTATTACTGCTTGACGATGTACTCTCGGAGCTTGACTCAAAGCGTCAGAGCTTTATTCTCGGAAGGATAAAACACGGACAAGTATTTATCACTTGTTGTGATGATACTGCGGTATCAAGCAATCATGGTGAAAATACGCTGCGTATCGAAAACGGTTGTATTGTGCCTTAAGCATTGTGAAAGGAATAATCATTACAATGTACCTGCATATAGGTCAAAATGTCGTTGTTCCGGAAGCGGACGTTATCGGGATCTTCGATTTGGATAATACTACGGGCTCACACATAACCAGAAGGTTTTTAAGTGATGCTGAAAAGGCAGGACGTGTTAAGAGCGTGTCTGACGAGCTGCCAAGATCCTTTGTAGTCAGTGACACGGGAAAAGAAATAAGTATTTATTTATCGCAATTGTCGCCACAGACGCTTTTAAAACGATCCGAGACTATGCGGTTTGATTGAGATGCGGCTTGAGTGTTGTGCGCTTGAGTGTTGTGCGCTTGAGAAATGAGCTGATTAAACGAGATTGCTCTGTTGAAGGGAAAAAATATATTGATGTCGGATGAAATTTCAAACAATCTAAACGGTTTAAACGGTGATATCGAGGATTATGATGCCTCGCATATTCAGGTTCTTGAAGGGTTGGAAGCTGTTCGTTTACGTCCCGGTATGTATATCGGCTCAACATCATCTTCCGGTCTTCATCATCTGGTATACGAGATCGTTGACAACGCGATCGACGAAGCTTTAGCGGGTTTTTGTGATGAGGTATCTGTTGTTATACATAATGACGGCACGATAACCATCACGGATAACGGCCGCGGTATTCCTATCGATGTTCAGGAACAGACGGGCACCAGTGCTCTTGAGGTCGTCTTTACTGTGCTGCACGCAGGCGGTAAGTTCGGCGGCGGCGGATATAAGGTTTCGGGCGGATTGCACGGCGTCGGAGCGTCTGTTGTAAACGCTTTGTCGGAATGGCTCGTGGTTCATGTTTACAGAAACGATAAAATTTATGAGATGAAGTTCTCGCGCGGAGATATAACGCAGGAGATAACTGTCATCGGAGATACGGAAAAATCCGGCACAGTGGTCACATTCAAGCCGGATAGCGAAGTGTTTGATGAATGCAACTTCAGCTATGAGATACTGCGCACCCGTATGCGTGAACAGGCATTTTTAAACGGCGGTCTGAGGATCACCGTTCGCGATGAGCGAGAAGGGCAAACTGCAGAGGATTCGATGTGCTATGAGGGCGGAATAATCGAGTTTGTTCAGTACATCAACCGTAACAAAACGCCCTTGCACGATAATGTTATCTATCTTGCCGATGAACGTGATGATTCAACTGCAGAGATCGCTTTGCAATACTGCGGTGATGTTTACAATGAGTTTCTGCTAAGTTTTGCCAATAATATCAATACGCCGGACGGCGGTATGCATGAAACGGGCTTTAAGGCTGCCCTTACGAGGGTTTTAAACGATTACGGCAAGAAAACGAATATGCTCAAAAATGAAGATAAGCTCTCAGGCGAGGACTGCCGAGAGGGTGCTACTGCCGTTATTTCCGTAAGGCTTATGGATGCTCAGTTTGAGGGGCAGACAAAATCAAAGCTTGGCAACTCCGAGATGAGATCGTTTGTCGATAGCCTAATAGCCGAGAAGCTTGCGACCTTCTTTGAAGAGAATCCGACTGTTGCGCGATCTATCTTGGAGAAAGCGATCACGGCTTCGCGCGCAAGGGAAGCCGCGCGCAAAGCGAGAGAAAATATCAGGCGTAAGAATGCACTTGAGGGTATGTCATTGCCCGGAAAACTTGCTGACTGTAATGAAGCGGATCCTGCGCTGACCGAAATATATATCGTCGAGGGTGACAGTGCCGGAGGCAGTGCCAAGGGCGGTCGTGACAGCCGGTTTCAGGCGATATTGCCGCTGTGGGGCAAGATGCTCAATGTTGAAAAAGCTCGTGCCGACAAGGTTTACGGCAATGAGAAGCTGACGCCCGTCATAACTGCGCTCGGCGCCGGTATAGGTGAGGATTTTGACGAATCGAAGCTTCGTTATCACAAGGTCATAATCATGGCTGATGCTGATGTTGATGGCAGTCATATCAGGACACTATTGCTTACCTTCTTCTTCCGTTTCATGCGGCCGCTTATCGATGGCGGTTATGTATATGCGGCACAACCGCCACTGTTTAAGCTCACAAGGGGTAAGGCCGTGCGTTGGGTGCTGGATGAAAGCGAGCTTGAGAGTGCGCTTGAGGATATGCGCGGTGAGGATGGCAAGGGTAAGGTCGATATATCACGAAACAAGGGTCTTGGTGAAATGGATGCACACGAGCTTTGGGAAACTACAATGAACCCCGAGACCCGCGTTTTAAAACGGATAGAGCTGACTGATGCTATCGAGGCTGATGAGGTATTTACGGTCTTGATGGGTGAGAAGGTCGAACCGCGCAAGGAATATATAGAAAAATACGCTAAATACGCAATAAACCTGGATATGTAGCAGTTGCCGCATCCAAAGAGCGGCGCCGGGTCAAAAACGTCACTTAGCGCAAATGAGATCAGAGGTAATAGATGGCAAAGAAGGAAAAAACGGGAGACATCAGTTTTCCTGAACAGAAAATAGTAACGGCGCCGCTTGAGGTGGAAATGGAAACGTCGTTTCTTACATATGCTATGTCGGTCATCATCGACAGGGCACTTCCCGACGTTCGCGACGGTCTAAAGCCTATCCACCGGCGTATTCTGTATACAATGCATGAGAGCGGTCTGACCAGCGATAAGCCGTTTCGTAAAGCGGCAACAGCAGTCGGCGATATAATGGGCAGGTACCATCCGCACGGAAATGATTCGATTTATGATGCAATGGTTCGAATGGCTCAGGAATTTTCAATGCGGTATATGCTGGTGTCCGGTCACGGAAACTTCGGCTCTGTCGACGGCGACCCCCCTGCGGCTATGCGTTATACAGAGGCGCGTTTGTCTAAGATTTCTGAAGAGATGCTGCGTGAAATCGGAAAGGATACCGTCAACTGGGATCCGAATTATGATGAGACACGCAAGCAGCCGCGTGTACTGCCAAGCAGATTCCCGAACCTTCTGGTCAACGGCTCAAGCGGTATCGCAGTCGGTATGACTACAAATATCCCGCCGCATAATCTGACTGAAGTCATAAACGCAGTTATCCATGTCATGAATAATCCCGATGCGGATTTGGACGATATCATGGAGCACATCACCGGACCGGATTTCCCGACCCGGGGTATTATCATGGGCAGGGCGGGCATGAGGGCCGCTTATGCAACAGGGCGTGGCCGGATCCGTGTCCGTGCAAGGACGGAAATGGAGGAGTTTTCGCAAGGGCGTACACGCATCATCGTTACGGAGCTGCCGTATCAGGTAAACAAGGCGCGTCTGCTTGAATCAATTGCTGAAAATGTTAAAAGCAAGCGTATAGAAGGTTTGTCTGCTATGCGTGACGAGTCTGACAGGGACGGTATGCGTATCGTTATTGAACTAAAACGCGATGCAAACGCCCAGGTAGTTTTAAACCGCCTGTATACACAGACGCAAATGCAAACGACATTTGCTATCGTAATGCTTGCACTTGTAGACGATCAGTCGCAACCGCGAATACTCTCACTAAAGCAGATGCTTGATGAGTATATAACGTTCCAACGTGAGATAGTCCGCCGCCGTACCGAATATGATTTAAAGAAAGCCCGCGAGCGTGCACATATACTGGAAGGGTTGCGAATTGCCTGCAATAATATCGATGAGGTAATTCACATCATCCGCAACAGCTATGACAACGCTAAAGAACGGCTTATGGAAAGATTTGAGCTCAGCGATATCCAGGCACAGGCAATTCTTGAAATGCGCCTGAGAAGTTTGCAAGGACTTGAGATCGAGAAGATAGAAAAGGAATATGCCGAGCTGCTTAAGATGATCGAGTATTTTCTGATGCTGCTTGGGAGTCAGGAAAAGCTTGATGAGGTTTTGGTCGAAGAACTTACAGAGATTCGTGACAAGTACGGAGATGAGCGGCGTACGGAGATTGCAATCGTCGAAGATGAGATCGATATTGAAGACCTTATAGACGAGGAAGAATGCGTCTATACTCTGACTCATGCCGGATATATAAAGAGAATGCCTGCAAGCACATATAAAGCGCAGAGACGCGGCGGACGCGGCATAACTGCGATGACTACTCGTGAGGAAGACTATGTCGAAACGCTGTTTACGGCATCGACACACGATTATATCCTCTTTTTCACGAATCATGGTAGAGTTTACCGCAAGAAGGGATATATGATACCGGAGGCAGGTCGTCAAGCCCGCGGAACGAATATCGTCAACGTTTTGCCGATACTGCCGGGCGAGAAGGTTTCAGCTATGATCCGTATGCGTGAGTTTGGCGAGGATGAATATCTGGTCATGGTGACACGCAAAGGGACTATAAAGCGTATGAGGATGACCGAGCTCAGGAACATAAAGAATGTCGGCATACGTGCATTGACTCTCAGCGAGGATGATGAGTTGATATCCGTCCGTGATACCGACGGTAAGCAGAGGATATTGATAGCAACAAATAACGGCATGGCTATCTGTTTTAATGAGACTGATGCACGCCCCATGGGCAGAGTCGCTGCAGGCGTGCGTGGTATTCGTCTGCGTAAAGGTGATTTCTGCGTCGGAGCTGCGCGGGCCAGAGAGGGCGGCGCACTTTTGACGGTTACGGAAAACGGTTACGGCAAGCGGACCGAGATAAGTGAATATTTGCGCGGTGAAGAGGGTGAGACACAAAATCGCGGCGGTTACGGTAAGAAGAATCAAATCATCACGGATAAGACCGGTAAAGTCGCAGATGTCAAAGTTGTAGATGACAACGATGATGTATTGATCATTTCCGATGACGGTACGATCATCCGTATGGCGGCTGCCGATATAAGCATAATCGGTCGTGCAACTCAGGGTGTTCGCTTGATGCGTACCGGAATCGAGACGAAGGTCATCTCGATCGCCCGAACCGAAAAAGAAGAAGAGGGGGAAGAGGAAGATGAAGGGTCTGAAGCTGAAGTTGAAGCTGTTTTGGATGGCACTGAAGAAGAAACTACGGTTATAAAAGACTAATGAAGAAAGTGCAGATTTACACCGATGGTGCGTGCAGCGGGAATCCGGGTCCGGGAGGCTGGGGTGCTATTCTCATGTACGGTAAGAAAAAAAAAGAGCTCAGTGGCGGCGAGTTAAGTACAACAAACAACCGCATGGAGCTTATTTCTGTGATCTCGGCACTTGAAGCCTTGCGTGAACCGTGTGAGGTCAAGCTTTATACGGATTCGCAATATGTTGCAAATGCCATCAACCTCGGGTGGCTGGAGTCATGGCAGGCAAAAGGCTGGAAAAGAAAAGGCGGCGAGGTGAAAAATCCTGATTTATGGATAAAGCTTGTTCCGCTGCTTGAGACTCACAAGGTTACGTTTGAATGGGTCAAAGGTCATGCAGAAAACGAACTCAACAATCGCTGTGACGAACTTGCAGTTGCGGAAAGCAAGAAGTTTAAGAAGGAAGCTACTCCGCAGGACTCTCCGCAGGATTCTCCACAGGACTCTCCGCAGGGCTGACGAATGCCAGTATATCCTCATGAAACCGCTCGATTGCAGCGGTTATCAGCTTTTTTGCATCGATCAGCGTGCACGAAGCAGAACATACGGTTCCTGTGCGGATGTCGGGATATGTCAAGATATCGCGTATTCGTGGGTACTCTTGATTCCAGCCTTTAAAATTATGAGTGTAGTACTTCTTTTTACTGATTTTACCTTTTGCATCTACGAGGGTGTACTCCGTCATATCTTTGCTTAAAACGTACGGGGCATCAACGACTTCCTCTATTCCATGCATCACTGTACAGGAGTGTAAAATGTCTCCTATGAAAAGGATCTTTCCATTAT
>Ga0123356_10005107_pt1 | contig 13451 bp, 13 predicted proteins | sample TergutEmb28metaG_2_FD_92546 | JGI IMG/M metagenome (GOLD analysis project Ga0123356, IMG submission 92546) | Embiratermes neotenicus P3 segment gut microbial communities from Petit-Saut dam, French Guiana - Emb289 P3 | ecosystem: Host-associated > Arthropoda: Insects > Digestive system > Gut ... | reverse complement strand
TGACCTCCTGCGCTGGGCGGAAGATGAGGCGGGGGTCTGGCTAGGCAATGGGCGCGATTTCGGGGACGATAGCGACAGTTTCCTCAGGCTCACGGCGGCGGTTCCACATGCGGTGATGGAGCGCGCGCTCGCCCAACTCACGCAGGCGCTGGACCACCCGCGGTAGGCTCCTCCGCCACCCGCCGCGCCGTCGTCCCGGTGACTCGGAACACGTCGAAGACGCCCTCTACCCCTCGCACGGACGCTAGGACCGCGTTGAGATGCTGCGGCTCTGCCATCTCGAAGGTGAACCGCGAGGACGCCACCGCCTCGTCATTCGTCGCCATCGTCATCGCGACTAGGTTCACATGGGAGTCGGTCAGAGCGCGGGTGATGTCGGCGAGCAGGCCGTTGCGGTCCAGCGCCTCGACCTGGATCTGGACCAGGAACGTCCCCGCCGTCTTCCCCGACCAGGCCACGGCCACGATCCGCTCGGACTTCGCGCGCAGGCTCTCAGCGTTTGCGCAGGTCGCGCGGTGTACGGAGACCCCATCGCCCGTGGTGATGAACCCGAGGATCTCGTCCCCGGGAACGGGCGTGCAGCAGCGGGCGAGTTTGACGAGGACATCCGCGACGCCATCGACCACAATGCCGGGATCAAAAGCGTTGCGGTGCGAGGCCTTGGACCGGGTGCCCGGGCGCGTCACCTCGGCGAGGTCCTCCTCGTTGCCGCTCTCCCCACCAAGCGCAGTCGTGATGCGCTCGACAAGAGCCTGGGGCGAGATGTGCCCCTCGCCCACCGCGGCGTACAGACCCGAGACATCCGGTTGCCGCAGGTCGGCCGCGATGCCCATGAGCACCTCACGGGACATCAGGCGCTGCATCGGCAAGTGGAGCCGCCGCAACTCCTTCGTGATGAGGTTCTTGCCCTTGTCGACCGCTTCCTCACGCCGCGACTTTGTGTACCACTGGCGAATCTTGTTTCGTGCACGAGGAGTCTTGACAAAGTCGAGCCAGTCCCGCGACGGGCGCGCCTCCTGCCCCTTCGTCGTGAGAATCTCCACCACATCCCCCGTGACCAGCGCCGTCTCCAGCGCGACCAGCCGGGAGTTGACCCGCGCGCCCACCGTCCGGTGCCCCACCTCCGTGTGGACAGCGTAGGCAAAGTCCACGGGCGTCGCCTCCGCCGGCAGGACGATGACGTCCCCCTTCGGGGTGAACACGTACACCTCCGCGGACCCAATGTCATACCGCAGCTCTTCGAGGAAGTCACCGGAGTCTTCGGTCTCGCGAAGCCAGTCAGCGAGGTGCCGGAGCCAGGCCATGTCCTGGACCCCCGTCATCCCCGAGGCCTCTCCGCCCTCCTTGTACCGCCAATGGGCAGCGATGCCGAACTCCGCCACCTTGTGCATCTCCTGGGTGCGGATCTGGATCTCGACGGGCTTGCCGCCGGGGCCGATCACGGTCGTGTGCAACGACTGGTAGACGTTGAACTTCGGCATCGCGATGTAGTCCTTGAACCGCCCGGGGACCGGATTCCACCGGGCGTGGATCGCGCCGAGTACCCCGTAGCAGTCGCCCACACTGTCCACCAGGACGCGCACTCCCACCAGGTCGTAGATGTCGGAGAAGTCGCGGCCCTGAACAATGAGCTTCTGATAAACGGAGTAGTAGTGCTTGGGCCGCCCGGTGACCATTGCCTTGATCTTCCCGCGCCGCAGATCGTCCCTGACCTGCTCAATGACCTTTCCTAGGTACTCGTCGCGGGCCGGGGCGCGCTCGGCGACCATCCGGACAACCTCGTCGTACATCTTGGGATAGAGCGTGGCAAACGACAGGTCCTCCAGCTCCCACTTGATCGTGTTGACCCCCAGCCGGTGTGCGAGGGGAGCGTAGATCTCCAGCGTCTCCGTCGCCTTGGCCTTGGCCGAGTCCTCACTGACGTACTGCCAGGTCCGCGCGTTGTGAAGCCGATCCGCCAGCTTGATGAGCAGAACACGGATGTCCCGTGCGGTCGCGATCACCATCTTCCGCACGGTCTCGACCTGCGCGGACTCCCCGTAGACGACCTTGTCGAGCTTGGTCACCCCATCGACGAGCGCCGCGATCGTTGGGTCGAACTCCTCGGTGAGTTCCTCCAGCGAGTAGGGCGTGTCCTCAACCGTGTCGTGAAGCAGGGCCGCCGCCAGGGTCGATTCCTCCATCCCCAGTTCAGCGAGGATGGTCGCCACCGCGACCGGGTGGGTGATGTAGGGCTCCCCCGACTTCCTGACCTGCCCCTCGTGCACCCGCTCGGCAACGCGGTAGGCCTTCTCGACAATCGCCGGGTCCGACTTGGGATGCCGCGCCTTCAGCGCCTTCAGGACGGGCCGGAGCGCCTCCGGAGGCGCAGCTGCCCTGCCCCCCGGCCACCACGATCGAGATCGAGGCGCCTCAACCGTCTCGGTCCCCTCAGCCACTCGCCCATCATAGGCGGCTGACCCGCTACCGGTCCTTGAGTTGGTCGGCGATGGTTCCCCGAATGGCCAGGCGAGCCGCGACGGGGGTCAGTCCCAGCGTAAGGAGAGTCGTCGAGCCAAGAATGCGCACGATGACGGACGCCAGGTCCGTGGGAATGGTTCCGTCCGCAAGACCAGCAGTCACGGTCACGCTGATGGCGCAGGCGACCAGGGCGGCCGGAAGGAGCACGACGGCTGTCTCTGCGGTGATCAGGAGGGTCAGTTCGCCGTTCGTGGTTCCAAACGCCCTGTAGACCGCCATCTCCGAGCGTCTGGACCACGTTATGACGAAGATGACCAGGGCCAGGAACACCGCGACGGCGAACCAGGGATGCCAATCGACGAAGGCGTGCCACTGCTGGGTGGGGGACAGGGTCTGGGTCTGGGCAGTCAGCCAGGGGACGATCTCGACCTGGGCTTGAGAAAACACTGCGGTGGCAAGCTCTAGCCCAAGCCGCTGGTTTCCCGGGGACACCTTGATCCAACACTCTGACAGGTTCGCATCCGCGTGGTGGGGAATCATGACCGCTGACCGAAGGCCGCTGTGCGGAATGTACGCGTCGGCGCGTGATCCAACCTGGTACGCAGGCCCGGCATCCCAGATCAGCGCTGTGCCCACGGTTACCGTGCCGAGGTCCTCGAGATCGGGTCCTATGACGATCTCGTCCATGGGCGCTTCTGCTTGCCAGACAGTGAGGGCGTGGGGCGTGACATGCAAGGCCGGAATTCCGGGGCCTTCGGGGAACGGCACCGGCGCTGGTGGCCTTTCGAGGAGGATCCCTCCCGCCGCCTGCACGCCGCCCAGTCCGTTCAGCCGCTCGCAATCTCGCCCTTTGAGTGGCCGTTGACGCTCCATGTCCTCACCGTCGCGGTACTGGACGGCCACCACCAGGGAGCCATCGCGTCGAAGACTGTTCTCTTGACGAATGGCCCCCTCAGCCTGCATACCGGACACTGTCGCAGCCGCTGCGAGTCCCGTCAGGGCAATCAGCCCAACGGCGATGCCCCGCGGGCCGATCCCGCTGCGCGCCTCGGTGAGGAGTTCACGCAGGCGCCATGTCATGGCTGCTCCCGACTCTCGACCGGGTCGCCCAGACGGACAATCCGATCGGCCATCGCGCCCAAAACCTCATCATGGGTGGCTACCACCAGCGCTGTGTCCCGAGCTGCCGCGAACAAGACCCGACCAACCAGCGCCGCTGTCTTGGCATCAAGATTTGCGGTCGGCTCGTCAGCAAGCAGCACGACGGGCCTGGGTGCCAGGGCGCGGGCCACTCCCACTCTCTGGGCCTCTCCTCCCGACAGGGTTCGCGCTTGGCGGTCATCCTCGGGGTCAATCCCCACCGCATCCAGTCGGCGGGCTGCCTCCCTGCGGGCCTCGCGGCGAGACCACCCCGCCGCCAACAACGGCATCGCCGCGTTGTCCACCACTCCACGACGGGGCAGGAGACTGACTGTTTGGAGGATCCACCCAACGGACTGTCCCAGCAAACCAGGACCATCGCTCGGCGCCCTGACATGCCCGTCGATTCGCACCTCGCCCTTCTCAGCTTTCAGGATCAGTCCAGCAACCCCCAGCAGAGTCGACTTGCCCCGACCCGACGGTCCCATTACCGCCACCGACTCCCCACGCCCCACCTCAAGCGACACCCCCTGAAGGACATGGGTCTGCATCGTCCGATACCTGAACCAGACGTCCGTCAGGGCGAGCGACACTCGGCACCTCCCGCAACCGCCTCGACCGGGTTCATCACGACCTCAGCGCCTGGTGCCAACGTCGGCTCGAACACTGCCAATCCGCCGATAGACGACTCCACCGCGCTGAGTAGGTGCGTCGTGGTTGATCCGTCTGCCTCCTTGACGAGGACACACATCGAAGAATCGCTCGGCGAGTAGACCACAGCCGCCGGAGGAACCCCCTGCCCCTCACGTGGATCCGCGACCCTCAGCGATCCGGCAACCGTGGGATCCGACCCATCAGGATTCGTGGGCCCCAGCATCACCGCCAACTCGTCGAGGTTCTGGAAGGTCCACGTATCGCCTTCCCGCGTGACCGCAGTCTCCCGACCAGCACAGGCAAAGGTCCAGACCCCATCAGGGCCACCAGTTGTCCCACCGGCTGGTGTGAGCGCCGCCCGCGTCAGGCGTGACTTGGCCACGACCACCGGCTCTCCTCGACCCGGCGCATCCTTGCCCACAACCAGCGGAACCGAACCCACCTCATAAGCCTTGGTGGGAATCCGCACAAACCATGTCGGATCCATGATTCCCGTCGGCCACACCACTCCATGGGCCCGCTCATAGTCCTTGACCGCCGACACCATTGCCGCGCCAACGACCCCATCAACCGGCACCTCGGACTTCGGCAGCAGCACTCTCAGCAACCTTTGAGCGGCCCGCACGTCAAGCCCCTGGTCCCTCAACTCCAACGGTCGAAATAGCACCGTCTTCGAGTAGTAGGCCCGTACGGGAAACCCGTCGACGTGGTAGACAACCGATCCCGCTTTGAGAATCGCCCCGCGCTTCGCGTCAACCCCCGTCACCACGCCCGACCGCCCAGAGGACAACACATCAGGCGCCGCCGAGTAGTGTCCCGTCGCCTCCGCCTCAGTCACAAAGCTCAAGTCCACCGACACGACCGGTGCCGTCACCACCTCGACCACCGGGTCCAGCGCCAACACCCCCGATGGCACACCACGACTCACCAACCACGCACACCCCACCGCGCTCCCAGCCGCCAGCGTCAGACCAAGCGCATACACAAGACCAGTGACCCGCCGACTCCGCGAACTCGACGACGCCACGTCAGTCACCATCCCCGAACAGAAGCCATCGGTACTCAACCGTGCAGAGCTGGAACTGCGCAGAATCGCCCGCAGCCTCAACTCTTTCCATGACCGTCATGAGCGAGTCGCCCACGCTCACACCTGTCACATCAAAACCCTCCAGGCAGGCAATCATCACCCGATAGGCCTTATCCCATTCGGCGCCGCTGAGGAGGAGTGAGTTCTTGTATCTTTCCCAGATGCCCGTGTTGTCGACATAGAGAGCCTTGCATTCCGCAACATCGTTCATCGCGCGGCCATGCTCCTCGTCAGGCGGCTCTGACGGCCAGGTGACAGAGAAATTCCAGGTCAAGTCCACTTCGCGCTCCACTGGACCGGCGTCCCAGCCCTTCTCACGCGTGCAGTCAGCCGCCTTCTGAATCGCCGCCCGATACTCAGCCTCATTCGGCCGCAGCGCCTCGCCTTCGCCCCCTCCGCTGCAGGCCCCGACTAGCCCACAGCACACGGCACTCGCCAAGCCCAGGAACAATAGAGACACGGTGGTCTCTCGCACTACACTGCGCTCGCTCACGGGAACAACCCTATCCGAGCTGGGTAGGCCGACGCCTGCGGTCAGCGCCGCTCGAGGAGCCGGGCAGCGCCGATGGCGAGAGTCGGGATTACCGCTTGGCGGGGCGGCGTTTGGGTTGGGCGGCTCGGCCTTGGTGGGCTCCGGGACGGATGGCGCCGATGGGGGTCAGGCGGGAGACCTGGGTCTTCTCGCCGGAGTCTCCGGCTGCGGCGCGGCGTTGTTCGACCTTGGTGGTGTGCTGGTTGATCTTTCTCTCCCGGGATCGCAGGGCGACCTCCCAGGGGGTCGCGACGAAGACCGAGGAGTAGATGCCGGTCGCCATGCCGACAAACAGAGCCAGCGAGAGGTCTCGCAGGGTCCCGGCTCCCATGAGGAAGGCGCCGATGAAGAGAATCGAAGCCACGGGCAAGATCGCGACCACCGAGGTGTTGATCGAGCGGACCAGAGTCTGGTTGAGCGCCAGGTTCGCCGCCTCGGCATAGGTGTACTGCGTTTGGTCAAGCACACCTTGGGTGTTCTCCCGGACCTTGTCGAAGATGACGACAGTGTCGTAGAGCGAGTAGCCCAAGATTGTCAGGAAGCCGACGATCGTCGCCGGCGTCACCTCGAATCCCACCAGGGCGTACACGCCGACGGTCACCACAAGGTCGTGGATCAGAGCAATACCGGCCGAGATGGCCATACGCCAGGCTCTGAAGTAGAGCGACATCGCTATCATCACCAGGACAAGGAAGATGACGGCGCCCCTCATGGCCTTGGCGAACACATCAGCGCCCCAGACCGGGCCGATGAAGGTCGAGGTCACGTCGTTGAGGTCGAGGCCGTAGTCCCTCGCCAGAGCCTCTCGGATCTTCTCTGTCTGGACATTGTCCAGGTGCATAGTCTCCGCACGCAGCGAACCCTGCCCCACCTTGGTGATGCGCGGGGCCTCCTGGGGGGCGATCTCCTTGATCGAGTGCTCGGCGATTCCGAGGTCAATCGAGGATTCGGTCGTGATGACACGGAAGACCGAGCCGCCGCGGAACTCAATCCCCAGCGTCAGACCCGGCTTGAAAATGAGGAAACCGAAGACGACGACGAACAGCACGCCAATCCCGATGAAACGTCGCCGAAGGCCGACGATGTTGTAGGAACGCTTGCCTGTGTAGAGGCTGTTGCCCCATCCGGCGAAGTTGCGCTTAGGCATCAGGACCTCCCTCCCTTGGACTTGGCTGCTCGCTCGGCGGCCTTACGTTCGGCGATGGATTGGCCGCTCGAAGCGCCAGCCACCTTGGTCGCGGTCCCCAGCCGTGAGGCCTTGGGAGCAGGAGCTTCTTCGACTGGCTCGTTGCGAGTCGCCGCCAGGGCCTGCTCCACGGTGACAGGAGCGTCAGGAACCCGCGAGACGCGCCCGCGTCCTGCGTAGCGAACCGCGCCAGGCGCGCCGAGCCGGTGCGGATCCAGACCCGACCAGGGATGCCCGTCGGCCCACAGTGGCAGCTTGCTGATGAGCAGGATGATCGGGTGGGTGAACATCGTGACGACGACCAAGTCCATGATCGTCGTCAAGCCCAGCGTGAAGGCGAAGCCACGCACGCCACCGACCGAAACCACGTACAACACGGCGGCTGCGAGGAAGTTGACCGCGTCGGAGGCGAAGATCGTCCGCCGGGCGCGCAGCCACGCCTGGTCGATCGCCGGCCCCAATGGTCGACCATCGCGGAGCTCGTCGCGTATTCGCTCGAAGTAGACAATGAACGAGTCCGCGGTAATACCAATGGACACAATGATGCCCGCCACCCCCGCAAGTGAGAGTCGGTACCCCTGGACCCAGGAGAGCACGAGCAGCGTCCCGTAGGTGATCCCCGTCGCGATGATGAGCGACAGGATCGTCACAAGACCCAGCGCCCTGTACTGCCCCAGCGAGTAGAGCGCCACGAGCAAAAGGCCTACCAGACCAGCGATCAGGCCCTTTTGCAGAGCTTCAGTGCCCAGCGTCGCCGAGACCTGGTCGCGGGACTGGACAGCAAAGTTGATCGGCAGCGAGCCAAAGGACAGCTGGTTCGCCAGCGACCGCGAGCTTGAGGAGGTGAAGTTGCCTGTGATCTGGGCTTGGCCGTTGGGGATCGCTTGGTTCACACGCGGCGCTGAGATCACACGATCATCGAGCACGATGGCGAACTGGTTCTGCGGTTCGGTCATCCCGACAATCTTCTCGGTCACCTTGGCAAAATGGTCCGTACCGGTCGAGTCGAAGCCCAAACTCACCTGCCATTCGCCCGTCGGCTGGCCTTGCTGGTTTGTCGCCAAGCCGTTTTGCGCGTTGGAGATGGTCGAGCCCAGAACCATGACCGGGCCGAGGATGTACTTCGCGTACTGGACCTCGCCGCCCTCACCGCGGTTGTCCGAGCAGGTCACGAGGACGGCGTCGTCATCGGAGGGTCCTGCGGCGGTGTCAGAACCGACAGTCGAGCAGTCGATGTTGTTGTACTTCTCTTCGATGTCCGGGGTGATGAGAGCTAGGTCAATGGCCGCGGTGAGCCGCGCGTCGTAGTCGTCCCAGCCGGCCACCGTCGGCGGCTCAGCGGCGGGAGTATCGTCGGCCGGTGCTTGCTGCTCGCCCAGCAGGTCACCGAGGTCGATGGTGCCATCCCCGGAGGGATCAAGGGTGATTTCGGGCATCGAACCCTCTGGGGCGCCATCGTCCGCTGGGGGATCATCGGTGCGGGAGCGAGCGGCGTTCGGGGAGGCCTCACCGGTGGGAGTGGGCGTTGCCGTGACCGTGGGCTCGGGGTTCGCGCCCTCCTCGGTCGGCTCGCCCTCCTCCGGCGGCGTCGCCTCATCGCCTGGCGCTGCCTCGTCACCTGGCGCTGCCTCGTCGCCAGGAGTGGCCTCGGGCTCGGGCTCGGGCTCGGGCTCAGGCGGCGGCGTGTAGTCGGGGTTCGGATAGGTCCGGTTCATCCACGCGGTCGGTGAGGGCGCCTCTGCCCCTCCCTCACGCAGGACCGTCCGGAACGTCATCCGCGCCGACTTCGAGACGAGGTTGAGATCTTCCTCAGAGGGCGTGCCGGGGATGCCGACGACGATGTTGCCCTGACCCTCGGAGGTGATTTCCGCCTCCGAGACACCAGAGGCGTCCACACGCTGACGGATAATGCCCACGGCCTGGGACAACGCCTCGGCAGAGGGGGCAGCATTACCTTCCGCCGCGACGGGCTTGAGGATGAGCTGGGTTCCGCCCATGAGGTCGAGCGCCAGTCCCGGTTTGAAGGAGGCGTCGGATGCCTTGGACCCCGCCCCCACCGCGCCGTAAATGGCGCCGACGATGACGGCGAGGGTCACCAGGGTCCTCACCGGCCTGCCGGATTTCTTACCTGCGGCCACCTTGTGTCTCTTCTTTCGTCTCAGTTGGGCGCGGCCCTTCCGGGCGCGCGTGGCTGGGTTCAGCGCTGTTGTTACGGCTTGTCTACCTCGGGGGTGTCCTCGTCGATAGCGTTGGGCGCCTCGTCTTCAGGCTCCTCAGACTCTTCAGGATACTCGGCGGTCAGCGCCTCCCACTGCTCGTCATCCACGACACCTTGCACCACGCGGCGCAACCATGCCGACTCGTCGCCGGAGGCCGACATGATGGTGACGATGTCACCGTCAATCCGGCTGATCATCCCTATCATCCCGCCCTGGGTCACAACGCGCTGACCAGGAGCAAGCTCCCGGCGGAAGGCGGTAGCGTCCCCGGCCTTCTTCTTGGCTCGGCGCTGCATGACCATGAACATGATCACCATGAGAACGAGGAGGCCCCACGTGAAAATGGGGTTCCTCCCGGGGGAGGCTGCCCCCTCACCCGACGGAAGGGGGGTGTCCTCCGCGAAGACAAGGACAAGCGCAAGGGCGTGAATCACAGGGTTTAGGCTCCTTCGATCGTGAAGACGTCACCGCAGATTCTAGGTGACTTCGCCCGTATCAGGGAACTCGGCATTGCGTTAGCCCCCCGTTGTGAGGTCGAGGGCCCCTTGCCCCACCCCACCCCCCGGAGTCAGACCGAAGTGTTCCCAGGCTCCAGGCGTTGCCATCCGACCCCGAGGGGTGCGGGCAATTAGCCCCTCACGCAGCAAGAATGGCTCGACCACGGTCTCGATCGTATCGGGCTCTTCCCCCACAGCGGCGGCGAGAGTCGACAGTCCCACGGGTTGCCCAGAAAATCGGGTCACCAACGCCTGCAACACGGCCCGGTCGAGCCGGTCCAAACCCAGAGCGTCAACCTCATAGACCGCGAGAGCTGCCATCGCTGCCTCGTGATCCCCCACGCCTGAGCCTCTCACCTGCGCCCAATCCCGTACTCGACGCAGAAGACGGTTCGAGATTCGAGGTGTCCCACGCGAGCGTCGAGCGATTTCCGAGGCGGCTTCCCGTGTCAGCTCAAGGCCTAAAAGAGACGCGGACCGCGCCAGCACTTGCTCCAGTTCCGCCGGTTCGTAGTAGTCGAGGTGTCCCGTGAACCCGAACCGGTCGCGCAGAGGCGCCGGCAGCAGCCCCGAGCGCGTCGTCGCCCCCACCACGGTGAACGGTGGCAGCGTCAACGGGATCGCGTTTGCCCCCGGCCCCTTCCCCACGACGATGTCCACCCGAAAGTCCTCCATCGCCACGTAAAGCATCTCCTCCACGGGCCGAGCCAGCCGGTGAATCTCGTCGATGAACAGCACCTCGCCCTCCTCCAAGGACGACAGCACCGCCGCCAAATCCCCGGCATGCTGAATCGCCGGCCCCGAGCTCACGCGCATCGGCACGCCCAACTCGCCCGAGATGATCATCGCGAGCGTTGTCTTCCCCAGCCCCGGCGGCCCGACAGCAGGACGTGATCCGGGCATGTCCCGCGTGCCCGCGCCGCATCCAACACCAGTTGCAGCTGGTCACGCACCACCTTCTGCCCCACAAACTCCGTCAGCCGCTTCGGCCGCAGCGCCGCCTCCAGTGCCCGCTCCGAGGAGTCCGCCGACGGACTCAGCGCCTCCCGCGACGCCGTCAGCCCCGCCCCGTCGTCGCTCATCACGGCCGCCCTCCCAGGGTTCGCAGCGCCGCGCGCAATAGCTCCGCCACGGACGATGGCGCACCCTGGCTAGCGACGCCCCTCACCGCCTCCGTGGCCAGGTCTTCGCGGTACCCCAGCCCCACGAGCGCCGCCACCACCTCGCCAGATGCACCTGGCAGACCTGCTGTTGCTCCTACATCGTCCACACCGACTAGCTTGCCGGCCAGCTCTAGGACCAGCCGCTGCGCGCCTTTTTGACCAATGCCAGGGACGCGCTTGAGGGCCGCGGTGTCACCGCTCGCAACGGCGGCCGCGAGCTGGGTGGGGGTCATCTGGGCGAGCACAGCCATCGCGATCCGGGGACCTATCCCCGAGACGGTCTGGACGGCCGCGAAGGCCTCGCGCTCGTCATCGTTCGCAAAGCCGTAGAGGGTTAGGGAGTCTTCCTTGACCGCCAGCGTTGTCCGCAGCGTGGTCTCCTGGCCGGGCGTCGCGAGTGCAAGCGCGGCGGGGGTCGCGTGGATCTCAAATCCGACGCCTCCGCACTCCAGCAGCACAACGCTGCCACGCGCGGAGACCACCCTCCCGCGCAGCGAGCCGATCACGGCCACTCCCTTCCCAGCACGTCGGACGTGCGCCTGGCGCTCAAGCGAACAACTGTGCGAATCACCGTATCACCGGCCGGGGACACGGGGATGCCGCCGCGCCGCGCGCTCGGCCTCAATCCACGCCTTCTGCGCCGAGGTCTGGGCATCCGGCGTGGTTGACAACGCAACCGGTCGCCAGGCGTGGCAGATCGCCAGGGCGAGCGCATCGGCGGCATCCGGCGGGCCTGGCACCTCCTCGACGCCGAGCAGCCGCGCGACCATGTGCTCGACCTGCGCTTTTCCCGCCCGGCCCGAGCCCGTCACCGACGCCTTGATCTCCGTGGGCGTGTGCAGTCCCACCTCGATCCCTCGCCGGGCAGCTTGCACGATGGCGAGTCCCGCCACTTGCGCGGTGGCGGTGGCCGTCCCGAGATCTCGCCTGGCGAACACGCGTTCCACCGCGACGGCATCGGGCTGGTGGAGGTCCAGCCAAGCGCTGATCGCGCCGTCAATCGCGAGGAGCCGCTGGTCCAGGGGCTGGGAGGCGTCGCTGCGCTCGACCCCGACCGCGACGAGCGTGACCTTGCGACCCCGCGCCGTCTCCACCACGCCAAAGCCGCAGCGGGTCAGCCCAGGATCAACGCCGAGGACCCTCACGCCTCAGCCTGGGCCATCACCTCGTCGGAGGCATCGAAGTTCGCGAAAACGTCTTGGACATCGTCGAGGTCTTCGAGGGCGTCGATCAGCCGCAGGATCTTCTTCGCGCCGTCGACGTCCACCTCGACCTGGACGGATGCGATGAAGTTGACGTCGGCCGAGTCGTAGTCGATCCCGGCTTCCTGAAGGGCCTTGCGGGCGGGGACCAGGTCTGTCGCCTCGGTGACGATCTCATAGGCCTCACCCAGGTCGTTGACCTCCTCGGCGCCGGCGTCGAGGACCGCCTCCATGACGGTGTCCTCATCCACGCCGTCCGTCGCCGGAACGATGATGACCCCCTTGCGATGGAACATGTAGGAGACCGAGCCGGGGTCCGCCATCGTCCCCCCGTTGCGGGTGACGGCCACCCGGACATCGGAGGCGGCGCGATTGCGATTGTCGGTGAGGCACTCGACGAGAAGTGCCACGCCACCAGGGCCGTAGCCCTCGTAGGTGATGTTCTGGTAGTCCGCTCCCCCGGCCTCGGCGCCGGAGCCGCGCTTGACGGCGCGGTCGATGTTCTCGTTGGGGACCGAGGACTTTTTCGCCTTCTGGATCGCGTCGTAGAGCGTCGGGTTCGCCTGCGGGTCGCCTCCACCCGTGCGGGCCGCCACCTCGACATTCTTGATGAGCTTGGCGAACAGCTTGCCCCTCTTGGCGTCAACCGCAGCCTTCTTGTGCTTGGTCGTCGCCCACTTGGAATGGCCTGACATCGAAGTCCCCTCGGACGGAAGCGAATACTGAGCCGATCCTACCGGCGCTCCCTGCCCCGCACCCTCACCGCCGCGCTGAGCGACTACATCCGCTCCAGGCCGGGGGGCCAGTCGTCGTTCATGTCGAAGGGTTGGGGCATCGCGGTGTGGCCCGCTAGTCGGAAGACTCGGACACCCCAGTGTTTGCGCAGGTGGATGGCTTTTCTGACGGCCTCGTTGTAGAAGCGCCGCGCGAGTTTTGCGCGGTACCACGCCTGAGAGAGTCCTGCTAGCGCCTCCGCGGGCAGGGGTTCCGCATCCGCGGCGGGTTCCAGGGCCATCGCGACCGCCTCGGAGAGCTCCGACTGGCAGTCCGCGTCCTCGGCGGACAGTCGCGCCCCCCGCGACTCCTCACCCAGCGCCCGACTCCCGAGGTCCAAGCACTGCCGCGCGACCTCGCCCAGCACCAGACTCGACGCCGGATCCAACAGACCACTTTGCGCCAGGTCCAGCGCCGCTCCCGCTCGCGTCGCCAACTGCACCGCGAGCGAGGCGCGCGCCGCCTCCACCCCCCGATGCAGCCGATCCACCCGATTCGCCCAATACCAAGCCAAGAAGCCGACGATGGCGAGGATCG
>Ga0123356_10005106_pt1 | contig 13451 bp, 15 predicted proteins | sample TergutEmb28metaG_2_FD_92546 | JGI IMG/M metagenome (GOLD analysis project Ga0123356, IMG submission 92546) | Embiratermes neotenicus P3 segment gut microbial communities from Petit-Saut dam, French Guiana - Emb289 P3 | ecosystem: Host-associated > Arthropoda: Insects > Digestive system > Gut ... | reverse complement strand
GTGGCTGGCGCCTCTCGGGCTCTTCCGCTTCAGTCTCGGGGTGCCGCTGAATGCCAAGCACGGCGTATACCCGTATACATGGGGAGATGAGACCGAGACCTTCCAGTTCTCCGTCGGCAATGCCTTCTGAGGAGCAGCGTCACCGATCCCGAGGAAAATCAAGCTACTTAGCGCCGCCGCGCCTCACGTTGCCTGACGCTGCCTGACGCTGACATCGGACAAACCCCGGACAAACGGTTAACTTGCCGCGAACGGTCCCCGAGGGCGTTAGCCGCGCCCCCGAGGTCCTGGCCAGAGCAGCCCGAAAGGGGGGCGCGCATGGTTGGCAAAGAAAGTAACACGCCGCTGCCCGGCGACCGGCTTGCAGAGGCCATCGACTGCGATCCGGCCGAGCTTCGAGCCGCATTCGATCGCCTCGGGGAGCTTGCTGCGTCACCGAGCGACGGGAAGCTCACCGCTCAAGGCAAGACACTCTGCGAGATGTTCAACGCCTTGCGTCAGGTGTGGCCGGAACCTTTCGCACTGGAGTACGAGCAAAAGATGCTTGCGGCCATCGACGCGCAGGACCAGCCGCGTATGGCGCGCGAGCTGCTAGATTTCATCGGGTGGAGCGGCGGCCACGCGCTCCTCGAACGCGTCGAGCGCCAGCGCGATCAACAGCGTAGGGGCGCACTGAAAGCTGCCGCGAACAAGCGGGGCCGCCCCTCACCCGGAGCACGTCGGCTGAACGAGTACAGGAAAAGCACAAAGACCGAGCCAACCAAGGCGACCAAGGTGCTGGCGGATGACCTCGCCCTTTCTCCCAGCCACCTGCGCCGTTTGCTCAAGCGCAAAAGGTAGCAGGCTTTCAGGCTCGACGAGACGCGCTCATTTAGCTAGCTAAAAGCGCACTCGACCGGTCGAGGAGTGCGCCATGCTTCGCCCAGAAAATTCGGAAGGGCATGCATGCCAAACGTCGAACTTCGCGACCCCGTATCGCGCTACATCGCGCAGCTTCGGCTCGAAGCCTCCGACCGGCAGTGGAGCGCGATCGAACCACACCTCACGCGGTTTGAGGGTCCTGGCGGGCTCAACCTGTATGAGTGGGCGGATGTTCTAGCCGTCGTGTGCCGGCTTTCCGAGGCTCACCGCCCGCTCATCGCACAGCCTCGCGGTACGCGTCCGCGGCGCCGCAGTGTCGGGAGGGGGGCGCAGCCGTGAGACCCCGCGCCTTCCGACGTGCGACTGCATGACTTTCACGCTCACTCAAAACGGCGAACGCCCCACGCGGCCTTCACTCCGCGGGGGCGCTCTGACACGACACGAATCCACGCGAGGGCAAATCGCGCATGGACAAGATAGCCGAATTCCGCCTTCCAGCGCTATCTGAGCGCCGCCGCCCAGCGTACCGACGCGCGCGGGGCTGTCGCGGCTGCGGGATTGCTACGCACCGCATCGTTTGCCGACGCTGCCGATTCACCGATAGGCGACACGACACCCAGGTGCTCGCGCCCGGCGAGCGCTGCCAGACCTGCGGGGCGGTTGCGTTATGAGACGCGGCAGGGGCAAGCGAACGCTGCGGATCATCCGGACTGCGATCGCCATCCTGGAAGATATACAGCCCGCAACAGTGCGGGCCGTGTGCTACCGCCTGTTCGTGGCGGGCGTCATCCCGAACATGGCGAAGACATCCACCAACAGCGTCTCGCGGATCCTCACCCAGGCGCGCGAAGACGGCGAGATCCCCTGGGCGTGGATCGTGGACGAGTCGCGCAGGGCAGAGTCCGTGCCGACGTGGAGTGATCCCGACGCGATCATCCGGGCCGCGATCAACGGGTATCGGAAGGACTACTGGCAGCAGCAGGGGGAGCACGTCGAAGTCTGGAGCGAGAAGGGCACCGTCCGCGGCACGCTTGGGCCGGTACTCGATGAATACGGCGTGACCTTCCGCGTGATGCATGGATACGCGAGCGCCACGGTCGTCAATGACATCGCGCAGCTCTCCGACCGCATTGAGAAGTCCTTCGTTGCACTCTACGTGGGCGACTGGGACCCCTCGGGCAAACACATGTCCGACATGGACCTGCCGCAGCGCCTCCGCGAATACGGCGCCCACGTCGCCATGCGGCGCGTCGCACTAGCAGACTTCGACCTGGGCGACTTGCCGAGCTTCGACCGCGAGAGCAAGAGGCAGGACCCGCGCTACGAGTGGTTCCGCCGGCATGTCGGGACTGAGTGCTACGAACTTGATGCGCTGCCCCCGCCGGATCTGCGGCGGCGCGTCAAAGGCGAGATCCGCAGCCACATTGATCTGGTCAAGTGGAATCACGCACGCATGGTCGAGCAGGCGGAGGTGCAGTCCATGAAGGACTTCCACAAATCGTGGCAAGCATCAATCTGCGGAGGGGGGCCGTGACTGCCACCGCCGGCACCTCGCCGCTGTTCTTCGACGTGGCCCCGCGGCTGGCCGAGAACGGCTATCGGCCGCTGCCGATTCACTTCGGCAAGAAGAAGCCGTGCGCGGGGGATGGGTGGCAGCACTACCACTTCTGCGAGGCGGACGTTGAGCGCTTCGCTACCGCCGGCTGCGGCCTGCTCACCGGCAAGGCCATCGGGGTGGACATCGACGTGCGCGAGGGAAAACTCGCGCAGCAGCTCGAAGACCTCGCCGTGCGCACGTTCGGCCCGGCCCCGCGGCGCGTCGGCCTGCCGCCCAAGGTGTTGCTGCTCATGCAGGCCGAAACGCCGTTCACGAAGCAGCAGACCCGCGGCTACCGCCTGCCCGGCGACACCCCTGAGGAGAAGCTGCACAAGGTTGAGATCCTCGCGCAGGGCCAGCAGTTCGTCGCCTACAACGTGCATCCCGACACCGGCCGGCCGTATGTGTGGAACGGCACCGGCGACCCGCTCACCGTACCGATTGGGATGCTGCCGCTCGTCAGCGAGGCTGCCGCGCGCGAATACATCGCCGCATGCGAGAAGCTGCTCGCCGAGCATCCCGGCGCGCGACCCGCGGGAAAGTTCGTGGAGCAGGATGACGGGCGCACGCACGAGCCCAACGAACAGCAACACGCCAGCGACCCCGCATTGCTGCGCAGCGCACTTGCCGCACTGCCAAACGACGATCTGGACTTCGATGACTGGCTGCATGTGCTTTATGCCGTGAAGGGTGCGCTTGGTGACGAGGGGATCGAAGACTTCAAGCGCTGGTCGGCGAAGTCAGCGAAGGACGAGCCGGAATTCAGCGCGCGCGAGTACCACGCTGCGCGGCCTACCAAATACGGGGCTGGCACGATCTTCTTCCTGGCACAACAACATGGGTGGAAACGCCCGGCCGACCACGCGGCGGAGCGAGCACGCATTGCCGAACTCGCGAAGCTCTCGCCCATCGACTACGACCGCATCCGCGTTGCCGAGGCGAAGGCGCTCGGTATCAGGACCACGACCCTCGACGCCGAGGTGGCAAAGCTCCGGGCGGCCGACGACCGCACCGGTATTGCCTTCAGCGACCCCGAGCCCTGGTCGGAAACCGTGAGCACCGCAGCGCTGCTCGAAGAGCTGCGCGAAACAATCGGGCGCTACGTCGTACTGCCCGAGCCCGCGGCGATCGCAACCGCCTTGTGGACCCTTCACACCTGGGCGCACGACGCCTTCCAGGTGTCGCCGTATCTACTGATCCGCTCGCCGCAAAAGCGCTGCGGGAAGTCCACGTTACTGACGCTTCTTGGTCCCCTCGTGCGGCGGCAGCTCACCGCCACCTCTGCATCGACGGCGGTCATCTTCCGGGCGATCGAGGAGTATCGACCCACGCTACTCCTCGACGAAGTGGATGTGTGGCTGGGCCAGAACGAGGAGCTGCGCGCAGTGCTGAACGGCGGCCATACCAGGAGCACCGCGTGGGTCCTGCGAGTCGTCGGCGACAACCACGAAATCCGGAGGTTCTCGACCTTCTGTCCCAAGGTGTTCGCGGGCATTGGGCGGCTCGTGGACACGACTGAAGACCGTTCCATCATCGTGAAGATGCAGCGCAAGCGAACCACCGACACGGTGGCGCGGCTGCGCGTGGATGAGTTCGAGAGCGCCGTGGCAGACATCCGGAGTCAGTGCTGCAGGTGGGCGGGAGATCAACTTGAGGCGCTGCGCGGTGCCGACCCTCGCGTGCCGCAGGCGCTCAACGACCGAGCCGCCGACAACTGGCGACCGCTGCTGGCGATCGCCGAATTGGCGGGTGGTGACTGCCCGCGCCTCGCCCGCGAGGCTGCCATCGCGCTGTCTGGCCAGACAGACGACGAGGCCGTTGGCGTGCAACTGCTGGCGGACATCCGGGACCTCTTCAAGGCGGCTGGCAGTGACCGGCTTGAGTCGACCGCGTTAGTGGCGTCGCTGGGCGGTATGGAGGAGCGGCCCTGGGCCGAGTGGAAGCACGGCAAACCGATCACGGCGCCACAGGTTGCTCGACTGCTGCGTCCGTTTGAAATCGAGCCGCGCAGCATCGCGGTCGGCGACCGGCGCCCGAAGGGCTATCTGCTGGCGCAGTTCGGGGATGCCTTCTCCCGCTACCTCCCGGAGCCTTCTCAGGGCGCTACCGGCAACGACCAGGAAGCCTTCTGATGACCCTCCCAGCGCCTTCTCAAGCCGCTACGCCGCTACCGCAGCATCAATTCGGCCTTCAGCTCGCCACCGCCAGCCGCTACTTGGGCACTCTAGTAGCCGCTACCAGCCGCTACGCCGCTACCGAGTCCAGGGCCAGTAGCGGAGTAGCGGCTACCGTGCCAGACGCAGTAGCGGCTCCAGATAGCACGAAATGCCGTGAAAACAAGCACAGTAGCGGCGTAGCGGCTCAGAGGGCGGGGAAAGCCCCTCCGAGGGATGAGACAGCCGCTACCAGCGACCCGGGGGCGTTCTGATGACCGCCTTGCTTCGCCTCCGAGCCGCCGGACTGAAGCTCACCGCGCACGGCGACACGATTCTGGTCGAACCCAGGTCGGGGCTCACCGACGAGCTGCGAGCACTCATCCGGGCGAACAAGCAAGCGCTGCTGAACGAGCTACGGGCAGCCGCCCGCGAGCCCCGGATCGCCCAGGCGACCCGGCAGCTCACCGAGGCCCCCGCCCGGCGAGCCGCTTACATCGCAGGCGAGGAGACCGACGGCGTCGTCCCGGTGACCGTCGTCATCCAAACGCCGGACGGCTTGGTCACCGGCGACCTCGCCATCCCCAAGGAACGCTGGGACCCGTGGCTGTTCCTCAAATTCCTTGAGGAGCAGGACGGCTGGTGGCCGCGCACCGGACTCCAATGACCGACGCTTACCGGCAATGGCTGAGTGAGCCGATCGCCTATCGGGGCCTGCGGCACGGCGCCAGGGTAGGCCATAGGTCATGCGTGTGGGCGGCCGCCCGTTCGCGCGTGAGAAAGCGAAAGCGAGGCTACGCCCGTGACTGACCTCGTGGTGGTCGAGTTCTGCGGCGAGCCGTTCGCGTTCACGCGAGAGGAGATCGGGCAGGCTCGGGATCGAGCCCGGTCGGTGCTCGGTAGCCGCGCACTGCCTGCCGCCGTCGCTGCGCCTGCGGCTCCCGCCTTGGTGGACGCCGAGGAGCTTGGCCGGCTGACCTCGACGCCCGCGAGCTGGTGGCTTGCGGCGGCTCGCGAGAGCGATTGCCCGTCGAGCTGGGTCGGGAAGTGCCGCCGGTTCAACGTGCAGCAATGCCTGCGGTGGCTTGAGCAGGCGCAGGAGCGGGACGGCACCGGTCGCGCCCGTCGTTGCGCCGCAGTCCCGAGGGCGCGGACGTGACCGAAAACAAGGAACTCGCTGTTCGTTGGTCGGTCCCCGCGCCCTTACGAATCATGATCTTGCGCGGCGTTGTCCGCAATTTGTCCGACGACGGGACCGCGATTGATGCCCTCGTTCTGGCCGTCTCCTCGGCGAACCCATTGACAGGTACTAGGCGGAATAGGTGATTTACCGCCCGTACAAGGTTCACTGTGTGCCCGGGAGTGGCTAGCGTTGCGAATGTCCCCCGGCAGCGGTTGCCACACCGCGCGCTCCCTGAAAAGTTCGCGACTGGTCGGCGCTGGTGTCGCCGCAAATGCCGGCCTTCGAGGGGGCACGTGGCTCGGCGCCCGCTCGACGGGCTCACTTGGTGAGCTTCCCGCAGCAGGACAGGAACGGCGCATACTCAGCTTCGGGCGCTCGTTGCGAATCTGATGGCTACACCTAATCCAGCCACCGCGCCCTCGATCGTGGCGCCGCCCCCGCAGGTTACGGCCGCGAACCCCGACTCGACTGGCACCGGCTATTCCCCCGATCAGAGCTACCTGAGCCTCCTGGGGGGCGCGGCTGGCGAGATAGTGGGCTCGCCTACAGGGACCTCGTTGATAGCCGGCGGCCTTGCCAATTATCAAGCCGGGCAGGCGGAGCAGCAGGCCAAGCAGCTTGCCGGCCAAATCACGACCCCGGCGGCACCCTTCACCAATTTCAGTACGCAGTTGCAGAACCAATTGACGACGGGCGCGCCGATGTCCGGCCCGATGGGGCAGACGGTCGCCAGCGAACAGGCGGCGATGCAGAGCTTAGGCCAAGTCGCCAATCAGTACAGCACGGGGCAACTGCAACCCTGGCAGGTGGAAGCATTGAAGCAGTCCACCGTATCCGCTATGGCACCGACCAACTTGGCCTATGCGATGTCAGGTGGCGGCGATGTCACCTCCGCACAAACCCAGGCGCAGCAGGATATCCGCAATCGTGCGCTGGTAGTCGCGGGGCAAATCCAGCAGCAGAACTTAGCTACCGCAGCAGCGGCGCTGCAGACCATCCAGACGACCTCTACCAGCCTCACCGATCAGGCGTTGAATGCTGCAAAGTTGGGCGTGAATGCCAACACGGACGCAGTAAAGCTCGAAATCCAGCAGAACAGTGCCATTGCGCAGTCGCTTAACAGCCTGTACGGCAATCTGGCGAAGGGGATTACCACCGCAGCCGGCGGCACTGGCACTGCGAACCAAGGCATGACACCGATTCAGGCGCTGCTCGCCAAGCTCGGTATCGGGGGCGGTGGCTCGGCCCCAAGTGCGGATGCTGCCTCGACTGCGGCATTTAACACAGGCGCCGCCGACCAGACACAACAGTGGATCGGTCAGACGCAGGCACAGACGCAGGCGGATTTGCAGAACACCCCAATTCCTAACATTGACCTGGGGGCGACCGACTCCAGCGGCATCGACTGGACTTCCGGCTTCAGCGATTTTAGCTATGCCGGCGGTTGACCCTTCGGGATTTCCAGAATGTCCGACGGGGCCAGCGACCCAGCGACCCAACATCTAACACGCTGCCAGGATCGTGTTAGGTTCGGCTCGCAGCGTGTTGGTTGCTGCAGCAGCAGCATTATGCGCGCAGGTGGCTGGATTCTTCGGCGCGCTTGCCACTTGGCTCCCGGCCCGCCGCGGCCCGCCACGCTTCTTGCGGAAAAAATTCGCGCAGTTACCAGCAGCCCCACATCCCTTGGCCGCGCGGCGCAGGGCGCCGAGCGTCACGACAAAGGCCCTTGGTCAGTAGGTCTCTTCAGGCGGCCCCCGGCTTGCTTTCCTTGCACAGTACCGTGCCGGTGCCTAGTATCGCCCAAGAACGGCCAAGACACAGGCTCAGTCGTCGCAGAAGTGACCTGAAAAGCTAATGGGAACCAAAGACGCCCCGCGCACTCAAAGGTCGGTTACACGTGGCGCATCGAGCCGCGCGCACTCCCGTAGGTCTGCAAGTACTGGCCCGACCCTGGCTGAGAGGGGCGGTTCGAGCGGGCGTTTGCGGTTGAGGTGTGCCACGCGCCATCAAGCGAATTGACGAACCAACCACACCCGATCTCGATGAAATACGTTCTCGTACTAGGTGCGCTGCTCGCCTTCCCCATCATCGTCGCGGGCTGCTCGCAGAGCAACGCGACCTTGTCACCGGTCGCCACCATTCAAAAGCCACAGACGAACTTGCCTGCGAAGGAGGTTCCGGGGCCGACGGAAAAGCAATCCGATTCCAAGGGATTCAGCTACACGCCTCCGACATCGGAAGAGATGGCTCCAATGCGCCCGGAATATCTTGCCGAACTCGCCAAGATTCACGAGCCACCGGAAATGGCTGGCAAGCCCATGCAGGTACGCAAGGCAGTGTCTCCGAGCTGGCTGAAGCTTGAAAAGGTGATGAGTGCTGCCGGCGCCGAGAAGGCAACCCACGAACAGCGCGCAATAGCCATCCGTGAGCTTCTTGAGATTGCCAACAGCAGGGAGCTAGAAGTTGACAGAGTCTTCACATATGGAGCCCTTGCAGAAATGGCTTGCGTTGACGGAGCTGACCCACAGACAGTCATCGGATACGCAAACAACTCTATCGGGGGCGGCGACGACGATCATGTGCTTGCACTGCGGGCAAGGATGTACTTGAAGGAGTACGAGCGGGATCATGACCTTGCAAAGGCGTTACTCGCCCGGGTTAATGCCCTTGATGACCTTGAAAAGGTCATGGCTGACGGTCATGGGCACGCACTTGGGGGCGGCGAAATTGAGCCGCGCAGGGAGTCCGCCCCGTGCGGATGGAGCATCGCTGACATTGACGCGCTTGGAGATGACCCGCGAGCCCTTGCCGCTAAGGGCCTGTATCTAAGCTCATTCATCGGCTACGGCGCTGAACGCAGAGGAACCGTGAAGGAATCAGACATCCGAGATCTTTACGCGCGCTCTGCAAGGTCATGGCACTCGCCAATCCCCCACGTGCTGGAAACCACTGTTGACGAGGGCATTGGCAGCGAGCGGCGCATCGCTGGCAGACGATGCAATTTGGCGGGCATAGTGCCAGACGCCGTTAACGCTTGTGCGAAGTACGATGAGGGAACGCGGCAGAAGATTCGCGAACTCACGATGGCGCTCGTGATTGACCCGACATTTGAGCCCGCGCGCGCTGAGAGAGCAGAAAAATATCTGCAACTGGGTCAGGCTTCCTATGCGGACGGCAAGCCATCGCGCCAGCTTTTCGAGCTAGCAATCGCTGACTTCTCCGCTGCACTGGCAGCAGGTGGTCGGGACAAACATATGTTGTACTGCGACCGAGCGCTCGCCCTGGCGTCAATTGGCAGGTATCAGGATGCCATCGCTGGGTACGTAGAAGGGATGAAGTATGCGAAGAGCGGCACAGAGGATGACCCGTTTGTATACAAGCAGCTTGCCGGTGTGTACATGAAGATAAGGGAATTCGATAAGGCTGCCGACCTCGTCACGCAAGCCCTCATTAACACGTCTGGCAGCGGGATGGATGTGGTGATTATCTTGGGTGGTATGAGAGCTTTCCGGGCGTTATACCCGGAGTATGACCTGCTGCCTGACGAGATACTGGCTGAAGCTGTGCGTCGGCGATATTACCCGCAATTTCCTCAAAGTTGGGACACAGACTTCATCTCAAAGGACGGCGACGGCAAGATTAGTGGAACCGTTCTGGCAGAACTGTATGTCATGCGCGGGGATGCCTACATGAAGGTCGGTCGACGCGCAGAGGCATTGGCCGACTATCGCCGCGTGAAAAGCGGTGTATGGTTCGGGCAAGCGCCGTACTCGGAGCGAGACATCTACTTCAACGAGCGCGGAGATCGAAATTACGATATGCCGGAGGCATGGCCAGGTCCACCACCGATGTTGTAAATAGCGCGCTCGCGCTTTTTTTCCACCACAGGTCGCAGACTGTCCCCAATGAGGAAGCTACTGGTTCCAATCTATTGTGCTTTGCTTGCGGTGTCCGCCGTGTCTTTTGCGGACACTCCGTCACAGCCGACGACGCCAGACGAATCCCAGTTGATTGAACACTCTCACTACATGAACCGTAGCGGTCAGGAAGTCCATTCGCCTGCGCACTCAAAGACCGGAGCGGTTCCAGTCGGCGCCACCGCCCAGTGCCGCGATGGGACATTTAGCTTCAGCCGGCACCGAAGCGGCACATGCTCTCATCATGGCGGCGTGTCGACGTGGGTTAACTGAGAAATGATGCGGCCCTCCCAAATAGCGGCGCTCCTCATGGGCCTGAGTATCCTGATGCTGCGCCCGGCTTACCCCGAATCCATCCCGTTGAAGGCGGATGGCGGCACCTTCGTCGTCCCAGTGCTCATCAACGGAAGGGTAACATTGGATTTCACCTTGGACAGCGGCGCCGCGGAAGTCACGATTCCCGCCGATGTTTTTGGAACATTACGCCGCACTGAAACCATTTCCAAAGCCGATCTATTGGAGCCAGGCGAGTACGAGCTGGCCGACGGCTCCGCACGGCGGGGACAGAGGTTTCGCATCCGGTCCCTGAGAGTGGGTAATATCGAACTGCGAAACGTAGTCGCATCTGTGACTCCTATGCAAGGCAACTTGCTGTTGGGACAAAGCTTTCTATCGCGCATGCGGACCTGGTCCGTTGACAATCAACGGCACATGCTTGTCCTCAACGAGAGTATGGCTTCCGCTCCGATAAGCGAGCCAGTCGCACATGAGCATCCGCCAGCAAGCACCAGTCAGCAGGAGCAGACGAGTCCCAGTACCGCCAACAATGAGGCTCTGATGAAGGACTGCTTGACGAAGGTACACGCCGCTTACCCGAACGCGTCCGACAATAAGGTCAAGGCATGGTGTGACATGAAGGTGGAGCAGTACCTCGCAACCCCGCAGAAGTGATTGCGGAACTCGTCGCCCTGTACGGCGGAGCCCCGGCAGGCGCGCGCGGTGTTTGGTGCAATAGCGGTTGAGCCACTGACCGAATTTTCAGTCCTGCTCCGACAGCTCCTCACGCCGTGCGTCGCGCGGGCCGAACTTCCACTGGCTCATTCATCATCCGACTCTCGCCACTTTGGCGGATTGTCAAAGAGCGCCCGGAATGACCGGACCTTCGATGCCGGCAGCATCATGCACTCGGGGTCGGGAACCAAATGCACCCCGCCGCGCTTCCAATTGAAGTCAAACTTGAGTTTCAGGGGAGCGGTGAGAGGCACGGGATGGGTTGCGATTACCGCGTAGGCTATCCGACCGCCCAAATCAGGCCGGCCGCACTTGCGCCCTTCCCGCTGAATCAGCTCGCCGGCAACGATGCGTCGAAGCTGGCGCGACGCGCGGCGCTGCTCGCCGCCGCGAAACCACTCTTTGCCGGAAGCCTTGCGCATGATGCTACGCGGGTTTGAAAACCCGAGCACGCGGCCGAGGCTGTTTTGCCTCCAGCCGCGGCGACGCAGCTCCAAGATCCACCACTTGATTTCGCCGAGGGTCATCATGTCCGGCGGTGGTCGGTGTGGCGCGCGGTCGCGGCGGTACGGTTGCATGTGTCGCACCTCGATGGTGACCTTGAGCACCGCAACGTTACTGCGGGTCACGCCGCCCCGTAGCCCCGGCTGCGCAAGCCGCGACGCCTGCGAGGCGGAGGGCGCATTGCATCACCGCCGCGCAGGTCCTGGAGGTCCGCGACGATTGCGGCCAGGGCATTCGCCATTCGCGCCGGTAGACCCTCAGGGTGAGCCAAGTAATCCCCCGACTCGATGACGTACGCGATTGCACCCTGCAGCAGCTCGGCAACTCTCTGCAGCACGTCGGTGTCCGGGGAGAGGCTCGTGCGCGAGCCGCGGCGCCCATTCATGTCGCGTCGGAGGTCTTCGATAAGCGCTGCCGCGAGGAGCCAAGAGTCGCTTTCGGTGATCTCTGGCGGGACTGCGCCGGCGGATTGTGCGGTAGCCATGAATCAACCCCCTCCCTACGTTCGGCCGCGGAGTGGCAACACGGTGTCGGAAGCCACAGAAACAGCATAAGCCATCGCATTCCGCGGCGCTCATTTACAACTAGTGATTGCAATTTGCGGCCCCGGCGTTTGGCCGGCAGCGAGGCTGTTGTATCCGACCGTCCGACCCTGTTACACTTGGTTATCGGTAACAGAAGGTAACCGACGCATGAGGAAGACGAGTAGCAGGGATAGGCGGGTAAAAGTCACCACCAGCGTGTACCTGGAGCCGGCGCAGGCGAGCGCGCTCAAGGCGTTGTCGGAGCGCACGCGGGTACCGCAACAGGTTTACTTGCGCGAGGCAGTGGACCTGCTGCTCGCGAAATACAAGGCGAGGTAGGCGGCATGGCTACGGTCACCACGATTACACGTCGCGCACGGGGGAAGGTCTACACGTACCACGCCGTGCGCTTTACCGATCCCGGCACCGGCAAGGAGCAGATTCGCTACTTCAAGAGCCGCAAGGAGGCGAAGCGCGTACTGGTCGAAATAGAGAGCCGGGTCGCCGCCGGCACCTACGCCCCCGAGGCCCACAAGATCACGGTGCGGGAGATCGCCGAGCGCTGGCGGAACGCGGCCTACTCGCCGAGCCGCACGGACAAGCTGCGTTCGACGAGCACCGCCACCTACGAGGCCGCGCTCACGCAGTACGTGCTGCCGCGGTGGGGCGCGGTGCGCATGGCCGAGATCCGCGCCGGACACATCGAGAGCTGGCGCAAGGAGCTACTCGAAAAGGGCGCCGAGCCCGAGTGGCAACCGCTCGGCCCCTCCACCGTCCGCAAGGCGCTGGTGGTGCTCGGCATCCTGTTCCGTTTCGCGATGCGCGATCACATTGTTGCGGTGAACCCGGCGTCGCTGGTGCGAAAGCCCGTCGTGCGCAGCCGGAAGGGCGCAGACGAGCGGCTCACGCCTGAGCAGCTCGCGGTGCTGTTCGCGAACGTCACGGGCCGAACGCGCATCGTGGTGCGGATCGCTGCGGCCACCGGCATGAGGGCGGGGGAAGTCTTCGGGCTGCGCTGGGGCGATGTGGATCTGAAGGCGCGCATGATCCACGTGTGCCGCCAGTTCACGGCCGGCGAGTTCGTCGAGTTCACCAAGACCGAGGCCGGCGCGCGCTCCATCGGGATCGACGCGAAGCTCGCCGCGGAACTCGCTGAGTGGAAGCTCGCGCAGAAGGGCGAGCACCGCACGGCGGGGGCGCTCGTCGTCGCCACGAGTGCGGGCGGGCCAATTGACTCGTCGAACTTCCTGAACCGTTACTTCCGCCCGGCGCTCAAGGCCGCAGGGCTCCCGCGCGTGGTGTTCCACAGCCTGCGCCACACGGCGGCCACGATCCTGGCCAGCAGCAACATCCCGCCGGGCACCGTGCATCGCATTCTCGGTCACGCGAGCTTTGCCACCACCATGCAGCTCTATGGCGGGCTCACTCAGGAGGCGCTCGAACGCGCCGCCGGGGCTCTCGGAGATGCGTTTGAGCCGCGACCGGACAAACCTCGGACAAACGAGTCGGCGTGAATCGAGGAACACGCGGCAAGTCGTTGGGTCAAATGGCCTCGCGCTGAACGGGAAGGCCGCTTGTCCGAGACCTTCCAGTTCTCGGTCGGCAATGCGTTCTGAGGGCGCACCCGCAAAGAATCGCGCCGCCGGGGTCCGTTCTACGCGATACTAGGCGTTTGGGCCGGGACGCTGCGAGGCGCCCGGC